>OFEK01000056.1_pt1 | contig 168984 bp, 128 predicted proteins | sample 1521131 | NCBI WGS metagenome assembly OFEK01 (sample SAMN05720209, study PRJEB24109) | activated sludge metagenome | isolation source: Anaerobic digester | place: China | collected 2015-12-16 | reverse complement strand
CTCGGTGGGCACCAGTCCGTTCAGCGCGATTTTCTCAATTGCGCCGACATGCGCTATTTCGGTTCGATCTGCGGCAGCAAGTTCAACGATGCCGACGGCGACGGCAAGCGCGGTCCGAATGAGGAGGGCATCGCTGGTTGGGTGATTACCGGCACCGGTGGATTGTACAACGTGACAGCGGCGGATGGGACGTTTTGCTGGTCTCTGCTACCGCCGGGCACCTACACAATTTGCGAAGTCGAACAAGACGGGTGGACAGCCACGGGACCGCTCTGTTACACAGTGACCTTGGCGCACGGGCAGACGGTAACACTGGAGTTCGGAAACAAACCAACACCGACGTCCTCGCAGCGCTGCTGCGATACGGTGGACGTGCTTCCGTACATCGTCCCCGGACGCAGTGTGTCCGCCAGGAATTTCACCATTCACAATGTCAAGGAACCTCCGTCCGCGGTGGCCTGGATCGACGTGCTCGCCAATCCATCTTTCCCATCGCAATGCACCGTAGCGGGAGGCGGCCTCCTTGTCGATCAGATCCCGCTCGTGTGGGGGAGTTCCATTTCCCGCATCCCGGAGAGCGGCATTCTCCCCACGCCGACCGCCGGAAGCAACACGGTGATCGCCTTCAACATCATAATCGACAATCCATGCACATGGCAGGGAGATGTCACCTTCGTGGTACATCACGCGGATGGAGAGGAATGCGTGTACACCTATCACAACTGGAGGATGAAGATTCCGGATGGAGTGCATTCCGTTGACGTGCTGCTGCCACCTCCCAGCACATATCTCGGTCGCATGCAGGTGAGGAATACCGACACGCAGCAGCCGATGGAGTATCTCTCGTTCGAAATCAAAGACGCGAAAAGTGGCGATGCTGTGCTTGCCGGTACGAGCGGAGCGCGCAATGGATGGGAGCCGAGTGCCAATGTGCATCCGATTTCGCTGTATCAGCAGGGGAGGATTTGCGCTCTCTTCCGTCTGCAGGAACCCCTGCCGGTCGGGGCCACAAGCGCTCCGCTCTTCATCGTGGTGCAGCGCGACAGTGGTGATACGGAAGGGCCGGAATTGTTGTGGACCACCTACGATCACAACTGCAACGCCCTCACCACCGGCACGATCAAGCTCCAGGACAAAGTGAACGGACTACCGCCGGGCGTGGGGCGCTCCAATCCCGGGACGTTCGAGATTCTGGGCAGCTATCCCGATCCGGCGAACAGCACAGCGACCGTGCTGATCAACCTCGGTTCACGGAGTGAGGTCTCGCTCGCAGTGTACTCGCTTCTCGGCGAGAAAATCGCCACGGTGTTTCGTGGTGTGTGCGATGCCGGCGTGCAGTCCATTGCCGCTGGAACGTCGGGATTGGCCACCGGGAGTTACTATTTCCAGATGGAATCGGCTGATAAAAAGCACACCCGCTCGTTCCGCATCGTTCGCTGATACCGTCGACGAGGAGAACTGGACCTCTGCGCCCTCATCCGCCGTACAGGCAGATGGGGGCGCATCATTATTCCGGACAATTATAGCGTGAATACGCTTGCGCGTATGCGCGGCGCATCGTACATTCAGATATTCTAATCGGCATTGAACAGGTTGCCCGGTCGTGCGCTCGCGCCGGGCGCGGGAATCCGGACAGCCCGTTCCTTGTCACCGTCCCGTCGGATGCGGTGAAACTTTCCCGGAGGTTGTCATGCGTCGCTCGCTCGCCGTCATGCTGTTGTGCGTGTTGTTCCTTCCCTCCCTCGCTCTCCATGCGCAAGACACGGGTATGGCACCCGTACCCGCGGCGGAAGCGGCCTTGTCCGCTTTATCCTCCATCGACGCATCGCGGCTGGGCAGCGGCCGTCTCTATTTGCGGGTACTGGAAGCGCTGACACAGGCGAGCGCAGCGCGTGACGCCGGAGAAGCCACGACACTTGCATTGCAAACCGTACCGGTGGCGGTGTACATGGACACCGAGCCACGCGCGCTGGAACTGGCAGCGCTCGATCGCCTGGGCGTACGTGTGTACCCGGACTACTGGACACCACCATCGGAACACCATCCGCGTGGCTTCGTACTCGCCGACATGCCAGCGATTCGTCTTCCCGAGCTGCTCGCGCTGGAGTGGATACGACGCCTCGACTATACGGGCGGGGAGTGCCATCCGGCGAATAACGAGGCCGCGCGCGTCATCGGGGCGGACCGCGCCTGGACCAGCGGGTACACGGGAAAAGGAGTGCGCGTCGCGGTACTCGATTCGGGTCTCGACGTTCAGCCGCCGCAATTCGATCTGCCTACTCCCATCGCAGCGCGTGACTATTCGCGCTTTCCCGCAATCGACACCGATGTCCGGAATCGTATCACAGCACACGGTACGCATGTCAGCGCCTCCGTTCTGGGGCGGGGAGTGCTGTCGGCGGAAAATACCGGTGCCGGCGGTGGCGCCTTTCGTGGCATGGCACCGGGAGCGGATTTGATTTTCATGAAAATCGGCAACGACAGTACCGCATCCTCACAAGACGTCAATGTGATAGCGGCGCTGCATGATGCCGTCACCCTGTACGGTGCGCGTGTGATCAACATGAGTTACGGGGGTTGGGGCGCGTATCACGATGGCAGCGAAGCCGACGAGCAGAAGGCAGATTGGTGTGTGGACAATGGCGCGGCGGTATTTTTCTCGGCAGGAAACGGTCAATCCGCGCTGCGGCACTACTCGGTCCAGCTCGATCCGGGGGAGGAAAGCGACTTCATCGCCGTGCATTACAGCGTGCCCAACGGCGGATTCGCGCGTCCCTCATTCAACCTCGTCTACAATGATGGACTTGTCGAGCGGCATTTCGCCACGCTACGCTATTTCGATGCGAACAAGCAGGAAATCACTCGCGTGAATTACGCCCCGTTCACAGAAAGCCCTCGAGGCACGGAATCGCAATACAGCAGCATGAAGGATACACTCGTCGCGGGCGAGCATACGATTTACCTGAAGATGGATAATCCCACGGCATCGCGGCAACGCATGCATCTCTACGAGGACGAGGGCGTGGGTTCGCCGCGCTTCGAGGCCGCCGATCCGAACTACACCATCGGATCGCCGGCCTGCGCCGACAAGGTGATGGCTGTCGCCGCTTTCACCACGCGTTCCTATTTCGTCGACCACAGTGGCGCGCAGTGGCAATACCGGCAGGAGCAGGGTAAGCTCGCCACCTTCTCCAGTCTCGGTCCACGCGTGGACGAAGCTCGTAAGCCCGACATCGCCGCGCCTGGTACGGCCATCATTTCGCTGCGCGACAGGGACATGGGCACGCAACCCGCGTGGGATTGGGTGGACAACGACGGGCGTCCCGGAGGCGAGGCCATGTATCAGGCCATGCAGGGTACGAGCATGGCGTCGCCGATTTGCGCGGGAGCCGCCGCGCTTATTCTGGAAAAATATCCACAACTCACTCCGCTGCAGTTGTACGACACCTTGCAGGCGCACGCGCGTGAGGACGCCCTCACGGGCAGTGTGCCGAACAACAGCTGGGGCTTCGGCAAACTCGATGTGGGCTTTCTCTCGATCCTGCCTGCGGCGGCTCCAGTGTGGACCAAGGCCGCGGCGAGCCTTCCCGCCCAGGGTGAGGCTGCGGAACTGCTTGTGCATGCCTCCGGTGTGCCATTCGTTTTGTTGCACCAAGCCGGTGGTACGGAAGCCCTGCTGTTCCGTGGCAATGCCGCCGGTACGCAATGGACGGAAGTGTTACGCAAGTCGGCGCTGGCAGGATTGACCACACTCCCCAACGGGAGCATCGCGGTGTTCGAGCCGCAGGCGGGACGGCGCTTCAGCACCGCCAGTCAGGGGGGAAGCTGGACGGAGGCGGCGGCACCGGTCGGAACGCGCAGCGTGCGCCGCGCCTGGAACGACAGTCTCCTGCTTCTTGCCACCGAGGGAAATGGAGCATTCATCAGCGGCGATAATGGACAGAATTGGCAATCGGCTACCGGGGATCTTCCGGCAGCATCTACTCTCGTCGCTCTGGAGTACGGCGATCACGGCATGGTGTACGCATTGGCGAATGTCGAAGGAAAGATCCGGGTGTTTCGCGCGCTTCGCGGTACGTGGACCTGGGAGCGCAAAGATGCCGGAATCTCTTCGGAAGAGGATGTGGAGGACCTGCGGCGCTTGCCTGATGCCACGCTGCTGCTGGTCAGCAGTAAACGTGTGTATCGCAGCGAGGATAATGGTGAATGGTGGCAGCAGCAAGGGATCGTCAATGGCAGCAACAAGCAATTGCAGGTCATTGATGCAAATGTCGTCTTGCTGTCAAATGCCGAGAACGGATTGTACCGCAGTCTCGACGGTGGCCGTTCATGGGAAAATTTTCACAGTGGTATCGATGAGGTCGCTGTGAAGGTTATCGCCCATGGTGGAGCGAAGGGATGGGCGGCGCGGCAGGGGCATTTGTGGTGGTGCGCATTGCCCGGGTTGCCCGGGAAGCCTCAGCTCACAGCTCCCGCCAATGCGGGAAGTGGCAGTGGTATCACCCCCACGCTGAGCTGGTCGCCCGCATCCAATGCCTCGGCCTATCACATTCAGGTCGGCAGGGGAGCGGATCTGCGCGAAGTCCTCTACGAGCTGCGGAATCATCCCGAAGCATGGATAAAAATCGCGGGACTGAGTAATCCCGATGAACTGCATTGGCGCGTGCGCGGGGTGAATGCCGGCGGTGTTGGACCATGGTCCGACACCTGGAGTTTTCATACCGGAGCCGCGTATCCTGCGATACCGCGTCCGCTCGCGCCAGCGGACGCGTCGGTCGCCACATCGCCAAGTCCAACACTGCTGTGGGAAAAGGCGGCACGGGCGGCGCGCTACGACGTGCAGGTGTCCGAGGATCCCACCTTCGTCACAACGGTGGTCGAGCGCAATGCCGTGACCGACACCACGCTGCAGCTTACCGGTCTCCGGGCGGGCGTCCCGCATTACTGGCGCGTTCGCGCAGCCAATGCGCAGGGTGCTTCCGCCTGGTGTCGCCCTCAGCGCTTCGCTGCCGCACCAGTGCCGGGTGCCGCCGGATACGCACTGCTGTTTGATCATCGAGGCGACCGCGTGGCTGTGCCGCATTGCGCCGCCTTCGACGAAATCGAAGCGAAGGATGAATTGACCGTCGAAGCCTGGGTGAATGTGGATCACTACGACAATGGATACTTTCCCATTCTCGACAAATACAAACCTGATATTGATTGGGGATGGCAGTTCTCGGTCACCAGTTGGGGGATGGACCTGAATTTCATCTGGGCGGGAGCCAACTGTGATGTTCCCTTGCCCGGAGCCGGCTGGCATCACGTGGCAGTCGCGTACAAGCGCTCGGAAGGCCTCGCACGCTTTTTCATCGACGGATCGATGGTGCAGGCGGTGGCATGCAGCGCCGACGTGCCTGATGTGGAAAACGACCAACCGCTCCTTATCGGGCACGGTCCCTCCGGGGGCGACGAGCAGGCCTTCGGTACGATCGACGAAGTGCGATTGTGGAGCGTGGCGCGTGATTCCGCGCAGATTCGCTCAACAATGCGTTCGCGGCTGCTGGGCACGGAACCCGGCCTCGCACTGCGCATGGCCTTCGACGAAGGAAGCGGCGCCACAACCGTTGATGGCAGCGGCAACGCCGCCGTCGCGCCTCTGGTCCAACATCCCGAGTGGGTGTTGTCGGGCGTCGCCTGGGGCGCTCCCGAGCCGCCGATACCGGTGCTTCCTGTCCACAATGCCACGGATCAACCCGCGCAGCCGCGCTTGCTGTGGAGCACGGTGAGCGGCGCGGAGCGGTATCGTGTGGAACTGTCCACCTCGGCCGGCTTCACTCCGTTGTTGGAAACGGTCACCGTCGATGTTGTCAACAGCGCCTATCCCCGCACCGAACTCCCGGCGAGCGCGCAAATACATTGGCGTATCCGTGCTGAGAACACGAGCGGGGCGGGTGCATGGTCGACAACGGGGCGTTTCACCACGAAGGCACGCGAACCGGAGCCACCCATACTCCAGTCGCCGGCACATCAGTCCTCGCCACCAGCACCCGTGGAGCTGCGCTGGAAGAGTGTGGCGGGTGCGATGCGCTATCGTGTGCAGGTGTCGACGAACGGATCGTTCACCGAGGTCGTGCTGGATTCGTCGGGTATTCAGAGCACGTCTCTCGTTGCCGCGTTGTTGGCAGCGAACTTTCCGTACTACTGGCATGTGTCCGCGAGCAACGGCATCGGCAGCTCCCCCTGGTCTGAAACCTGGAGCTACACGCCTCGGGTTGTGCCGCCGGCCGCCCCAATGCTGATCGATCCTGCGAATGCCGCGCTGAATGTACCACTGCCGGTGCCGCTCCGCTGGCATGCGGTGGATGGCGCCTCGCGCTATGACGTGCAGGTGTCGCTCAGTCCACAGTGTCTCGCACCCTACGCATTGGAAAGGAGCGATGTGCGCGATACCACCCTGCTCGCCACCGCATTGCAGAGCGGGACCACCTATTACTGGCGGGCGCGCGCGAGCAATCTGGGGGGCAGCGGTGCTTGGTCCACCATCTGGAGCTTCAGCACGGCAAGTGCTGTATTGTCCACACCAGTACCCATCGAACCTGTGGCCGAGCGCACCGCCGTTCCCACGCGTCCGCTGTTGCGATGGACCGGCGTGGACGGAGCGAATGGCTATGACCTGCGCCTCGCGTCGGATGCGAGCTTTGGCAATCTCTTGGTCGATCTCACCGCTCTGCTGGATACCGTGCATACGCTGGTCGATACGATAGCCGCGGGGCAATGGGTGTACTGGCAGGTACGCGCGCGTCAGGCGGTCAACACGAGCGCGTGGAGCGTAGCGCAGCGCTTCCGTGTGCTGCGCCCCATTCCGCTTGTCACCGCTCTCCTTGAGCCAGTGCATGGCGCGGTGAATCTCGACACCGCACAGGTGTCGTTCCGTTGGCAGGGGCTGCTGCACGTGGACGACTATACGCTGCAATGCGCCGAATCGACGGATTTCACCGCAGTGTTGGAGAATGTGACCGTGGCGGATAGCACCGCTGTGCTTGGCCCGTTTGCATCCGGACGTCGGCTGTACTGGCGCGTGCGCGGCAACAATGAACGTGGCGAGGGTCCGTGGTCAGAGGTGTGGGATTTCACACTCCGAAACACCACGGCGTTGCTTCCCGTCCCCTCGGATCGCTCACTGCGCATTCTTGCCCTGTATCCTCAGCCGGCAAGCGAAGTGCTGCGTCTGATCGTCGAGAGCGATGCGACATCGCCGCGGCTGGAGTTAAACGATCTGCTCGGACGTGTACGGCTCACACGTACTCTTTCCTTGCGACCGTACGAGCGCGAGAACATCTCGGTTGCTTTACCCAATCTTCCCAATGGCTGGTATATGCTGCGACTCACCGGCGGCGGCGCCTCCGAGCAGCGCCTGCTGATGCTGAAGCGGTAAGATGGTCGAGAGCCGTGGGTGAGAGGCCGGCGGTGAAGAGAAGTGAGCGCATCACGAGGCTAGAAGCGAGGATGCACGGGCGAAAAGGTAAACAGGCGTGACATGTCCGATATATCGCTCAACCCGATGAAGAAGGAATAAAGAGGAGTGAAAGTAGCGAGGGGATATTCGATGCTGGATTGAGTGGTCCGAATCCAGTGTCGAATATCCCCTGTTCGCTATCTCTCGTCAAGTTCCGCGCAGCCCGGGATTTTCACCCGTGATCACCGGGGGAGCGAGAGTATCTGACCCGATACGCTAGCGCAGTACCACGCGGCGCGTCCACATGCGGTCGCCCGCGGTGACACGCACAATGTACACCCCACGCGGGAGGCCACCTGTTGCAAGCGTCACCACACGCGATTCGCCACCGCTCGCACGTTCGCTATGGACGTGCTGGCCGAGCAGGGAGTACAAAGCGACTGTGGCTTCCGCAAAGGGACCCGGTATGCGCACGTGTATCCGGTCCGTCGCGGGATCGGGATACAGGATGAGTTGGTCTGGAATGCTCAGAGCATCGTTGTCCAGCACGGTAACGGTGAATGGATCGGAGAGCACGTGGCAGCCGGCGCTGTCCACGATGCTGACCGTGTACACACCGGTTTCCATCAGTCGATGACTGCGCTGCGTCGCCCCGGGAATGGGGGAGTTGTTGCGATACCACTGCCAGCCCTGTGCATTGGTGGTGCTCAGGAAGTCGCCACCACGCGTGATCACAGGTTTCACCACTCGTCGCATTGGCACGAACACCTCTTCGGACACCGCTTCACAGCCGGCCAGCGTGAGGATGGTGACAAAATAGGATCCCTCCATGGTGACGGCGATACTGCTGCCAAACTCGCCGGTATTCCATACGTATCGGTCCATATTCGCGGGAGCGTCGAGCCACACGGTGTCGCCCGGACAAATGGGCAGCGAACCGCGCACGACGGGGATGAGTGGCTGAACAGCGTCCTCCCAGGTTACGCGTACCGTGTCCGACAGCGCCGAACACCCACCGAAGGCCGTCACACGCACCCAGTACTCTCCGCTGTCATGCACCACAATCGTGCGCGTGGAAGCGCCGTTGCTCCATTCGTAGCTCTCATAGTCCGCACCCGCGTCGAGTGTGATGCCACCTGGCCCGCAGAGCCTGGGTGGTGCGCTCATCACTATCCGTGGCTGCGGCGCGTCCACCAGGGCGATGTTCACAGCTGCGCTTGTATGCGCGCAGCCGCTGGAATCCGTGACGACAACGTGATAGGAGCCCGCTGTGTTGACAGTCAGTTCGCGACCGGTGGCGCCGGTGGACCAGCGATAATCCACAAAACCCGCCTCGGCTGTGAGGGTGAGATCCTTGCCGCGGCACAGAGATACATCACGCGCGGGGAAGATGCCGACATATCGTCTGGGAAGCATGGTGACGGTGATCCAGTCCGAGCGGCGGTCGCAGCCCGCACTATCGATCACTTCGACATAGAAACGCGTTGTCACGCGATCCTTCGACCAATGTACAGTGTACGTGGGTTGCACCAGGCCCCACCATTTGACGCTTCGAAACGTCCCATCCACCGAGAATACCACGCTGTCGCCGGGACACAACGCGACATCCGTGCCGGGGAGCACGGTCACCGTCAACTCGTCGATGAGGATCTCGACGGTGTCCGTGGACGCGGCGCAGCCATTGGCGGATGTCACGATGGCCCAATACAGGCCGGCTGTGTTGACGTTGGTACTCTTTTCCCGCCGATTGTTGGACCAGCGCACGCTGCATCCAGCCGTGTCGCCGGTAACGGTGAGTTTGCGACTCTTGCCGCGGCAAAAGGTCAACGGTCCATCGGCGGTGATGCGCACACGCGGACGAGGCCAGGCGGCAATGGTGACGGGATCGGCATCGAGCGTATCACCAGCCGCATCGATGACGCGCAGACCATAGCTCCCGCCTTGCGTGATGGTGATGCTTCGCGTTCGCTCGCCCGTGCTCCACAGATATGCGGCAAAGCCCTCGTTGCCGTGCAGGGTGATGTGGTCGCCTTCGCAAAATCCCGTGGCCGACGGCGTTATGAAGGGAAGCAGACGTACAACCGCGGTGACGGGAGCATTGTTGAACTGTGGGAGTAGGCAGCCCTCGCTGATTACCATCGAATCAATCCGCAAGGCGGTAGCCGCGGAATCCATCAGGGTGAAGGGCTCCACCAGCAGCGTACACAAGGTGTCCCAACCCCTCAGGTTCAGTGGCGCAGTGCTGCGCAGTAACAAACGACCCGGATCGCTTTGCACGGTGTACGGCTGCTGATGCAGGAGATTTCCCGGTCCGGCTTCGATGCGCACCGGTGTGATGGATGCGTCGTAGCTCAGATGCATCTCGAAGGGTCCGAGCCGCTGTTGCGGCAAACCGACGGGCAATGAGGTGGACAGCAGTACGGGGACGCGGGTCTCCTGTTGCAATGGCGCGCGCGTCCACGGGATGCGCACATTGAGGCGGGCGAAACTCGAGCTGTCGAGTGGTGCGCGGTAGGTCTTGCTTTTCACATCATTGCCGCCGCAGAAATCCACCAGTTGCATTTCCACCGTGCGCAAGCTCCCGTCCGGGCAGCCGCGCTCGTAGGTGACGATGCATTCCTGAAATCCCTGAAAAATGATGCTGGAAATCTCCGTGTAGATCGCCACCAGCTGACCCGCGTTTGGGGTCTGGTAGTAGCGACCTCCGGTAAGTTGGGCGATCATCTCGAGCGCTACATGCTGCGTATGCGCACCCTCCGATATCGTGAAGATGCGAATGCGATTCCTGTTGGCCTTGGCAATGATGTCACTGATCGTGATCGCACTGCCCAGGTCGCCGCCGTCGGAGAACAGCAGCAGAGCGCGGCATTGATTCGTTCCCGACCGTAGCAATTCATCCAGTCCCGCGTCCACCGCATCCCAGATGCGCGAAGAGCCACCGCTGCGCAGCGCATCGATGCAGGCATGGAGCTGCGGTTTGACGGTGGTCATAGAGCAGGGGATGAACACATCCGCTGCGGAGGCGACAATCGTCATTTCATCGATGACACCATCAAACACGTCCACCATGGCGTGAGCGTGGCTGCGTATGCGATCGAACGGCGCGCCGCTCATGCTTCCCGACACGTCCAGCACCACGGCCATGGAAACCGCGCAGCGTGCACTGGGATCGGGACACCACAGTGTGAACGCTTCCACATCCTCGCCATTCTCCCGTATGCGGAAATTGTCCTTGGTCATGCTGTAGGCGGGACTGCCGTCGCAACCCGCGGCGAAATACAGCTCGATGGTGGGCCAATTCACCGTCACGCGTTTGAACGTGAGCATCGGTTGGGCGAGCAGAGGAGAGAATGTGCCAGCCAGCAAAAGGAATACAGCGACCTGAATCGCAACGCGACGCGGGAACGTGACAATGATGTGCATTCGGTACCTCCAGGTCTCATTAACACTGGACCCGGTAATAAGTTACCGGCGCCCCGGTCGCCTGTCCGTATGCTTCGCCACCATGGCGCGGGCCGTGTCGCGTATGCGCTTGCGCAGCGTGGCGGGCTCGAGCACTTCGGCATGCGCGCCCCAGCGCAGTATCCAGGCGTCCAGCTCCAGCGAGGGTCCGACGTGCATGGTCAGAATCACCCCGCCGTCGCCACTTTCCTCGAAACGCTGACTGTGATGCCAGTGGCGTTGCTCGATGGAGGGACGCACAGTCGCGTCGAAACGGATGCGCACATCCGTTGGTGCTTCGGCCCAGATGCCGAAATTTTCCTTGAAATGCTGCTCGAGACGGAAGTTGCTGTCGCGGGTGAATTTCTGCTCCAGTATCTCGACCGCGCGCATGCGGCCCATCACCAGGAAAATGATATGCCTGTGCTTGGGCTGATAGCCGACGAGATACAACACGCCATTGTACAGCAGCAGCGAGTAGGGATGCAGGCGAAAGCTCCGCTCGCGATACTGCACGCGGCAAACGTGCCCGGTGAGCATGGCCTCGAACACGGTTTGCAGCATTCCTCCCGTGTCAATGTCCGCCGTGCCCGCCTGTCGCAGGTACAGGTAGTGACCACTGCCGAAGGGCTCCTGCACGTTCACCATGTCCGGGGGCAACAACTGTTCAAGCTTGGCGAATACCGCCTTGATATCATCGCCAATGCGCGTACCTCGGAATACACCGGCGAATTGCGACAGGAGCAGCGCAGCCAGCACCTCGTCCACGTTCAATGCTGCTGGAATATGGTCGAACGGCCGCGTGATGGAATAGAATTGTTCGTTGTGTGGACCCGCCTGCGAAGTGATGGGAACATCGGCTTCCGAAAGCGTCTTGAGCAACCGCTGAATGCTGCGCTTGCTGAGGCGCCGCTCGAAATGCTCGTGAATACTGCCGACGGTCACATCGCCGCCGCGCGCCAACATCCAGAGAACGCGCAGTGCGTAATGCAGGCGGGTGTTCGCATCCATGGGACCTCCTTGCGTGATGGATGTGCTAAAATACGCCGGATTGCAGCCACGAAGCGAGTGCTTCCGCGGAAGCGGAGGTATCTTGTCCGATTTCGCCGTTGACGAAACGCGGATAGCGGCGCCACCCGCTACGTCGCCATGCACGTGGGGGCGTTGAAAAAATTTTTCGCGAATCCCGAATCCTCCCGTATCTTGCCGCATCCCACATCCGATTGCCATATTTCGGGCAATCGGGTATGACACTCCAGCCCGCAAGCACCTGACATTCACCATACGTCAGCACCTATGAAAAAAATCCTGCTCATTCTCCTCGGCGTCGCGCTGGTCGCGGCGTTCGCCGTTTCCGTGTTCATTCCGGACCCGGCTCCATCCGACGACCTCGAGGCGCTTCGTCAGCGCTTCAAGAAAGAACCCGCCAAGGTGGTGGATCACTCCAATTTCGCCATCCTGCAGCAGCGCTTCGAGCGGCCGCAGGATGTGACCGCCGCCTGCATCACCTGTCACAATCATCGTCACACCGAAGTCATGCAATCCAATCACTGGAATTGGGAGCGTGAGGAGTACATGCCCGGCCGCGGTGTGGTGTACATCGGTAAGAAGAACGTTGTCAACAACTTCTGCATTGGCGCGCTGGGCAATGAACAAAGCTGCGCGAAATGCCACATCGGTCTCGGCCTCGATGAGAAGGGCATGGTGTACACCGATGCGAAGAACATCGATTGCCTGGTGTGCCACGACAATTCGGAAACCTACGCCAAGGCGTCCGAACAGGGCGGCGCACCGGTGGCGACGCTGGACTTCGGTGCCATTGCGCGCAATGTCGGCAAGCCCATGCGCACCAATTGCGGTGTGTGCCACTTCTACGGCGGCGGCGGCAACAACGTCAAGCATGGCGATCTCGAGGAAGCGCTGTTCCAGCCCGAAAGGGCAGTGGATGTGCACATGGGCATCGATGGCATGGACATGAGCTGCGTGGATTGCCATGTCACGGAGCAACACAACATTGCGGGCAAGATGTACTCGCTTTCGTCGATGAATCGCAATCGCGCCACCTGCGAACAATGCCATGGCGAAACCCCGCATGAGGAGGGAATTCTCAACGAGCACACGCTCAAAGTGGCCTGCCAGACCTGCCACATTCCCACCTATGCGAAAGTCAATGCCACGAAAACGCATTGGGATTGGTCCACGGCCGGCAAATTGCGTGACGGCAAACCCTATGAGGTGGACGATGCCGATGGCAACCACACCTATCTCTCCATCAAAGGCAGCTTCACCTGGGGCAAGCAGCTCAAACCGGAGTACACCTGGTTCAATGGCACGGCGTCACATTACCTGATGGGCGACACCTACAGCGACTCCACGGAATCCATCGTCCTCAATCCGCTGCACGGCTCCTACGCCGACGAGGATGCGAAAATCATTCCGGTGAAAATCCACCGCGCCAAGCAGCCCGCCGATCCTGTCAACCGTACGCTCATCCTCCCGCGGCTCTATGCAGACCATGCGGGTGAGGGGGCATTCTGGACGGATTACGATTGGGTACGCGCTTCGCGCGAAGGTATGAACACGGCGGGTCTGCCCTTCAGCGGCAAGGTGAGTTTCGTGAACACGGAAATGTACTGGCCGGTGAATCACATGGTGTCGTCGAAAGAAGAAACCGTGCAATGCACCGAATGCCACACTCGCGAGAATGGACGTCTCGCCGCATTGACGGACTTCTACATGCCCGGGCGTGATTATTCGGCTCCCGTGGAAACCGGAGGCGTGATTCTTATTCTTCTCACCATGGCCGGCGTGCTGCTGCACGGCGGCATTCGCATCGCTGTGGCGCGACGCGGCGCAAAAGGAGGTGCCCGATGAAGCAGGTGTATGTGTACCGCGCTTTCGAGCGCTTCTGGCATTGGGCACAGGCGGTGCTCATCATGTTCCTCGCGGTGACGGGATTCGAGATTCACGGTTCCATCCGCTTCTTCGGCTTTGAAGATGCCGTGGCTTATCACAATGTGGCCGCGTGGGCGCTGATCGTGCTGGTGGTGTTCGCCATTTTCTGGCATCTCACCACGGGCGAATGGCGGCAATATGTGCCGACGCTCAGCAACATTCGCGCGCAGCTCAACTATTATGTGTTCGGCATTTTCAAGAATGCGCCGCATCCCACGCGCAAGACCTCGCTCAGCAAACTCAATCCCCTGCAGAAGCTCGTGTACTTCGGACTCAAAGCCCTGATACTTCCCGGCATGTTCACCACAGGATTGCTCTACATGTTGTACCGCTATCCGCAGCGGCACGGCGTGGAAGCGCTGAATGTGGATTCGCTGGAAACCATCGCCGTGCTGCACACCATCGGCGCGTTTCTGCTCATCGCCTTTCTCGTTGCGCATCTGTACCTGATCACCACAGGTAAGACGGTGCTTGGCAATCTCAAGGCCATGCTCACGGGATACGAAGAGTTGCACGACGAACACGAAGCATCGACCACCACCAACGCCACCACGGAACACGGAGCGGCATCATGACAGCCAAGCCCTACATGAATCCCTACCTCGCCGGTGTGCTGCTCGGATTGCTGCTCACGGCCACCATCTACATCACGGGACGCGGTCTCGGCGCCAGCGGTGCGGTGAAGAGCGCCACCGTCGCCACCGTGGAAACCGTTGCGCCCTCGCACGCCTCGGGCACGCCTTTTTACAAGGAGTATCAGGAGGAGCATCCCGACGGCGCGTTGAAAAACTGGCTGGTCTTCGAGGTGATCGGCGTGGTGATCGGCGCCTTCCTCTCGGGGTTGCTTTCGGGACGCCTCGGTCTGAAACTCGAACACGGCCCGCGCAGCACACGCAATCTCCGCATCGCGGGAGCGTTGCTCGGCGGGGCGCTCTTCGGCTTCGGTGCGCAACTCGGCCGCGGCTGCACCAGTGGCGCCGCGCTCAGCGGCATGGCGGTGCTGTCCACCGGCGGCATTATCACCATGATGGCAATATTCGGCGGCGCCTATGCGTTCGCGTATTTCTTCCGGAAATTCTGGGTGTAAGGAGGCAGCATGGGACCGCTCGTACCGGATATCATTGGACCAAACCTCAACTTCATCGTCGCGTTGTTCATCGGCGTGGCGTTTGGATGGATTCTCGAACAGGCCGGATTTTCCACGTCGAAAAAACTCGTGGGCCTGTTCTACGGCTATGACTTCACCGTGCTGCGCGTGTTTTTCACCGCCGGCATCGTTGCCATGTTCGGCGTGATTGCGATGCAGCATTTCGGTCTGCTCGATCTGAATCTCGTGTACATCAATCCCACCTTCATCTGGTCGGCCCTTGTGGGCGGTCTGGTGATGGGACTCGGCTTCGTGGTCGGCGGCTTCTGCCCGGGCACGAGCGTGTGCGCGGCCGCCATTGGCAAAATCGACGCCATGCTCTTCGTGGCGGGATCTTTCCTCGGCGTGCTGGCCTTTGCCGAGGGCTACCCATTGCTGGAGGGCTTGTACAAATCGGGCAACTGGGGCAATCCGCAGATTTTCGAAACCACCGGCATCGCCAAGTCGGTCTTTGTGTTTCTGCTCACGACCGTCGCACTCATCGCCTTCTGGGCGGTGTCGCTGGTGGAAGCGCGGGTGAACAAGGAGCAGGTGAACATCGTGCGGCTTTCGCGTGTGACCGTGGCAGTGGCCTCGGTGGGCGCGCTCATTGCGGTGTCGGGTTTCGTGCTGCCTTCGCAGAAAGAGCATCTGCTGCACAGCCCGCATCACGCGGGTGCGGCTGGCGGCGCAGCGGTTCCCACTATGTCGGTGGACGAGTTCGCCTTCCGTTTACTCGACAAGGACGCGCGCATACAGATTGTGGATTTCCGTTCGCCCGAATCCGTTAAAAAGCAGCCACTGCCGCATGCCGTAGCCTTTACGGTGGACAATCTCTTCGAGAAGGAACCCGCACGCCTGCTGAACAGGAAAAAAGTCGTGAACGTCTTCGTCTCCGACGATGCCGCGAACGACCGCTTGCTCGCCAAAGTCGCGCAGGATCTGGGCCATGCCAATGTGCGGGTGATCGAAGGTGGATTGGAGAATTTCCAGCGCAGCATTCTGAATTTCGACACTACCCGCGTTCCCGCATCCCGCGCCGAAGCGGACACCTATCGCTTCCGCAGCCGTGCCCGCCGCGATCTCCCCGCGGTGATCGCCGCCGCGCAGGGAAGCGGCCCGGTGAAGAAAACCACGAAACGTGTGGTTGGCGGCTGCTGAGTCGGCACACGCGGTTTCACTTTTCACAACACGCGCGCGGTATAGCACCGCGCGCGTGTTTCTTTTACCACTGCTGTCCGCTTGCCGGTACAGACTCCTCGCCGCAGCACTTCACCACGACGCCCTCCAGAGGCGCTGGCCGTCGCTCTCGAAGATGATCGCTCCGCCTAGGTCCGTGCGATGCACCCGCGTGCCTTTCGCGTGAAGTCGCGCGAGCACGTCGCGCTTCGGATGTCGGAAGCGATTGAGTCGTCCCGCAGTGATCACTGCGTGCGCAGGGGACACTGTGCGAAGAAAATCCTCCTCGCTGCTGGTGCCGCTGCCGTGATGTCCCACCTTGAGCACGTCCGCTTGCAGCAGCGAGCCGTAGCGCGCCACCATGCGCCGCTCACTATCGATTTCGGCGTCGCCCGTCAGCAGCAGTGACCGCGCTCCATGGCGCACATGCAGCACCACCGAATGCTCATTCGACGCAGTGCATCCCACACTGTCTGGTGGCGACAAAACGTGAATGCGCAGTTGCGGATCCAGGGCTATCACATCCCCGGCGCGGGCGTCATGTACCAGCGCGCCTTCATCGCGTATGCGTTGACGCACTGCAACGGCCTGTGGCTGAACCGGCCAGGTGCAAGCGATATACACGTTCCGCACCACACATGCTTCCAGCACCGACACCGCGCCGCCAATGTGATCGTCGTCGGGGTGCGTCAATACCAGCGCATCGAGCGTGTCGATGCCGTTGCGACGCAGCCACGGGACGACGGTGCGCGCGCCGCTGTCGCTTTCGCCCGTGCTTGGGCCGGTATCAACAAGCATTGTGCGTCCCGACGGAGTACACAGAACGATGGCGTCGCCCTGCCCGACATCGAGGAAAACGCAGCGCAGCAGCGGCTTCTCCTGCGGACGCAACGCCACGCTCCACACCAAAGCCGTGCCCAGCAGCAGGACGAACACGCTGTACTTGTTCAGTACGCGTCCCTCTCCGCGTTCGAAATAGAGAATGCCAAGGATGTACAACAGCACGCTGATCGCACTCAATGCCGGAACATCCACCGCGGCCCAGGGAAGCTCCGCGCTCCAGGCGGACACCAGCAGCACGAGATCGAGTGCACCCGTGGCGGTCGAGGCGAATGCAGACGCAAGCCACGGCGACAGCAGGGATGCGCACACCGCCAGCATGCCGCAGGACACCACCACGAACACCAGCGGAACAACCACGAGGTTGACCAGCACGCCAACAACACTGATGTAGCCAAAGGTGGACGCGGTGAGAGGCAGCGTACACACCTGCGCCGCGAGCGTCAATGCCAGCAGCGAAAGAAGCGACGCAGCGAAACCCCTTGCCCACCTCCGAGGGAGGGGGAGCGATAGCACCCGTGTGATGCGTTCGTGAAACAGCAGAATACCCAGCACCGCACCGAACGACAACTGCATGCTGAGTCCGGTCAGCGCCAGGGGATCGTTGATCACGATGCAGATACCCGCCACAGCGAGCGTGTTCACCGACGCCCCGCGCCGCTGCACAAGTACTCCGGCAATCAGCACCGTGCTCATAATGGCCGCGCGCGTCACCGGCGGCGCGAAGCCGGTGATGCCGGCGAATACCCATACCGCCGACACCGCCAGCAGACCACGCAGCCAGTAGGGCGCGCGCTGCAACGGCACCAGCACCATCGTGACAATAATCCCCGCATGCAGTCCCGACACGGCCAGAACATGCATAATACCGGTGATGCGGAAATCGTCGAGTACATCACTGTCGATATCGCCACGATCCCCCAACAGCAGGCCTTTCATGATGGCTGCATGCGTTGCAGCGAACAAATCGGCGATGCGCCTTGCCACCTCCTCGCGCACGCTCCAGAGCATCGCCAGCGGCGGCCACGGCGGCCGATGTTCGATACGCTGTACATTGCTGCCTTTATTTACGGCGAAGGTGCAGGTGATTCCTTCCTGCATGAGCATGGCCCGGGCATCGAAGCCGAAGGGATTGCGCGCCGGACGCGGACTGCGCAGCTTGCCTCGCAACTCCAGCACATCGCCGGGTGCGACGCGTGGCAAGGTATCGGCCCGGTCGTACATGCTGCGGCTGAGGTACACGCGCAACCGTTCGTTGACAGCGATGGTGTCTGTTGTAGTCGCGAGCCATTCGCTGCGCAGTACCACACTGCTGCCGCCGGGAGTAGCGCGCGACGGGCTCTCCACGGTGCCGCGCAACAACACGTTCTCGGCCGTGTCCGCGTGTTCGAGCAGTACATGCGGCAGCGATTGCAGCGCGTTCGCGGCCAGCAGCATGCCTGCAAGCATAAGCAGCGCGCCGAGAGCGACATCGCGCAGGACGGTGAACGCACGCCAGCGCAACGAAAGCACGGCGCCAAGCAGGGCGCAAGCCGACGCGCACAGCGCGGGCAGAAAAAGGATGCGAAGCTCCACTGGATGCTGCACCACCGTGACAATACCTGCCGCCAGCAGTACGAAGGTTCGCAACGCCGGGTAGGCCAGCGTGGCGCGTAAGGAATGATGCATGACCGATCTCCCTGCGGTCGTGTGAAACAATGCGTCGCCGAAGCGATCAGGAAAGAAACTTACAGATCGCCGGAACGAGATGCGAGAGATTACGGAGTGACCCGGCGTCGAAGCCGTCCCGCGCTCCAAACAGGATGAGTGGTACCGGATTGCGGGTGTGCGTTTTCACCGACAGTTCCTCCATGTTGCCGTGGTCGCTGGTCAGCAGCACCAGGGTGCGATCGTGCCGCACGCCATCATGCACACCGCGCAGCAGGGCATCAACGTCCAGCAAGGCGCGCGTGGCGAGTTCCATGCTGCGTTCATGTCCCGCCTTGTCCGTGGCGAAGTACTCGAACATGGTGAACGCATACCGCGACGCGATGCGCGCGAGTGTGCGGCCCGCTTCGTAGGCCGTGCTCAGCGGTGCGTCGGGATGACCGATGGCCGGCCAACGCTCGGCGGTGATATCGGTGGATACCGCCTCGCCACGCTTGAGGTCGTTGATGGTGCGGAAACGCAGTCCTGCGGTCAGGGCGGCGTACATGCCGGCCACCATGCGCTTGCGTGGACCGTCGAGATAATCGAAGAAGCGTTGCGGAAAGGCGTTGGCCAAGGTGGCGCGCAAACCCAGCGTGTTCATGCGCGCGAATATGCTGTGCTCGACGAGCACGGGTTTGGTGGTGGAGTACAGATAGGGTCCGAAATGCCGACCGATCAGCCGCGCCGTGTTGACACCGCTGTACAACGTGGACTGTCCCGTGCCGCTTTGCGGCAGGCCCGCCACTCCGAGACGCGCATCGAGGGGAAGGCACACGGCGTCGTCTGTTTCGATTCGCCGTTGACGCAACGAGGGCAGCGCACCACCCAGCAATTCACGAAGAAATGGCGGAGGCGAGTGAAACAACGGATTGCGCCGCGCATCGCGGGTGCCGATGCCGACGCCATCGACGAACACGAGCAGCACTCCGCGCGCCGCTTCAGTCCTCACCATGCTCCCCGTATTCACGTCTGCTTTTCAGCATGACGGTCACCGGCCCGGCGTTCACCAGCTCCACGTCCATCATCGCCGCAAACACTCCGGTCCCCACACGATGCTCGCCCAAGAAGGCACGCAATTCGCTGATGTACAGCTCATACAGCCGCTCGGCCAGGGCGGGCTCTGCCGCATGCCCGTAGCTGGGACGGTTGCCTTTGCGCGTATCCGCATGCAGGGTGAATTGGGATACGACGAGTATGGAACCGCCGATGTCCTCGACGCTCAGATTCATCTTGCTGTCGGCGTCGTTGAACACACGCAGGCGAAGCGTGCGCGCGGCAAGATAGCGCGCGTCCTCTTCGTCGTCGCCATGCCGCACGCCGAGCAACACCAACAGCCCGGTGTCGATGCTGCCGGTGACACGACCATCGACAGTGACGGAGGCGCGGGAAACGCGTTGTATGAGCAGTCTCATCGGAGCGGCATTCTGTGAAGCGGGGACGTCGATCGCACCCGGCGAGTCCGGGACGAGGCCGTGTGGCCGCAATGCGATTGGCGCCACCCAGTCATGAAAACATTTTTCTTTTAATGCGATCCATCTCATCCACCATGCGCAGCAGCAGTTCGTTGCCTTCGTCGCGCGCCATGGGGTAGTAGTGCAATTCCGTTTCCTCCACATAGCGGAAAGGGTTGCGCTTGACACCGAATTCCAGGCAGCGGTAGTTGTCGAGGCGTTCGGCGAACTTGACAATTTTACAGTCGATACTGCTGCCCCGCAGCCGATCCAGATACTGGGCATCCTCCAACTCGCGCGCAGTGCCGAGAAGGCGGATGTTTTTCGTCAGCACCTCGACGATGTAGGAAATGTAGGCGTTGAAATTGTACTTGATCACATCGGCGGTGATGATGTCCGAATCCTCCAGCACATCGTGCAGCAGTGCCGCCGAAATCACATCGGCCTGCACATAGCCCAATTCACGGATGAGGATACGCGCAACGCGTGAGATATGCCAGAAATACGGCGTGCTGTCGTTGCGCACCTGGAAGTCGTGCACATTGCTCGCCATCTCGAAGGCGCCGAGCACGGTGGTCATGCCCACCGGATCCACCAGCGTTCCGATGTCGGCGATGAGTTCTTCGCGCGTGTACGACGTCTGATTGTAGATGGGGATCGGAGTCTGCATGTGGAATGACAGGTAAAAAAAAGGGACATCGCAGTGCGATGCCCCATTGAAGATTCGAAGGATCAGTTTTTCTTGAAACGGGCGAAGGTATCCTCGATGGTCATCTTTTCACCCGAGATGGTGATGCGACGCCAATCGTCGGGGAAGGCTTCCGATCCTTCCCATGTGCCCTGGCCGCCGCTGTTGGAGAACTTGTAGAGCAAGTCGCCCTCGTCGATCTCCACCACAATGGTCCAGATATTGTCGCCGTAGGTGCGATCGCCATTCTCGCCGTTGTCCCACATGCGGATGGTGTTCGGCTCGAGATTCGCGAGTTCCTTGCGGTTGCCCGCAACGAACACCGACGTGATGGCCTCGCGGTCCACAAGGCGGCAGAGGAAGGTCACTTCCGTGCGCTTGCGTGGGGCGCTCCATTCCGGCGAGAAGTCGGCCGGATTGACGAAGGAGGCCATGGCGGGCGCCTGCACGCCGGCGATGCGCGCGGCATTGGACAACATACTCTGGAAACCGGCCTCGAAGGGTTTCGGATTCAGACGCAGCAGCGACTTGCGGTTGAAGGATTCCATCCAACTCGGACTGGTCGCGCCGTAGAGGAAGTTATAGGGGTGCGCCGAGAAGTTGTCGAGATACTCCTCGCCGGTGAGCGGCGTGGCCGAAGCCAATGCGGCGCGGGTGCTGCGCAGCTGCTCCCAGGCGGCATTCATCTCATCGCTGCCGATCCACATGTTGAGCTTGCCCTCGAAGCGCGAACCCGTGGCGAGACGGCTGATGCTTTCGAAGTCGGCGGTTTTGTGCGCCGGAATGCCGCGGAGGCGGTTGCCATGAATGTACTCGGACATGGTGACGGACACCACGCTGCGGTCTTCGAACATCTTGTTCAACTTGCGGTAAATGCCGTTGATGATGCCCTTGCCGTCGATGTCGCGCTCGTAGTGCATCCAGGCGTCATCGCCATCGATCACGACGGTTACCAGCGCGTCTTTCTTGTCCATGTTCGGCGCCATGGCCAGCACATTGCGGATGAAGTCATCCGCGGAATTCTCGGCGTAGTAGTGGCGGTACATCCAGTTGATGCGATTGCCGAGCGTGCTACTGGAGAAACTGCCGTACATGGTCTTGCCATCCACTGTCACCGCGTAAGGCAATGTGCTGGGCAGATTGCGCGGTTCGGATTTTTTCAACACTTGTTCATCCGATGTGAACCACTCGAAGCCGTTGTCCTTGAGCAGGGGAATGACCTCGGCGGACATAGCGCCGTAGGGCGGCACGTAACCCGTGGGGGTGATGCCCATGTAGCGCTTGTAGGCCGCGAGCGACATTTTCAACTGCGCATCCGCATCCGCGGGATAAGCATAGGTGTTCGGCAGAGTGATGTCGGGATCGGCGTTCTTGGCGGCGTCCGAATTGATCAACAGCGGCAGCACGGCGTCGGCGTAGGAAGTCGCCGCCATTTCGAGCTGTCCGATCATGGTCGCCGAGTTGTACCGCGTTTTCTCGAAGGCAGGCAGAATGGAGGCCATGATGTACCAGGCCGATGCCACCACGCGCTCGCAATCCTCTTCGGTGACGGCGCGCTTGAGGTAGTATTTGCCATCGCTACGGAACGATACGAGGTCGCGGAGATCGAGCGAGCGGTAAATGCGCGTTCCCGTCTGGATCAGCGGCACGCGGCGCTCGTAGAACTCGGTGTCGAAATTGGCGAAGATGGAGAAGAACTTGAGCAGACGCAGTTCATCCACGCTGTAGTTGGGGTTGCCGTTGGACATGCGCCACTTTTCGTACAGTTCGAACAGCTCGGGGAAGCGGTGCAGGCGCACCGGACTCATCGTGAAGGTGTTCCACTCGTTCTTGTAGAGATGGGCCTTGTCCTGCTCGGTCAGGCGCTCGGCGGGCGTGAGGCAGATGTCGATCCACGGATCGGTCTTGCCTTTCATGGCAGCAAGGAAGCGCGCGCCTTCGATTTCCGCATGCTTGGGATTGTTGGCGCGGTATTTCTTGATGAACGGCTCCATGCGCTTGACGTAAATCTCCTGAATCTGCCAGAGCAACGTCGGCGACAGTACGGCGGTGGCGTGCACGTTGGGATAGCGCTGGATCACATCCGCCAACTCGAAGAAATCGCGGCACGCGTGCTGACGCACAAACGGCGCGTCGATGCGATCGGTGGCCGGATTGTAGAACAGCGGCACGTGATGCTTGAACACGATGTTGAGATACACCGTGCCGCCGGTTTTCTGATAACTGTCGTTGAGCGAAAGACGCACCGGGTAGCCCTGGGTGAGCAGCTTGCGATCGCTGTTCAGCGACACGAGCGAATTGAGACGCTTACCGTCGAGGGACTCGAAGGTCAGGGGATTCGCGGGATCGATTTCGATGCGTGTACGGTCAACCGAATATGCGTACTGATACGTGCCGGGAAGGAGATCCACCGTGACTGTCCACTCGCCTCCCGCACCCTTGGTCATGGGGTGCGAGGCAATCGACCAGCCATTGAAATCACCGACAAGAGACACTGCGGATGCTTCCGCGTTCTTGTACGTGAATGTGATGCCGTTGGAACTGGACGAGGGTTGAGCGCTGACGAGGGCGGGGAAAAGCAGGATAGTCAGCAGCAGAGGAAAGGAACTGCGTCTCATAACACTCCGCGAAACTATGGTAGTGAGATCGATGTCTATTAACCGGGATTGCATCGATGGTGTGCCATCAATGTCAATCAAACTACTTGATTATCGCTTGAAATGCAACCAAAACAATGACCTTCGCGCCCTGTGCACGCTTCGAAGCCGCCTTGATTTTCCTGCGCGACACCTTGCGGTGGGTGAGGGATGTCGTTCTGCCGTTCTCGCGAAAAAACTTCTGCGTATATTGCGCACCTGTACCCTTTGTTCCACCATCCGCCCCGTGCCGTCGCAAGCGCTTGCATCGCGGCTCCATACGGCGGTGGATTTGCAGATTCATGCTTCATGCCGATCAGTGAACAGGTCCGGGACATCGTCTCCCTCCTGACAACCTATAGTCGCGGGACGCTGCGCGATCCCGACATGCTCGCCGAACTCCTGCAGCACGCTCATGATCACCAGGCATTCGCCGCATTGGGCGACTTGAGCTTTCGTGGAAAACATCTCGCCCGCGTGCGGGAAACACTCGGCCGCCAGGCCCCGGGGTCCGATCTGCACGAGCGTCTGCTCGCCGAGTTCTCCACAGCGTTGCAGGAATTCCGACAACTGTTGGCGGATTTCACCGCGGACGCGCACGAAGAGCTGTCCACGCGTATCGACCGTCATTACCTCGCTGTCAGCGAACAGGCGCTGCAGCATCTGCTGACCCTGGCGCACGACCTCGAATGGTTGAAAAACATGGAATTGGACATGGCGCAGGACGGACAGTGATCGCCCTTCCCGCGCGTGTCACCGAAATGCTGCGACGGAGCAATCTGTTGCGGCGGGGTGCCGTTTTCGTGCTCGCGTGCAGCGGCGGACGCGACTCCATGGTGCTGGCCCATGTCATGATTCAACTTGCGCGGCGGTGGAAGCTCACCATACACCTCGCCTACGTGCACCACGGCCTCCGCTCCGAAGCCGACGACGAGTCCGCATTCGTGCGGAGGCATGCCGAAACCTGGGGCATGCCATTCCACGAATTGCGTATCGACCTCTCCGCCGCTGTGAAGCGCGAAGGTGGCTCGCTGCAGGATCTGGCACGCCGCCTGCGCTACGACGCCCTCGAAGGCCTGCGCGCCTCGCTCAATGCCGACGCCATACTCACCGCTCATCACGCCGACGATCACACCGAGACCATCCTGGCGCATCTTCTGCGCGGTGCCGGTGTGCGTGGCATGATCGGCATTCGCGAGCGCCGCGGACACATCGTACGGCCGCTGCTGCGTGTCGACGGAAGCATCCTGCAGCAGTGGGCGGAAGATCGGGGAATACGGTGGATGCACGACCGCTCCAACGACAGCGACGCCTACCGCCGCAACGCACTGCGTCATCACGTGCTTCCGCCGCTGCGCCTGCTGTATCCCGGGGTCAATGCGGTGTTGACCGACACGGGACGCGTGTTCGCCGCGCTGGACGAGTATCTCGCGCGTGATGCCGCGCGCCTTGCCGAGGCGATACGGCGCGACGAGGACGGGGAATCCCTTGTTCTTCCTGCACTGAAAGGGTATTTTGATTTTGAGCGCATGCTGCTATTGCGCGTCGCTCTCGAGACCCTGCGTGGCAACGAGGCCTCGTTTGATGAAATCGACCAACTTCTTCGACTGCACGACGCGCCATCGGGGAAGCTGCGCCATTTCAGCGATGGCATCACCGCCGTGCGTGAAGGTGAACACATCGTGTTGAGTCCGCCGCAAGAGCCCCTGCCCGAAGTCGCACTGCGCTGCGGCGACACGCTGCGCTATGCACGGCAGGTGTTTGCTTCCGTTGCGCTGGAGCGGCCTCCTGCGGGGTTCGAGGCAACGGTTTCGGTGGAGGTGATCGATGTGCAGCGCTGTGGCGTGGAGTGGCGACTGCGCGCGTGGCGCGACGACGATGTGATGCATCCCCTGGGCCACGAACATCCACGGCGAGTGAAGGATGTGTTGAGCAGTCAGGGACTGGGCCGACGTCGCGCGGCGCGCGTACCCGTGCTGGAAGGTCCGCACGGCATCATCTGGCTGTGCGGTGTGCGCCTCGATCGACGCGCCGCCTTGACACCCGCGAGCAGCTTGACGGCTCGCATTTCATTCACCGACAACGAGTGTACATGATTCCGCTGCAGAGTATTCCCGACACGGTCACCATACGGGGCGACGTATTCGTACCCTTTATCAGCGCGGAGCGTCTGCACGAGCGTATCGCCGCATTGGCCGACAGCATCAGTACCGAGTACGAGGGACGTTCGCCGGTGTTCGTATGCGTCCTCAACGGCGCGTTCATGTTTTTTGCCGATCTCGTCCGCCAGGTGCGCATCGATTGCGAGGTGGATTTCATCAAACTCTCGAGCTACGGCGAAACCAAGATTTCCAGCGGGCGCGTGCGTCTGGACAAGGATATGAATTGCGAAATCGCCGGGCGGCACGTGTTGCTGGTCGAGGACATCGTCGACACGGGCTATTCTATCGACTATATGAAGAAGCTGATCGCCGCGAAGAACCCCGCGTCAATGAAAATTGTTACATTGCTGCACAAGCCGGCGAGCACGAAGATCGAACACGAACTGCACTACGTCGGCTTCGAGATTCCGCCGCGTTTCGTCGTGGGATACGGTTTGGATTATGCGCAGCAGGCGCGCAATCTGCCCGCCATTTACATACTCGACGGCGACGGCACACACGAATAAAACAGCACACAGCGAAATACATGCGACATCAACTCCCGAACTCCTGGTACATGGCATCGAACGACGACAAGGATCAGCGCCCGCCGCAGCGCCGCGATTCCGGCAAAAATCCGGAAGAGAACAACTGGACGCGCTACTCGAAGGTGATTCTCACCTGGTTGCTGGTCATTCTGGTCGCCTTCGTGGCCATGACCTTCCTTAACTCCCGTCCCGAACCGCCCGCGATCACCTATTCGCAGTACGAGCGCCTGCTCGCCGGTGAGGTGAAGAATCTGGACGAATCCGTCGTCACCATCGTCAAGGCCACGGTGTACAAATCGAACCTGAACGACTACGTGATGGAGGGCCAGCTCAATCAGATTGTCCCCTTGCGCACGCGCGAGGGCAAGACGGTGGATTCCAAGGCCTTCAGCGTGAATCTCGGCGCCGTCGATTCGCAGATGCAGAAAACCTGGATCGAAAAGGGCATCGATGTCACCTTCGAAGAACGCGATTCCGCATGGACGAATGCGCTGATCAACATTCTGCCGTGGATTTTCCTCATCGGTGTGTGGCTGTTCTTCATGCGGCGCATGCAGGCCGGCGCGGCGGGTGGTCCCAAAGGCCTGTTTTCCTTTGGCAAATCGCGCGCGCGCATGATCAACGAGAATTCGGTGCGCATCAATTTCTCGGATGTCGCCGGTGCCGATGAAGCGAAATACGAATTGCAGGAAGTGATAGAATTTCTCAAGGAGCCGGGCAAGTTCCAGCGGCTCGGTGGCAAAATTCCGCGCGGCGTGCTGCTGCTCGGCCCTCCGGGCACCGGCAAAACCCTGCTCGCGCGTGCCGTGGCCGGCGAGGCGGGCGTGCCGTTTTTCTCCATCTCCGGCGCGGAATTTGTCGAAATGTTTGTCGGCGTCGGCGCCAGCCGCGTGCGCGATTTGTTCGACAACGCCAAGAAGAACTCGCCCTGCATCGTGTTCATCGATGAAATCGATGCCGTGGGGCGTCAGCGTGGAGCAGGCCTCGGTGGAGGCCACGACGAGCGCGAGCAGACGCTCAATCAGTTGCTCGTGGAAATGGACGGCTTCGAGCAGGGCAGCACGGTGATCATCATCGCCGCAACCAACCGGCCCGACGTGCTCGACCCCGCCTTGCTGCGTCCCGGACGCTTCGATCGGCAGATCGTCGTGGATCGTCCCGATGTCAAGGGCCGCATGGGCATTCTCAAAGTGCACACGCGCAATATCCCGCTCGATCCCGATGTGGATTTGGAAACCCTCGCGAAGGGGACGCCGGGTCTGGCCGGCGCCGAACTGGCGAATCTGGTGAACGAGGCCGCGCTGTACGCCGCGCGCCGCAACATGAAAACCGTGTCGATGCACGACTTCGAACAGGCCAAGGACAAAGTGATGATGGGCATGGAGCGCAAAAGTCTCATCATTTCCGAGGCCGAGAAGCGCATGACGGCTTATCACGAAGCAGGTCACGTGCTTGTGGCCAAGATGATTCCCGAAGCCGATCCCGTGCACAAGGTCACTATCATTCCCCGCGGCCGCGCCCTGGGCGTGACCACGTATTTGCCGATAGACGAGAAGCACACCTACTCCAAGCCCTATCTCGAAGCCATGATTGCCTACGCGATGGGCGGACGGGCGGCGGAGTTGATCATTTTCAATCAGCTCACCACAGGCGCTGGCAACGACATCGAACGTGCCACCTCGCTTGCCCGGAAGATGGTGTGCGAATGGGGCATGAGTGAGCTCGGACCATTGACCTTCGGCAGCAAACAGGAGGAAATTTTCCTCGGCCGCGAAATCGCCCAGCACCGCGACTACAGCGAGCAAACCGCCGTGGCCATTGACGAAGCGGTCAAGGAAATCGTCACCGGCGGAATGAAGCGCGCGGAAGCGATTCTGAATGCGCATCGCGAAATTCTGGATCGCCTCGCCGAGGGTTTGCTCGAACGCGAAATTCTCGACAGCGAGGAAATCGATCTGCTGATTCGTGGCGAGGAATTGCCACCGCGGAAGATCACGAGCGACGGCAACGACTCTGTGAAAAAGCAGGGCGAGGACATGTTGAAAATCGACCAGGAGCGCGCGGAGAAAATCCGCAAGGCGGTCGAGGAAATGCAGAAACACGATGCGCGCGCGAAGCAGGACGCGTCGCAAGGCGACGGCAGCGCATGACGCAAGACCCTGGCGCATCGCGCCATTCGGCGGGCGAGGCGGTTTCGTTCAAGTCCGAACTGCTGCGCAAGGGCATTCATCTCATGTCCATCTCCATTCCGGTGGTGTATACCTTCATCACGCGGGATCAGGCCTTGCTCATGCTCATTCCTCTCACCGCGGTGTTCCTGGTGGCGGATGTGCTGCGCAGTTTTCACGAGCCGACCTTCCGTCTCTACCATACCATCTTCGGGCACATGCTGCGCGAGCACGAGAAGACGTTGGAGAAAAAAACATTGAACGGTGCCACCTGGGTGCTGATCTCCGCCACGTTTTGCGTGCTGCTTTTTCCCAAGGTGATCACCGTCACCGCCTTCGCGGTGCTGATCATCTCCGATACCACGGCGGCACTCGTCGGTCGGCGTTTCGGCACGCGCAAGTACCGGGGCAAGACGCTCGAGGGATCCTCGGCCTTCGTGCTCTCCGCCATTTTGGTCATCCTCTTCACACCGAAGCTCACCGGCACCTTCACCGAGTATCTGATCATGAGCATCTCGGCGGTGGTGGGCGCGGTGGCCGAGGTGTTTTCCTTCGACATCATCGACGACAACTTCGCCATACCCGTGGCTCTCGGCGCGGCCCTCTGGCTGCTCTACGCCGTGGCCTTTCCCGGATTGAACATTTACGCACTGGATGGCTGACATGCGCGCGCACCTTTCGCTTTTCGTCATCGCCTCTCTTGTTCTCCTCTCCGCCTGCGACATCGATGGGAAAAACGAAGCCATAGGCGACAACGACGTTATCACCTTGATCTGCGACAGCAGCGACTACGACGCGTTGCAGGAGGTGATTGAAAACGCTTTCACGAAACCCTTCTTCACGCCGCAACCCGAGGTGTGGTTCCGTATCGTGCGGCACGACCTGGGCGATTTGCTGGATGTGAAAAAGGATCGCAATATCGTAATCATCGGCGCGCTCGACGCCGGCAACAGTATGGGCGACTACATGCGCTCGGCGCTCGATGCCGACGTGCAGGCACTGGTGCGCAAGGGCGAGCAGCATGTGTTCGTGCAACGCGATCTCTGGTACCGGGGGCAGACGGTGATGCATATCGCCGGAGCGACGCTCGACGATGTGCGCAATTACATGACCTCGCATGGTCCCGAGCTGGAGTATTTTCTGAAAAGCGCCTGGGACGAGCGCGAGCGCAAACGCCTGCTGCGCATGCCCCGCGAAGAGGACATCGAACAGCGTCTCGCGGAGAAGCACGGCTTCGGTATGTGCGTGATCAAGGATTGGTTTGTCGGAAAAGATTCCAGCGCCATTGGTGCCGTGCTGCTGCGCCGGCAGTCGCCTGCCGAAACCGAGCGCTGGGTGCTGGTGCATTATGTGGACAATGCGAGTCCGGAAATGCTGACCAACGACGTGGCCTACGCCACGCGCAACCGCCTCAGCGAAATCTTGTACCGCACCTACGACGATTCCTCGTGGGTGGTGATCGATTCGGTGAATTATCTGCAATTCGACGAAGTGAATTTCCAGGACCGCTTTGCCATTCGCATGAAAGGGCTGTGGCGGATGAACGATTATTCCATGGGCGGTCCCTTCGTGAGTTATCTGTTCTACGACGAGCAACAGCGCCGTCTGTACTTCATCGATGGTTCGGCCTTCGCGCCGAAGTATGAGAAGAAAAAGCTGATCCAGGATCTGGACGTGATGCTCTCGACCTTCAAAGCGCTGCCCCGCAACGAAAAAACGCCCTCCTGATGCGCGCGGCCGGCGGGCATCGGAGGAAGCTGCTGTTCTGGGCCGCGAAAATTCTCGCGGCCGCTCTGCTCCTCACCGTGTTGCTGCGCCATCTCGACGCGCGACACTTGCTCGAGGCGGCTTCGCGCGCCAACGCCCCGCTGCTCCTGGCTGCGGTGCTGCTGCTCCTTCCCAATCTTGCCGCACAATACGCGAAATGGGCCCTGCTCCTGCGCCGTGTGCGCCCCGAGGCCACAGCACGCGAAGTGCGGGATTCTCTTCTGCTCGGCTTCTCCCTCGGTTTGGCCACTCCTGCCCGCGTGGGCGAGTTCGGTGGAAGGGCCGCTGCTCTGCACCGCGACGATGCGCCACAGCTCATGGGACTCACGGCGGTGGATAAATTTCTGACGATGATCGTCACGCTCGTCGTGGGTATCGCAGGCACGGCGCTGTTTGCCGCACGCTATCCCTTTGTCGACGCCGTGGCGTTGATCGCAGCGTCGCTGCTTGCCGGTGCTGCGCTGGCTGTTGCGGTGCTGCTCCTGCTGCGCGCTCGCGCCGCGAGCGACTCCGCACGCCTTCTCCCGCGCCTGTTGCGCGGCGTGGCGGAGGGAATGCGCAGCGTGGACGCGTCGACACTCCGTCGGGCGCTGCTGCTGTCGGCGCTCTTTTATCTCACCTTCTCGGCGCAGTTTCTGCTGCTGTTGTGCGCGTTCGGTCCCTGCGATCTGCCGGGCACCGTGGCAGGCATCACCGTGGTGATGCTGGTAAAAACGGTGATTCCACCGGTCACCTTGGGTGAATTGGGTGTGCGCGAAGGAGCCTCGGTACTGGTGTTCGGCTTGGCGGGCATGTCCACCGCCGTGGCTTTCAACGCCTCGCTGCTGCTCTTCGTCATCAATCTGCTCCTTCCCGCCTTGCTCGGTGTTCCCTTGCTGCTGCGCTTGCGAAGGAGGGGACTCGCGTGATCGCGTTCGCCTGGCTGTCGATGCTTGTACTGCTCACCGCGGTGTACGCGCTGTTCACCGTGCGCATGCGCGCGGGTCTGCGTCTGCTGCGTGCCGATGCCTCGGTCGAGCATGACACGGTGCCGGACGAGGCGCTACCTTCGTTGACCGTGGTGGTGCCGATGCGCAACGAACGCGGCAACATTCCGCGCCTGCTTTCCTCGCTGCGCGGGCAGGACTATCCCGTGTCGCGGCGGGAAGTGCTTTTCGTGGACGACCATTCCGATGATGGCGGTGTCGAGCTGTTGGAAACTCTGGTCGAGCATGAACACGCCGAAAGAGTCTTGCGCATGCCCGCGGGTCGTCAGGGCAAGAAGGCCGCAATCGCCCACGCCGTCGCATATGCGCGGGGCACGGTGATCGTGAGCACCGATGCCGATTGCGTACACAAGGCAGGGTGGCTTCGCGCCATGGCGCAGCCCTTTGTACACGGTGCCGATGTCGTGGCGGGTCCGGTGGTGCTGGATGGAGAAGGAGGCATGTTCGGCCGCATGCAGGCGCTGGAATTCCTGGGCCTGGTGGGCGTGGGTGCGGGGTTCTTCGGTATTGGTTATCCGCGCATGTGTAACGGGGCGAATCTGGCGTACAGCGTGGCACGCTTCCACGAGGCGGGGGGGTATGCCGACAATCAGGACGTACACAGCGGCGACGACGAATTTCTGCTGCGCACCATTGTGTACCGCCTCGGTGGCGCGGCGCATTTTGTCACCGACGAACCGGCGATTGTACGCACGGCCGCACAACGCGGAGTATTCGCGTTTTTACGCCAGCGTGTGCGGTGGGTATCGAAAAGCCGTTACAACGAAGACGGGCGCTTCGTGTCCTTTCTCGTGCTGTTGTTTGCCTACTTCGTTGGACTCCTTGGCCTGCCGGTCATTGCCGTCACTGGATCCGCGGCGGCGGCGCTTTCCTTGCTGTTGTGGGTGGTGAAAATGGTATTGGATGGATTGGTCCTGTTTCCAGCCGCGCGGCTGTTCCGGCAGCCGATACGGCTCCCCGATCTGCTCGTTGCGGAGCTGTTGCATCCCGTGTATCTTGTGCTGGTGTCACTACTGGGTATACGAGGATCGTTTGCATGGAAGGGTCGCAGATTGAGGAACCGGCGCAGCCGCTCAGCAATTTCTGGTTGAGGGAAAGCGAACTGCGCTTTGGATGGAAACTGGCCGCTTTCGGCGGCGTCTTCCTTTTTCTCACCATACTTTTGACAATTCCCGCCTTGCTGGCCGAAGTGGCCGGCACCGAGGCGTGGCTGGCGGTGCAATTGCTGTCCGTGGCCGGCGCGAGCGCCTTCTGCATGCTTGCCATGGAGCGCGCGTCGGTGCTCGACGTGGGTGTGCGCTGGTCGCGTTCGGCCGCTCCCGCCTTGCTTGTGGGTTTGCTGCTCGGTATGCTCATGCCCGCGGTGATTGTGGCTGTGGAACTCGCCGCTGGTTTGGCCGGTATCAGTCGAATGCACTTCAACACCCTCCATATCCTCGCAGGCGGTTTCGCACAATTCACTATCGTCTCCGTCTCCGAGGAAGTGCTCGCGCGGGGATATCCCTTTCTCGTGCTGCAGCGGCGTTTCAGCGCCACCGTCGCGGTGCTCGTCACCGCCGCGGTGTTCAGTCTGATGCATCTCGGCAATCCCGGTATTCAGTGGTTCGCGTTGCTCAACATCTTCCTCGCCGGTGTCTGGCTGGGTGTGGCACGCGTGGCGAGCGGGGCACTGTGGCTGCCGATAGGACTGCATCTGACGTGGAATTTCACCATTGGCCCGCTGTTCGGACTGCCGGTCAGCGGCATTGTCGGACAAAGCGTGCTGTTGACGCGCAACAGCGGGCCGGAATGGATCACGGGTGGAATGTTCGGTCCGGAGGGTGGGGTGCTGGCCAGCACGGTGTTGGTGGCGGGTACGGTGTTGCTTGTATTGCCACCGCTGCGACGCTGGATTGCTCCACGCAATGATGTACCACAGGTGAATGAACAGGAAGGATGACGATGCCACGATTCGGTGTAGCCCTGATGTTGCTTGTTGCGCTCGCCGCGCCTCTGCGTGCGCAATGGATCGACGATCCCGAGATCGATAAAACGCTCAGCAAAGGAATTCGCGATACATACAATCTCCGTTTCGAGGCCGCCGATGCGGCATTTGCAACGGTCGTCAAAGCGCATCCCGACCATCCCGCGGGACATTTTTTCCTCGCGATGGTGGAATGGTGGCGCATTCTCATCGATATCGACAACGAATCGCGTGACGACAAATTCTACGACATGCTCGATGATGTGATCGATCTCTGCGACCGTCGCTTGAAGAAGAACGAACGCGATCTGGCGGGACTGTTTTTCAAAGGCGGCTCCATCGGCTTCAAGGGACGCTTGCTCGCGAACCGCAAGAGCTGGGTCAAAGCCGCGACCACCGGCAAGGAAGCGTTGCCCGTGGTGCTCGACGCAGCCGACATCGCGCCCGACAACGCCGATCTGGCATTCGGCACCGGCATCTACGATTACTACACCGCCGTGCTCCCCGGCAAGTATCCCGTGCTCAAGCCGCTGATGGTCTTCCTTCCCGAGGGCAGCCGTGCCCGCGGGCTGAAGGAACTCAAGCTTGCGGCCGAGAAAGGGCGCTTCGCCAACTGGGAGGCGAAGTACTTCCTGATGCAGACCTACTACAGCATCGAGAACAAGCCCTCCGAAGCGTTGACCTATGCGCGCGAGCTGGCGGGCGAATTTCCGGATAATCCCGTCTTTCATCGCTACGTGGGCCGCACCTTCGTGAAGCTGGGCAACTGGGACGACGCCGCGCGCGTCTTTGCCGACATCATCGCGAATGTGCAGAAGGGCAAACGCGGGTACAGCAAATCCATGTTGCGCGAGGCGCAGTACTACTCGGGCTATGCCGCAATGATAGCGCGCGATTACAACGCCGCAATGAAGGCGTTGGTGGAATGCGACCGCATCTCCCGCGAACTGGACGAGGAACCTTCGGGTTACATGATCATGGCGAATCTTCGCATGGGCATGCTGCACGACGTGCAGAAGCAACGTAGTTTTGCCAACAAACAGTATGACAAGGTGCTGCGTCTGCCCGACTTCAACGGCAGCCGTTCCCTCGCAACGCGCTACAAAAAGACTCCGTACACCTTTTAATCCGGATCGGTCGTTTGCGGTCGGATTCGAAGTAGCACCGGTAAACACACGCACCGTAATAAAAAAGCCGCACCCCTTTCGGGATGCGGCTTTTTCCACATTGAAGGGGGGAGTTTACTTCACGAGCAGCATCGGACGCGTCAGCAGTGCATTGCCGGCACGAAGTCGGCTGAAGTACGTGCCCGACGGCAATCCCGATGCATCGAAGTGCACGGTGTGCTGTCCCGCCGACATCTCACGATCCACCAGCGTCGCAACCACCGTGCCCTGGGCATCGTGCACGGTGAGCACGACGGGCATGGACTGTCCGACACTGAAGCGGATGGCCGTGGAGGGATTGAAGGGGTTGGGGTAATTCTGCTCGAGTGTCACCTCGTTCGGAAGCGCCGAAGCCGCGATGCGCACCTCGGGGGATTCGTACAGACGACCATCTGCGTCGATGGCGAACACGCGGTACAGGCGCGCACCGCTGTTCAGCGCATCGCCGAAGCGCAGTTGCTCGCCGGCGGCGGCCATCAGCGTTGCCGCATGCGACCAGCCCGCCTCTTCGCCTTCCTCACGCGACTCCACGATGTACGACACCTGATCGCCCGGCAGTGTGGCATTCCACTCCAACTGGGCGGTGGCGGTTGCGGCATCGTAGCTCGCGCGCTGAATGGCGAGCGTGCTCGATTTTGCGAACCAGCCATGGGCCAGAGCGAATTGACCGCTCAGGTTGGTCAGGCCGTTGACCTGCACGCGATTCAGGTAAATGTCGGACGTACCGCCACGGTCCACCCACATCGCTGAGGGCTTGCTCCACACGGTCAGTGCCGAGGGGTTGGTAATCATCGACGCAGCTTCCACACTGGTGTAGAAGAGGCGGACATCCACATTCGGGTTGGTCGCGGTGGTGGACATCGTGTAGCTGCGATTCACGTAGCGGATGCGCGTGATGCCCTGCGGCAAGGTGCACGGCGTCATGCTCACGGTAAAGCTCTGAATCGCGCCGCTGTTGCTCTTCACTTCGGCGATGGTCTGTCCGAGCGAATTCACGAACGGCGTCCAGGTGGTACCCACCGCCTGCGTCACCGTCACCGTGCCGATGGGCAGGATGTCGATGCGCACAGTGAGGTTGTATGGCGAGTTGGTGGCCGGCGACATGGTGCTGGCATTGTACGCGGTGATGGTGATCGTACGGAGATAGCTGCCCGGCGTGAGCAGCGAGCGCGGATCCACCGTAAACTGCAACGGCTGGCCCTGCATGCCGGAGGTGTTCAACAGCGTGATCTCCGAAGCGGAGGTGCTGGCGTTCCACATCATCTGGCCACCGGCGAAATTGCCGCCGCTGTTGTTGATCACCACGCTCTCCGAGGTCACGGTCGCCGTCTTGCACGCACCCGACACCACCACGACCGGTGCGACCGGCGCGATTTCGGGACGACGGGTTACGGTAAAAGTGGTGACGCAACTACTGCTGTTCAAATCGGCATCACGAATGGTGATCGTCACGCTATGCGCTCCGGCGGCCATGACCGTGCCCGGCGCGGGGGTTTGCGTACGCACAAGATTCGCAGTCGCGGTGCAATTGTCCGTCGCGCTGACCAGGGCACGGAAGTCCGGCATCACCGCGGTGTTCTGCGCGTTTCCTTCCACCGTTTGAGCGGGTGCGCAGCCAGTGATGGTGGGATTCTGGCGATCCTGCACAGTGACGGTCTGATTTGCCGAGCTGCTGTTGCCCGATCCGTCCACCGCTGTCCAGACCACGATGGTCACGCCCTTGGGAAATATCGCCGGAGCGTTGTTGCTGATGGTGATCGGCCACGGGCAGTTGTCCGTCGCCGTTGCCATGCCGATGCTCGGTGTGGCGCTGCAGAGACCGGTCGTGGTGTTGACCGTGATGTTCGCCGGCGCGGTGATCTGCGGAGGCGTGACATCCGGAATAAGCGTGATGGTGACGTTGTCTGTGGCGATGCCGCCGCGTCCATCGTTCACCTCCAGTGTCACCACATGCGTGCCGGGCAACAGATTGATGGTGGGGGAGACGCCGCTCGCCACCACTGCATTGTTGATTTTCCAGGTGTAGGTCAGCGGATCGTTTTCGATGTCGAAAGACGCCGTACCGTTGAGTGTCACAGCCGTGCCGATGGGGCGCACACAACTCTGGCTCTGATTCGGACCTGCTTCGGCCACTGGCGGATCGTTGATTTCAACCACCTGCACGCCACGCTTGGCGACGGCACTCTGGGTGGCGCCATCGTTGACCTGATACGACACCATGCGCACCGCCGTATTGGGCAGCACGTTGTTGCTGTTGCGATAGCGCACATTGCGCAGGGCCGTGGTGTAATTGGCCTTGCTGTCGACACCGGTCAATTGCAGTGTGCCGCCAGCGAAGTTGCCGGTGATAGTGGCCGTGTTGGTGAATTCGAGAATGTCCTCGGAGGGAATGAAATTCTGCGAAATCCACACGGTCGCTCCCGTGAAGGTCGTGTTGTCGATATCGTCCGCTGTGAGTGTGGCGGTGACGGCTGTCGCGGCGGCGCCTTCGTTGTACACGAGATTGGCGGCCTCGATGCCCGCGAGCGTGGGCGCATCGTTCACCGCATTCACGGTCAAGGTAAAGTTGCTGCTGGCGGTCAGGCTGCCATCGCTCACAGTCACGGTGATGGTGGTCGCGCCGTTTGCGTTCGCGGCGGGTGTGAGCGTGATGTTGCGATTCGCTCCGCTGCCGCCAAGCGTGATGTTCGCGTTGGGCACGAGCGTGGTGTTGCTGGAAACCGCGATGACTGTGAGTGATCCTGCGGCGGTCTCGATATCACCAACGGTGAAAGCGATGGCGCCGGTGGGCGTGTCTTCGTTGGTGACCTGCGCATTGATGGCGCTGATGGTCGGCGCGTCGTTCACCGCATTGACGGTGAGTGTGAAATTGGTCGAAGCGCTCAGACTGCCATCGCTGACGGTAACGGTGATTGTGGTCGCTCCGTTTGCGTTCGCGGCAGGGGTGAGCGTGATGCTGCGATTCGCTCCACTACCCCCAAGCGTGATGTTCGCATTGGGCACGAGGGCGGTGTTGCTGGAAACCGCGCTGACGGCAAGTGATCCAGCGGCGGTCTCGATATCACCAACGGTGAAGGCGATGGCGCCGGTGGGCGTGTCTTCGTTGGTGACCTGCGCGGTGATCGCGCTGATCGTCGGATCATCATTCACCGCATTGACGGTGAGAGTGAAATTGGTCGAAGCGCTCAGACTGCCATCGCTGACGGTAACGGTGATGGTGGTCGCTCCGTTTGCGTTCGCGGCAGGGGTGAGCGTGATGCTGCGATTCGCTCCACTACCCCCAAGCGTGATGTTCGCATTGGGCACGAGGGCGGTGTTGCTGGAAACCGCGCTGACGGCAAGTGATCCAGCGGCGGTCTCGATATCACCAACGGTGAAGGCGATGGCGCCGGTGGGCGTGTCTTCGTTGGTGACCTGCGCGGTGATCGCGCTGATCGTCGGATCATCATTCACCGCATTGACGGTGAGAGTGAAATTGGTCGAAGCGCTCAGACTGCCATCGCTGACGGTAACGGTGATGGTGGTCGCGCCACTGGCATTCGCGGCGGGGGTAAGCGTGATGCTGCGATTCGCTCCACTGCCGCCAAGCGTAATGTTCGCGTTGGGCACAAGAGCGGTATTGCTTGAGACAGCGCTGACGGTGAGTGATCCGGCGGCGGTTTGCGCGTCATCCACTGTGAAAGCGATGGCTCCGGTGGGAGTGTCTTCGTTCGTTGCCTGCGCCGAGATGCCGCTGATGGTCGGGGCGGTGTTGCCGCCGCCACCACCAATGCCGCGCACGATAATGTTGTCGATGAGATTCTGTCCCGCGCTCACCGGATCGCTGCCATTGGCGCCGGTGTTGCTGTTCATCAGCCAACGGAGGTACAGCGTGGCCTGGTTTTCGCAGGCGGCAGGCAGGGCGAGATTCGTGATGGTGCGGGTTTTCCAACCGAACTGTCCGTAATCAAGGTCGAGTGCATAAGCGCCGCCCGGTACGTCCACCCACGTGGAGTTGTCGAGACTGTACTGGATTTTAAAATCGCGGGGACCTTGATGACTGAAAAAGGTGGACTCGCTCCACTGCAACGAGGAGATGGTGATGGACGTGTACCCGGCTGTGGAGACGTTGATGCGCCAGTATTTCGTCCCCGAGCCGCTGCCCCAACTATTCGCATAGGCGTAGCTGCCGGTGGGAATGCCCACTGAAGTGATACCCTGATAGCTGGCGCCGCCATGCACGGAGAGCGTGCTGGCCGCGTTGGCGGGTATCGACACGCCCGGGGTGAGTACCTGATTCTCGAAATTCCACTCCGCAAGAGTGGTTTGGGCACGCAGCATTGTCGGCGTCAGAGCGGCCAACAGCAGCAGGGCCATCACCACCCGGGCAGCACGTTGACGTATAGCAGACGTGGTGGCGGAGGAGGGAGGCATGTATGGTAAACGAGACATACGGATCTCCGGAAATGAATGAAATGAACAATGAACCGAGAATACTCTTCACTGCGCGGATGCGCGGCGATGCGGTCGAGTCCGCATGGGCCGCGGTAGCGAATAATTCCACGAGGATATGTGGTGGATTGACGACATGGTAAAATAGCGCATTTTTCCCTAATAGTACAGACCGTGTACACATTTTTCCGATGACGCGCAGGGGGAAAATTCCTCCCCTGACCGGGGGAGACAGCGCGGGAACTCATGCCGCTTCGTTGCGCGATGATCGCGGCCTGGTAATGCAACGGGCGGCTTCGGTGAGGAAGCCGCCCGCTTACAGGGGATGTCGTCAGGGATCAGCGCACGACTATGGAAACCGTGTCGCTCCCCACGCCGCCGCGCGCGTCGCGCACGGTGAGTGTGGCGGTGTAGGTGCCGGGCTCGAGCACAGTGCTGGCTTTCGCATCCGTGGACAGCAGGCTGTCACCGATGCGCCATTCGAACTGCAAGCTGCTATCGTCGACATCGAAGGAGGCGGAGCCGTCCAGTGTGACCGGCGTGCCCTGCTTGCTTTGAGCGGTCACAGACAGGTCCTTACCCGCGCGCGCCACGGGATTGTCGTTGATTTCCAGCGTCTCGAAATCCGCACGCACGGTGGCGATGGCGCCGCGCGCATCAAGCATCTCCACTTCGAGGGCCTTTGCCAGCGAGGTCGGATGCTGTGCGTTGCGATTCGTGTAGCGGATTTCGCGAAGCATACGCTCGTACTCTTGAGCCGATGCCGCACCTTCGAGATACAGCGTGCCGTCGACGAAGCGATGTGCGATGCGGGGATTCGGTGAAACCTCCAATTCATCCTCGGAGGCGAGGTAGCCGTCCACGAAACGCACCGTGGCCGAACGTATCGCGTCCCCATCGTACTCGAGCACGCGCAGCGTAGGCATGATCGCCGTGGGCTGATCACCTTCGTTCCACAGCAGCGGCGTGGTATCCGACATTTCCAGCACCGTGGCATCGTCCACAGCGTCGATGTGTACATCGTAACTCGCGCTGGATGTTGCGAGTCCGTCGCTGATGGTGACGGTCAGCGTTGCCGCACCGGTTGCATGCGCCGCGGGACGCAGTCGCAGCGTGAGGTCGCCGTCGATTTCCTCGAAATGCACATCCTTCGCTGCGATGATGCTCTCATCGCTCGATTCCGCAAAGAGGATCAGGCCCGCGAGAGGAGAATCCGGATCACGCACGCCCAGGGCGATCGGACCAGCGGTTTCGTCCTCGTACACGTTGATCGTGCCCGCCACATTCGTCAACGCCGGGGGATCATTGATCGGTGTGACGTTGACCGAAAAGCGCCGTTCGTCCATACCATCGGCACCATCCAGCGTCACCGTCACCAATGCGTTGCCGTGGGCGTCGGGGCGCGGAGTGATGAACAGCACGCGCTGCCCGGCCTGATCGCCGACACCCAGTCCATCCTCGGCGAGCACGCTTTGATTGGACGAGTGTACCGCGATGGCCACTCGCGCAGGATCAAAGCCAGGAAGAAATTCGAGTGGAATGGCGATGGTACCGGCATCCTCCTGCAAGCGTACATCGGCGATGCTACCGAGCATGGCCACGCGCGCACGTTTGGGTGTGGGCGCGGGATCCTCTTCGGTGGAGCGAAGGCCGGAAGGGGTGTCGCCGCTCGGCGTCCAGAGACTGGCCGTGCTCTGCGAGAATGCGGCCGCGCTCATGGCGAACAGGCCGATGAGAAGCAGAAATGCGAAGCTGGAGATTCCGGAAAGGGGCGTCGCAAACGGTTGCGTGCGCATAAACATGACTTCTCCTGATGAATGTCGTCATTCGAATCAGAGGAAGGTACACCGCAGAGATGTGATCAGCCGAATCCCGGCCAGGATCGCATCATGATGAGAAGAGAGGGTAGAAAAATAGCGGAAAGTACGGCGCAATGCAAGAACAATCGTTCGAAACGCAAAAAAAAGTTTGCGTCATGGGGAGGCGTAGCTGGAACATGCAGCGTGTACCCCTCACCGGGAAGGAGGCTAGGCGTTGTTCCGGGCTTCGGCGTGCCGCCTCACAGCGTGGGCGAAGGCTGCACCCAGCGACGCGCTGGCGGGATGGGAGAATGTCAGACGTTCAGGATGCCAGTGAACGAGAAGAAGAAAGGGCTTTCCCGCCGGTTGCGCCCATTCAAGGGCCTCGGGTAGACCATCCGCACTGCGCGCGGAAACCCGCAGTCGCGCGGGAATGCGGTCCACACCCTGATGGTGTGCGCTGTTCACCGCCAGATCGCGCTCGCCGGTGATGTCTGCCAGAAGCGAATCCGCATCGATACGGAGCTCGTGAATCCTGTCCGCGCCTTCCAGGCGATGATGTCCATCGAAACCAGCCGTGGGCAGGTCCGGAATGAGGCTCCCTCCGAAGGCCACGGTGGCGATTTGCAAGCCGCGGCAAATGCCCAGCAGAGGCAGGGAATGCCGTACCGCTTGCTCGATGGCGTGCAGTTCCAACGCGTCCCTGCCCGGCTCCACCGCGCATAAGGATGCGGCTTCGGGCATGCCGTACAGTTCGGGAGCGGGATCGCCGCCACCGGGCAGCAACAGACCGTCCGCCTCGGGCAGCAGCGCGTCGAATTCCGTCACTGCTGTGACAAAGCGCACATCGACATCCGCAGCGATGTGCTGCATCCATCGAACATAATTGCCATGGAGAGCGGGATCGACAACGGTACAGAGAACGACGGGCATGAGTCAGGCGTGTTGTTCCGGGTCGGGATGGATGTCGGAGGCGGGGTCGAGGCGGCGCTCCAGCTCCAGCAGATATTCCCAGGAATAAATGCCTGTGTCGTGACCGTCGCCCCAGCTCGCCACGATTGCATAGTTGCCCATGGGAGCAAGCCGTTTCAACTCGTATTTCCCCGGTATGGCGATGGGCAGTTGCATGGGCATGCGGATTTCGCCAAAAATGTCCGTCTCGCCTTTACAGCCGGCGCAGGGACATTCGTCACGCAGGAATTGCAGGGGGATGTGGACGATATGACCATCGCTCCAGAGAATGCGCAGGTCACGATTCTCCAGCAGCTTGATTTCCTTCGGAATAGTCGGCATCTGTTATTTCTTTCGTGGTGCGGTGGCATCCAAAACGACCACCGGCATTTCACCTATCACCTCTGCGGAATGGAGCACGAAGGCGGGAACCAGGAAGCGTTCTCCCGCCTTGAGGATGTGATCCGTGTCATCGTAGGATATGCGAATCGATCCGCTCAACACCACATGAATGGTGTCATGGTCGTGTTGATGCGGCGGGAAGCACATGCCTCCGGGGTAACTGTACACGTAAATGTTGTACCCCTCGTCGCGGAGTTGCTGCTTTATGGCAGCGATATCGTCGCCGTCCATTAGTAACTCTCCGATTCATTGGGAAAGGTGCGTTGCTTGACATCCTGTATGTAAAGTCGAAAAGCGCGATCCATTTCCTCGGCAATCGCCGCGTAGCGGCGCACGAAGCGCGGACGAAAATCCTCGAACAAACCGAGCATGTCGTGGGTGACGAGAATTTGTCCGCTGCAATGCGGTCCGGCGCCTATGCCGATGGTGGGGATGTTCACGCTCTCGGTAATGCGCTTGCCCAGAGTGGCCGGAATTTTTTCCAACACCAGCGCGAAGGCGCCCGCCTGTTCGAGCACGACGGCGTCTTCAATCAAGGCCAATGCCTCCTCCTCCGATGTCCCGCGGGGACGATACCCGCCGAATTTGAGAATGGACTGTGGCATCAGCCCGATATGGCCCATCACCGGAATGCCTTCTCCGCTCATTTTTTCCACCACAGCCGCGATACGCGTGCCGCCTTCCACTTTCACGCCACCGGCGCTGGTTTCCTTCATCACGCGGCCGGCACTGCGAAACGCCTCCTCGGTGGTGACTTGATAGGACATGAACGGCAAATCCGTCACAACCATGGCGCGTCGCACGATTTTGCTCACGGCCTTGGTGTGGTAAATCATTTCGTCCAACGTCACCGGCAACGTCGTGTTGTTGCCCTGAAAAACGTTGCTCACCGAATCGCCCACAAGGATGATGTCGATACCGGCTTCATCCAGCAGGCGGGCCATGAGGTAATCGTAGGCAGTCAGGCAGGCGATGGGCATACCCGCATCACGCATTTCCTGAATGGTGCGCGTCGTGATGCGCTTGCTCGAGGGTTGCATTTCCGTGCTCATCGGGACCCCGCGGAATTTTCGCTGGAAATGTACTCAATATCGCGGAAAGAAATGCCATGGGCGCCCCAATTGGCGCGGAAGCCCTGGATAATCGCATCGCGTAGCTCGACCACGGATAGCGGACGTTGCAGCACTTCGTTCAACGTAATCGTATGCCGCAGCATGTCTTGCCGCAACTGCTCGCGAATGTCCTCCGACACGGCGAGATAATCCGCGAGCCGCAGGTGGGCTTCGCCGATCAGCATGGAGCCGTGCTGCAACACCGCCGATCCGATGCGACGCTGCGCGCTGCCCACGAGTTTGCGTCCCTCGAATTCGATTTCATAGCGCGCGCTGCTGGAAAAGCATGGAATGCTGCCGGCTTCGCGATAGAGCTTCTGAAAATCCGGTTGACTCTTCGCAATGCCGATGCCGGGTACCAGCAGTTGCAGACCGGTGGTAAGCGCTGCGGCGATGTCGCGATACACCTCCATGATGCCACGGCCATCCGAAGGCATGACCACACTGTAGGTCAGTTCCTCGGCGTGCAGAATCGCACGGCCTCCGGTGGGACGGCGCACAAGGCCGATGCCGTCGGAAGCGGTGCGGTCGGTGTCGATTTCGCTTTCCTTCTGATGTCTTCCCAGGGAAATGCACCAGGGTTGCCAGGTGTAGAAGCGCAGCATGGGCGCTGCCGTGCCGGCATCCACCGCCTCGGCGCGCGCGACATCGAAGTCCATGTTCCAGGCGCCATCATGCGCGCCGCTGTCGATGATATCGAATTGCATGTCAGGAAATCTCGTCTCGTAGATAGATGGTGGAGAGCATGCGACCGGAGCGCTGCGCATCCCTTCGCCACGAATGGAACAGCGTGCGCTCGTGAATGGTGCACAGGCCTTCGATCTCGATATTGTCCGCGGGCACACCGGCCTCGATGAGTTGATGCGCGTTCAGGCCCTGCACATCCAGACGCACGCCTGAGTCGTGCCGCGTCAGGTATTCCTCGGGGAACAGTGCCGCCACCTCGGAGCCCACATCGTAGCAGCAGGCGCGCGCAGCGGGACCGATCCAGGCGAAGATGTTCGCGGGATCCACACGATAGTTGTCGCACAGGTGGGCCACGGTTTTCGCCGTGACATGCGCCGCCGTTCCACGCCAGCCGGCATGCACTGCGGCGATTACCTGCTGGTCGGTGGCATACAGCATCACAGGGGCGCAGTCTGCTGTCCGCACCGTGATGCCCACGCGCGGCTGCGAGGTAACCAACGCGTCGCAGTCAGGATACAGGCCGGGCTCGCCGACATCCCGAATGGTGTCGCCGTGCACCTGTCGCATCACCGCGAGTTCCTCGGGAAGCAGACCGAGAGCTTCGGCGTAGCGAGCAATGTTGCCTGTGACGCGCGTATCGTCGTCGCCGAGCGCATAGCCGAGGTTGTAGGCGAATGGCGCATCGGGATGCTCGCCTTGCCGCGTACTCATGCCCACGCCGATGTTGGGAAATTGCGACAGCAGCGCGCTGCGCTGCAGGAGCAGGGGAAATTCGGAGCTAATCATCGCATGACCGCCGCACTGGGTGAGACAATGGCGCGCGGCGGTACTGCCGCGCGCCATGGAAAATTACACAGGAACGGGAAAAAGCCAATCCGCGCGTTACACCTGCGCCAGCGCTTCCTCGAGATCCTGGATGATATCCTCCGGCCGTTCGATGCCGATGGACAGGCGGATGCCGCCGGGATCCATGCCGCGCTGCACTTGTTCCTCGGCGGGAATGGCGGAATGCGTCATGCTGCCGGGATGCTCGATCAGCGTGCGTGTGTGGCCGAGACTCACTGCGAGCGTGATGGCATAGGCCCGCTCGGCGACATGGTCGATGAGGCGCTCGCCTTTGTCGCGGCTTTCCTGGGGAGAATCGCTCTTGAGGGTAAAATACATCAAGGTGCCCGGCGTGAATTCGCCTTCGTAATTCGTCATCTGTCGCCGCGCCAGCTCGTATTGCGGGAAGCTGGGCAACCCGGGATAGCTCACCGAACGGACCTTCGGGTGCGTCTCCAGGAATTCGGCAACAATCATCGAGGTTTCGATCTGACGCCGCACGCGCAGCGACAGCGTGGGCAGACCATACACCTGCACCGGCCACGCGGCCTTGGGTGACAGCACGCCGCCGAAATCCTTGCGATACAGCAGCAGCCAGTCCAACCATTTCTCCGGTCCGACTACCACGCCGCCCATATCCGTGCCGAAGCCGCCGATGCCTTTGGTGAGCGAATGCACCACGAAATCGGCACCGTGCTCGATGGGACGCTGACAGTAAGGCGTGGAAAAGGTGTTGTCCACCACCACATACAGCTTGGCTTCCTCTGGACGCCCGAGGTTGACCTTCTTCACCAGTTTTGTGACGGCGGCGATGTCGATGAGCGTCAATGTGGGATTGACGGGAGTTTCGAAGTAAATCACCCGGGTTTTTTCGTTGATGGCTGACTCCAGCGCGTCCACGTCGTGCAAATTCAGCAACTGCACGCCGATGTTGTAGCGGGGGTACCAGTTGCGCAGCAGCGAGAAGGTACAGCCGTACATTGTGCGATGTGCGATGATCTCGTCGCCGGTTTTGGTCAACACACCCAGCACCGCGCTGATGGCGGCCATGCCGCAGCCGAACGTCACGGCGCATTCACCGCCTTCGGCGTAGGCCAGGGTTTCCTCGAGCATGTCTTTGTTGGGCTCGCCCAGGCGGTCGTAAATCCAGATCGGTTGCTTGCGCTTGCTTTCCTCGGTGGTGTTGGCGAATTCGAGAAAGCCCTGCGCGCCGCGCTTGGCCGAGTCGAGCCGATACGTCGCCGATGAGGTGATGGGCGGTACCACGTGATGGTCGTAGTCCCATTTCATGGAATAGGACTTGCCATAGATGAGTTTCGTTTCCTTGGAATAGCGTTCGTTGGTGAGATCGTCGGCCATGATATGCTCCGCAATGCCAGGTTCGTGTAAGCGAAAAAACAGAAAATGCGCGAATCGCCCCGTGAACATCGGGGTTTCGGATAAAAAATACCCTGAAATCAAGGGAAAAACAAGGTGCGCGACAGCGCCACGCGATCGAGGCGGACGCAGGTCACTGTGGCGATGGCAATGCACTTCGGGCAAAAAAATGGGAGACGTCGTGTGCAACGTCTCCCGGAGTACGGAGCCAGGTGGAAGCTGCCAGGCGATTGCTGTCAGCCGCGGCCCTGCCGCCATTTCATACGAAGAGTTTTCAGCAAATCCCATTTCTCGGCTTGCTCCGCGGTGAGCAGGGCGATGATGGCTGCGTCCGTGTCGGCCAGCAGCGCTTTCAGCGCTTCACGGAAGCCCTCGGGATCGTCCTTGTAGGTTTCGCGCAATTCCTTGAGCGCATCGTGCTGTGCGAGCAGCAGTTCCTTGATCGCGGCGGCCTGTTCATCGCTCAGTTCGAGCACGTTTCTGAGCAGGGCCAGTTGGCGATCCACGCGGATATTCTTCCATTTCTCACGGAGTTCTTCGCGGAGTTGGCGCAGTTGCTCGACGAGTGTTTCCACTTTCTCCCGCTGTTCGGGCGTGAGCAGGGCGTTCATCTGCGCGATAAGGCGATCGTGCTCCGCCTTGAGCAGAGCGCGAAGCACCTCGGGATTGCCGAGATTGTCGCGGATGATCTGGCGGCGCGTGGCATTCGACGCTTTGATCAATTCAACCAGTGCCAGCTTGGTCTCTTCATCCAGATCGGGGTTCGCCTTGAGGATGAGACGCAGGCGCACCATCGCGGCGATATCGAAGGCGATGCGGCGCGGATCGCGCGGCGAAGCGAAATCCGGCGAGGTTGCGCTGATCACCGAATTAAGCGCGTCGAGCTGCGAGCTATTCATGCTGGCCGAGATGTCTTCTTCCAACCAGAACATCTCATCGATTTGCGCGAGTTGTTCGTTGTCGAGGTTCACCTGCTCAACCGCCTTGAGCAAGGTTTTTGCATCGAAACCGTCCGCCGGTGCGGAGGCTTCGTTGTCGCAGGCGCTGATGCCAACGGCCGCGAGCAGTGCGAGGAGCAGAAATGCACGTTTCATAAAACACCTCGTGTGTGGCGTGAGTGCGATGATGTTGTCGTCGGGAGTGTCGTCAATTGACCTTCGTGTGACAGCGGGCCTCGATGCGGGTTTAATGGCGGCGCCAAAATTTCCGTATTTTCCACAGGGACAAATCACCACCGCGTTCCCATCCCGGCGAATCCGCCTCACCCGCACGCATGGAGCAAGTATGATCACACGCATGGAAGCACTGGACATTCTGCACGAATTCACGGAAAGCGAGAGTCTGCGTCGCCACGCCCTGGCGGTGGAAACGGCGATGCGCGCCTACGCACGACGTTTCGGTGGAGACGAGGAGGAGTGGGGCATCACCGGCTTGTTGCACGATTTTGATTACGAGCGCCATCCTACCATGGACGAACATCCGATGGTGGGCAGCGGCATTCTGGAGCAACGCGGTGTGGACGAACACATTCGGCGCGCCATACTTTCGCATGCCGAACATACGGGCGTAGCGCGCGTGTCGATGATGGAGCACGCCCTGTTCGCTGTGGATGAACTGTGCGGCTTTCTTCTTGCGGTGGCCTACGTACGCCCTGATCGCTCCATAGCCAGTGTTCAGGTTTCTTCGGTGAAAAAGAAAATGAAGGACAAAGCCTTTGCGCGTGCGGTGAGCCGCGACGATTTACTCCGCGGTGCCGAGGAGGTGGGACTGACCTTTGATGAACATTGCGCGGCGGTCATCGACGCGTTGAGCGCCAACGCCGCCGCGTTGGGAGTGTGACGCCCGCGATCACTCTTGATGCGGGCGAATGTCCTGTTCTACACCGAGACCAGCGTTCCGAGCGCCTTTTCTATGGTCTCGTATTTGAAGAGGTAGCCGCTCTCGATGGTTCTGCGTGGCAGCACACGTTGGCCACCGAGCAGTGTTTCTCCGAACTCGCCCAGCGCCAATTTGATCACGAAAGCCGGCACCGAAAACCGCGCGGGGCGCTTGAGGGCATCGCCCAGCGCCATCGCGAAATCCCTGTTGCGTATGAGTCCGGGCGAGACGGCGTTGAGCACACCCGACACCGCGTCGTTGTCAAGCGCGAAGGTGATGAGGCCGACCACATCGTCGATATGCACCCAGGGGAACCATTGATCGCCATTCCCCACGGGACCACCTGCGAACATTTTGAACGGTGTGAGCAATTTTTCCAAGGCCCCGCCGTCGTCGGCGAGCACAATGCCGATGCGCGGCGTAACCACGCGCACGCCGTGCGAGAATGCCACGCGCGCCTCACGTTCCCATTCGTCGCACACGCCCGCGAGAAAATCCGTACCGGCGGGAGTGGCTTCGTCGACTTCGGTGTCGCCCGTGTTGCCGTAGTATCCGACAGCCGAGACGGAGAGCAGGACGCGGGGTTTGCGTTGTGCCGCAGCGATAGCGTTGACGATTTCGCGGGTACCGATGACGCGGCTTTCGTGAATGCGCTTCTTGTACTCCTCTGTCCATCGTTCTTCCGCGATGGGTTCGCCCGCGAGGTGGATGACGCCATCGGCACCATCGATGGCCGAGGACCACTCACCCTGCACGCCGGGTGCCCAGAGCAGCACCTTCATGGCATCGGGAAAGCGGGATCGGGCGCGCTCGGGGTTGCGGGTGAGCACGATCACATCGTCGCCGCGATCACGAAGTGTGCGGTAGAGGCGGCGGCCAATCAGGCCGGTGGCACCGGTCAGGACGTAGGTTCGGGACATGTCTCGGATCGATTGTTGCGTAAACGTTTTTCTAACATAGCGAATAAAACCCAATCCATGAATGGAGAATTCCCCACGCGCCGTCGTGTGACTGTACCGGCGCGCGCGGTGGTCGTTTCCCACGATGCGTGAATGGACATGGCGGCAAATCGATGCGGGATATGGTTTGTCCGGAAAGCCCGCGCGTCGTAATTTTTGACTATCCTTGTTTCATAACACTGTAGCGCCACCATGATCGACACCATCACGCAATTGCTGGGCTCCGATGCGGACAATCTGCTGAAATACACATGCACCGGGATTCCCAAAGAGACTTTGCACCTGCCCGGAGCGGATTTTGTGGACCGCGTTTGGAAGGACAGCGACCGCAATCCCCGCGTCCTCGCCAACTTGCAGCGCATTTACAACACCGGCCGATTGGCGGGAACTGGTTACATGTCCATTCTTCCGGTCGATCAAGGCATTGAACACAGTGCCGGAGCTTCGTTCGCGCCGAACCCCATCTATTTCGATTCCGAAAACATCGTGAAGCTCGCCATCGAAGGTGGATGCAACGCCGTGGCGAGTACCTTCGGCGTATTGGGAAGCGTGGCGCGTAAATATGCGCATCATATCCCCTTCCTCGTCAAGATCAATCACAACGAATTGCTCACCTATCCCAACAAGCACGACCAGATACTTTTCGGCAGCGTGCAGCAGGCATGGGACATGGGCGCCGCCGCCATCGGTGCCACCATTTACTTCGGCTCGCCGGAATCCGCCCGCCAGATCGTGGAAATTGCCGAGACCTTCGCTTACGCCCATGAACTCGGCATGGCCACGGTACTCTGGTGCTATTTGCGCAACCCCGGCTTCAGCAAGGACAAGGACTATCATCTCTCCGCCGATCTCACCGGACAGGCGAATCATCTCGGCGTCACGATTCAGGCCGACATCATCAAGCAGAAAATGCCGGAGAACAACGGCGGATACACCGCGGTGAATTTCGGCAAAACGCACAAGGATGTGTACGGCAAGCTCAGCACCGATCATCCCATCGACCTGACGCGCTATCAGGTCGCCAACTGCTACATGGGCCGCGCCGGCTTGATCAACAGCGGCGGCGCCTCCTCTGGCGCGACGGACCTTGCCGAGGCCGTGCGCACAGCGGTGATCAACAAGCGCGCCGGCGGTCAGGGCTTGATATCCGGACGCAAGGCCTTCCAGCGTCCGATGAGCGAGGGCGCCGCCCTGCTCAACGCGATTCAGGATGTGTACCTCGAAAAGGAAGTGACGATCGCCTGACACGCGCGCTCGCACATGTGATGTAATGAAAAGGGCACGGTACGCGACCGTGCCCTTTTCTTTATAAAGGAAATGCCCACGGATCAGAGCTGTTTGAGTTCCATCTCCAGTGTGAGTGAAATTCCGATGCGTTGTTCCTTTTCCCTGATGTCGGGGGATTGCGAGAACAATCCGCCCCCTGATACATGCCGGGAGGAGAAGAGCATAAACACTTCGGGGCGCAGCGTGAACAAGGAGGAGAATGGGTATTTGCACCCCAATGCGACCAAGGTGTAAATATCCACCTCGCTCAGAAGCTTGAATGACGATCCATGATTGAGCAGGAGATATGGCGCCAGTTTCCGCTCGTGATCGTTCCACAGATGCAGCGCGGCAACAATACCATAGGTTCCATTCTGGGGCTTGTTGGACCACTTGTCTCCGAAGCCCGCGGAGAAGCCCGCGAACACTATGTCCCCGAAGTTGTATCCGATCTCCCCACGCATACCGATGGTGCCGCCATAGCCCGCGGCGAGGTAGACGCTGTTCTCCCAGGGAAAGGCGATACCGTTCTCCGTTGTCTCGATGCGGGGCGCGTGACCTCGCGGATCGGGTTCTGCGAAATCAGTCTGGGCCATCGCGGTGGTGGAAAGCAGGATGAGCAGGACAAACATGGTTGCTCGCATGGTAGTGTTCCCTGATTGTGGTACAGATGTGGGAGGACGGATGCCCCGTCCTCCCGATAGTATCGAAGCGAACGTACCCGTGACAGCGCGCGTTCAGCGCGTCAACATAAACGATCCCACGACCGGAGTCTGAGAGGAGGAGATGATACGGTAGAGATACATACCTGCAGGCAGGTTCCCCAGCGGTAATGGAGCGATGCGATTTCTCCGCGCGAGGGTGAGGCGGAATTGCTCACGTCCAGCTGGATCGACCACGAGCAACGTCGCGTCGGAATCGAAGGCCCGGTCGAGAGTGATGTGTGCCGCGCCGCGTACGGGATTCGGATACACTCGTGCGGTAATTGCACCACTCCGCTCTGGTAGTGGCGCGGTAGAAGTGATGTTTTCTATGCGCGCTTCATTGGCGTGAATCACCTGACGTTTTTTCACATCGCTGTCGTGATAGGATAGAAAGGCGACCAGGGACACGACTTCGGGTCGGTTGAAATTGCAGGGATCCCACACCTCGGTGAGAGGTCCCGCCCAGGTGTAAGTGTACGTGATACCCGCTTGCGGTTGCGAGGGTACGATACCAGCCACACCCCACGAACCCGTGGGAGCGCCACTCACCACCCGCAAGTGAGCGTAGCCCACGACGGGGTCGCCCTTTTGATACATCGGGTGATTGCGGTCGCCGTTGTAGTAGTTCTTCTGATCGTACCCTGTACCAAGACCCTTGACGCTGTCCTCGACAAGGAACAGGTTCAGCCGAATGTCGCCCGGTGCCGGTATCGTTCCGAACACCACATCCACCGTGACTGAGAGAATGGTGGTTTGCGCATCGTACTGCGACCGAATGCGGATATCGGCGAATTGCTCATCCGCAAGATGCGCGGTGACAACGCTGTCCCACTTCGCCCGGATTGTTGCGATTTTGCCATACTGCTCGATATATGGCGACACGTGGATGGGAAACACTCCGCGATCGATGCAGGCACCTGGCGCGAAATTCGTGAAGGCCGATGCGATATCCTTGCTAGCAGGCACTGTCATGGAATCAGTACCGAAGCCTGCGTGATGCGTCACCCAAATCACCGAGGGGTGGTCGTGCACCAGTTTTTTTGCCACTACCGTCCCATCGGGACAGAAGCCGCATTGCGCGGTGGAAAATTCCTCGAGCAGAATGCGACGCTGACCCTGTTGGGCGAATAGCGTAGCGGTCGACAACACAAACACCAGGGCGACGAACAGTACGGTGCGGAACAGCATGGGACCTCCTGTTAGGGTTTTTCAACCACGAATATCGGATATTCAGCGCGTGAAGGCAAGAGCCATATCAGCCCACACCGCATCGATGGTGTGATTGACCGAATCACGAAATTGCTGCGTGTTAATTCGGCAGTATCTCTGCAGTCGGTTCAACGATGCAGCAGCACGTACTGAAGGGAGACGTGGCGTGCGGTGCGCAGTTCCACCAGGTACGCCCCCTGCGCGAGAGCAGCCGTCGGTATGGCCAAAGTATGCGTTCCCGTGCTGTACACCTGATGCTCGGAAACCTCGGCGACTACCCGTCCCGTGAGATCGAGCATGCGCATACGTACAGTTGCCGCTTCCGGTAAGTCGAAACACAGGTTCACCTCACCTGAAGCGGGATTGGGGAACAGCGGATGTAGCATCGGACTCTCGCCGGGCGTCGCGAGCGCCTCGTTGGGGGTGACGCCCTGCCAGCCGGCGAGGCGCGCCATCATCCACCAGAACGCCTTGCCCTTTTGTTGACAGTTCAGGCAATGGGAATGCGCGCAGGAGCAATCCGAGCACACACCGGGGTTGCGCTCACACCACTCGTCCGCCCAGTTGTGCTGCTGTCCATCACTGCCGATGTAATTGCAGCCATCATCCGCGAAGCGTTGCAGGAAGGCGTTTCCGTCTGGATCGAAACTCTCGATATCAGCGAAATCGAACAGCACCTTTCCTCGGCTGCGACACCACTGCCGTATCTGTTCGTTGCGTTGATGCAGATTTCCCGCACTGCCGCTGCCATCGAGGTGGCCGGTCATATAGATGAAGGTGACATTGGGATAATCCCTCTCGAGGGCTTCCATCGCATTCAGATACGTCGCGATACCCTGTTCCGTGTTATCGGAGCAACCACCGCACCAGGACCACATCACCACGTTGCGATTGCACGAAGGTTGCTCGAGCATCTGACGGGTGGCCTGTTCCCAGGTCAAGTCGCCCGCGTGGCCCAGATCCCCTCCCGGAGTGGCGTCATACAGTGAAAGCGATCCAGCCGTCCCTTCGCGAGTGAAGGTGTACATCGATGATGGGAGGTCGTTGAGCAATTGCATGCCTGAGACAATCTGACTGCCGTGGGAAGTATGACCATAGGATAAGCGGAAGCGTTGCTTCGCGGCGAGGATCGCGCTTTCCGGCACAAGCGACAGGTTGGTGCAGTGGTGGTCGATGATGATTTGTGCGTCGAGTGATATGGAGAAGCAGAGAGCGAGCACGAAACAGGCGATCGCGGAACGCATGACGGACTCCTTATACATAAATGATACCCCAATATACGCTTTCAACAGACACATCCATCCACCAGGGGTTTTGCTGGCAGGAATATCCTACCATCGAAGTGTGGAGTAGCCTGGATGTTGACCCCGGACTGTCGTGCGCACTTGAATTCCTTCGTGCGCCGTGCTATCATTGCACTTCGCAACTGTTTCACGCATCGGTAGGGAGGCCGGTCATGACACGAAACGGTACGCTCAGCGCGCGACGCAGTCCCGAGCACGATTACTCCAGTCCGGGCACATATTATCTCGAACTACCCGTCCGCGAAGAATCACCCCCGTTGGTCCGCAATCGCAAGGGTCGCCGCGACCTCACCCCCGAAGGCCGCGAGTTGCTGCGCGAGGTCGGCGAATCGCTGCACCGCCAGGGCGCGCATCTGCACCTCGATGCTCTCGATATTCAGCCATTGCTCGTGGTGCTGGTGCTCACGGTGGCATCTCGTCCGCGGCTGCTGCGTCGCTTGTTGCTGTTGATGAGCGAGACGCTGTACCAGCGCCGCATGGCGTTGATTCCGCTGTTCGTGGGTCGCTTGAAAATGAACAGCGCCCGGCGCATCAACCGGTTGCGCGGGAGTGAGGGGGGTGCGTACTGGTGCGAGGGGTATCGGGACCGCGTGCTGTTCGATCCAGCCGAAGCTGCGGCGGTGGTGGAGCGTGTGGGGATGGGGTTTGCGGAAGTGGTGCTGCGTGAAGACGGGGATGAGCGCGGTGTGGAGGGGATGGTGTTGGGGTGGGCGTATGTGGTGACGCTGCCGACAGGGGAGCGCGCATGGCCCGATGCGGATTCATGTATCCGTATTCCGGCGGGAAGCGGCGGCTGTCAGGCGGCTCCGGGTCCCGCGCCCGGCGAAATGACCCCGCGGGACCGTGCCAGTCCGCGCATTCTCGCCCTCGAGCGCTGGCACGCGTAGCCCGGGCGCCAATTTCTTCCGGCGAATATAGCCGACATATCTATCCGAAACCACTCCGGGGACCGAAGCGGTCCGTGCGGATCGGGAGGGTGCATTCCGGGCGGTGGAGACACTGGGAGGTGGTGGGATAAAAGGATGATGCAATCTGGTATATGGATCGTGAGGTAGGTGGTTTCCTGGAGCTTTGTGCGGCGGGAGCGCTTTCCTCGCTGCGTTTCTGTCGCGCGTGGACGAAGATGCGGATTCATGAATCCGAATGGAGGGCATTCACGTACCGCAACGACCTGGTAGCAGCCTGCGCACGCGCCGCCGGAAAAGCAGGATCGAGAGGGTAGAAAGCGAACTGGAATCACCTTTGCGTTGGTGTTGATTCGGGCAGGGGGCCGCCCTCGCCAGACACAGCGCAGGATGAATCGAGCACGCGCCGAACTTGCGACTACGCAACGGCCAAGCTCCGCGCATTCATGAGTTTGCGACGCTTCCCGCACATCGCGATCCAACGACCCACCGCAGCGCCGCCATCGCGCAATCCCGATCTGCGCGCCACCGCCCATACCCGCACTTGCCAATGACCGCATCATACGCTATTATCCGGTACCCTTCACCTCAGGAGATGATCATGCGCTCCATCGCTTGCCTGCTATCCTTCCTCTGCGTTCTTCCCGTCTCCATCCACGCGCAAACCTGGACATGGGAACAATCCGTCGGTGCTCATCCGGAAGTGTTCAATATGCGTACGGGTAGCACCCTCGTGTACTCCGCGCCGAAGGAGGATGAACTCTCGAACTGGCAAGCGCTACCCTTTCCGTATGAGTTCGCGGGCGGACAGGTCAACGGGTATTTCATCAGTGACAACGGCTATATCACCTTCGATCCGACGGCCGCGACGAGCTATTCCGATAATACCACCGGCGGACCGCGCAACGCCCTCTTCGCTTTCTGGGATGATTTCCACCTCGAGGCGGGCAACCCGCAATGGAGCAACGAGGTGCGCAGCAAAACCGCCGGCACCGCACCCGAACGCGTACACGTCATCATGTGGATGAGCGCGGTGCCGAAGGGCGGAAACTACCCGAACAATATCGCGAGTTTCGCACTGGTGCTCTACGAACAGGGGGGCTTTGAAGTGGTGTTCGTCGCAGGTTCAGGTACGCGCTCGCTTGCCGGTAGTGTCGGGGCCATCAATGCGGACGGAACGGTGATGACGCTGTTGCCGGGCAGTCCGTCATTCCCCTATCCAGCAGTCTCTGCGGATCCGACGGATGATGTGCGCTACCGCTTTCATTGGTCGTCGTACGCTCTCGACGCATCCGTCGCAACATTGAACGTGCCAGGCGTTTTGCGCGCCGGTGTGCCGACGAGCATTCGTGGCACCATACGCAACATTGGATCCGTAGCTCTCACCTCGTTCGACATCGCCTACCGAATCGATGCGGCGCCGTGGCAGATCATGGAGGTGAGAGGAGTGGATATCGCCACAAACGAGCTGTACGCCTTTACCCATGATGTGGCGTGGACTCCAGCGGAGGCGGGGCGCTCCCATACGCTGACTGTCCGTGTGGAGCGCGTCAACGGGGAGTCCGCGGATGAACGCCCGGACAATGATGAGCTGTCCATGAATGTGTTTACCATTCTCGGTGTGACGTCGGAAAAACATGTCCTTGTGGAGGAGTTCACCGGTGCGTGGTGCGGTTGGTGTCCCGATGGCGGCTTGCAAATGGAGGAGCTGGTCCTCACCTACCCATCCCGCGCCGTTCCCGTGGCCATACACGCGGGTGGTGTCGATGCTATGATGATCCCTGAGGGCGATTCCATCGCCACGGCGTACAATCCGAGCTACCCTATGGCCATGATTGATCGGGCATTGCTCCCCGGTGAATCCCGCGTCCCCATCGCCAGAAACTCCAACGCGTGGATTGTCCGTGCCGGCGAGCGCCTGCAAGAGTATACCCCGCTGCAACTCTCGACTGCCGGAGCGGTGAACTCCACAAATGGTGCCTGCACGGTGAATGTCAATGTGTACTTCAGCGATTTCGCACCTCCCGCCGAATATCGTGTGCATGTCTTTCTTGTGGTGAATGAATTAACGGGCGAGGGCCGCGGTTGGGACCAGAAGAATTTCTTCAGCAACAATCCCGCATACCCGACGCATCCATTTTTTTCAAAACCGGATCCGGTTGTGGGACATATCCATCGCCATGTACTGCGCCATGCATTGACCGGAACCTGGGGACGAGCGGATATCATTCCGCGGCAACCAGTGGCTGATGCAGTGTATGAGGTGCGCCTCGACACCGTACTTCCTGTCCCATTGGATCCGACGGCATATCACGTCGTGGCCTTCGTGACACGCCACGGTGAGGAACTCGGTCAGCGCGAGGTACTCAACGTCGTTTCCGAAGGCATGCTGATGCTGGCAAATGCGAATGTCCTATCAGACAGCAGGGAGTTGCGCGTCGCTTCCATGTTTCCACAGCCGGCGAGGGACATGGTCGTTCTCGATGTTGCCGCACCCTCGACTGCCGCCCTGCGCGTGTCATTGCACGATCTTCTCGGAAGGGAAATTTCCTTGATTCATCATGGATTGGTGGAGGGGGGCCTGCGGCAATTTCCCATTAACACATCGGGGTTGCGCGTGGGCACCTACATGGTCTGCGTCCGGCATGGCGCGAATGTGCTGTGGGAGCCCCTGAGCATTCTGAGATGATACTGGTCGCGCTGTCGCAGCGGTCTCTCGCAGTACAGCTATTTCTCGCAGTAGAGAGCGGTTGAGTTCCGACAGCTGATGCCGTACATTGCGGTGGGGAAGCCGGTCGTCCGCGATCGGCACATTATCCATGTATCGATGTTACACGATGAGATGCGGGGTGTCTGATGTCTGCTATTGAATTCACGAAAATTGCCGTGTTCTACGATGGGAACTTCTTTTCTCACGTCAGTAACTACTACCTGTACCACCATCCACGACATTCGCGCATAAGTATCAGTGGTCTGCACGACTTCATCCGTCGTGAGATTTCCGTGACTGATGGTACCAACGAGCGCTTCTGCCAGGTGGTGGATGCTCATTACTTCCGCGGACGTCTGCGCACCGCGGATGCGGATCAACGGGACATGCTCATCAAGGAGCGTCTGTTCGACGAGATGCTGCTCCGCGAGGGCGTAACAACGCACTATCTCCCACTGATGCCGACAGGTGAAAAGGGCATCGATGTCTGGATGGCGCTCGAAGCGCTGGAACTGTCGCTGCTGAAACGTTACGACGTATGCGTGCTTGTGGCATCCGATGGCGATTTCCTTCCTCTGGTGCGCAAGCTCAATTCTGTCGGGACGCGCGTCATGGTCATGGGTTGGGAGTTCCGTTACCGCCAGAAAAACGGCGTTGAGAGGGAAACGAAAACCGCTCAATCCATTCTCCGCGAGGCAACCTATCCGCTGCTCATGCATGAGCGCATTGAACTCGGTTTGGCGGCCGGAGATGCGCATATCGACGCATTGTTTTTCCCGAGCTCGGATGCGCGCCCGCGCTCGGCTCAAGGAACGCCTCGGCCGTGGCAACAGAAGCGACGCGAGTCTCCACCGATTCCTGCTGAGCCGAGCGGAACGGAATCCGACGATGCCGCTGTCCCCGTGATCAGCGAATGGGTGCCGGATACCGGCGAGATCGTCACGCCTGTTGTGGAGAATGTGGACACGGATGCTCTCTCTCCATCCGCAGCAACGGCAGACGGCGAAATTGCTCCCGTGGAAAATGCTCCCGAGAATGCCGTTGGCGACGATGCGATAATCGTTGACACGGAAAAGGATGATGAAGACGACGGATATTGGTTCGATCTTGACGAAGAGGATCTTCGTTCCAATGGCGATGAAGGATTCGAAACCTTCGAACTCGAGAGATCGAACTTTCAAGCTGCAGACACCAATGCGACTGACGCAGACGCCGCAGTGGAACAACTACATGCGCAGAGCGAACAGCGCGTCCGCGGAAGAATCGCCTATCTCAAGGATGGCTACGGCTTCATTTCACCCGATGGTGGCGGCGAGGATATCTACTTCTACCACACCGAGTTGTTGAACGCTGATTACCCATCCTTGCGGGTCGATATGAAGGTCGAATTCGAACCCGGGCGCAATGACCGTGGACCGTGTGCATTGGATATTCTCGTGGGAAGCACCTGACCCAGACGAGTACCGCTTCGCATCAACGAATCCCACTGATAATTGCAGCGCGGACGAAATGACTTCAGAGCCATTCCGTCCGCGCAGTTTTTCCAGAACGTTCCTTCCCGCCGTAAGCACGCTGCCGGGTATTCGGGAACGGCGGGCGAATTATTTCAGAGCAACGGATTTGAACACGGCTTGAATCGTGGGATCCTTTTCATGATCGGGTCCGGAGAGGCCGATGCTGATTTTCTTTCCATCCTTCAACGCGTTGTAAAAGGTCTGACTGCGGCCCGCCGCTACGAACGTCGTAGTGTAGAAACTCAGACCCAGCATGTCCACTTTTTTCATGGGTGTGCCGTTGTACTGTTTCCGCAGACTTTCGAGCGAGCTTTCGACATCTTTCTCTGTCATGTTCATGCCCGCCTTTTGCAGTTGAACAAGAAAGGTGCCGCTTTTATTGTATGTTTGCACCGTTCCATTCCCGAAATCCTGAAACTCCCAGCCCTCGGGAACAAGAATTTTGAAATCCGCCGACTCCTTCACGATGCCCGGCACGGAAGCGGCTTCCTCACCACCCGCCTCCGCCTTGTCTCCGCTCTGCCCGCAGGAAACGAATCCCGACGAAAGCAGGAACGCGAGCATCAAGATCCACACACGTTGCTTCATGATACTCTCCTCTTGGTGAACAATGAACGAGTCCGCCCACGGTACAACGGAGCGGTATATTGACAATGGTCTGTGTCTTGCTACTCCGGCGAGCCTTCGTGCAATGTCTCGGCAATCATGTCCATGGTCTCTTGCGCAAGCTGCTGACTCTTTGTGTCGTAGCAGAACAGACCGAGGACCACATGTGCCTCTTTCGAGAGTGGGAGAAGGTACAGTTCCAGCACCCCGTGGCGTGGTATCGTCACTGTTTGTGTTGTGCCCGCCACATCGGTGCCGAGCATATTGCGCGACGCCAGAGGCGAACCCACCTCAGCAGTACCAAAAAAGGTGATGCGTACGTAGTTCAGTGCCTCATCCTTGCTGCCTCCGAAACTCTCCAGCATCTCACGTGTAATATGGACCATGCGCAACTCCATGGTGGCGTTGGGCAGAGTCGCATCCTTCGGTGTTAGAAATCCCACAGCGTCGAGTCCGATATCCACAGGAGGCGAGAACTCGAATGGAGTGGAAAAAGTGATCCCTTTCCATGTCACTGGATAACTCTCTTGCGTGCTGCATGAAGTCAATGCCAGTATGGGGAAAAACGTTACAGGAAAAAGTAGTATTGCTCGCCAGGTCATGATGCGATCTCCGCGATCGTGGGTGGGATCATTTGACGAAATTCTATTGGCCGCAGAGCAGGTCTTTCTTCCGCAGCAGACCCACTGTTGTGGCATTCTTGCCCTTATAGCGCGCGAGGAGAAATGGCAGCGCGCCTTCATGCACCGCTTCAACCAATTCCACCACGTCGCCCTTGCTTACATATCCCTTGCGCTCCAACGGCGGCGTGGGCATCACCACATGGAAGCGCGCGCGCTTGGCCGATACCGGACATCGAATCGGCTTGATGAAATGCGCGCGCGTATACGTTTCACCGGGCCACTCAGCTCCGCAAAAGGACGGGCTTCCCTCGATGCAGTGCAATCGAAGGGAATCCTTCGTGATGACAAAGGCAATGCGCCCGCTCTCGTCAACGAAATGGTACTCGTTCTGCTTTTCCAGCCCCGCTACTCCAGCGCCATCGCAGATATGCGCGTTTCCGAAAACGGATGTCCACGAGAAGGAGAGTGCATCTCCCGTCAGCATGAGAGAAATCGTGCCGCGGCCGTTCGTCCACGTACCGCTGGGATCGATGGCGTTGTCCATCTGCGCGTGAAGAGACGAAGTGAATAGAATCGAAGCGGGAATGTGGAGGCAACATACAAGAAAACACACCCCGATTATCTGAAATAATGGTCGTTTGATTGCGCGTGCCTTGAGGCCGACTGCCGACATGGTGCACCATCTCTGTCTGATTGTGGGATCGCCGGTAACATAGGATATAAGTCTCAGGAATGCAAATCCTGTCGTCGCTGGAAGCGATGCATGCTCCACAACGACAACAGCCCGGCGGTCACGTTTAGACCGCCGGGCTGCGCTGCCTCCTGAAGAGAGCGCAAATACTCAATACGGCCCGCTTCCTTGCTTGTCGCGGTCCTCGAACGAACAGGAACCGTGCTCCACATGGCCTCGGTACTGCTGCTCCATGCTCTGCTTGTAGTGCTCTTCCAGCGAGTGGCAGAGATCGGGAGGAATCAACCATTTCCCATCCGTGTCTGTGCAATGCCGCAAATCCAGGGCGATTTCCTCCTTGCGATACAATCCGAAGACCCGCGTCTCGGTTGCCGCGATGCCCTGGTCAACGAGGTATTCCACCAGGCCGCAGATGGTGTCGGCGAAGTACTCGTTGATAATGTCGTCCATGCCCTCGATTGCTTGCACACGCGCCACGTAGGTATACGGGATATCCTTTTCGTATTTGGAATGCGGACCAAGGATACGCTCTTTGAGACTCATGAACCACTCCTGTTCATTGGGGATGAGTATATCCACAACGCCGTGTGCCGCAGCGATTCGGCACGCGTGAGGGAAATACCGGTGTTTTCTGTCCGGAAAATACACCCGGCCTCATCCGATTGCAAGAGCCGCTCCGTGAGCTAAACTGCCTCGGACAATGCTCAAGTTCGCCGTGCGAGGTGCTGTATAGCCGCCTCGGTCAACACCTCATTGCCGTGACGCACTACGGAATGATGGCAACCAACCCGCGAGCACACGCAGATGCAATTTGCGAAGCTCACGTCCTCGGTCATGAACAGCGCAAACAAGTCCGCGCCGCAATCGCACTGATCGTACACCGGCAGCGTGATTCCACACTCGGGACAGAGCAGTGTGTACACATCGCTGCGTTCGAGCCGCAGACCAAGAGAAATTCGCGATCGATCGCCATACACCGGACTGAGTGCCACGAGCCCGTCTTCCTCACCCTTGCGGAGGCGAAGGAGAATGCCGTCGAACTCATTGAACTGCGCGCGGCTGTTGACGAGATTGTGTCGATTCGGACAGTAACAGGCGCTCACCACAAGCACGTGCTTCCGTTCACGGAATTCGGGAGAGAGGGGTGATGGAAAGATCATCATCCCCTGATCGTCGAAGAGACGCATGGCTTCCTCCTTCGTCGTGTATAAGCGGACTTCCGCGCAAACTACGCGCGCTTCGCGGCAATGTCAAGGTGTTGCGTTTGCCACAATGCGGTGTGCGTCACGAGCATGGACTTGACCGTCTCTGCTGTGAACAGTGGTATGGTCGTGAGGTGTTTCGAGTGAAAAAAAACCGCGCTCCCCGGTGGAAGCGCGGCCTGTGATATTGTGGCAAAGCGGTACTACTCGAACTCGACCAGGATCTGATGCTTCTGCACCGAGTCGCCTGTGCGTACGTGGATGCGCTTGATCACGCCGTCCTGCGGCGCGGTGATGGCATTCCTCATTTTCATCGCTTCGAGTACGAGAATGTCGTCACCCCAGCGCACACGTTGACCCTCATGCGCCGTGATGGCAATGATCTGTCCGGGAATCTGTGAGAGCAGAAGCCGCGGATCGGGAGCGACGTAGGGTTTGCGGCGCTCGAATTTGCTGCTGTGTTTGGTCTCGTAACGCGTGTCGTCGATGACCAGAATTTTCAGTTCGTCACTCATAGTTTAAAACGGCGGAATGCCGTGTTTTTTCGTGGGACGGAGTTCTTGCTTGTTGCGGGAAATCTCGATCGAGTGAATCAGATAATCCCGCGTTTCCTGCGGACTCACCACTGCGTCCACATGACCGTTGGCAGCGGCAATGTAGGGATTGGCGAATTTTTCCGTGTACTCCTGGACCTTCTGCTTGCGCATGGCATCGGGATCGGGAGCGCTGTTGATTTCGGCGCGGAAGATGATGTTGGCAGCACCTTCGGGACCCATGACGGCGATCTCGGCCGTCGGCCAGGCGAAGACGAAGTCCGCACCGAGATGGCGGGAGCACATGGCGATATATCCACCACCGTAGGCCTTGCGGAGTATCACCGTCACTTTGGGCACCGTCGCTTCACTGTACGCGTAGAGAATCTTCGCACCGTGACGGATCACGCCCGCATGCTCCTGATCCACGCCCGGTAGATAACCCGGAAGGTCGACCAGCGTGATCAGCGGAATGTTGAAAGCGTCGCAGAAGCGGATGAAGCGTGCCGCTTTGTCCGAAGAATCCACGTCGAGCACGCCAGCGAGCACCAGCGGCTGATTGCCGACCACGCCCACGGTGTCGCCGTTCAGGCGCGCGAAGCCGATCACGATGTTGGCCGCCCAATGCTCCTGCACCTCGAAAAAGTCCGAGTCATCACAGAGTGCACGGATAACATCGCGCACATCGTAGGGTTTGCGCGGATCGGTGGGGATGATGTTGTCGATGTCGAAGGTCGCCTTCGGAGCTTTGGGAGGGAAGGAATCGGGACGCTTGGTGTTGTTCCAGGGTATGAACGTCACGAGCTTCTTGATCTGCTCGAAACACTCCTGCTCGGAACGGGCAAAAAAGTGCGCGTTGCCCGAAATCTCGGTTTGCACGCGGGCGCCGCCGAGATCCTCCATCGAAATTTCCTCACCCAGAACGGTTTTGATCACCTCCGGTCCCGTGATGAACATTTTCGAAATTTTGTCCACCACGAACACGAAATCCGTCAACGCGGGCGAATACACCGCTCCACCCGCGCAAGGACCGAGAATGACGGAGATCTGCGGTATCACTCCCGACGCCTGTGTGTTGCGGTAAAAAATCTCGCCGTATCCCGCCAGTGAATTCACGCCCTCCTGAATACGCGCGCCTCCACTATCGTTGATGCCGATCAAGGGGAGGCCGAGCTTCATGGCGTGATCCATGATCTTCGTGATCTTCCTCGCGTGCATGAGTCCGAGCGAACCTCCCGCCACGGTGAAATCCTGCGCGTAAATGCAGATCGGAAATCCTTCGATCTTACCCGTGCCGGTGATCACGCCGTCGGCGGGCAGTTGCTTTTTGTCCATGTCGAAGTCCTGACACTTGTGCTCCACGAAGAGATCGTATTCGTGGAATGTGTCAGAATCGAGTAACGTGGTGATGCGGTCGCGAGCGGTGAGCTTGCCCATGGCGACCTGTTTTTCGATTGCCTTTTCTCCACCTCCGAGAACCGCTTTCGACTTCCGTCGGAAGAAGTCCATCATACGGGATGCTAGGGACATGGTGTGTTACTCTCCATGTTAAGGGTGCGTGTGTCTTCTGTTCGTCGAACGAAGGAACTCCTCCACCTCACCCGCACATCCGCGTCGCGTACCGAACGGGCGTGTGGAGAGGAATGGTCGTCATGCACGCTGCGCGCGATGGCGCGGCGTCAACGCAGGAGAACCATGGCGTTCGCCGCACTCCCGGCGGATGTGTGCACCATGCACACGTACGTACCGCTGGGGAGCCCGGAGGCAAGGAACGCATAATCATGCCTTCCTTCTCTCAGAACTCCATCCACCAGCGTACGAACGAGGCGTCCATCCTGGCTGTACACATCGACGCGCACATGTTGTGCGACGGGGAGGTCGAAGGAGATGGTTGTCGAGGGATTGAATGGATTCGGGTGGTTCTGCCGGAGCGTCGGGACTCCGGTGTATGTCAAGGTCTTGCGGTGCTGCAGGCACATGCTGTCCACCACCAACACGCCGTGCTCGGGCAACGCGCGGGGATTGCCTGCATTGAATGTGAGCGTCCGCACCTGCAGCGGTGCGATATTCGGTTCGTGCCAGAGTGGAATGCATCGCAGGTGCAACAGCACGCCGGTACCATCAAGTGCCGGGCCGCCGTTGCCGCGTATGCGAATCGTGCCCGGCTGGCTCAGATCCACGTCCAGAGCGTGACCGTTGGTCAATGTGCCGGCGTTGCTCCAGCCGATAGGGTAGAGGAGATGTGGGTCGTAATCGAGGTCGAGTGTGAACGTGGTGGTGTTCGATCCAGCCCTGTTTCGAGTGAGCAGAATGGGCAGCAGCAGGGGTTCCTGTGCGCGGCCGTACACCGTGTCCGCAACGCCCGCAGCGAGCGTGGTAACGCCAACGCCACGTAGTTCGAAATTCAGTGTGGGCACGTCACTGTCGTTGCTCAGAAATTCGAGCTGGGCGCTCTTCGCCAGAACCGTTGTAGGCTCGAAAGAGATGACGAAGCTCGCGCTGTCACCGGGTGCCAGCACATATTGCTGCGCGGCATTCACGGCGAAATGTGTGGGATCGCTGCCAAAAAGGCGAAAACCATCCACCCGAAGCGGGCCGTAGCCGATGTTGCGAAACTGAATCACCGTGTCACGCCTGTCACCCAGTTCCACCTCGCCGAAATCTATCACGGTGTTTACCAGATCGATTTCCGGCGAAACATTGTAAATCTCCACCTGGATCGCGCCGGTGTTGTCCGCATGCCGGTCAATGGATAGTGGAGGATGATCGGCGATGAACAGCGTGGCAGGAGCGCCGAGCCCGGTGAACGGAACGCGGTAGTTGTAGGTGAGACTGACGCCCGGAGGATCGATGCGTGCGGAAATGGGCATCCCGTTGAGGAGAAAGCCATTTGTCACTGAAGTGGAAAGCCCGGGGAAGCCGAACTCACCGGGAGGGATATCCCGATAGAATGCCGCATCGGCCAGGCCGACACTATCGCCTTGAAGATTGCGCCAGAAGGAAAAGGTGCCACTGCAAAGAAAATCGAAACGCTTGCCGGCTGGCAAAAACTGCGTCTGCTTCGGCAGCGTATCCACTGCAAACACGGTGATGCGCTCCACGAACAATTGCGATACCGCCTCGTGCCGCGCCGTGAGGAGGAGCAGAACAACGAGGATCGCAATGTGGGATAAAACGCGCATCGCCTTTTTCTAATAGACTTACAGCTTGCGAACTTCTAACATATTGGTTGTCGGCCTCTTCTGCAAGGGAGTACCGGCGGAATACACCACCAGCTCGCCCGAGCGCGCGAAACCGGAACGGAGTACGAACGCGTCCAGCGCAAGCATGTCGTATTGCAGTTCCGCCAGTCCGGGGATGCGCACCGGGTGCACTCCCCACACGAAGGAGAGTCGTCGCAACGTCGCATCATTGTCCGTCAACGCAAGAATGGGCATGCGCGGGCGGTACTTGGCGATCACTTCGGCAGTACCGCCCGAGGTGGTGAGCGTGACGATTGCGGCGGCATGAATTTGCTCGGCGAGCACACAACTCGCGCGTCCAATGGCGTCGGCGATGTTGCGCTCGATGTCTTCGGGCTGCGCGTAATTCCGCACAGGCCGCTCCGCATCGCGCTCGATGGCCCGGATGATACGATCCATGTAACGCACGGCTTCCAACGGGTAGCGGCCCACGCTGGTTTCGCCACTGAGCATGACGCAATCACTGCCGTCGGCGATTGCGTTGGCCACATCGCTGGCTTCCGCGCGTGTGGGCCGCGGATGTTCGATCATGGACTCGAGCATCTGCGTGGCGGTGATCACGAATTTGCCATGCATGTTGCAGCGACGGATAATGTCCTTTTGCAGCACCGGTACTTCCTCCGCAGGCATTTCCAGTCCGAGATCGCCTCGGGCGACCATGATGCCATCGGATTCGCGTATGATGTCCTCGATGTCGGATACACCTTCCCAACGCTCGATTTTGGCGATCGCGGGCACGCGTCGTCCTAACCAGCGCATCGCTGCCTGCAATTCCATCACATCGCGCTCACTGCGCACAAAGGACAGAGCAACGGCATCCACACCGGCGTTCAGACCGAAGGCGAGGTCTTCGCGATCCTTGTCGCTGAGCGACGGCGCGCTGATCACGGCTCCCGGCACAATGATGCCCTTGTTGCTTTTCAACCTCCCACCTTTGAGCACGCGCGTGCGGATGTCGTTGCCCGACACGGCGAGTATTTCCAGCGAAAGGTAGCCGTCGTCCAGAAGTATCGTCTGTCCCGCGTGTACTTCACCGATCAAATCGGGATAGGTTGTCCCCACGCGACGGGCATCGCCCAGTGGAACATCATCGGCGGTAATGATGAACTCCGCGCCATCGGGCAGCTCCACCCCGCCGTCGGGCATGATGCCGGTACGGATTTTCGGACCCTGCAAGTCCTGCAGCACGGCGACGGGTTTGCCTTTCCGTTCGGCCGCGTTGCGCACGCGGTGCAGGGTTTCTTCATGCAGCTCCTTCGTACCATGCGAGAAATTGAGACGAGCGATATCCATGCCCGCTTCGATCAAGGTGTCGAGCATGGCGTCGCTGTTCGAGGCGGGCCCGAGCGTGCAGATGATTTTTGCTTTGCGCATCATGACGAAGTACTCCGGGATGAATTCCGCAGGGCGCGGGTGTGGTCAAGCAGTACTGGCAGAACGGTGGCCGACGGCAGGGCGATGCACTCATGCATGTGTTCGGAGATGGCCGATGCTTCGGGATTGATTTCCACTACATACGCGCCGTTGTGGCGTGCGATCAAGGGCAGTTCCGCCGCGGGATACACTTGCCCGGAGGTGCCAATACTGAGAAACAGCGTACAGTTCGCTGCCGCCTCGCGCGCTATCAGCAATTCCCTCTCGGGAAGGGATTCACCGAACCAGACCACGCCGGGGCGTATCCAACCTCCACAGGAACAGCGCTGCGCTGCGCTGCTCCGCGGTGCCGCATCACCGTGATACGGGAGGGAACAGCTGGCGCAGCGGCTATGCTCGATGTTGCCATGCAGTTCATGTACCTCCGGACTTCCCGCGCGCGCGTGAAGATTGTCCACATTCTGCGTGATCAGTGTGAAGCGTGGAAACATGCTCGCAAATCCCGCGAGCGCCACATGCCCCGCATTTGGCTGAACAGCGGCGACACGCTCGCGCCGCCACGAGTACCAGCTCCACACCAGATCGGGATTGGCAGCGAATGCCTGAGGCGTGGCGAGTTCGTAGGGATTGTATTTCGCCCACAATCCATCAGCATCGCGAAAGGTCGGCACACCGCTTTCGGCCGACACGCCCGCTCCCGTGAGCACGCACACCGCTTCGGCTGCGCCGAGCACCTGCGAAAGTTGTGGGGAAATGCTGAACGATGCACCCATGCGTCACCAGATCAGGGTACGAGATTGAGCCGTTTCCAGGAACTGCGTCGGATTGCGGCAACATCGATCACAAGACGATGCATAGCACCGGTCTGCCACAGCGCGGTGTGATCGGCATAATGCCTGCTGAAGGGCTGGCCCGATTGTCCAGTGGTCAACACAATGTAGCTTGAATCGGGAGAAGCCATATCGCATATGAAACGCATCGAAGCCCCCACTGTCGCGCCGTACGGTGTAGTGAAGGGGAAGCCGCTATTCTGCACCGTGGTGTTGTTCCCGCTGATGGCGTAGGGTCCGACATTGAACAAGGTGTGCAGGGGAGAGACGTCGCCCAGCGGATGCCGGAATTCCACGGTATGCAGCGAACCCCAGGTCCATTGCTCCATGTCCGTGCCCAGCGTTCGCCGTAATTCGCGCACCGCCTCCACAATGCTGCGGATCAGAATATGTCGCGGTTGCTCGATGCCCGGTGTGCGAACATCGTCGAACCACTGCGCGGTGGTGTCGTTCAGCAGGCGGGGCATCACCCGGGTGGGAATGTTTGTGAGAAAGGTGTAGTTCGTGAACAGCGTGGAGTCCATCTCATCACCGAAGGTGTTGCGCAACAGATGCACGTAGGCGACGCTGTACAGCGAAGCCTCGATGGACGAGGCATCCATGCGGCAGTCCCATGCGGCGAGACGGTTCATGACGCGGGTCATCAGCAAGGGGCGGGAACTCCAGCCACGCAAGGCGCGCACGAAAGCGTTGCGCAGCGTGTCGACATACGACGAGTAGCTGTCCATTTGCAGCATCTGCATGTCTTCCACATTGTAGCTGCGCTGTTCTCCCAGCAACTGCGCGATGCGTCTCGCGCGCGTGTCGCCTTCCCACAAATGCGACGAGTACGACGTTCCCGCACCGGGAGGTCGCGCATTGGCGGCTACGATCACTCCCTTTTCGGGTTGCCACACCGAGGGCAAGGCCTCGAAGGGAATGGCGCCCCGCCATTCCGCCGCCGCATCGCTGCCTCGAGCGGGCAGCATTCCGGTGCCGACGGCCCGCTGTGGCACTCGTCCCATGGCGCTTCCGCCAATCGCACCCGAGGCGTCCGCATATACGAGGTATTGGGCGGGCACACCGAAACCGCGAATCGCGCTGCGCACTTCCGTCCAGTTCCGCGCGTGGTTCAATTGGTAGATGGCCAGCACATCATCGCTGCGTTCATAGCCCATCCATCGCAGCGCCACCGCGGTGGGTGGAGCGAAGCGTCCCGAATCGCGGATCACGCCTTTGAAGGGATATACCTGTGAAATCACCGGCCCGCGTCGTGTGACCAGTGTTGTATGCACCACGGGTATACTGTCGCGGATGAAAATCGAATCCGTGTGTACCGCGAGTCTCCTGCGCTGTCCCGCATCGAGCCACGTGGAGTCCTTTTCCGAAACGTCCTCCACCACGAAATCCACATCATCGGCCATGAGATTCGTGAGTCCCCAGGCGATGTGTCCATTGTGTCCGATCACCACACCGGGCACACCCGGCAACGTCACGCCGGCCACGTTGAGTCGAGGCGTGGAGATGTGCATGATGTACCAGCGTGCCGGTTGCATGAACACGAGATGCGGGTCGTTGGCGAGTATGGGCTTGCCCGAGGCCGAGCGTCTTCCATCGATCACCCAGCTGTTGCTGCCGACACCGCTGCCGGCGTTTCCGAACACCGATGCCAGCGAAGCCATGCCGGCGCGTAGCAATTCGGCATCGCCCGGGAGCGCACCCGGAGCTGCAGGAGGGAGAAACGGTCCTTCGCTGTCGTCGCGTGGAAAAATTTGCCGCGCCTTGTCCTCGCCGAAGTGTGCGATCAATTCCTGCAATGTCAGATCCACCCACCACGACAAGCCCAGTTCCCATCCCATGAGCCTTGCGATGATAAGCGAATGCGCGGGTTTCCAGGGCTCGGGTTCGTATTGCAGGAGATCGAATTCCACCGGCAATCTTCCGCTGGCTTCGCGAATGCCAGCGTTTACCCCGCGCGCATACGCGTCGAGGATATTGCGGGTCTGTGGAGATACGGATTGCAGCAAGCTGTCCGCAAGCCGCGCGATACCGATGCTGCGCATGAGTCGGTCGGCGGGTAGCAGGCGCGATCCAAACACCTCGGCGAGTCGTCCCTGTCCGTAGCGCCGGAGAATATCCATTTGCCACAACCTATCCTGCGCGTGCACATAGCCCGCCGCCACAAAGGCGTCGTACTCATTTTCCGCGAGAATATGTGGTACTCCGGCAGGATCGCGGTACACATCCACGGGTTGGGAGAGGCCGGGGAGCCGCATTTCACCCTCTTCCTGCGGCAGCGCGCCAACGACGAGACGGTAGAGAAACAACCCCGCGAATGCGAGTACAACGAGCGCGCTCGCCAGCAGGCCCAGCCATATACGACGTCGTAGCATGTGTTTCGGCGCCACCATGGCAATCAAACTAGCACCCGGACATGCCAAATCCAATGCGAGCCGTCGACTCCTCCGGCAGCAATCCCGGGACTGTTGGGCGTGTCATGCGAGAGCCTCGCAACGGAAGGAGAAGCTGTGGCAGGAGATGTCGCGGAAACACTCCCGACGGAGCGCGAATTTTCGTACATTTCATCAACGCAGGTTTATTCCACAATGCCCCGACTCCCATGTATCACCACGCGTTTCCTGCCCGACGCCATACCATCGCACTGTCCATGCGCAGCACTCTCAGCGCAGTGGCGCTGATCGTCCTGCTCACGCTGGATGTGTCCGCACAGAATCCCGCGCCTGCCGCCTTGCAGCGCGAGAATCTTGGACCCGCTGTGAACTCTCCCTACGACGAAGTGCTGCCCATGATCGCACCGGATGGCAAGACGCTGTTCTTTGTGCGTAAAGGTCACCCCGAGAACCTCGGGAGCGAGAAGAAAGATGACATCTGGGTCAGCGAACGTCTCCCCGACGGTTCCTGGAGTGCGGCGCGCAACATCGGCTCTCCGCTCAACACCGATGGGTTCAACTTCGTGTGCGCGGTGCTGCCGGATAACAACACGTTGCTGCTCGGCAATCAATACATGAAAGACGGAACCCAGCGTCAGGGATTGGCCATGACCAACCGCGTGGGTGGGCAGTGGTCATTTCCCACGAACATTTTTATCGACCGCCTTGGCAATCTCTCCGAATTGTCGGAGTACACCATGTCACCCGACGGACGCGTCCTGGTCATGAGTTTGCAGCGTGCCGATTCTATCGGAGGGCGCGATCTCTACGTCAGCTTCCGCAAAGCCGACGGTACGTGGACACAGCCCGAGAATATGGGAGCTGGCATCAACAGTGCCGAGCAGGACGTCACGCCGTTTATCGCGGCCGACGGAGTGACGCTGTATTTTTCCAGCAACCGTCCCGGCGGCTTTGGCAGCAATGATGTGTACATGACGCGCAGGCAGGATTATACGTGGAAGAATTGGTCGATGCCGCGCAATCTCGGTTACCCCATCAACACGTCGGGGTGGGATGCGTATTACACGGTACCCGCCAACGGCGAGTACGCCTATTTTGTGAGTACCAGCGATGGTTTCGGGAAAAGCGATCTGTTTCGCATCGCTTTGCCCGAGGACGCGCGGCCCATACCCGTCATGTTGGTCAGCGGCCGTGTGCGCGATCCCAAAGGTGGTACCATCCCCGCCCGCATTACCTACGAGCGCCTGTCCGACGGCACCGAAATCGGCAGCGCCACCACCGATCCTGAGACCGGTGAATACAAAATCGCTCTGCCTATGGGATACGAATACGGATTCCATGCCGATGCGGATGGATTTTATCCCATCAGCCAGCATCTCGATTTGACCGACCTCTCGCGCTTCGACGAAGTGCAACGCGATCTGGTTCTGGCGCCGCTCACGGCAGGATCCACGATTCGTCTGAACAACGTGTTCTTCGATTTCAACATGGATGTGCTGCGCGACGTCTCCAAACCCGAACTCGAGCGACTCGCGCGCTATCTCAAAGAGCATCCCACCACAATGATTACCATCGACGGACACACCGACGATGTGGGTGGATATGAATTCAACATGCAGCTTTCGCGGCGCCGTGCCTCCGCGGTGATGAACTATCTCGTTGGCAGCGGCGTCTCGGCTGTGCGTATGATCGCTCGCGGATTCGGAAAAACCCGCCCCGTGGCACCGAACGATACCGATGAAGGCCGGCAGCTCAATCGTCGCGTCGAGTTCACGATTCTGCAGGAATGATCGCGGGGGCATTGTCCCTTCGAGCGGCTTTCCCGTATATTTCCCTCGTTATCCCTCGCGCCGGTGCGATTACCGGCGCTCGTGTTCTTGTCGCATTGTCATTGATGTTCATGAAAGCCAGCGAAAGCGTTCTTCACCAGCACGGATCGTGTTCCATCACACTGTTTCACGATCCTCTCGATCCGTCCACCTGGATCGTGCGCCAGTGGCGCAAACGTCTGTTCGGGCGCAAATGCCTGCAAAGCAAATGGTTTGTCACGCGCGCCCAGGCCGAGCAGTACGCGAAACGTCTCGGGCAGGAGTGTGAACGCGCCCGACGCATGGAGAAATAAATGATGGGTGGCGACGATTTCCTTTGCTTCAATACCGAGAATGTGCTGCGGCAAATCGATGGCGTGCAACCCGAACTCGGTGTGTACAAGGTCCGATTTTATGCCAACAACGGGCGTCCCTCCCGCGAGCCCACCGACAGTGTGTTGGATTTCCTCTACTATCCTTCCGGTGGAACCATTCGCGACAGCGCATTGAACATTTTACACTACGAACCACGTCTCGACCGCTACCATCCTTCGAATCGCGGCTAGCGGAGCGTCCTTCCCATGCGTGTCGCCGCTCTGCAATTCCAACCCACGCTGCTCGAGGTGGACGCGAATCTCGCCACGATCGAGCGCGAACTCTCCGCGGCGGATGCCGACCTTGTCGTACTGCCTGAACTCTGCACCACCGGGTATTTTTTTCCCGATGCTGCTGCGCTTGCCGCCACCGCCGAAACGCTGGATGGCCACAGTGTGCAATTGTTGCGCGACCACGCGCGGTCGATGGGCTGCACCATTGTGGCTGGCCTTGCCGAGCGCGCAGGTGAGCGCCTGTTCAACAGCGCCGTCACGGTGACGGCCGATGGCGCGCTGCACCTGTACAGGAAGGTGCATCTCTTCGCCGAGGAGAACATCCTGTTCGCACCGGGCGACCTCGGTTTCCCCGTCGTGGACATCGGCGCCTGTCGGCTCGGTGTCATGATCTGTTACGACTGGCGCTTTCCCGAAGCAGCGCGCACACTTGCGCTGCGCGGTGCGCAGATCATTGCCCACCCTTCGGATCTGGTGGCCGCCCCGTCGCTGTGGCAGCCGGTGATGCGCACACGCTCGGTCGAAAACCGCGTCGCCACTGTCACCGCGAACCGCACCGGTACGGAAACTCGCGGCGATGAGGCATTGACCTTTCACGGACACAGCCAGATCGTTGCGCATAATGGCAATGTGCTGGCCGAAACCGACGAGCACTTCCAGGGCTGGATTCGCGCGGAGGTGGATCCCGCGGCCTCGGATCGCAAAGCCTTTTCGCCTTGGAATGACATTTTTGCCGACCGCCGGCCGGATCAATATGCATTGTGACACGAAGCTGAGAGTCCTGGCATGCGTGCGCTGATACTGCGCATCGCGGTGTCGATAGTGTTGCGCACGGTATCCGTGCGCTGGGAGAATCGCGCCGCTCTCGATACCTGCGTGGCGCAAGGCCTGCCTTGCGTGCTGGTGTTCTGGCATGGCTCCATGCTCTTCCCGTGGTGGTATCTGCGTCGCCGCAACGGCGCTGCTTTGGTCAGTATGAGCAAGGACGGACAACTGCTGGCGGATTTGCTCGAAGCATGGGGCTACCGCGTGCTGCGTGGTTCGAGCAGCCGGGGTAACAAGGAAGCCATGCAATCGATGCGCGATGCGCTGACCGATGGCCATCTGCTTTGCGTCACGCCCGATGGGCCGCGCGGACCGATGCATGAAATGAAAATGGGTGCGCTGCGTGCCGCACAGACCATGGAAGTGCCATTGCTGATGATCAGCGTGGGGTATCGGCGTTGCTGGCGACTGAAAAGTTGGGACCGCTTCGAAGTCCCTGTGCCCTTCACTCGCGCCACGGTGCGTGTGGCCGGTCCTCTCCGCATCGATGCAGGCCTTGAAGGTGAGGCGCTTGACGAACAGAGGGAGGAAATGGAAAAACTGCTCCGCGCCGAATATCGGGCGGTGACGTTGGGGGTGTAGTCCATGCTTGCACTCGTCTCGGCACTGTACGCTTCGGTGATGCGTGTGCGCAACCACGCGTACGATTGCGGCATTGCCCGGAGCACCAGACTGCCCATCCCTGTGATTTCGGTGGGAAATATCACGGCGGGTGGAACAGGAAAAACCCCGATCGTGGAGTACATCCTCTCGCTTCAACCGTCGGCACGTCCCGTGGTGCTCTCCCGCGGGTATCGTCGCGACAGCCGCGGCACGCTTGTGGTATCGGATGGACAGGGGAACATTGTGGACGCCGCGGCCGGTGGCGACGAACCGGTGCAAATCGCCGGCAACGCTCCCACCGTGCCGGTGATCGTTGACGCAAAGCGACGGCGTGCGGCGCAACTGGCGCTGCGGCGCTTCAATGCAGATCTGCTCGTGCTCGACGACGCGTTTCAACATCGCGCACTTCGCCGCGATCTGGATATCGTGGTGTATGACGCCTCCGTGCCTCCCTCCCGTCAGCGCATGCTGCCACGGGGCCGTCTGCGCGAATCGTTGGAAGGATTGCGGCGCGCGACGGTGTTGCTGCTCACCCGGTGTCGAGATCGCGAGCATGCCGCGGCAATCGAGCAGGAACTCCGCGCTTTCACCGAAGCACCCATGTTCGCCACACAATTTCTTCCGGTGGAAACACGCACATTATCCGGTGATGCGATGCCGTCCGCAGAGCTGAATGGGCAACAGGTGGGGGCGTTTTGTGGCATAGGCAATCCCGTGTCTTTCGCCCACACTCTGGAGCTGATGGGAACGCGCGTGCAATGGATGGAGGAATTTCCGGATCACCACCGCTACACGGAAACCGAAGTAGTTGCCTTGCTGCGTCGTGCCGAAGACAGCGGGGTGCGCGCATTGCTCACCACCGAAAAGGACGCAATGCGCCTGCGGCTTTTGCCAGCCGCGGAGCATTCCATTCCTGTGGTGTACCCGAAGATGGCCCTGCGATTTCTCGAGGGAGAGAAGGATTTCGTGGCTATGCTTCGCGCGTGTGTGCGCGATCGCCGCCTGCACTGAGTGGCGCCTGTTGTCCCGACGACGCGCTGCCGATTCGCGCCCGCAGCACCTGGGAACAGTTTTCACAAAAATGCGCGACGGGATTGTGGCGCAGCTTGTCGGTATTGATCGTTTCCTTGCAAAAAATGCAGCGCCCGTAATCGCCGCGGTTCAGTCGCTCCAGGGCGAGACGCAGTTCATTCAATTCGGGATCGCCTTTGAAGGCGAGCGAAGCCACCAGATACTCTTCCGAAGAAGGAATGGCGACTTCGTGGTATTTTTCTGAAAGTCGCTGCGCTATGCGCGTCAGTATGATTTCCCTCAGTTCCTTGCTCATCCGCTCATCCGGCATGGTATCCTCCTCCGTTGACGTCCGGAACATCACACGGTCGTTGTACATTCATCATGGGTCATGGCACTTCGGGAATTAGACGCATTTTCCCTTCAGAGTCAAGACCATAGCGTGGTAGCCCGTTCGCGTAATCCACACCAAAGCTATCCGCGTAGATACACCATCAGTATCGCCACGTCGGAGGCGGATACGCCTGAAATACGCGAGGCTTGTCCGATGGACGCAGGACGGATGCGAAGCAATTTCTCGCGACCCTCCGTCGACAGCGAATGCACACGACCGTAGTCGAAGTTCGCTGGAATCTGATGTTCCTCCATGCGGCGAAATTTCTCCAAATCGCGCTCCTGCCGATCCATATAGCCGGCGTACTTGGTCTCGATTTCCACCTGTTCCAGTGCCCGCGCATCTTCGAGTACGCGCGAGAAAAGGGGATGCCGTGCGATGCCATCGATGCGCAGCAATTCCGAGGCGCGTACCTCCTCGCGGCGGAGAATCTTTCCGAGAAATTCATGCTGGGTCACCGGCGCCGACGAGCGCTCAAGGAGAAATGGATTCAGCACGGCAGGTTCCACGGTGTGCCGTTCCACCAGCACGCGTGCATCACGGATCAATTCCTCCCTTTCCTTCAGACGCGCGAATTCCTCGTCGGTGATCAAACCAAAACGATGTCCGTGGGGCATAAGGCGGCGGTCGGCGTTGTCCTGGCGCAGCAATAGACGATATTCCGCGCGCGAGGTGAACATGCGGTAGGGCTCCTCCGTACCCTTGTTCACCAGATCATCGATAAGCACGCCGATATAGGCCTCGGCACGGGTGAGCACAAACCCAGGCTCCCCACGCAGCGCCAGTGCGGCGTTGATACCCGCCATCAGTCCCTGCGCCGCCGCTTCCTCATATCCCGAGGTGCCATTCACCTGGCCGGCCAGATACAGGCCGCGCAGTAACTTGCTCTCGAGGGTGAGATGCAGTTGATGTGGCGGGAAATAGTCGTATTCCACCGCGTAGCCCGGACGCAGCATGCGCACTTCGTGCAGTCCAGGCACGGTACGCAACGCGCGGAGTTGCACGTCTTCCGGCAGACTGGACGAAAATCCATTCACATACACTACATCCGTGACGCGTCCCTCGGGCTCGAGGAAGAGATGGTGACTGTTTTTATCCGCGAATCGCACGATCTTGTCCTCGATACTCGGGCAGTAACGCGGACCCACGCCTTCGATACGTCCGCTGAACATCGGCGAATGCTCGAAGCCTTCGCGCATCACCGCGTGCGTCTGTTCGTTGGTATGCGTGATGTAGCAGGGTATTTGCTCGAAGGCCGGCACCGGCGATCGGAAAGAGAAGGGCTGCGGATGCTCGTCGCCCGGCGCGAGTTGTGTGGCGGCGAGATCAATGCTCGACAGCGCGACACGAGGCGGAGTGCCGGTTTTCAGTCGACCACTTTCCATGCCCAGTGCCAGGAGCGACGCGGTGATACCTCGCGCGGGTTGTTCGCCAAAACGCCCTCCTTCCGTGCGATGCAATCCCGTGTACATGGCCGCGTTGAGGAAGGTACCGGCGCATACGATCAATGCACCGCAGCGGAGTTCGCTGCCGTCGTCCAGTCGCACAGCGCGGACGCGGCCGTCTTCGCTCAGCACTTCGCTCACAGCACCTTCCACGATACGCAGTCCCTCCGTGTGCTCGACCAGATGCAATGCCGCCGCCGCGTAGGCATCGCGGTCGTTCTGGCTGCGGGGCGACCATACCGCGGGACCTTTCGAACGGTTTAACATTTTATACTGAATTGCCGAGGCATCGGCGAGTAGACCCATCACACCGCCCAACGCATCGATTTCCCTGACGAGATGCCCCTTGGCCGTGCCACCAATCGCTGGATTGCAGGACATGCGCCCAATGGCGTGGCGGTCCATGGTCACCAGGGTCACCACGCAACCCATGCGCGCGGCCACCACGGCGGCCTCGACGCCCGCGTGCCCTCCTCCGACGACAACGATTTCCATGTTTCCATTTTCCATAAGCAAAAAATGTACGCATTCCCCCGCATCCGTCGCAATGTTTATTCGAATGCACTGCCCGGACGCAAGCCCTACGAGATTCCGCATGTGAGGGACATGCGTGAGCGTTGCATGAGAACAGGGCAAAATTTAATCCCCATCCCCTGCGTGCAACCCGCGTGGGGGAGGCGCGTAGTAGTATTGGGCTAACGAATTAGGGAGAACAAGAACCTACCGAATAACCCCACCCGTCAATCAGTAGTGGCAGTCGATGTCGAGATCGTCTGCCATTTTTTTTTGCATACATGCATGTGGTGAATGGGACGGAATGTGCCATACACGGTGGTGGCCGCGATTATCGATACGCAAGTTTGGTGCTACCGATGCCTACCCGAGGACATTCACTGTTGAGGCTGTGAAAGCAACGGGGCGATACCGTTACCGGCACCGCCCCGCGCATGTGCTTCAAAGCGGAATCAGATTTCCACCACGGTGCCGGGAGCGGGGATGCTCACGTTGCGCAGGCCGAGGTCGCTTTCCATGGCATGCTGCAATTTCTGTTGCTGATCGTAATCGCCATGCACCAGGAAGGCGTGGGCGAGCCGTGCAGGGTTGAAGCGCTGGTGGAATGCGAGCAGTTCCTTGCTGTCGGCGTGCGCGCTCAAGCTGTTCATCACCACCACCTCGGCCTTGAGATTGAACTCCTCACCGAAAATGCGCACAGAGGGATGACGCTCTACCAGACGGCGCCCCAGCGTATGCTCGGCATTGTATCCGGTGATGAGAATGGTATTGCGGGGATTCTCGATGTTGTTGCGCAGATGGTGAAGGATGCGACCGCCTTCGCACATACCCGAGGACGAGATGATGATCATCGGTTCGCGCTGATCGTTGAGCGCCTTGGATTCGGTGACATGCGACACATACCGAAGCCGTTCGAAATTGAAGGGATTTTGATGGGTCAACATCGCCTCGCGCGCTTCGGCGTCCATGCACTCGGGGTGAATGCGGAATATCTGCGTGGCATTGACACTGAGCGGACTGTCGACAATGATGGGGATGTCCGGGAGGCGGTTCGCTTCGTAGAGCAGGTGGAGATCGTACACCAGTTCCTGTGTCCGTCCCACGGCGAAGGCGGGCACGATGACACGCCCGTGGCGCGCCACGGTGCGGCGAATAGTGTCTTCGAGCACATCGAGGGCCACTTCCTTCTCCATATGCGTACGTCCGCCATAGGTGCTTTCGCTGATCAGCACGTCCGCATCGCCGGGGAATTCGGGATCCATGAGAATGGGCCGGTCGGGTCGGCCCAGATCGCCGGTGAAGCATATACTTACTTCGCGCTCGCCGTCGCGAATGTCGAGCATGCAAATTGCGGAGCCGAGGATATGTCCTGCGTCGTAGAAGGTCACGGTCACGCCATCGGTCACCATGGTCTTGCGTCGATAGCCCACGGTGAGAAATTGCGAGAGGGTGTTTACCACATCATTCATCGTGTACAGCGGTTTCACCCGCGGCAGGCCTTTGCGGTCGTTGATTTTATTCACGAATTCCGCATCCTTTTCCTGCAAAAATGCACTGTCCAGCAGCATGATATTCGCGAGATCGCGTGTCGCCGGCGTGCAGATGATGGATCCATCGAAGCCGAGTCTGCTCAACATCGGCAACTTGCCGCTGTGGTCGATATGGGCGTGCGAGAGCACCACGGCATCGATGTCGCGGGGATTGTACGGGAAGCTGCTGTTGATTTCCCAGGCCTCCTCGCGTTTGCCCTGGAACAGCCCACAATCAAGCAGGATGTTTTTATCGTTGACCGTGAGCAGATGGCTGGAGCCGGTGACCGTACGGGCGGCGCCGTGAAAACTGAGCGTGATCATGATGCGTGTCCCTCGCTGTAAGCGGTGTAGTGAATGTTGCGCGTTTCAATAGTGCGCCAGGGAACGAGCGGTCTCCACGATGTCGTCTTCGCTCACCAGTATCGCCTGCTCGAGGGATTTGGCGAATCCCACGGGGCAGTCGAGCGAAGCCAGGCGTCGTACGGGCGCGTCGAGATGTTCGAAAAGATGCTCCGAGATATGCGCGGCGATTTCTCCTCCAAAGCCTCCGGTTTTATTTGCTTCGTGCAATACGAGGGCTTTGCCGGTGTGGCGCACGGTCTGCGCGATGGCTTTGGTGTCGAAGGGGAGGATGCTCCGAAGATCCAGCACCTCGGCATGGATGCCCTCGACGGCGAGGCGCTCCGCGGCGTGCAAGGCCAGATGCGTGGTTGTGCCGTAGGTGATGATGCTGAGCGAATCACCGCGACGCCTGAAACGCGCGCGTCCGATAGGCACGCACAGATCGGGCCGCGGATAGGGCGTTTTGGACCAGGGATGGTTGTAGAGGTATTTCGGTTCGAGATACACCGTCAATCCTCTGGTGCGGAATGCGCAGCGCAGCAATCCCACCGCATCATCCGCCGTGGAAGGCATCACGATACGTACGCCCGGGATATTGGCCAGCACTCCTTCGATGCTCTGCGAATGGTACAACCCACCTTGAATATATCCGCCGGAGGCGAGACGCACGATGATATTGGGCACGAATTGTCCATTGCTCCGCCAGCTCTCATGAGCGGTATTCACAAGTTGCTCCATGGCAGGCCAGAAGTAGTCGGCGAATTCGGCGCCTTCCACCACCACCCAGATGTCATCGCGGTAGCGGCAGAAACCGTTGGCCGTACCAAGAATGAAATCTTCCGCGATCGGTGCGTTGAACACGCGCTCGCCGCCGAATTCCTTCGCCATACCTTTCGTCACGTTGAACACGCCGCCCTTCTCGCCCGAGGCCACGTCCTGACCCCAGAGGAAAGTGGCGGGATTGCGGCGGAACTCATCGTGCAGAGCACCGTTGATTGCTTCGCGCAGCGTCACCAACGGCGCATTGCCGTCATGCTCGAGACCGCGCTCGAATTGCTCCTGTGTGAGCGGACAGGTATGCGTATCGTCGGCGAACACATGGCGCAGCACCGTCGAGGGATCGGGTCCGGGTGCCGATTCGGCGCGGACTGCTGCTTCGTCGATCTCCGCGAGATTTGCCCGCTCGATGGCATCCAGCGTTTCGGTGTCGGCGATGCCTCCGTCGAGCAGGTAGTGACGAAAACGCAGCACCGGATCGCGCCGACGCGCTTCGGCAAGTTCCTCGTCGTTGCGGTACAATTCATGCCTATCCGAATTACTGTGCGCACCGATGCGCACGCAGTCCGCATGCACCATGGCCGGACCTTCGCCGGCACGCACATACGCTGCCGCTTGTTGTATCGCGTTCCATGCGTCGAACACATTGGTTCCATCGCAATCCAACACCAGCAGATTGCGGAAGCCCCGGAAATTCTGGGCGATGTTGGTATTGGCGCTCTGCTCGTGCACGGGTACCGAGATAGCGTAGCCGTTGTTTTGCAGCACAAAAATCACGGGCAGTTTTTCGCGGCAGGCACCAGCCAGAGCTTCGTAAAAATACCCCTCCGAGGTGGCCGACTCGCCCGAGCTGTACCAGGCGATTTCTTCACCGCCGAATTTCCTTGCGGCACGCGCCACGCCCGCGGCATGCAGAGAGTGACTGCCCACGCAGCTCGAGACATTCTGAATGCGCAGTGCGGGTTTGGCGAAGTGGTTGCTCATATGGCGACCGCCGCCCGCCACATCGGTGGCACGGGAGAGGCCGTTGAGGATGATTTCCTCCGGAGTGAGACCCGCCGCCAGCACCGTAAGCAGGTCGCGGTAATACGGAAACAGAAAATCCACACCGCGTCTCACGGTCAGGCCCATGGCGAGTTGTATACCTTCGTGACCCGCGCAGGGCGCGTGATACGACCAGCCCTTGGACATCTTGAGATAGCGCGCGGCTTTCTCGTCGAGCATGCGCCCGAGATGCAGCACGCGGTACCATTCGCGCAGTGTCGCATCGTCGATGCCCGGCGGACGTCCCGCGATGGGATGGTAGGGAAGCGTGGAGGTGGGTGTATCGCTCAACATGCGTTCGTCCTTTTCTCACAGGGGTTGCAACCCGATCAAGATAGGCCCTGCGCATGCGTGAAGCAATATCGAAAGATCGTGTCTTTCTGAAGTCGCTTGTTCATGGGGTTGCGGTACGGGTCAGGTCGCGTTCACCCCCGAAATCATTGCCTAAAAATGTTCCGCACATCAATAAATGTATTTGACAAACAGGATTTTTTCCCTATGTTTGAACGAGCGTTCACACTACTTTCATCAACATCACAGGAGGCATCTATGGCAAAGGAAGCACCCAAGGCCATGACCAAGAAGGAGATCGTTGATCACCTCGCCACCAAGCTGGGCGTGCAGAAGAAACAAGCCGAGCAATTCATCGTCGAGTACACGGACCTGATCTACAAGCAGACCAAGAAGCTCAACGAGTTCACCCTTCCGGGTCTCGGCAAATTCGTGACCGGCAAGACCAAGGCGCGCTCGGGCCGCAACCCGTCAACCGGCGAGACCATCAAGATCCCCGCCAAGAAGGTGCTGAAGTTCCGCGTTGCCAAGGCCGCGAAGGACAGCGTCCTCGGTGTCGTGAAGAAAGAGAAATAAGTCCCGCGCGTTATGCGTTCAAGGCGCCCGAGTGGCGCCTTTTTTTTCCACTGCATTTCCACGGTACAGCCGTTAGATTACGGACTGTATTCGCATCACACGAATCGTTTCAGGGAGGAACGCATGATATCCACCGTCATCAGTGCGGCCACGCACGGCATCAATGCCTATCTCATTACCGTTGAAACGCATCTCGAGCATCAGGTTCCCGGTTTTATAGTGGTGGGATTGCCCGACAACGCGGTGCGCGAAAGCCGCGAGCGCGTCACCGCCGCGATCAAGAATTCGGGCTTTCATTTCCCCATCCGCCGCATCGTCGTCAACCTTGCTCCTGCCGATGTGCGCAAGGAGGGATCGGCCTTCGATTTGCCTCTGGCCATGGGCATTCTCAACGCGATCGAAACCGTGCCGGGTGAGAGTTTTGGAGAAACACTGTTCCTCGGTGAGCTCGCCCTCGATGGCAGCTTGCGACCGGTACACGGCACGTTGAGTATCGCGTTGGAGGCGCGGCGGAGCAAACTCTCGCGCATTATCCTACCGCGCGCCAACGCGCGTGAAGCCGCCATGGTGCAGGGCATCGATGTGTTTCCCTGCGATTCGCTCACTGAAGCAGTGGAAATTGTCAACGGCACGCACCCCAATGCCAAACCCTTCCGCGTGGATGTGGAGGCGGTGTTTCGCGAGGAGCAGCATTCCAGCGCGGTGGATTTCGCCGATGTGAAAGGGCAGGAGAATGTGAAACGCGCGTTGGAGGTGGCTGCGGCCGGGGGACACAACATCATCTTGATCGGACCGCCGGGATCGGGGAAAACCATGCTGGCAAAGCGCATTCCCACCATTCTGCCGCCACTGAGTTTCGACGAGGCGCTCGAAACCACGCGCATCCATTCCGTTGCGGGTTTGCTCAGTCCCGGCGCCGCCATCGTGGCATCGCGTCCCTTCCGAGCTCCACACCACACCATCAGCGATGCCGCATTGGTGGGAGGTGGCATTGGTTATGCGCGGCCGGGCGAAATCAGTCTCGCGCACAACGGCGTGTTGTTTCTGGACGAACTCCCGGAGTTCGCCCGTAATGTGCTCGAAGTTCTACGCCAACCGCTGGAGGATGGCTCGGTCACCATCGCACGTTCCAAACTCTCCATCGAGTATCCGGCGGATTTCATGCTTGTAGCGGCCATGAATCCCTGCCCCTGCGGTAATCACGGCAACCCGAATCAGGAATGCACTTGCGGAGAACAGCAGGTGCAGAAATACATGGGACGTATCTCGGGTCCGCTGCTCGATCGCATCGATATTCATGTCAACTGTCCCCAGGTGAAATATCAGGAACTCGCCGGCGAGCGGCGCGGAGAAAGCTCCGAGGCGATACGCGCGCGGGTGGAGCGGGCGCGGCAACGCCAGAGAGAGCGCTTCGCGCATCGGCGCGGCTTGCATTGCAATGCATCGATGGGTTCGCAGGACATACACCATTTCTGCCAGGTGGATGAGGCCTGCAAGAACCTTCTCAAGCACGCCATTACTGTGCTAGGCCTCAGTGCCCGTGCCTACGACCGCATTCTCAAAGTCAGCCGTACCATCGCCGATCTCGCAGGAGAGGAGCGGATCCGTGCTGAATACGTTTCGGAAGCCGTGCAGTACCGCGATCTGGACAGGCGAGTGTGAATCGCCGGAAGGCGAGTCTCGTGGAGTGAAAAATTCCTTGAGCATGGAGGTTCCGCGTGCTTATTGCGCGCTTTCCCGCTGCGCCCTCGACAACAGAAGGAGAAAGGCCGGAATGCCCAGCACGTAGCGGCGCCACAGTCGAGACGGTTCGAGCATCATGCGGTGCAACCACTCGAGGCCGCAAGCACGCATCCATCGTGGGGCACGGTGGCGCGTCCCAGCAAGGAACGCAGTAAAACCGCCCGCAGCAGCGGTGATGGGAATGTTCAGCTCCCGCGCATGATGGTGCATCCAGATGAATTGCTTGGGTGTCCCCATACCCACAAAAAGCAGTTGCGGCGCAAAGTCACGGAGGGACCGCAATACAGCCTCGTCATCCACACTGGCATAACCTTCGAGTACGAGTGTGCGCGAAGCTGCGAGTCCGTGTCGAGGCAGAACCGCGCGCAGCCGGGAGCATTGTTCGTCGTCTCCTCCGAGAAATGCGATGCGCCAGTCACGGGAGATACCTTCCATCAGCAGGCGCTGGTTCACTTCCGTTGCATTGATCCGTGGAGCGGAAACACCCAATCGACGGAGCAGCAACCAGGTTCCCGTTCCATCTCCATAACACAGCGAACAATCGCCGATCGAGAATGCGAGTGCGGGATTCCGACGCAATTCTAGCAGAATGGCGAAATGCGCGTAAGCGAACAGTGCGGGTGGAGGCGCTGTCAACATCGTGGCAAGCAGGTCATCATACGGAGGCATGCGGAGCGTTACGCCGCCGAAGCGGGCGGTGTACTTTGCCAGTGAATCGGATCCGCTGAGCATCGTATCGCCGTATATGTGCTGCGAGTGCATGTCAACGTTCCTTGCTTCAGTGCCGTGTGTATCTTGATCTATGGAAACATCCGCAAATCTCCGATGCGACACAATGAAAACGACGCGTCCTCTCGCTTCGATCTTGTGGTGAGAACATGCCCTCGCTGCGGGGGCGTACCTTTGCACGGTGGGAAAAATTTCGTGACAAAAAAATCGTGACGGTTGAACTCGCTTGACATTGAAGAAAAAAGGAAGTACGTTGCCGGTGAAATTCACCACCAGCATGGAGGGCTCGATAGAAACAGAACACCTCCACATACGGTCTCTCAACTACTCCGTCGACATGCAGTGACGGATCACCCGCGAAAGGGTACAGAGAAATGAAAAGCGGCGATCACTCGCCGCTTTCGCTTTTATACAAATGAAGCATTTCCGCCCTGGAGTCTCTCGCGCGTCGCGCGGCGGCAGGACGAGCGTGCAGCGCTCAGCTCTGGTTCTCGACGTTCTCCGCGTCGTCACTTTCCGTCTCGTCATCCTCATCGCCGCCGAACCATCCCAGTAGCAGCGACATGAGCATAACGGCATTCGCGTCCTCATCGTCGATGAAGGCGCCGTCGTATTGCAGCTGGGCGTGTTCGGGGCTCATTGGACGCCACCCGATTTCGCCATGCTCATCGAACGCCTGTTCCTTGGGCTCGTAGCCGCGTTCACGCAAGGCGATGGTCACCCGTTCGCGCAGCACACCTTGAGTGGATATCCAGTGCTCAAGAATGCCGCGGGCGAGTTCTGCCGAGAGGTTGGCTTCGTCGGAAATGACTTGCAGCAGCATGGACACCGGCGCTTTCGCGATATTGCGGAAACCCTTCACCATATGCTTGCCCGTGGCGAGACGGCACAATTCCTGCTTGCGCGCCTCGAGTGCGGGTCGGATGACGCCGAAGCGGAAGTTCCTGTCTTCCATCAGGGCGAACACCGCATTCGCGGGGTGTGCTTGAAGTTCGTCGGTATGATCGGACATTGTTCTTCCGTTTCCTCGTGACACAATTGTCGTTGATCTTTAAGATACGACGTTGCGGACTTTCTTCCGAACGGCGCCGGAGACGGGGCGGGTACAAGACCGGGGCGGGCACGTCCGCAGGTTATGGTCGCTCTACATTATCTTCGATCCTCGATTCGCCATAAACGGTGTGAGGTTTGCTTGACAACATCGTGTCTGCGATAGATGCGAAGTGCGATTTCGCGGCGCCGACTCCGGCCAGGTGGCTGGTATTCACGGAGAAGAGCGAGGCTTTCTCGCTCCGTGATTCGGGTGCTGGTGACGAGGGATTTCGGCCAGTGCCAGGAATCCATGCCTGACACTCCAGACTCCGCAGTGAAGATATTCCGAGCATTGTCGCATTGACAAACATGAGCGAGCAACCGATGATTATGGCAGGGATAATCAGCGAATAGTCTGGTCCAGGCCCCCGATTCCGGCATGGCAGCCACCGGTCGACACCTTCAGTTCACAGCCAAGTTTGGACCCCGGGCCCGACGCGGGAATCTTTAGCTGAGATATTCAGTGAACAGCCAAGCTCGAATATCGAACCGGCCAGGGCGTCACCGGTCGATACATATGGCGAATTGCCAAGCCCTGGCCCCGAACCCAACTCGGGCGTCCACGGCCGACATAATCAGTGAATAGGTAAACCCGGTCCGACCGCGCCGCCTCCCGGACCGAGCGTGGGTTATTCAGTGAATAGCCAAATCCGGGCCGACCTCGCCGCCTCCCGGACCGAGCGTGGGTTATTCAGTGAATAGCCAAATCCGGGCCGACCTCGCCGCCTCCCGGACCGAGCGTGGGCTATTCAGTGAATAGCCAAATCCGCGCCGACCGCGCCGCCTCCCGGACCGAGCGTGGGCTATTCAGTGAATAGCCAAATCCGGGCCGACCGATTCATCTCCCGCCTCTGGACGTGGGTTATTCAGTGAATAGCCAAATCCCCGCCCCGAAGCCGCAATCTCAGCCCTCGACCGCCCCACCCCCGTGCCGATTTCCCCCGAAAATCATAATACCGCAAACTCCGAAATCTCCGAACGCCCGCGACAACCTCCGAAAAACCACTCCCACATCCCAAATCCTCCGCCTCCACGCATAGCTCTCCCGCGCGAATCGCCGCAGGGCGCTTCGGTCCTCATTCAGACAACAATTGTTTACTGCAAGCGGCTGCGACGATCTATCGCGGACAACCCCATCCCATATCCCGGCCCGCTACCCCGGCGCCATCGATAGCAACATCGCCTCCGGATCCACGGTGTGCAGCATCGCCAGCGAGGCGTTCAGCATCTCCGTTACCGTGGGGGTGCGCTTCCGCTTCGCCGTGCGTGTAGTGGGGGAAGTTGGAATCGCCGTCGGTGGACGCAGCACGGTGTCGCGCAGGAACACCGCGCGGCCGAGCATGAGCAATCCGGATGATGGCTGCGGCTTGGACCGCGGTGACCGGGCGTGGTCCTCGCCGAACAGCGCGAAGGCCTCGTTCAGTACGGTGCGCAGATTGCGCACCGAAGGATTCGCCTTGTCACGCGTGAGCTGCGAGCGCTGCATCGCGGCGTTGAATGCGCAGCGAATATTCTGGATGTCGCCGGCATCCGCGACGATGCAATCCCGGTAGCGGCGCGTCCATACGGCGCGCCCCGTCGTGCCTCGCGCGGTGTTGATGGCTCTCGCGCTGTTCATTTTCAGGAAACCCACAAGCAGCGGAATCGTCATCAACCTGCGCGCGCGCAAAGGATTTCTCCACTTCTCCGGATGCGCAGCGCTGTGATTGCGGTGCTCGGTGATGGTGACGAGGATTTCGAGCGCGTTGGGCGTGAAGCGCGCAGCATCCAGGCGCAGACAAGGGTAGCGCTGCACGGTGAGAGCGAGCTTCTCGAAGGCGATTTCCGCAAAGGCGTTGAGGCGAAGTCCACCGTCGCGTTCTTCGCCGAACAGCGCCTCCTCGCCCGCGGTCTCGAGTCGCAGGCAGTAGGTGCCGGGTTCGGAGTAGTTGTGGCCGCGTATGCGCGCACGGCGGTAAGGTATCTCAATCTGCATCATTAGCTCCCAACTAATGGATGAAGGTGAAATGGAACGTGCAACATATCAAGGAGGTTTGAATCCCGCAATGCAGTAACGCTGGGATAGAAGGATCAATCACCTGACGCGTCGATAGAATACTTGCGGAGGGTATCAGACGGTGACGTCTTCGATATCAGGGGTGCGCGGTGTGTAGGTTCGGGGGAGCGTGATGATGAACGAGGTGCCGGGATGCTCCGCGCCATCGCCCAAACGGTTGGGGGATTCGAGTTGCACATCTCCGTTGAACTGCCGGATGATATGCATGACCACACTGAGTCCCAGCCCGGTTCCTTCAATCCCTTTACGCTTGGCGAGGCTGGAACGATAGAAATCCTGGAAAATCTTCGATTGCTCCTCGGGCGGAATTCCGATGCCACTGTCGGCAATTTCGATACTCACAAGATCGTCCTGCTCCTTGATGTGGATTTCCACACGCCCGCCTCCCTCGGTGTACTTGTGCGTGTTCGAGATCAGGTTGGCAAGGGCGAGTTTGAGCAAGCGACGCTCGGCCTCGATATGGATGTCCTTGCCGCTGCCAATCCAGGTGGAGAAGCGGATTTTTTTTGCCACAAAAAGCACGCGCATCTCCTGGTAAATCTCATCGATCAATTCTGTGAGATTCACCAGCGAAATTGTGGGCTTCTCCTCCAGCTTGAGTTGTGTGAGCTGGAGGATGTCGTTCACCACCTGTATGGCATTCGCAAGACGCACCTGAGAGCGTTCAAGTGGTCGTTGGAACTGCTCGGGCAAGGCGCCGATCGATCCATCCAGTATCATGTTGATGTAGGTCGCGGCAGCTGCGATGGGCGTTTTCAGATCGTGTACCACGCTCATCACATAGCGGGATTTTGACAGCTCGGCTTCCTCAAGCTTGCGGAAAGCCACAGTGAGAGAGCGTTCACGGAGGTAGAGTTCCTTCGAGATGGAGTTCGCCAGATAGTTGCTGATGAACAGTGTCACAGCGAGAAAGGTGAAATGCACCGCGATGAACGTGGGATCGAGATAGTGCGGATCGGGCAGATAACCGCTGATCGTATTGTGCGGAATGATACCATGGAATTCGAGCAGCGCACCGCCGATGGTGATGAGCAGGGTGATGCTCACCAATATCGATACTACCCGCATCGGCAAGATGAGACTGCCGATAATGACGTGAAAAATGAAAAAATACAGGAATGGCGACTCCACGCCTCCGGTGAAGTAAATCAGCGCCAATAGTGCCGCGAAATCCAGGCACATCTGGATGAGCGCGAAATGCAGTCCGGTGAATGGGCCGTAACCAACGGGGACCAAACGGTGGGTGCGATGGAGGAGAAGATTGTATACCAGAATGGCAGTGGCAAGCCCCACAACGGAAACCACATCCACATACAGTCGCTCGAACACCGCGCCGAAAGCGATCAAACTCAGCAGCATCGCCACGGCGATGTAGCGCATGTGCACGAGCCAGAGATTGCGGCGCTGCAGCGATCTCCAGAACTCATCGTACATGATCCACTTTGGAACGAGTCCGATCATGAGGGGCGACGTGTTATTGAAACAAATGACGGAAACCTCCTCACGCGGTCAGACATGCGCAGCTACGCGTGAGGGCGAAGGTCAGGCGGTTTTGCGGCTGCTGGCCCTCGTGAGATGCTGTTTGATTGTTCCGAGAAGGACCGCCGCGCTGACCGGTTTCTCTAGAAAATCCTCGATGCGCACCATGGCGCTTTCTCCAAAATGAAAACCCACGGATTTGGCGATCGAAGTCAACATGATGATGGGGAACGTGTATCCGCTTCGACGAAAACGGCTGGCAAGGTAAAAACCGTCGTCCGGCTCCTGCATCATAACGTCCAGTATCACCAGATCCGGCCGAACGCGTTGCACCAGTTCGATGGCCTCGTCCACCGTGCCGGCCGAGACGGTGGTGTATCCATTGGCTTCCAGTAGCAGACGATTCGCTTCGACTATGTCGGGATCGTCATCGATGAGCGCGATGGTAGGCATGACAACTCCACAGCCAGGGGATGATTCGTATGCGGGAACGACGCACGGCGGTGCGCCGGTATTTAAAGCACGATTCGATCGTCAAAATACTCACAAGAGACATCGGACGCAACGACATACAGATGTCATTCTCTGCAATCCAGAGATTTTTTTTCTGCGAGCTCGGCACGCAAGGCCAGATGGGTGAAAAATTTCACGTTTTTCTCGATTAGCATTGCTTGTTGTCATGGGGAGTGGCATCTTTCAGGCAAGGATTTTCACAAGCGGCTCACGCGATGAATTGCGTCGTCACCACCATTCCCGAACTGTGCAAGCGCTGCTACTGCTGTGTGCGGGAATGCCCGGCCAATGCCATTCAGATTCAGGCGGGGCAGGCCGTGGTGCTGGCCTCACGCTGCGTGGGTTGCGGCAATTGCATGAAAGTATGCACGCAACACGCCAAAGCGGTTGTGGATGGGATCGAGGCCGTGCGAACGCATCTTGCTCAGCCGCGTCCAAAGGAGAAAATCCTGCTTCTCGCCCCATCCTTCCCGGCCGCGTTCCCCGGTGTGGAACCGCTGCGGGTGATAGGTGCTCTGAAGACCGCGGGCTTCACGCGCGTGGTGGAAGTGGCATTCGGGGCGGACCTCGTCAGCAAGGCCTACGGAGAATACGTCAAGGACAAGGACGCACCTGTGATCACTACTCCTTGTCCGGCCATTGTCGAGTACATCGAGAAATATTACCCTGAGCTCATTCCCAATCTCGCACCTATCGTCTCTCCCATGATCGCCGCCGGGAAAGTGGTGCGCGAGAAATATGGCGCCGACAGCTACGTGGCCTTTATGGGTCCCTGCGTGGCTAAAAAACTTGAAGTGCAAGAGCGCGACGTCGAAGGCATCGTCAATGAAGCCATGACCTTCGACGAGTGCATCGCCTTGTTCGAGAACATGGGTATCGATCCCGCTTCGCAGCCCCCGATGGAATTCGATCAGCCGCGCGCGGATCTCGGACAGATTTATCCCGTTTCGGGCGGGCTGCTCAAAAGCGCGGGCATCAGTTCGGATGTGATGGACGAGGAGGTGATCGTTGTGGAAGGTCGCCAACGCTGCCTGAACATCATCAACGAAATCGCTCACGGCAAGGTCAACAGCAAACTCATCGACATTCTCTTCTGTGAGGGCTGTATCAACGGCCCCGGCATGACCTCCTCGCTCAATTACTACGAGCGGCGCGAATGTATCATCAGTTGGACCAAGGAGCGACGGAGTTCCCTCAATCAGGCCATCTGGCGAAATTCGATGAAGACCTACGAAGGACTCGATCTCGCGCGCCATTTTGAGGACAAGCATGTGCGCGAGCGTGTGCCCGAGGAGCACGACATTCATCGTGTGTTGGCCTCCATGGGCAAAGGCGAGGCACCGAATCAGCTCAATTGCGGGGCCTGTGGCTATGCCACTTGCCGCGAACTCGCCATCGCAGTGGCGCAAGGCATCGCCGAGAAGGAGATGTGTCTGCAGTACACCATCGACAATCTCGAGCGATCTCACAAGGAGTTGGCTGAGGCGCAGGCCCAGCTCATCCAAACCGAGAAACTCGCTTCCGTCGGTCAGCTCGCAGCAGGCGTGGCGCACGAAATTAACAATCCCCTCGGAACCATCGTCCTGTATTCGCATCTGCTGCTCAAGCAATTGCACGAGGCCGATCCCGCGCGCGACGATATTCAATTCATCATCGCCGAGGCCGAGCGCTGCCGCACCATTACTTCCAGTCTGCTGAATTTCGCGCGCCAGGGCAAGCTTGTTGTCGCCGAAATCGGCGCCGAGGAACTGATCGAGTCCATCGTCGCCATGTTGCAGCATCGCGAACAGTTCGCGGCTATCGACATCGTCACCGATATTGCTCCGGACCTGCCACCGTTGTTCATCGATGTCGATCAAATGAAACAGGTGCTGCTCAACCTCGCCATGAACGCCTGCGAGGCCATGACCGACGGCGGCACACTCACGCTCGGCGTGTGCGCGGGCGAATCTCCACGGGAAATCACGATTCGTGTGACGGATACAGGGATAGGCATCCCCAAAGAAAACATGTCGCGTCTGTTCACGCCGTTTTTCACGACGAAACAGATCGGCAAGGGTACAGGCCTCGGCCTGCCCATCGCCTACGGCATTATCAAACTGCATCACGGCGCCATCACCGTGCAGAGCGAGGTCATGAAGGGAACCACCTTCAGGATCACCATGCCAGCGGATTTGCGCGATTATCCCTCCGGCAAGCCCATGTCGCCGCAGGAACTCGCCGCCGCCCTGACACCGGCCACACTCACCGCGACACCGGAATAAATCATGGATGAAAGCAAACCCACCCTGCTGGTCGTGGACGACGAGCTGGGGATGCGGGAAGGAATTCGACGCATTTTCACGCTCGAGGGCTACGCCGTCACGGTGGCCGAAAATGGAAGCGAGGGCATTCTCAAGGGGTCTGAGCGCGAATACGATGTCGTGCTCCTCGATCTCAAAATGCCGGATTACGATGGTCTCACCGTGCTGCGTCGCCTGCGTGAGGTGTTTCCCGACACGGAATATCTGATCATCACCGCCTTCGCCGGCATCGATTCCGCCGTGGAAGCAACGAAACACGGCGCCTATACCTACATCCCCAAGCCGTTCACTCCGGACCAGATTGTCTTTGAGGTGAATCGCGCTCTCGGCAAGCGTCGCCTCACGCTCGAGACACGCGAGCTGCGCGCCGAGCAGGAACGACGCCTGCTAGAAATCAGTCAGGAAAAAAGCCGTCTGCGCACCATCATCAATTCCATCAATGATGCGGTGTTCGTGACCAATCTCGAAGACGAAATCGTCTTGGCGAATCCGCAAACGCGCGCGTTGTTCAATTTTCCCAGTAGCCTCCGGGCGGGAGATAAAATCGCCGATCTGCTGCCGCGCGAGGTTATCGATGTCATCGAGGAGTGCAAAAGCAAAACCGGTGAGGGCGTCGAGGTACTCTCGCACGAGTGGGAGATGAAGCCCAATCTCGAACTCGTGGTGAATATGAAAACCGCTCCTGTACGCGATTCCGCAGGCGGTATTATCGGCTTCGTCTCCACCATGCAGGATGTCACGCAACTCAAGCGTCTCGACGCGCAGAAATCCCAGTTCGTCTCCATGGTTGCCCATGAACTCAAGGCCCCCGTGGCCGCTGTCACGGGGTATCTCGAGACCATGCACGGGAAGTTGCTCGGCGACGATCTCTCGAAGTATGAGAAAATGATCGATCGATCACGCGAGCGCCTGCAAGCGCTCATCGACCTGGTCAATGATTTGCTCAATATCAGTCGTCGTGAGCTGGGAAAAATTCGACGTGAAATCGCGCCCATACCGATACCCGACGTTGTTGAGAACAATCGCGAATTGCTCCAAGGCGAGCTGGAGAAACGCGGGCTTTCATTTGAAACCGATTACGAAATCAATCTCCCCACCATCGACATCGACAAGGATGAGTTCTCACGTGTGATGATGAACCTGCTGAGCAACGCCATCAAATACAATCGCGATAACGGCACTGTAAAGGTTGCAGCCCGGCGCGAGGGCGATTCGGTGATTCTGCGGGTGAGCGATACCGGTATTGGCATGAAGAAGGAAGATCAGGACATGCTGTTCCGGCAATTCTATCGCATCAAGAACGACAAGACGCGCTCCGTGCCCGGCACGGGCCTCGGCCTGTCCATCGTCAAACAAATCATCGACTCCTACCACGGCAACATTCACGTGGAAAGCGAAGAGGATGTCGGCACGACCTTTGTCATGCGTATTCCCATGCACTTTGTGCAAAAGGATGACGCACCGTCTGTGTGACCTCGACGCCTGCCGCAAAATGAGGCACGGGGTCGACGTTGGGCGTTGGTAAAGGGCGTTGGGGGGAATGTATGAAGCATTGGATTCGAAGCGGAGCACGGAGTGAACCGCATTACCTGCGCAGCAGCATGCGCTGCGTCCACACCCCATGGACGTCGCGCAACACAAGGAAGTACAAACCACATGTCTCTGGCAGTCTGAGGCGTACCTCGTTGTTCTCGCAAGCCCAACGCATAACAAGCGCACCACGAGCATCGTACAGCGCGATCACACTGCGCGCGGCTACTCCGCTTACTGTGACGAAGTCCTTCGCAGGATTGGGATGAATGCCGATTTCGCCCGTGCGTGGAGTGGAAGCAGTGGTCGCATTGACTTCGCCCGGACACACACCATCCATCGGATCGCCGCGCAGAAAACGTTCCTGCGCGGGTATTGTGCCAACCCCGAAGGCGAAGGGCGTGCCGATGCTCGGCCATGGTGAACCACCGAAGTAATCGGGTTTTTTCATGTACGCGTGCGAACTGTCGGGAAGCCATTCGCTGCCCGTCGGATCGATGCGCCCCTTGTCATTGTTGCCGTGGAGGAAATGTCCCACTCCGCGCACGGTATAGTTCACCAGGGCGTAGGGCAGGGTGGTGTTGGTGATCTCGTTGCCGACAACATTTTGCAATGGTGAATTACTTGCGCTGAAAAACACACCGTACAGTGTGGCCCTGTTGCGGAAAAAGGTGTTGTGCGGGCCGTTCGGGCCGTGGGAATTATCCACTACGATATTTGCCACAATGTTGTGCTCGAAGAGATTGGCGTAGGGATAATTGCCGTGCAGCACCACATCCCCGGCCGCATCGGGAGGCAGCAGTGGATTGCTCTCGTTCCAGTAGGGATCCGTGGAGAAATTGCCGGCGAACACATTGCCGTTCGCGCCGGCCTGCAACAGCATGGCGTGACGCAGATGCTCGAACACACAGTCCTCCACACGACAATCGCCGGTGGCGAATTGCAGTGCGATACCGTAGCCGCGACCGCCACCTCCGTAATCGAACGCGTGATGCATGTAACAGGAACGCACGGACACGCGGCTGCTGAACTCCGCGGCGATATGTGCGAAGGTGCAGCGCCGCGACTCCACCCCGCGTACCCAGCAATCCCGTGCGAAGGAAAACAGGATATTTTTCCCCTGTTCGGGAGCGGTGTCGTCGCGCCGCTCGATGGCGAGGCATTCAATACCGATGGTATGCGCCGGGTCTATCCTCAGCAGGCGCGCGACGCGGTCGCGTGTGTAATCCCGGCGCAGTGGCATGTCCAGGGTCACTGTGTCCCCGCGTACGTCGCTCACACGCACGAGTTGTCCCGTCCCCCCCACGGCCCAGTCGGAGGTGACGAGGTCATCGTCGCGCTGTTGCAGCAGCACCATGTCGCCCGGATGCACGAAATCACCCCGCTCGACCACCACCATCGTACTTCCGCGTTGCGCATCGCCGGTGAGCAATACGCTGTCGCGCGGCATTGCCTTCCCCGCAATGGTGATGGCATCACCTCGGCCACCGAGATCAAAGAGCAATGTCGTTCTCTCCGCGCCGGCCCCGCGCAGCACGGTGCGCGAGGGGAGGCGGATGCCTCGGGAAAAGAGGAATATACCCTCCGGAATGTGCAAAACCATGCCCGGTTCGCGCCAAGCGCGCAGTATGCTGTCCATCGCTGCGTCGTTTGCCTTCGTGCCGTCGCCAACGAACCCGCTACTCCCGAGATCGATGACGTGAAAGCCCGCGGTCGATGTGTCCTGCGCGCCAGCGCGTGTCCAGTCCACACGTCGCTCCGCGGGAATTGTTTGCGCGGCGCTGGTCGTTGCCCCCATTATCACAGCGGCCACGACCACTGCTATACCGTATGGCAAGCGGAAGTTCACGCGTCTGCTGTTCACTGGCACAGAATCCTGCGCTCCACAGTCCGTCCTGTCGCATCGCGCAGCACAAGGAAGTACGCTCCTCGCGCCGCAGGGAGCGCGAGACGCTGCTCGCCACCCGTGCTCCGCTGCCGCAATACGAGCGTGCCCCGCGCGTCGAACACTTCGATGTCGCCGTGTTCAGGCAGTCCGCGCACACTGAACTCCCCTTTGGTGGGATTGGGAAAAACGTGCAGCGATGACGCGGCATCCCGCTCGCCATCAAGGCCGAGTAGCACATACTCCTGCGCGCCGATATCGTATCCCGTACCCAGCGGCCTCGCCCGCCGATCGATGTCATCCCGAACCCATTGAGCGAGGTCCATCCCCTGATCCACCACGCGGACAGGCGCGGCAGCGAGATGAAGATCTCCGCTCATTGCATCCACAAACCACGCGGCTTGCGCATCGGTCACATTGTTCGCCACCGTCGCGGTCGCTCCATCGCGCGCACGGATCTCCTGATTGCACAGATTGTTCATCACCTCCACGAGTCGCGTACCTGCGAAACGGAATTCGATGGCGTTTTGATAGCGAATGAATACCGTGTTGTTGTAGACACGGGACGACGGAGACGTTTCCAGGCCTATGCCCACATCAGCGAACGGGGCGTCGCCGTTGCTGAATATCATGTTGTTGCGAATGATGCCGCCAGTGTTGGGGCTGTCGCCAAGTCCAAACCCGATCCCCCGGTCGCAGTTCACGATCAGATTGCGCTCCACGATGTTGTTCGCGCAGTTGTTCCAGAAATGCACGGCGTGCTCGGCCGTTGAGGACGACGGGCTCTGAATTCCGAGGAACACATTGTCGCGCACCGTCCAGCCATGACCCTTGTGAATGTCCAGTCCACCGATGTAGTACTGCGGTCCCATGCCGGCGGTGTACTCGAGCAAACAGCACTGCACGATTCCCGAATCGATGGTGCTCCGCTCCGTGGCGCCTTTGATCATCTGCTGGTAGGTGTTTTGCACGCGCACATTGTGTACCACCAGATTGTGCCCGCTGTTTTGAATGGCATGATTCCCCACCTCGCGTATCGTGAGATCGGCGATTATCACGCGGTCTCCGGCGATAAGCAGGCCATCTTCCACCTCCGGGGCCACATCACGCATGCCGCCACCTTCGAGAATCACCGCGTCGCGATTGCCCGAAGCACCGCGAATCACGACATTGCTCGCAGTGAGGTAGGGAAACCAGCTTGTCGAAGCCACGCGGTAAGTGCCGTCGTCGAGCAGGATGGTCACACCTCCGCCGCGCGCATTTGCTTCAATGATGGCGTCGCGAAATTCCTGCGCATTGCGCACACGCAGCACATCGCCAATAATAACATCACAGGGTTGCACAGTATTCAGCCGTACATCAGTGATCGTGCAATCGCAGTCGGGAAAGCGGGATTGCGCTTTTAATGCAGCGAGTGGATTGCCCATCGCTGTCAGCAACACGACAAGAGAAAGCACCACCGGAAAGAAACGACCGTGAAAGGACGCGGCGCGGCGTGACATGGCGAACTCCTTGCTTGTTGTCGCAATGTACGCAATTCAGCGACAGCGCGTGCGGACACCGGGAGTGGTCGCATTCAGTATTCCCTTGTCGTGCATTTTGCCGCTCTACCGACGGCCTTGGTGTCCTGATGGTGAGGTAATGCATGTGTGCGATGAGATGGCCGTCAATGGTGAGGAATTCTCTCGTCCGTTGGCGATGAGAGCCAATGGATTTTCGCATGCTCCACCGGCGGCTCGCGATCGCGGAAACGTACGGGCGGTCTCACCATCCCACAACGACGCACCGCCACTCCGAATTGTCCGCCGCGCGTAGTTCGACAAGGTATTGTCCGGGAGCGAGCATTCCGAGAGCGAGGCCGAGCGCGTGCATACCGACGGCGAGACGTTCGTGACGCCGCGTTGTGAGCAGGCGACCGGCATTGTCGTACACACGGAGTTCCGCGTCGCCGGCCAGCGGAAGCGAAACGAGCAAGGTCAACGCGGTCGTTGCCGGTTGCGGGTAGACGGCTTCGATGGACAATCGAGCGGGAACGCCCAGAAACACCACCGGCGAATGCGCGAGCACCGGCGTGCCCTGCGGCGTACGTCCGGTGATGCGGTATTGCAGAACACCTTCTCTGAGAGTGGAGGACTGCGCATCAACGTAATAGTAGGAAATGCTGTCGTACGGATCGCAGAGTCCCGGCATGCGGTACACTTCCACCCATTCCTTGTCCCACGGTGGCACCTGCGTCGGAGCCCAGGCGCGTTCTATGGTGAATTCCGTGCAACTCAACGCCGGTGGTGTGATCCACCGCAGGGCGAAGCCGCGATTCCCGCCTTCCACTTGGAGAAACACCGTATCGCGATCGGCATGCGAACTGCTGGCACGCATCCCGTCGTTGCCATCTGCGGCGGCAGTGATCGGCACACGGACGAACGCAAACAGGACGCACAGCAATGCGAATACGACGCCGGACAGCGTTCGATCGCGTTCGAGCCGTCGTAGGCGATACGAGCGAGGCATCAGCGAGGTCCTTTCGTTTCAATCTGGCATTGCCGCGCATTGGACGGACGATCTTTCGTTTCCGCGCGGAGTGATGATGCGACTTCAACAATACTGCTCATCCCTGCGTTCAGGCGCAAGGAAAAAAAGCGGCACTGGATGAAATCGGAAACATTCGGCAGCGGTGGCGGCCTCGTGATGGAGGAGCTACACCGGACCCACTCTTGCCATTTATGAAGAAAAGGGATAATCTGCTTGCACGGCGTCGCAACGTTTTCCGGGCACGTCCGTCAATCATACTGGCTGATGCTGTTCGTACAATTCACCACAACCTCTTTGACCAGCGGCAGATGCAATGGCCTATACGTTGACACTCGATCACCCGGCGAAGCTTGTGCGCTATCGGCATGAAGGCGTGATTCAGCGCACGGAGCTCGATGCCGCCTGGACGGATCTGATGGCGATGGAGGAGTTCACGCAGCGGCAATACAATCTGCTCTCGGACTACAGAAACTCCACCTTCGACATTCCTCTCCGTTACGCTTACGACATCGCCGCGTTCATGTCCGGTGTGCGGCCCATTCTCGACGGGAAACGGCAGGCAATCATCGTGGACAATGCCTTTTCCAGCGCCGCGTCCACATTATTGGCCGGATTGGCTCGTATAAACGCGGGCTTCATCATCAAGGTCTTCAGCACCCTCGACGCCGCGGAGCGATGGCTGGCAAGCGGGGCGCATCGCTGAGGCGTCCAGCGTGCGCTGCCTGATCGTCAACGCTTTTCCCGACCCCGCCACGGTGTTGCTCATGCTTGCTGTTGAAAGGGGACTGTGGTATTCTTCACGCTACCGCGCGTGTGAGGTCGACGCTGAAAATACTGACAGGCGTGACGATCCTCTCCGCCCACGCGACGTTGCCCGCGTTGAGGCTCACGCGACCATTGCGTAGCCGCTTCCACCGGACACGTGCACCACTCGCTCCCGTAGCTCAGTCGGATAGAGCATCTGCCTTCTAAGTGGAACGAACAGTTAAACTCATTCGTCTGCCTGCAGGGATTTGCGGGGACTCTGAACAGTTGAGTACTCAGTTCGGGCCTGTTCTCTGAACAAATTCCGGGAGAATTGTTCTGGAATTTCTGAACAAACGACAGGACATTCGACGATTTGAAGTCCGTTGGCGCCATCATATTGCACAGTGCATAGTATTTTGTTTATATTGCCGTACAGGCAATAAAAAAGAAATACAATGCACATATGAGCAGACGGATTGGAAAGATGGAGGCGCAGCTTTTCGCGTACACGCAACTGAGAAATCTGCTTGTGCTGCGGAGCGGGGATCTGCTCGAAGCACTCGGACTCACGAAGAAGCAGGAGAGGGAGTTGCTGGACAGACTCAACCGTGCAGGGATGATCGCCCAGGTGCAGCGCGGACTGTATCTTCTGCCGGAACGATTGCCGCTGGGAGGCAAGTGGAGTCCTGATGAAGCCCGGGTCCTGCATGCGCTGATCACCGGGCAGCAAGGGACGTATCAGGTGAGCGGTCAGGCAGCCTTCAATTTCTACGGCTTCGACGATCAGATGCCGAACCGGATTGATGTTTACAACGACAGGATCTCGGGGATGAAGCGCGTTGCCGCGGTCGCTCTGTCGCTGATCAAAGTCGCACCGGAGCGGCTGGGTTCCACCACTTCAGTCGTATCGAGCAGTGGGAAAGAACTCGTGTACTCATCGCGGGTGAGGACGCTGGTGGATGCGGTGTACGATTGGTCCCGCTTCGGCAGCCTCCCGCGAGGGTACGACTGGATCCGCCGGGAAATCTCCGCTGGGAGATGCAATCCAATGGAACTCGAGGAATGCGCCGTGGAATTCGGAGATGTAGCGACGCGCCGCAGGATTGGTTATCTGATGGAAAGGGAGGGGTATGAAAGAGCGAAACTTCTGCGAGACACGCTCACGACAACGAGCAGCACCATTCCATGGATACCCGGTCGTCCGAAACGTGGAAGCACACAACGTCAATGGGGAATCATCGATAACAGTGAATAGGGAGATGCAATGTTGACACTTCACAAGGATACGGTTCTGTTCAGGGAAGCAATCCGGTACACGGCGGCCAGCACCGGCTTCGGAGCACGGCTGATAGAAAAGGATTACTACTGCAGCGTCCTTCTGCACGTACTTGCGGTGAGGACCGATCTTCCTTTGGTGTTCAAAGGAGGTACCTGTCTCGCGAAAGTCCATGCGGGGTTTTACAGGCTGAGCGAGGATATGGATTTCCTGATTCCCGTGGAGATCGACGCGAAACGCTCAACCAAACGAGAGCTGATCCTGCCCGTGAAGGATGCCTTCGAACGGCTGCATACTGACAACTCATGCTTTGATATCCTTCAGCCGCTCGAGGGTGCGAACCAATCCTCGCAGTATCTCGGTGCAGTCGGGTATTCCTCAGTAATCAGCAACGTGGTGGAAACAGTCAAGCTTGAGATCAGCATGCGCGAACCGCTGTACGAACCGATCCATCCGGGTGCCGCTCACACTCTACTCCGGCATCCCGGTACCGAAGCGGATGCTGTTAAGGGTTTCGAGGTGCCTTCCATTTCCCTGACCGAAGCTTATGCGGAAAAATTCCGTGCCGCACTAACCCGGCCGGAGGTCGCCGTCAGGGATTTTTACGACATTGATTATGCGATGAGGATTGGCGTGATCGACATCGAACGTCAACAGTTTATCGAATTGGTGAAAAACAAGCTCGCTGTCCCGGGGAATCTCCCGGCGAATATCTCCACCGAGCGAATGGATGGCCTGGTGGCGCAGATCGGGACGCGTCTTCGTCCTGTTCTCAGGGAGGAAGATTACCAGTCCTTTGATGTGCAGCGAGCAATCAATGCAGTCATGCAGGTCGCACGTGCTGTCGGATGAATGCTTCTTTAGGGGTAACGAGGATGGCAAGTTTCTCTCTTTTGTCTCCACCTGAAAATCCCGTATTTTCACTGAGGTCTGAACAATGGCTGCGATTTCGCTAAGCCATTGATTTTATTACGCTCCCGTAGCTCAGTCGGATAGAGCATCTGCCTTCTAAGCAGAGGGTCGCAGGTTCGAATCCTGCCGGGAGTGCCATTTCCGCTTCGCCGGATGTATGCGTTTCGACCATTCCGCAATCAGGCGCCTATTCCAATCATGTCTCCCGAACTCTTTCTTCTTGTTGTGCTCGCAGGCGTTGTGACCGGCGTGCTGGGGGCATTGCTGGGTATCGGTGGCGGAATTTTTCTCATTCCCGTCCTGGTCATCGGTTTCGCTTTGCCCATGCACGAAGCCGTGGCGGCCAGCGTGATCACCATTATCGCCACATCATCCACCGCGGCGGCGGTGTACGTGGATAAAGGCATCAGCAACATCCGCCTTGGCATGTCGCTGGAGGTGATGACCACCATCGGTGCCGTACTGGGAGGTTTGACCGCGAATTACCTCCCGGGCGACACGTTGCGGAAGTTCTTCGCCGTGTTCCTGCTCGCGATGGCGGCGCTGATGATATCACGCTTGCGTAAAGGGGCCTCGGCCCATATTGCCTACGATCCGACGGCCGCCATCTCGGGTCGCTATTTCGACGAAGCCGAGCGCCGCGAAGTTCGCTACAGCGTGCGCAAACTGGGGGCCTCGATGGCGGTGTCGCTGCTGGCAGGCAACATCAGCGGCCTGCTCGGTGTGGGTGGTGGATTGATCAAGGTGCCGGTTATGCATATCATTTCCGGCGTGCCGATGAAAGCCGCAACCGCCACCAGTAATTTCATGATCGGCGTGACGGCGGTGGCGAGCGCGTTCATATATTTTTCCCACGGCAATGTCAATCCCCTGTACACGGCCGCAGCGGTACTCGGCGTGCTCGGAGGCTCGATGCTCGGCACGCGCCTCGGTGCGCGCATCAAAAGCATGTGGCTGATGCTGCTCTTCGTACTGCTACTGCTGGCCACGGCAGTGAGGATGTTCGTATGAGGACATGCCACCTCCGCTATGCGATCCGCGCCTCCTTCCGTTGCGTTGCGAATGGAGTGCCGGTATGATGTCTCACGCCGATCATCGCCGTGAACACGTGGTGAGTGTGCTCCTGCGTTGGGGAATCGTCATCAGCGGGGCACTGCTGCTGCTGGGCTTCGTGTTGTATGCGGCTCAGCCGTCGTGGCAGGACCTCACCGGGCCAGCCGCCATGTGGGACAGTTTGCGAAGCGGGAATGGAAAAGGACCGGGCAATCCATTTCTCTGGCTGTATGCCGGTCTGCTCGTGCTGATGCTCACGCCCGTTGCCCGCGTGGCGTTGACGGTGTGGATGTTTTTCCGCGAGCGCGATTGGCGCTATGTGGGCATTTCGCTGGCGGTGCTGTGCATCATTGGCGGTAGCATCATGCTCGCGTTGCTTCTGTGAGGCCTTTGGAGCAAGGGTGAAAAAAACGCAAGGCACGGATTTCCGTGCCTTGCGCGTTCATGAACATGATGGCGATCAGATGCTGTCGAGATCGAAATCTTCCAGATAAGCCTTGACGCGTTCGATGAAGCGGCCTCCCAGCGCGCCATCGATGATGCGATGGTCGAACGACAGCGACAGCAGCATCATCGAACGGATGGCGATCGTGTCCTCGCCGTCGCGCTCCACCACCACGGGGCGCTTCTGCACGGCGCCGACGCCGAGAATGCCCACCTGCGGTTGGTTGATGATGGGTGTACCGAAAAGGTTGCCAAACACACCGAAATTCGTGATGGTGAATGTGCCATCCTGAATTTCCTCCGGCTGCAGCTTGCGAATGCGCGCGCGCGATGCCACGTCGGCGATGGAGCGGCTGAGGCCCACGACGTTCAGCATGTCCGCGTTTTTTACCACGGGAACAATCAGACCACCATCGTCCATCGCCACCGCGATGCCAAGGTTGACGGCGTTCTTCAGAATAATGGTATCTGCATCCACGGAGGAATTCATCCAGGGGAAATCCTTCAACGCCTTGATGGTGGCTTCGGCGATAAACGGCATGTAGGTGAGTGACACTCCTTCGCGCTGCTTGTACGCTGCCGCATGTTTGTCACGGAATTTCACGATGCGCGTCATATCCACTTCCGACACCACGGCAACATGCGGAGATATCTGCACGCTTTTCACCATGTGTTCGGCCATGAGGCGGTGCATGTTGCTCATCTGTATCACTTCCACGCCATCGCCGCGTCGCACTGGCGTGGGGGGCGCGGGACGCGCGGGAGCGCTGGCCGCCGGGGCGGTGGAGACAGGCGCGGGCGTAACGGAGCTGGAGGCGGATGCGGCCGGGCGCTGTGCTAGCCAGGCGAGAACGTCATTCTTCGACACGCGACCACCCATGCCGCTGCCGGGAATGCTTTCGAGTTCCGCCATGCCGAGGCCATGCTCCGCTGCGATGCGCATCACCACGGGAGAATAGAAACGCGGCGAGCCGCTGCTTGCAACCGCAGGAGCTGGGACCGCCTGAGCAGCCGGAGCTGCCACCGGTGCGGGCGCTGCTGCGGCGACGGGAGCTTCTTCCTTGACTGCGGGCGCTTCCTGCTTCGGCGCGGGCGTCGCAGCGACTTCGGCGTTGGCGGCGTCGGTTTCGATCACGCCGATGGGGAGACCCACTTCCACCGTCTCACCTTCCTGAGCCAGAATTTGCACAAGTACGCCGGATTGTGGCGCGGGAACCTCGGTGTCCACCTTGTCGGTGGCGATTTCGAGAATGGTTTCATCACGATCCACCGCATCACCCGGCTGCTTGAGCCATTTGAGAATGCGGCCTTCGGTGATGCTTTCGCCCATCTTGGGCATGAGGACGTCGACTTTCATCGCGGGAATCCTTGAATAGTATGTACGTTTCGTTGCTGCTCAGTATGCCGCCAGTTGACGCACGGCGGAGATGATGTCCTTGTCCTGCGGAAGGATTTCTCCTTCCAGTGACCAGGAATACGGGATGTGGCAGTCCTTTGCTCCGAGGCGCATGACGGGTGCGTCGAGCAGGTCGAAGCCTCGCTCGGCGATGCGTGCGGCCACCTCGCCGCCGAAGCCGCCGGTCAGATTGTCCTCATGCGCGATAAGCACGCGGCTGGTTTTCGCCACGGAGGCGAGCACGGTGTCCATATCCAGCGGCACGAGGGTGCGCAGGTCGATCACCTCCAGCGAAAGTCCTTCCTTGTCGAGCACACGAGCCGCTTCCAGTGCCTTGTACACGAGAGCACCCCAGGTCACGATGGTCACATCGCTGCCTTCGCGCCGCACGGAGGCTTTGCCGAAGGGGAGGAGGAATTCGGGATCGGGCTCCAGCGAGGCCGCGTAGGCCTGACGGTACATACCCTTGTGCTCGAGGAACATCACCGGATCGTCCATGCGGCAGGCGGTTTTCAGCAGCGCCTTGGCATCGGCCGCTGTGGACGGATACACAATGTGAATGCCTGGCAAATGGGTGAAGTAGCCGTCGATACTCTGACTGTGGCAGAGTCCGCCATGAATGTAGCCGCCCACGGGCACGCGCATAACCACAGGTGCGGAAAAGTCGTTGTTCGATCGATAGCGCATGGTGGCCACTTCATTGCGGATATGCATCATCGCAGTCCAGATGTAATCACCGAACTGGATTTCCACCACCGGCTTGAAACCGCGAACGGCGAGACCCACCGCTGTGCCCACGATGCTGGATTCCGCAAGCGGTGAATTGAAGCAGCGATTGGTGCCGAAGCGTGTGGAAAGGCCTTTCGTTGCGGTGAACACGCCACCTTTGCCATCCTCCACATCCTGTCCGTACACGATGATGTGTTCGTTGCGCTCCATTTCTTCATGCAGCGCGTGGTTGATGGCGTCCACGATCACGGTCTTTGTTCCCACGGGCAAATCCTGCTCGTAGCGAAGATCGAGCTTCTCGTGCGAATACAGGAAGTGCATGGCGGTGGAGGGCTCGGGCAGGGGCTTGGCCTCGGCGATGTCCGTGGCAGCGTTCACCTCGTCGAGCACGATCTGCTCGAGCGCCGTGAACTCCTCCTCGCTCAGCATGCCTGCTCCGATCATCGCGTCCTTGAGTCGGTTGATCGGATCTCGCTGGCGGTCGCGTTCGAGTTCTTCCTTGCTGCGGTACTTGGTCTGGTCGTCGGAAGAGGAATGGGGGAGCAGGCGCACCACATCGGTGACGATCACGGTCGGACCCTCGCCGCGACGGGCGCGGGCAACGGCGCGAGCGAAGGCATCGTGGGTCTCGAAAAGATTCGTGCCATCCACTTCGATGCGGTCCAGATTCACATAGCCGCCCACCATATCGTACACCGAGCCGCCCGTTTGCTGAGAGAGATGCACGGAAATGGCGTACTTGTTGTCCTGCACGCAGAAGATTACGGGCAGCTTGGCCCGACTTGCCCAGTTGAGCGCTTCGTGAAAATCTCCCTGGCTCGTGGTACCCTCGCCGCAGGACACGTACACCACCTCGTCGGTACCATCGAGGCGCGCGCCTTTGGCTGTGCCAACCGCCTGCAGGAACTGCGTACCGGTGGGCGAAGATTGCGACACCACGCGTGCGGATTTCATGCCGTAATGTTGGGGCATCTGGCGTCCACCGGAATTGACATCGTCGGCACGGGCGAGGAAGTTTGTCATGATGCCCTCGGCGCCCATACCCATGGCGAGCATGAAGGAGAGATCGCGATAGTAGGGATAAAACCAATCCTTGCCCGGTACGAACGCGCGCGCAGCAGCGATTTGTGCCGCTTCATGTCCGCTTCCGCCGATGTGGAAAAAGCTCTTCCCCTGTTTGAGCAGGGTGAGCATTTTCTGATCCAGCCGGCGTGCCGTCATCATCATGCGGAGAATGCCGCGAAGATCGTCGGCGTTGAACGGCGACTGCTCGGGAATGGCGAGGGCGAAGGGATTCGACTGGGTGTCGTGCTGCGTGGAAGCCGCTGCCTCGTCGGGCGCGGCGGACCGGGCTTTGGTCATGAATGTACTCCGTGAACGATGTGGATCAGACTCGTCTGCATCTTGGTCAACAACCACGGTTTCTGGGGAATGATTCCCTGGAAGCCGCAAAGGCATGCCTGCCGTGGCATGTAGGGTGATAGCATGAAAAAGTACCATGCGATGTCCGGATTTCAAAACGGCGACGATTGCGCGCGTTGGGAGGTGCTTGCGCGCAATGGTGGTGGCGGAGAATCACCTTGTTTTCAAAGCGAATTATCTCCATCCTGCTGCTTCGATTCTTTGTACAACCATCGGCAGGGAGGGCCGGGGATGACATCACATGGTACGATCAGTTCACGGCGTTGTCCGGAGCACGATTACTCCGCTCCGGGGACGTACTATCTCGAACTTCCGGTGCGGGAGGAGTCGCCTCCGCTCCTTCGCAAGCGAAACGGTAGGATAACACTCACCGAGGAGGGAATGGATGTTCTCCACGCTCTCGGAGAAACCTTGCATCGTCAGGGGAGGCACGTGCGCCTGGACGCGCTGGATGTGCGACCGACGGTGGTCGTGTTGCTTCTCACTGTACTCTCCTCACCGCGCGTGCTGCGGCGCTTGTTGCTCGCGATGAGCGCGTGGCTGTATCGGCGTCGCATGGCGTTGATTCCGTTGTTTGTTGGTCATGTAAAAATGAACAGTGCGCGTCGGATCAACGCGCGGAGGGGCACGGGTGGTTCGTACTGGTGCGAAGGGTATCGGGACAGGGTGGTGTACGATGCGGTGGAGGCGGCGGCGATGGCGGAACGGGTGGGGATGGCCTTCGGCGATGTGCTTTTCCGCGATGCCGTGGGCGAGGAGCGGAGCGTGGAGGGATTGATCCTCGGTTGGGCCTACGTTCTTGAGCTCCCTTCCGGCGAACTCACCTGGCATGATGCGGATTCATGTATCCGCGGCTGCGCGGCTGTTCCCATCAACGACCTCCCGAGCGCCGCATCCGCACCGCTCTCCGGCCGAGCCGGGCCACATATTTGCGTGCTTGGCGCCTTTGATCGGATGATCGCGCCCTGACGAAACACCATAGCGTTCTCCGCTTCCTTCCGCCGGCGCCCTCGCTGTCGCGCGGAAAGGGAGTGCTATATCCGAATAGAGCGATGTCGTCTCCCCGATGCCGTGAGAGGGAGTTGCGGGCGGGTGCCGGGGCAAGGGTGGGTGCGAGTTGGCATCTATCTGGACGGTGGAATCCTGAAATTTTCGACGGGCAACCTGTCCGGGGTGCAGCGGTGAGTGGAGATGCGGATTCATGAATCCGCATTTCCATGTTCGCGATCCACGAACCGCCTGAGGCCAGCCTGCATCCCCCATGCACCCGCACCCCAACGCCGCTGAACACTCGCCGCTGAACACACCTCCGCACTGTTGCATCAGAGACATGGAACCCGTAGCTTGCGCATGCCTATTCAGACACATGATCACAACGTTTCCGCCGCTGCCACGCGGTGGTGGGAAATTCGAGTTATCCATACTATCTGGAGGTCTCCATGGAATACACCTACTCCGACGGCGGAATCGGTGCCGGAATCGGAATCGGCATGATCCTGTTCTATCTGGTCATTGTCGCATTCTTCGTGGTCTGCTACTGGAAGCTGTACACGAAAGCCGGCAAACCCGGCTGGGCGGCCATTGTCCCCATATACAATATCATCGTGCTGCTCGAGATCGTCGGCAAACCTGTATGGTGGTTCATCCTCATGCTCATTCCATGCGTCAATATCGTGGTGGCCATCCTCGTCAGTCTTGAACTGGCAAAGGTGTTCGGCAAGGATACCGGCTTCGCCATCGGACTCATTCTCCTGCCCTTCATCTTCATCCCCATCCTCGCGTTCGGCGACGCCGAGTATCAGGGTTGATGTTCCGTGTGGGATGCGGGGCCCCGCGCCTCGCATCCCGCACCATCTCTCGTCATGCGATTCTGCAAGCTGCTGCTCCCGCTTATCTTTCTGACCTCCCTTGGAATCTGGGCCTATGCGCTCGATCCTCTGGCGCTCGATGCCATGCTCCCCTGTCCCTGGTTCGCAGCCACGGGAACACTATGTCCCGGCTGCGGACTGCAGCGGGCAACCTATCATGCGCTGCATCTGGATTTACGTGCCGCGCTGCACGCCAACGCCCTGATCTTGCTTCTGCTTCCGCTCACATTCGCCGCCTTCGCAAGCTGGTATCTCATGCGCTGCCATGGCGTACCCAAGGAGCGCTTCACCATCCCGTCGTGGTTGATGTGGCTGCTCGCCATCGTCGTGCTCGCCTATTGGATTCTCAGAAATCTGTAGCGGGGCAAGAGAGTAGTGAGGTTATGAGAGTAAGGAGGATGGGGGAACCCGGGGCTTCGCGGGAACACGGAGGACACGGAGCGCTTCGCGGGAACACGGAGTACACAGAGCGCTACGCGAACACGGAGGGCTCAGAGGAATCGCGGCTTTGCGTCTCTGCGCCTTTGCGCCCTTGCGTTGGCTCGAATGCGGCGGGACGCAGAATTCCAGCGGGGACGCACGCTCTCTTCGTCCTTGCTTTGACTCGATTGCGGCGAGGCGCACGGATCGAGAGGGATGCGACCTCAAACATTCCTCCGCGCCCTCGGCGCTCTCGGCGCTCTCTTCGAATGTATCACGCACTCAGCCAGCCAGCAGGATTCGAGCGGGAAGCAACCTCAACCCATTCCTCCGCGCCCTCGGCGCTCTCCGCGCTCTCTTCAAATGTATCACGCCTTTAGCCTTTTCATCTGCTCCCCGCCGAGAACGCGCAACCGCGCACGGATCATTCCCCCTCCGCGAGCCGCTTCAATTTTTCCAGCAAGGTCCATGCCTCCACGGGCGAGAGGGTGTTGATGTCGATGGCTCGCAACTTTTCCTTCAACTCGATATCGCTGCCCTCGAAGAGGCTGATCTGAAAACCGCCTCGCGGCGTGGCGCGTTTGCGCTGGGCATCTTCCTCGTTGGTGGCGGCGAGCACGGTCAGATCCTGACCCTCCAACGAACGCAATACATCGCGCGCGCGCTGCAACACCTGGTCGGGCAACCCCGCCATTTGCGCCACGTGTATGCCGTAACTGTGGTCGGCGGTGCCACGCGACACATTGCGCAGGAACAGAACTTTATCGCGATACTCCCGCACTTCCACCTTGTAATTGCGAATGCGCGGAAACACATCGGCCATTTCGTTCAATTCGTGGTAATGCGTGGCAAACATGGTCTTCGCCCGCGATTCAGGGTGGTCGTGCAAATACTCGGTGATGGCCCAGGCGATGGAAATACCGTCGAACGTGGATGTGCCTCGTCCGATTTCGTCGAGCAGCACCAGACTCCGTGGCGTGGCATTGTGGAGAATGTTCGCCGTTTCATGCATCTCCACCAGAAAGGTGCTCTCACCTGCGGCGATATTGTCCGAGGCGCCCACGCGCGTAAAGATGCGGTCCACCACACCGATGGTGGCCGAGAGAGCGGGAACGAAACTTCCGATCTGCGCGAGCAGCACAATCAACCCGGTTTGTCGCAGATACGTGCTCTTGCCGCTCATGTTCGGTCCGGTGATGATCATGATCTGCTCGTCGGTGGAGAGCAGTGTGTCGTTGGCAACGAAGCGCTCGCCGGGGGGGAGACTGCGCTCCACCACGGGGTGACGTCCGCCCGAGATTTCGATGCTGTCGCCGTCGTTCACTACGGGGCATGTGTACTCGAACTCGATGGCGGCGGTGGCCAGGCCCTGGAGGCAATCCAGCACCGACAGCGCGCGCGAGATGATCTGGATGCGGTCGGCAGCGGCGGCCACGGCGAAGCGCAATTCATTGAACAGCTCGGTTTCGAGCAGCACAATGCGCTCCTTGGCGTTGAGAATCTTGTCCTCGTACTCCTTGAGTTCGGGCGTGACGAAGCGCTCGCCGTTCGTCAAGGTCTGCCGACGAATGAAGTTGTCGGGCGCCTTGTCCAGATTGGCATTCGAAATGGCGATGTAGTAACCGAAGGCGCGGTTGAACTCCACTTTCAGCGACGAAATGCCAGTACTCTGACGCAACTCCTCCTGATAGTTCCGCAACCACTCCTTGCCGTGAAGGGCGATGTCGCGGATATCGTCGAGTTCGGCGTGATAGCCGGGCCGAATCACGCCGCCGTCGTTCAGCGTGGGTGGGGGATCGTCGGTGAGCGTGGAGTCGATGAGCAATGCCACATCGTCCAGGGGTTCGATCTGACCGTGCAGGGAGCGCAAATACGGCGCGTCCAGCGTTTCGAGCGCGGCACGCAGCATGGGCAGGCGGCGCAGACTCGCCCGCAACGCCACCATCTCGCGGGGCAGGGCGCGTCCAGTGCAGATGCGTCCGATCAAGCGGTCGAAATCCACCATCTCGCCCAGCAACATGCGCGTCGTTTCTCGTTGCTCATGCCGTTGCACCAGTTCGCTCACAGCCGCGAGCCGCTGCTGAATGTCCTCTACCCGACGCAAGGGATGCGTGATCCAGTATTTGAACAGACGTCCGCCCATGCTGGTAGTGGTGTGGTCCAGCGTGGAGACCAGCGAGCCATCCTTGCCGCCGTCGGCCATCGAGGTGACGATTTCCAGATTGCGCCGTGTCGAGGTGTCGAGCGTGATGTACTCGTCGATGCGATAGTGACGTATCCCTTGCAGATGGGGGAGGTTGGCCTTTTGCGTTTCCTTGAGATAATGAAGGGCCGCGCCTGCGGCGATCACGCCGGCATGCAAATGCTCGATCCCGAAGCCCTTGAGCGATTGTGTCCGAAAATGCGTCACAAGCAATTCGTAAGCCACATCGCGGGTGTACAGCCAATCGTCGAGTTTGCTCAACGGAGCGCGCAGGGGATTCCTGCCGAACAAATCCTGAAAATGCTCGGCATCGCGCTTCGACAGCAGCAATTCCCTTGGCGCGATGGTCTCGAGCTGGTCGCGCAGCGCATGCTCGGGCATTTCGGTGGTGAAAAAATCGCCGGTGGACGCGTCCACGAAAGCCACGCCCGCAATGCCGTCGCGGAAGGCGACGGATGCGAGAAAATTGTAGTGTTTATGGTCAAGCAGTTTGTCGGTGAACACCACACCCGGTGTCACCACCTCCACGACGTCGCGCTTGACAATGCCCTTGGCCAGCTTGGGGTCCTCGAGTTGTTCGCACACGGCCACGCGGTGTCCGGCGCGCACCAGCTTGGGCAAATAGGCGTCGAGCGCGTGATGCGGAAATCCCGCCAGCGGCACGTCGGCGGCTCCGCCATTCGAGCGCTTGGTCAACGTAATGCCCAGCACTCGCGCCGTTGTGACGGCATCCTCTTCGAAGGTTTCGAAGAAGTCACCCATGCGAAACAACAGGATGGCATCGGGATACTCATCCTTGATCTTCCGGTACTGGCGCATCAATGGTGTGGACATGCTGCGATCGGTGTTGAATGTCAATATCGAGAGCCTCGGACGCAAGGTGTTGCATCCTTGCCGTCCCGTTCACAGCGCAGGGTTGTGAAGGGCTTGGTGAATTCCCTTAATATGTCAAAAACCTCCATCCCATTCCATCCCGTGAATTCCGATCGCTGGCCGCAGACGAGGCATGCTTCGCCCATCGTGCCGCAGGGTTTGCTCGCGTCGCTACACGTACAGCGAAGTCAGTTCGAAGCGCTCCGCGTCCACGAGGCCGAGATCGGTGACCTTGAGCGCGGGAATGGGAGACAGCGCAAGGAAGGACAGGGTCATGAACGGATCGGGCAGCACGCAGCCCAATGAATGCGCCGCGGCAATCAAGGCGTCCACGCCTTCGCGTACCTCGTGCAGCGGGCGATCGGACACGAGTCCCGCAATGGGCAAAGGCAACGCGGCCAGCACGTGGGCGTCGTGCACCACGCATTGTCCACCTCCCATGCGTATCAGATGCAAGGCCGCGGCGTACATGTCGAGATCATTGCACCCCAGCACGATGATGTTGTGCGCATCGTGCGCAACGGTGGAAGCCAGCGCCCCCTGCTGCAATCCGAAACCACGCACAAAGCCCACTCCGATGTTGCCCGTGGCCTTGTGCCGCTCGATTACCGCGAGCTTGAGTATGTCGCGCCCGGGATCGGCAATCACTTGGTCGTTCACGACCGTCGGGTCGTCCACCGCGCAACGGGTGACGATTTGTCGCGGAATAGTTTCGATGACCTTGATGCGGGTGTCGTGTCTGGCTGGGACGATGAAACTCTCCTCCGTGAACGGAGCGACATGCATGGTGTCGCGCAGGGCGCGATCATCCTGCGCCACGGGCGGCGTGAAGGTGGCGACACCATCGCGCGCAACCAACGCGCCTCGATGGTACACCGCATGCGCGCGTGGTGCCGTGAGGTCGTGGCACAATTGAATGTTGCCCCAGAACCCCGGCGCAATGGCCCCGTGCCGCGCCAGGCGGTAATGCCGCGCGGTGTTGATGCTCGCGATTTGCAGCACCAGCATCACATCCAGACCGGCCGCAATCGCTTCGCGCACATGATGGTCGATATGGCCTTCGTCCTCGAGATCGGCGGGGTGCTTGTCGTCGGTGGCAAAGGAGAAATTGGCCGCATTGCCCGTGGTGATAAGCGGGAGGAGATCGTGGAGATTGCGCTCCGCCGTGCCTTCGCGCAAAAGAATATGCATGCCGCGCCGCAGCTTTTCGCGCGCCTCCTCCAGCGTGGTGCATTCGTGATCGCTGCTCACGCCAGCCAGGATGTACGCGTCGAGCATCTTGCCCGTCAATCCCGGAGCGTGTCCATCCACGGGCTTACCGCGTGAGGCGAAGATTTTATCGAGTTCGCTCTCATTGCCGAGAAACACGCCGGGGAAGTTCATCAGCTCCGCCACACCGGCCACGCGTTCATACCCGGTGTACAGCCGTATATCCGAAGGCGTGATGCGTGCGCCAGCGCTTTCCAGATGTGTGGCGGGCACGCAGGAAGACATCATCACGAAAATATCCAGCGGCAAATGCTCGGATGCGGCGAGGAGGTATTCGATGCCCGCGAGTCCGACCACATTTGCGTACTCATGCGGATCCACCACGCAGGCGGAGGTGCCGCGCGGTACCACGGAGCGGGCGAACTCTCCCGCCGTGAGCATGGTGCTCTCGAGATGGATGTGCCCATCAATAAAGCCCGGCACGAGAAAAGCCCCTTCGACGTCCACGCGCTCCCGCCCGCCGGGGTAGTCGCCGATTCCAACAATCATACCGTCGGCTATGGCCACATCGCCCGTGTGAATTTCGCCGCTCAACACATTCACGATCCTGCCGTTGTGCAGGACGAGATCCGCCGCTTGCTCTCCGCGCGCGACGGCCAGCTTCCGTTGTAGGTGTTCCATGGCAAATCCTTTCGTGTGATGTTTCAAATTTCGGACACTGCGGTGTAGGATGCAACCGTCGAGGCGCGAATACTGTAGGGCAAACCTCGCCCGCCATGAAACCTTCCGCCTCCCTGCCGCGTACTCCCATGATATGCGTCTGTCAGAATTTCATACCGATCAACACGAAAGCCCGTCCGGAATAAGTTATGCGGGCAAAATCGCGCAAATTCTCGGTCTGCTCATCACCGGGTTGCTCATCGTGTTCCTGCGTTCCTTCGGCGGCTGGTAGGCACCGTCACCGGGGCGCGCTGCCGTGGACGCGCATTACCGTACCGCGAGCGCCGTTCGCATGCCCGTTTATCCGATAAAAAACTCCTGAATATCCCGCGCCGTCTTACTTGGCCTTCGGCAGCATGATGCGGAAGGTGGTGCCTTTGCCCGCGGCGGTTTCCAATACGAAGAGCTTGCCGCGGTGGTAATCCTGCACGATGCGGCGCGAGAGACTGAGGCCCAGGCCCCAGCCGCGTTTTTTCGTACTGTATCCCGGACGGAAGATGTCCTTTTTCACACGCGCGTCTATGCCTTTGCCCGTGTCGCGCACGTCGATGATGGCGTATTTGTGCGTGTCGGACACGATGTAATCGATGCGCCCCTCGCCTGATTCCATCGCATCGAGGGCGTTTTTCATCAAATTTTCAAACACCCATTCCAGCAAATCGGCATTGTACGGCACCACCAACTCCGGCACATCGGGCACGTTGATGGCGACGCGCTTGCCGAGTTGTGGCGTGCGGCGGCGATAGTACTCGGCCGATTTGCGCAGCGTGTCCATGAGATTGCGGGCCTCGAGTTGTGGACGGGAGCCGATCTTGGAAAAACGTTGCGCGATGCGGTTGAGCCGGCCCACATCGTTTTCCATTTCATCGAGTGTTTGCTGCAGCGCTTCGGGATCGTCGCTCTGGTTGCGCAGCAATTCCAGCCAACCCATCAGACTCGAGAGAGGCGTGCCGAGTTGATGCGCGGTTTCCTTGGACATGCCCACCCAGATGTTGGCCTGCTCGCTGCGCTTGATGTAGCTGAAACCGATGTAGCCGATGAGGATGAACATGGCGGCCACGAGAATTTCGATGTACGGCAGGACGCGCAACTCCTTGACCAGTTTCGATTCGTCGTAGTACACGTAATTGAGCACCACCGAATCCTTGTGCGTGACCACGATAGGGGGATTGATCTCTGCCATGCGGTCGCGCTCCTCGACGAGGAAAGCGATCAACTCCTCCTCGCTCAACGTGGAATCGATTTCCAGATTGCGCTGACTTCCGGGAATGGGGTTGTGGAATTCATCGGTCTGCATGATGGGGAAATCGATGGACTCGATCATGTTGAACGCGAACGTGTAGTCGCCCGACTGCGAAGCGTCGCTGACGATGTATTTGATCGCGCGCGTGTACAGATCGGCACTGGCGCGTTCCCGCTCCTGCAGCTTGTCCACGATGGATTGCGTGTACAGCAAGGTCGCCACAACGATGCCGAAGGCGAGCAGGACGAGAGCGATTTTGAAATTGCCGGATACCGGTCGGTGATTCATACAGACTCCCGATGATGAGTGTCCATGTTACGAAACACGTGATGTCGAGAAAAGGGAAAAAAGCGCGGGTGTATGGCGCGGGTTACCGTTCATGTTTACGCGCGCGACGGACAGTCGCCGGCGATCACGCACTCGGCGCATCTCGGGCGGCGCGCAATGCACGTGGCACGTCCATGGAGAATGAGCAGGTGGCTGGCATCGGTCCACTCCTCGCGCGGTGTGATGGCGCAGAGATGCTGTTCGATACTGTCGGGATTGTCTGAATCGGTGAGTTGCAGGAGATTCGCGATCCGCCGTACGTGCGTGTCAACGGGAAAGCCGGGAATGCCGAAAGCGTTGCCCAGCACCACGTTGGCCGTCTTGCGTCCCACGCCGGGCAGGGCCACGAGTTCCTCCATGCTTCGGGGTACCGTGCCGCCGTGGCGCTCGATCAACGCGCGGCAGCAGGCCTGGATGTTGCGTGACTTGTTCTGAAAAAATCCCGTGCTGCGGATGATGGCCGCGATGTCCTCGACCTCCGCCTCGGCGAGCGCATGCACGGTGGGGTAGGTCGCGAACAGCTCGGGCGTCACCATGTTCACGCGCTCGTCGGTGCATTGCGCGGAGAGTATCGTCGCAACCAGCAATTGCAGGGCGTCGTCGTGCAGCAATGCGCAAGCGGGCTGCGGAAAGCGCGTGCGCAATGCGGCGAGTATGCGCTTCATGCGTCGACGTTTCCGCTCGCTACTCTCCGTGTGAAAGAGATGCGTGGCTGGTGTGGGATTCATATTGCAGTCCATGGTCAATTTTCGTATTGTGCGAAACAACCACCGTCGAGCGTGTTCCGCCTCCGTCCACGTTTGTGAACGAATGTACGGGATTTCCATGAAACACCTTATCCCCGCCTTTCTCCTGTTCGCCTTGCTCGCGCCTGTCGCGTCGGCGCAACAGCGCGGCTACCCCTCGGCTCCGCCGCTCAAGTCCTGGCGCATCGCCTTGCAGGGCGGCGTGGGAGTGCTGGGCGACGACAACACGCGCGACAGTCACAACTATTTCTATCGCGCCATGTTCGGCGGTGAAGTGGCATGGACGATTCACAAGAGCATTGTTGTGGGGGTGTATTCGGATTGGGGTGACTTACGTTCGCGCTCCGATGCGCGCGAAACGAATACGGAGTTCATCGACGCCGGTCTGCTTGTGGAGTTCCGTACGCCCATGATGAAAGGATCGCTGTATCCTTTTCTGCAATTTCGCGGGGGGATGCTGAGCATCGTCCCGACGCTGTTGCGCGAAGGCGTGCTGACGGAAGGGGAGAGGGCCTGGCATCTGTCGTGGAGCGCCGCGGCGGGCTTCGAAATCATTTCCTGGCGGCGCGTGGGAGTGCGCACCATGATCGGCGTGACCTACACGTCCACCGACAGATGGGATCTCCTGGTGCAGGGCGATGATCGCGACGGCTACTCCTTCGCCCTCGTCGGACTCAGCTACTACATCGGGGCACGCGGGCGCCGCTGACCATGCGCTGTTTCTTCGTTTCGGATCTCCACGGCCATCGGCATCGCTACGAGGCGTTGTTCGCAGCCATCGCCGACGAGGCGCCCGCGGCGGTATTTCTCGGTGGCGATCTCTATCCGTCGGCGCGTCGCTCGGCGCGTGACCTCTATCCGGATGTTCAGGATTTTTTCCACGGCTACTTCCTTCCCGCATGGCGTGCGCTGGCTCAGCGCCTGGGCAGCGCCTATCCCGAGGTATTCCTGATTCTCGGCAATGACGACGCGCGCGGCCATGAAGGCGAACTGCTGCTCGCGGAGAGTGAGGGGCTGTTGCGCTACGCACACGGACGACGCGTTCCAGTCGGCGATCTCGAGGTGTTCGGTTACGCGTACGTGCCGCCTACGCCGTTCCGCCTCAAGGACTGGGAGCGCTACGATGTGTCACACTATGTCGATCCCGGCTGCATTGCTCCCGAGGACGGCATGTTCACCACAGAGGTGGACGAGTGCGAAGTCGCCCGGCGCACCATTGCTGCCGATCTCGAGGAGTGGACGGCGGGAATGAATTTCGCAAACAGCATAATGCTGTTCCACACGCCCCCGTACGACACGGATCTGGACCGCGCGGCGTTGGATGGCAAAATGGTGGATCACGTGCCTCTCGACACGCATATCGGCAGTATCGCGTTGCGGCGCTTCATTCTCGCCAAGGGTCCGCGCATCACCCTGCATGGCCATGTGCACGAATCCGCCTCGATCACCGGCGCGTGGAAGCAGCGGCTCGGCGACACCTGGTGCTATTCGGCCGCGCATCGCGGAAGGGAATTGGCTCTGGTGCGTTTCGACAGCGCATCACCGGAAACGGCGGAGCGGGAATTGCTGTAGGAGCGGCGCCGGCTTCACCACTCCGCGGCGGATCGCAAGCGTAGCGGCCGTGCGGCGTCGGTGACAGCGCCGATTTTCATGGCGAAACTGTTCTGTCTCGCGATATCCTCATCGGTGACGTAATGCACGTCGAGCAGGGCATCGATGCGGTAGCCCGTGCGGAGGAAGTTGAGTTCCGCCAGGCAAAGACTCCACCCCTCGAACCATCGGCGTAATTGCTCCGTCTCTTCGCCCTCCTGCTTCTGCACGTGTACCAGCAAGTCGATGTCGCTTCCGGGACCAGCGGATCCGTTTTTCGTGCTGCCAAAAATGTACAATCCCTTCACCCCGTACTGACGGCCATCGAGCGACGACGCGATGCGATCGGCCATGCGGCTGCGCCATTCCCAGTGCTCGCCGTTGAGTTGTGCAGGTGCGGCAACGATGTCGAGGTGCTCCACCTGCACGGTGGTGCGCTCGCCGAGAAAGGCCACCGCCTGTTCGAGATCGGCGTTCATGTGAATGTGCAACACCTTGCCGTCGGTCGCGCCCGGAACGTCGATCACCGTGATGCAATCCGCGTACATGGCGTAGTCCGGAAGCAACTCGGGGAGGAGGTTCCTGCTGTGTGTGAAAAAAGTCTGATTGAACAGCACATGCTCATCGTCCGGATACACCGGCAGATAGCGGATGGAGGCCTCCACCAGATCCTGGAAAAAATGCGTACCGAAGGAGAGATCTGGCACGTAGTTGCCCTGCGCCTTGGCGATTTCAATCAACGCTGACGTGTTGTTGATGTCGGAGTAGGTCACGCTCACGCCGAGCTTGATGTCGCCGCGGCTGCCCCAGCGTCCGGGTCCCATGAGGATGAAGCGGCGCTTGGGCAGAATGTTGTTGAGCTTGCCCACGATGCGCCCGATGGTGATCAGGTCGATGCGTTCGGGCAAGGCCGAATAGCGGTCGGGATCCACATACACTACATGCGTGATGTCGGGGATGATGCCGTTGGACACGTAGCGGTTGGCGGTGAACACCTTGCTGCGCTGCGGTAAATCCTGCGGAATGGGCGCGGGAAGGTTGTGCCGCGTGAAGCTCTGTGGCCGGCATTGCAGCAGGTAAATGTCCTTGCCGTCGCAGGCGAACTCTATGTCCACCGGCGTTTCAAGTTTTTCCTGCAACAGACGCACCATATCCCAGATGGTGTTGATGTACTTGGTGCCATTGATCAGTCCGTTGAAGGTCACCGCGTACACATCGCGCTCGAAATCCAATTCAAAACCGAAGGGCTGCCGGATGATGTCGCCGTCGTAGTGCGATACGAGCAGGTTGATGCCCGGGTAGTCGTTGCCCGCTTCGCGGAGCAAATCCAGAATGTCCACCGTCTCGAAGGCGCCGCTCTCGAGATTGATCACGTCGATTTTCTTGGGAGAATAACGGACAATTTCGTCTGGTGTAATGTTCACGCGCAGACTGGGTTGGCCGGGGGCGAGCAGCACGGGGTAGTCGTCGCCGATGCGATCCACGGCGCGTGTGCCGAGGCCGGGCACGAGGCGGATCAATCCATCCTCGCGGAGGATGCGGGGCGACCAGCGGAATTCGTTGTTGCTGAAGGCCACACCCGACCAGGCCGGCATGAGGTAGCGGCCCACACGCGTACCCACTACCTGCTGAATCATGATGCCCATTTCCTCGTGGAAATCGAGCAACCCGCGCTCGGCTCGGTATTCGATCGGGTCGGGCCCGAAGGTGGACGCGTACACCTCGGCGATGGCATCCTGCAGCGCCGCCATGCGCTCGGCCTTGCTGCCGGCATTGGCGAGGAAGAGACTTTTATACTTGCCGGAAAAAGCGGCATTCATGCTGTCTTCAAGCAAACTGGAGCTGCGGACGATCAGCGGCGTATCGCCGAAGTCGTCCAGCGCCATGGACAGACCGCGCACCATTTCGGGTGCGAAGTAGGAATTTTTGAACACTTGAATGATGGAAGGGTATTCCTCGCGCACCTGCTCGATGTCGAGGTATTTCTGATTGAACACCTCTTCGAGATTGTTGTAGTGAATGAAGCTCAGAATGCCATCGGAGGTGATGTACCAGGTCTTCGGCATCTTCACATTGCTGAAGCGCCCGGTTTGCTCCATTTCCCTGCGGATAATATGCCAGCCGAGGAAGAGGCCCGAACTTTTGCCGCCGAGTTTGCCGTGACTTTTTTGATGAAAAATGATGTGCTTGGTGAGTTCGAAGAAGTCGCGGATTTCCAGATACCACTTCGCCACATTGATGTAGGGTAACTGCTCGGTGAAGAAACGGCGGATCAAGGAGACGCGCAGTCCCATTTCGGTGGAGGGCGACAGCTCGATGCCTTCGGGAAAAATGTGGTAGTACTTGCTGATGGCGTCCACGATTTCGGCCAGCGAGGTGTCGAGATTCTCCATCGTGTTGACGAGAAAGGAGGCCTTGTCGTCCTTGATCCATTTCTGGATCAGATGCAGGATTTCCTCTTCGCTCAGGTGCTCGGTGGCGATGCGGAAAATATCGTCGCCCGACGCGATGAAGTCGTGCAACTCCTCGCGCTGCCGGGGACGGTTGCTTTCGGTGAACACATCGTCGAAGTCGTCGCTTCTGCGCGCGCTGAAGCGCTGCATCAACTCACAGGCGGGGGTGATGCCGGCCCAGCACATGCGGTTGAGCATTTTGCGTGAAATGCGCGTGTAGAGGTTTTGGTCGGTGCGGCGCAGCATTTCGAGAATCACTTTCCACTCGGAGCGCTTTTTTTCCGCAAGCTGCTCTTTCATCACCTGCCATTCGTGGAACACATTCTTCAGACGTTGATGCTGAATGTAATGTCCGAGTCGCTCGGCAATGGTGGCGATGAGGCGGCGCTCCTCGTTGAGAAAGGGCCCTTCGTCGGCCAGGCGCACCTCGCTGATGTAAAACACCTCCAGCCGGCCCTCCACCCTGTCCTGTATGGCGATGTTGGCGGAGAGCACCCAGGGTGTTTCGTGAAAATCGGGCGAAGTCCACGCGCGCTGGCCGAAAAGCACGCGCACGCGGCACACGTCGGGATACTGCCAGCCCGGAGGAATGGCGGCGATGACGCCGTTGAAAATGTCGTCGAGCGTTTTGTCCTGCCCCGCGAGCACCTCCTCGACATGGTAGAGGCAGTTGAGCTCCTTCGCCCGTTCGCCGAGGGCGTAAAGCAAGTCGCCGAGTGATTTGTCCTTGTTCATGAAGGCCGTCCGCATTGTGGGAACGCGGGCAAAATACGCATTGCGCCATCAAGCCCAAACCCCCGCCGGCATTCATTTGAGAGAAAGCGATGCGGAATTGAGAATGAATGGGAAAATCCCTACCTTGCGCCTACATCCGTCAATGTACCCCGTAGGGGGACGACGTCCGGCGAACAGTCCATCACCCATCCCTCAGGAGAAGCGGAATGAACACCGAGTCCTTCAATCCCTATAAGATGGCGCAGCAGCAATTCGACACGGTCGCGGAAAAGCTTGGATTGGACGAGGCAACGCGTGCCTTGTTGCGCGTGCCCGACAAGGAGGTGCATTTCAACATTCCGATCCGCATGGACGACGGCTCGTACCGCGTGTTCCGCGGCTATCGCATTTTGCACAACAGTGCGCGCGGGCCGTGCAAAGGCGGTGTGCGTTTTCATCCGCAGGAAACCGCCGACACCATCCGCGCGCTGTCGATGTGGATGACGTGGAAAACCGCTGTGGTCGACATTCCCCTCGGCGGCGGCAAGGGCGGCGTGGTGTGCGATCCGCACAATCTCTCGATGCGCGAGCAGGAGGCGCTGTGCCGTGGCTGGGTGCGCGGACTGGTGGACGTGCTCGGGCCCGACCGCGATGTGCCCGCGCCCGATGTGATGACCTCCTCGCAGCACATGATCTGGATGCTCGACGAGTATGAACGCGTCACCGGCCGCAAGGCGCCGGGCTTCATCACCGGCAAACCCATCGGTCTGGGCGGCTCCCTCGGCCGCACCGAGGCAACGGGCTATGGGGTGATTTACACCGTGCGCGAAGCCTTGCAGGAACTGGGCATCCCGATCACGCAAGCGACCGCGTCGGTGCAGGGCTTCGGCAACGTGGCGCAGTATGCCATCGAATTGCTGGACTACTATGGTGGAAAAACGCTTTGCGTGTCGAGCTGGGATCAGAAGGAACAGACATCCTTCGCCTTCAGGAAGCGCGACGGCATCAATCTCAAGGAATTGCGCGGCATGACCAATTCCTACGGCGAAATCAGCAAGGACAAGGCGCAGGAGGCGGGTTACGACGTGCTGCCCGGCGAGGAGTGGATAGCGCAGGAAGTGGACGTGCTGATTCCCGCCGCGCTCGAGAATCAGATCAACCGCGACAGCGCCAAGCTCATCCATCCGGCCGTGAAAATCATTGCCGAAGGCGCGAACGGTCCCACCACGCCCGTAGCCGACGTCACCATTCGCGAACGCGGTATCTGGGTGGTTCCCGATTTTCTGGCCAATGCCGGCGGCGTCACGTGCAGTTACTTCGAGCAGGTGCAGAGCAACATGAACTATTTCTGGACCAAGGACGAGGTGATCAGCAAGTTGGATGCGAAAATGACCGATGCGTACTTCGCTGTGTCGGGCATGGCGCATCGCCGCGGCATTCCCATGCGCGAGGCGGCCTACATGATCGCCATCGCGCGCGTGGCCGAAGCCTGTAAATTGCGCGGTTGGGTGTAGCGGTACGGCGCGTGGCAATGGATCCACTGCTTCATCAGGACGAGGTCGGGCGCATCATCGCGCGCGAAAGTGGGCACACGCGGCAGGAAGGCGGCGTGCGTCTCGATTTCAAAGACCTCATGCGCGTGCGCGTGAACAACATCCTGTTGGTGTCGAGTCTTTACGACTACTACACCGTGGTGGAGGACGGTCAGCTTACCGAGGCGCTGTTCAACGAATACTCCGAGCTGAACCTGCATTACGCGCCGCATATCACGCGCGTGAGTTCGGGCGAGGAGGCCTTGCGCCTGATGGAGTCGCGGGATTTCGATCTGGTGCTGAGCATGTTGCGCCTGGGCGACATGGATCTGGCCTCGTTTTGCGCAACGATGAAACACGCGCATCCGGACATCCCGCTTTTTCTGCTCTCCTTCCAGTCCGCCGAATTCGACCTTTTTCTGAAAAGTGCCGACACCGCCCGCTTCGACAATGTGTTCATCTGGGCGGGCGACCGCACGCTGTTCCTCGCCATCATCAAATTGTACGAGGATGTGCGCAACGCGCCGGTGGACTGCCTGGAGTTCGGTGTGCGTTCCATCATGCTGGTGGAGGATTCGCCCTGGTTTTACTCCTCCTACCTGCCTTTGATTTACGCCGAACTCATTACGCAGGTGCAGGCGTTGATCGAGGAGGGACGGAATTTCGCGGACAAATTGCTGCGGCAGCGCGCACGCCCGAAAATCCTGCTCGCGCGCAATTACGAAGAGGCCTCGCAACTGCTCCGTCGCTATGGCGAAACCATGCTGGGCGTGATCTCCGATCTTTCCTTCGAGCGCGGCGGCGCGACCGATCCGCGCGCGGGACTGCTGCTGGCCCGCGAAGCGCGCGGCGTGAATCCGGAGTTGCCCATACTGATTCAATCCTCCAGCATCGACCTGCGGCAGGAGATCGAGCACGAGGGATTGGCATTTGTGGACAAAGGTTCGCGCGTGCTCCTGCAAGAGCTGAGCGATTTCATGACGCGGAATTTCGGTTTCGGGGATTTCGTTTTTCGCCTGCCCGACGGCACCGAGGTGTCGCGCGCCCGTTCGATACGCGAGATGCGCGAGCGGTTGCGGTACATTCCGGGTCCTTCGCTCGAATATCACGCGCAGCGCGACCACTTCAGCAACTGGCTGCGCGCACGCACCCGCTTTCAACTCGCCGACAAACTCAAGCCGGTCAAGGTCAGCGCTTTCGCGGATTTGGAAGAATTGCGCTCCTATCTCCTCTCCGCCATCACCGAGCATCTGGTGCAGGATCAGAAAGGCGTGATACAGGACTTCAGCCGGAACGACTACGATCTCGAGCACACCTTCGTGCGCATCGGATCGGGTTCGCTGGGAGGAAAGGGGCGCGGCCTCGCCTTCACGGACAATTTGCTCCGCAAATATCTCAGCAAGGATTTTTTCCCCGATTTGCGCATCAGCATACCGCGGACCATCGTGCTGGGCACGGATGTGTTTTCGCAGTTTGTGGAGCAGAATCATTTACTGGATCTGGCTGTACAGAATCTCCCCGACAGCGAAATTCTCCGGGCTTTTCTCCATGCCGACCTGCCACCCACGGTGCTGGGGGATGTGCGCGCGATTCTGGAAAAGGCGCGCTTCCCGCTGGCGGTGCGCTCGTCGTCGCTGCTGGAGGATGCGATGTATCAGCCCTTCGCGGGCATTTACGCCACGGTGATGATTCCCAACAGCAGCCACGATCCCTCGGTGCGTTTTCACAATCTCACCCAGGCCATCAAATACGTGTACGCATCCACGTATTTCAAGGCCGCGCGCAATTACATCGAGGCCACAGCCAATCGCATCGAAGAGGAGCGCATGGCCGTGGTGATTCAGGAAATCGCCGGCGATCGGCATGGCCGCTATTTTTACCCGCATGTTTCCGGTGTGGCGCGTTCCTTCAACTACTATCCCTTCGGCAAGGCGAAGCAGAAGGATGGTGTGGTGAATCTGGCGCTGGGTTTGGGCAAAACCATTGTCGACGGCGGAACGAGCTTGCAGTACAGTCCTGCCTATCCCGCCGTGTATCCGCAGTTCGGAACTACGAAGGACTTGTTCAACAATTCGCAGTTGAAATTCTTCGCTCTGGATCTCGAGTCCGATGTGGTGCGCAAGTATCCGCGCGAGGATCAGAACCTCGTGTTGCTCGGCCTTGCGGATGCCGAGGCGCACGGCACGCTGGAGCACATCGCTTCCACGTATTCCGGACAGGATGATCGTCTGTACGAGGGCATATCGCGCAGCGGTCCCCGCGTGATCACCTTCGCTCCCATTCTCAAATCCAACATTCTACCGCTCAACGAAGCGGTGCGTTTGCTCGTATCCATGTGCGAAACCGCCGTGAATTGTCCGGTGGAAATCGAATTCGCTGTACGCCTGGGTGCCGGCGCCGCCGCCCCCGCCGAATTCAGCTTCCTGCAACTTCGCCCGATGGTGAAGCAGGAGGGCGGCGTGACGGTGGATCTCGGCGCGATTCCACGCGAGGCGCTGCTGTTTCGCAGCGAGCAGGCCCTGGGAAATGGCAGCACACGTTTGCGCCATATCATCTATGTGAAACCGGAAAGCTTCGACGCCATGCGCACGCGCGCGATGGTGCGGGAAATTTCGGCGATGAATCAGGTGCTGCTGCGAGCTCGCACTCCGTACCTGCTGATCGGGCCGGGACGCTGGGGTTCGTCCGATCCCTCGCTCGGCATCCCCGTGGGCTTCTCCGACATCTCCTCCGCGGGCGCGATAGCCGAAACCTCGCTGCCCAATATGATCATCGATCCATCGCAGGGATCGCATTTCTTCCAGAACCTCACATCATTCCGCATCTCCTACTTCACGCTGCGGCATTACAACGAGCAACACAGCATCGACTGGGAGTGGCTCGAGGCGCTCGAACTGGTGGAGGAAACACCGCACTGCCGGCATGTGCTCGCGCCGGAGGACATCGAGATCATCGTCAACGGCCAGACCGGCGAGGGCGGCGCGGTGAAGCGTGTGTGGAGCAAGCCCGGCAATGGAGCGACAGCCGCGGACGATCTGTCTCTTATGATCTCGTGATACGGAAATCATCCGGATGATATGCCACGGGGCGGCGGGACGTGTATCGACGTCCGGGCCGCCCCGCTGCTTCAGAGCGTCAACGTGGGATCAGAGTTTCAACTTGGCACGCAGATCGGCGGGAATGGCGTCGCGGTGCAGCATGATGGAGGTGGTCTTGTATCGGACGAAGGCCTCCGAAGCGTGGAACCAGCCCTTGTACGGGTTGTTCTTCGTGCCCCAGCTGTTTTTCACGTAATAGTACAGCGTGCCGTTCTGATCCTCGGCCATGCCGGTGATATGCATGCCATGATCGTCCTGCGTGCTGTAATTGTCGAAGCCCTTCTGACGCAACTCCTGCGTCACAAGCATCTCGGGGCCCGGCGCGAGAAACACGCTGTCGGCCTCGCCCTTGCTCATGTCCTCCCAGCGCTTGACCGGGACCACCGCGACGCCCTTCTTGAAGTTGAATCCCTTCTCGCTCACATCGCTGGCCCAGGCCACCGTGTAGCCGTTGTCCACAGCGTTGCGAATGGTGCGCATCATCTCGTCGAGCGGGAGGTTGTACACCAGTCCGTAGGACCAGTTGTCGGGCACTTCCAGCACAAACTGCCGATACCAGGGATGGTGGGAGAAGGATGAAATCAGGACGTAGTCGTCCGGATTGAGACCGAGCGCCTTGTCGGCGAATTCGCGTGGCGTCATGCTGCGTCCATCAACCGTGCAGCTGGTGGGTTCGCTGCCGAGATAGGCGTCGAGTATGCCGTGTATGCCGCGCTTCCACGCCGTGCTCAACGTGCCGTTCGGCGCCTTGACCAATGCATCCACATAGGCGCGCAGCACCGCGTCGAGTTCGCCATGCGTGTGCAGTTCCTCGCCGTAGTCCAGGCCGGGATAGGCCGCGTCGGGCAGCAGGCCTTTGTCGCGCATGACATCGAGTACGTCGTTGAAGGCGCCACCCGGCGCGAAGGCGAGGTTGCCGTGCATGCGCACGAATTTTTCGGCCTTGCGCTGGTAGATATTGCGCACGATGAACATTTCGGAGAGATCCGTTTCCGATTTTCCCATGCGCAGAAGTTCGGATTCGAGCATGGAGATGGCGGAAAAGCTCCAGCAGGTGCTGGTGCGGTGCTGATTTTTCGCGGGCGTGGCTTTGAGTTCCTTCAGCATGGTGAAATGATAGCCGGCGGAACTGCTGTCGGCGCCGTCCGCAAGCGCGGACTGGGCGAGCAGGAAAACACAGAGGACAAGAACGTGTTTCATGACAATCGGGAGATTATGGAAAAATGGGAATGTGCGTTGCATCGTTGCCGGTTCATTCACCTCTTGAGGTCAGTGGCCATCGCGCGGGGAAATCTCGGTCAGACGCGATCGAACACCGAGCCACTGCCCGGTTGGAAAAGTCGGTTGTACATGCGTTCGGCGTAGGTGTCGGTCATGCCCGCGATGTAGTCAGCGAGTGTGCGCACGCGCGCGGCATCGTCGCCGGCTTCGCGCAGCAAATAGCCGGGCTTGCCGGCGAGCAGTTCGGGTGATTCGAGAAAGGCGTCGAACATCGCGCGGATGATGATGCCTCCACGGTATTCGAGACTCTGCACGGCAGGACCGTTGATCACGATATCGTACACCGAATTTTTCAATGCGTCGAGAGCGATGCGGTCGTCATGCGGCAGCGTCGCGGACCAACGCAGTCGGGGATGCTCGAAGCGCTCATCCTCGCGCAACTCCACCGCCGACACGAGACGGCTGATCAATGCCGATGCTGCATCTTTTTTCTCGTACACCGCATCGCGGCGCGAATTGCCCGCGCCATGTCCCATGCGCGTGATGAGATCCACGTAGCTGTGCCAGGTATCCGCGTTCTCGAAATGCTCGCGCGGCATATAGCCGATAATGGCCTCGGGTTCGATGAGGCGGGAGAAAAACGCATCCTCCACATCGTGGGTGCCGTAGGCGATATCGTCGGCCAATTCCACGATACTCGCTTCAAGGGTTTTGTGCAGGGTTTTCGCGTGCTTGCCCGGTCGCGGCCGCATTTCCACCAACAGCGTGCGGTCGCTTTGGCTGAACGGCTCGAGCAGCCAACGCAGCAAGTCCTCTTCCTCGTTGTGCACGCACTTGGGTGGTGCCCAGGGTTTGAAGGGCGGGCATTGCTCGTTGTCGGGGTAGCTTGCCGCGTCGAGCAGATCGCGATAGGGCCGGGGGTATTTGAGCACTGCTTGCAATGTGGCGCGGGTCAGATTCAGGCCGTGCCGTTCGCCGTGCACTTCCAGAGCGTCGTTGCTGAGCAGACGCAGTGTTTGGCCGTTGCCCTCGAAGCCATTGTCGCGGACGCGTGTGTACACGCAAAAATTCAGTGCTTCCTCGCCGCGATGGCCGAAGGGCGGATGGCCGAGATCGTGTGCGAGGCAAGCGGCCTCGATGAGACTGCTGTCCACCACGCCACGGAGTCCGGCATAGCGCTCGGTGATATGTCCGAGCGGATACGACGGCCAGATGAGGCGGTTGACCACGGCGGTGAGAGCGCGGCCGATGTTGCTCACTTCCAGGGAATGCGTCAGGCGCGTGCGCAGGAATGCCGATTCGTTGAGTGTGAAAATCTGTGTTTTCGATTGCAGGCGGCGGAAGGAAAAGCTGTGGATGATGCGCGCGCGGTCGCGTTCGAAGGGATCGCGGTGATCCGCGATTTTTGCAATTCTGCCGCCGAGCCGTTCGGTATCGTCGTGATCGTAGAGAGGGGAGATGTGATACAGGGGATGCATGGATACCGGCAGATGGAAAAAACGAAAACTACGGAAATTTTCGCTTTTCGGCGCGGTGACCCCGAAGGGCATTTCCGCTCGGCGGGCGATTTCGTACTTTTCCCTATTGCAGGGAAATGCACATTCCGTGCCCTGCGCTCAACCATCGGTCAACGTGCAGCACATCATTCACCGCATATTTTTTCTCACGCTCTTCCTGAGTGCGTCCGCCCTGCATGCGCAGGTGGACGAGGGCGGATCCGTGCCCGACAGTGTGGCGCGTATCTCGGCCGCGGCGGTGACTGACAGTGCCACAGGCACAAGCGCTGCGGGCTTGCTCGATTCGGTGCAGGTGCGTGGCGATTCGGTGCTGGTGTTTCCTCGCAAGGATGCTGTGGACACGATCATCACCTACAAGGCGCGGGATTCGGTGGTGTATCAGCTCGATCAGAAGTTGATGGACATGCACGGCGAGTCGCGCATCGTGTATGGTTCCACCGGCATCGCGTCCGAGATGATTCGCATCAACTGGGACAATTCCACCATTGTCGCGCAGGGAGTGCGCGACAGCAGCGGCGCGTTGAGCGGAACGCCGCAGTTCACCGAAGGCGCCGAGACCTACAACGGCGAGGAGATGACTTACAATTTCAAAACGAAACGCGGGGTAATCACCAAAGGCGAGACGGCGATAGACGACGGCTTCTATCTGGGTGAACGCATCAAACGCACCGAGCAGAACCACTACTTTATCCAGCATGGGCAGTACACCACCTGCGACGACCCGACGCACAAGCATTACTATTTCGGCGCGGGACAGATGAAAGTCATTCCCGATGATGTGGTGGTGGCACGTCCGATCACGCTGTATGTGGAGGACATTCCGCTGCTGTGGCTGCCCTTCGCGGTGATACCGAGCAGCAAGGGCGGACGCTCGTCGGGCATTATCATTCCGAGTTTCGGCGACGACGCGGCACGGGGACGGTTTCTGGTGGGTGGAGGATATTATCTCGCGGCCAGCGATTACTGGGATGTGGCACTGACGGGTGACATTTACACCAAAGGCGGCTATCAACTCAGCGCCAATGTGAATTACGCTCTGCGCTACAATTTCACCGGATCGGTGCAGGCCAGCTACGGCCGCACACGCCGCTACGTGGGCGACGTATTCCGCGCCGACGACGAGCCCGCAACCGACTGGAGTTTGAACGTCACGCACAATCAGGAAATCGATCCGACCTCGCGCCTGTCGGCGAACGTGAACCTCGCGACGAAATCCTATTACGACAACTTCAGTAACAATATCGACGAATTGCTTAATCAGAGTCTGCGTTCCTCGGCCTCGTACTCGAAATCCTGGGAGGGAACGAATCGCAGCATCGCCGTCGGCTTTCAACGCAGCGAGCAGTTGGTGGAGGGCACGTCGGAGATGACGCTGCCGGACGTTTCCTTCAATCAATCGCAGGTGTATCCCTTCCGCGGCGACGACGGTGCTACGGATGATTGGTACGATCTGATCGGCTTCAACTATCGCGGTCAATTCCTCAACCGCATGGAGACGAAGAATTACACCGTGGAACGCGACACCTTGCGCGACACCTTTCACCGCCGGGGAATCGACCATTCCGTCTCGTTGATCGCAACGCCCAAGCTGGGCTACGTCACCATCTCTCCGAGTTTTTCCTACCGCGAGCGCTGGTACGACCATCGCGTCGAACGTTCGTTCACCCCGGGCGATTCGCTGGTACGGGGGAGCGACGCCACGGGCTTTTACGCGTTGCGCACCTTCAACGCCAGTCTGAGCCTGAGCAGCAAGATTTACGGCATGTTCCAACCCAACCTGTTCGGTGTGCAGGCCATACGCCACACCGTGCAGCCCACGATCAGCTACCAATGGTATCCGGATTTCTCAAAGGAGTCCTGGGGCTACTATCAGAGCTATGTGGACAGCACGGGCAAGCCGGTGCGTTACGATCCGTACTCCTCGTTCGACTACCGACCGGGCACGGTGTTCGGCGGAGTATCGCAGGGTGAATCGCAGTCGCTGAATTTCAGCGTGAACAACATTTTCGAGATGAAGCTGAATCCGCGGGCGGACGACACGACGCAGACGCCGCGCAAGATGCAGTTGTTCACACTCGGCGCGGATGCCGGCTACAACATGGCGGCGGATAGCATGAAGCTGAGCGATGTGCGCCTGTCCTTCCGCACCAGCATTCAGGAATTGCTCGATATCTACGGCAATGCGACGCTGTCGCCTTACGTGTTCGAACGCAATCGCCTTGAAGCGCAGCCGGACGGCAGCACGCGCACGGTGTTCGGGCGCAAGGTGAACCGCTTCCTTGTGAACGAAGGGCAGGGTCTGGCGCGACTGACGCAGTTCAACATCAATCTCTCGACCTCGCTGTCGAGCAAGATGTTCGAGACCAGCAGTCCCGTGAGCACTGATTCCACCAACCCCGCCCTGCGCGAAGTGTATTCCTTCCGCATTCCCTGGACCTTGACGCTGGGCTACGACTATTCGATCACGAGTGAAAATCCGGACAACATTTTCCGCAACAGCGGACTCCGCGCTTCGCTCACCTTCAGTTTCACGCCGAGCTGGCATGTGAGCATGAACGGGTATTACGACATTGTGAACAAAGAAATCGGCGCGCCGTTCATCAACGTGCGCAAGGATTTGCATTGCTGGGAGATGAATTTCGACTGGTGGCCGGCTGGACCGTATCGACGTTTCATGTTCGTGTTGCGCTTGAAGGCACCGCAGCTGCAGGATATCAAGCTCGAGCGCGAGGGCAGCGACCGCGGGGTGTTTTCACGGTAGGAGTATTACCACGAACAACGCGAACATCGAGAAAGGAGAGAACAGCGAAGGGCGTGAAAAAAGTTGTGGTCGTTTTTTCCGGGACATCGCTTTTGTGATTTAGTAGGATCGCGGTTCGTCGTATTCGGTCTGGTAACCGGCATAAACGCTGGTGGACTGACTCAACTCGAAGACCCGCCGCAGCGGGGTGACGAAAGCTGGGCATTGCGTAGGAGACCCATGTCATGTGCAGCGCATCGCAGTCGCTACCCTTACGCGGATGTAAATACTGGAAACAACACGAACGCCCCTTGCGGGGCGTTCGTGTTGAAGGAAGCGTCGGAGTATGCAGGGACTCAGACGATACCCTGGGCCATCATCGCGTCGGCGACTTTGAGGAAGCCGGCGATGTTCGCGCCATTCACATAGTTGCCCGGCGTGCCGAAACGATCGGCGGCATTGACGCAGGACTCATGGATGTTTTTCATGATGTTCTTCAGATGGCCGTCCACTTCCTCACGGCTCCAGGAGAGGCGGATGGAGTTCTGGCTCATTTCGAGACCCGATGTGGCCACGCCACCGGCGTTGGCCGCCTTGCCCGGACCGTACAGGATCTTGTGCTCGATGAACATATCCACCGCTTCCGGCGTGCTCGGCATGTTGGCGCCTTCGGAGACCACGTAGCAGCCATTGGCCAGCAGGATTTTGGCATCGTCGCCGTTGAGTTCGTTCTGCGTGGCGCAGGGCAGTGCGATTTCGCAGGGCACGCTCCACACGCCGGTGCCTTCGTAGTACTCGGCATTGGGATACTGCTCGGTGTACTCCTTGATGCGGCCGCGGCGGTTGTTCTTCAGATCCATGACGTATTCCCACTTCTCGCCGGAGATGCCGTCCATGTCCACGATGTAGCCGGCCGAATCCGACAGCGTCACGACCTTGCCGCCGAGTTGATTCACCTTTTCCACCGCGTACTGGGCGACGTTGCCCGAGCCGGACACGACCACGGTCTTGCCTTCCATGGTCTGGCCGCGGGTTGCGAGCATATTCTGCGCGAAATACACGCAGCCGTAGCCGGTGGCTTCCGGACGAATCAGCGAGCCGCCCCAGGTGAGGCCCTTGCCCGTCAACACGCCTTCGAACGCGTTGCGGATTTTCTTGTACTGGCCGAACATGAAGCCGATTTCGCGGCCGCCCACACCGATGTCACCGGCGGGCACGTCCGTGTTCGGACCGATATGGCGGAAGAGTTCATTCATGAAGCTCTGGCAGAAGCGCATCACTTCATTGTCCGATTTGCCCTTGGGATCGAAATCCGAGCCGCCCTTGCCACCGCCCATGGGCAGCGTGGTGAGACTGTTTTTGAATACCTGCTCAAAGCCGAGGAATTTGAGAATACCGAGATTGACGCTCGGGTGGAAACGGAGACCGCCTTTATACGGACCAATGGCACTGTTGAATTCCACACGATAGCCGCGGTTCACCTGCACATCGCCGTTGTCGTCCACCCAGGGAACGCGGAACATGATCACGCGCTCCGGCTCCACGATGCGCTCGAGGACCTTGGCCTTGCGATACTCGGGATGCTTCTCGACAACCGGCAGGAGCGAAGCAACCACCTCCTCGACTGCCTGATGAAACTCCGGTTGGGCGGGATTCTTCGCCTTGACTTCATTCATGAAATCGGATACTGCGGTGGACATGGACTACTCCTTGGACTGATGGATGGTGATGGGGAGCACTGCCTGATGCCGCGTTGCGGACATCATCTATACGTACAGCGTTACTACCAACACGGAGCGTACAACACGACACGCCAGGGAACAGGACAAAGGGGTTTCGGACCCGAGACAATGGAAACTCTTCACCAGCAAAACTAGCACCCGCGCCATCATTTCCGTGTAGGGAATCGGCGCTGCGTTTTGTAGGGAATTCCCTACAAGAATGTCGGATGTATTGGAATACAGCAATTTGTGGAAAATGCTCCTCACTTGCAAGAATGTCGCGAAAAATTCACGTGTGCCTACATATCGGACGCAACCGTGCGTGTGCAACGTATGGCAGGCGCGCGGAGAATCGAATTCGCAGCTCGGATTCGGCGTGCCCATTGCCGCGCCACAGTTGCGACGTTCGACTCGGACGTTGCGTGCCACGACGCCTCGTGTGTTGACGGAACAACGCCTTGCGCGCGATGTGCGTGCTGTGTTCCGTGGTCCAGCGAAAGCTGCGGGGTTGTGCGCGCAGCGCCTCCGCAGTAGATTGCGCCAAGCCGCAGTTCCAACATTCACCGACGATCCGCATGAAACGCCGACGCATCAAGCAGGATGAACTCCGCGACCTGATCAACGACTCCGGTTTCTCGAACAAGGATGTCAGTCCGCACGATCTCGATTTCAAGGATTTGATGCGATTTCGCGTCAACAACATCCTGCTGGTTTCCAGCCGCTACGATTTTTACACACTGGTTGACGATGGACAGCTCACCGAGGCGATTTTCAGCGAGTATCTCGAACTGAATCTGCACTACGCGCCTTCGATCACGCGCGTGTATTCAGGCGAGGCGGCGCTGGATGCGCTGGAGGAAAGCCGCTTCGATCTCGTGATCACCATGATGCGTCTGGGAGACATGCGTCTGCGCGATTTTGTCGCCGCTGTCAAGCAGACCTACCCTGAGTTGCCTGTGGCCTTGCTCGGCTATCAGAGCAGGGAGTTGCAAGTCTTGTTGAATCAGGGCGCGATTTCGGAGTTCGATCGCGTGTTTATCTGGTCGGGCGACCGCAAACTCTTCCTCGCCATCATCAAGTTGCTAGAGGATTTGATGAATGCGCGCACCGATTGCAAGGATTTCGGTGTGCGCGCGATTCTGCTCGTCGAGGATTCGCCGCAATTTTATTCCTCCTTTTTGCCGCTGATTTACACCGAGCTGATCAAGCAGGGGCAGATGCTGATCGAGGAGGGAAAGAATTTCGCCGAGAAACTTCTGCGTCAGCGGGCGCGGCCGAAGATTCTTCATGCTGCGAACTTCGAAGAGGCCTGGCGGTATTTTCACAAGTATCGGCATGAATTGCTGGGCATTATCACCGACATCAAGTTCCCCATCAACGGCGTGGAGGATGAATACGCCGGTTTGAAATTCATTCGCCGTGTGCGCGAGAAAAGTCCCGAGTTGCCGGTGCTCGTGCAGTCCACGCGCGAGGATTTGCGCGAGGAGGTGGCGATACTGGATGCCGCCTTCGCGAACAAGAACAGCCGCACGCTTTTGCAGGAAGTGCGCGAGTTCATGTTGGCCAACTTCGGCTTCGGCGACTTCATTTTCCGCATGCCCGATGGCCGTGAACTCGACCGGGCTCGCACCCTGCGGCAACTGCGGCAGAAGCTACGCAGCATCCCCGACGAGTCGCTGCGCTACCACGCCTCGCACGACCATTTCAGCAACTGGCTCATGGCGCGTACGCGCTTTCGGCTTGCGCAGGAAATCAAGCCGCTCAAGATTCACGAGTTCAAGACCATCGAAGAGTTGCGGCAATACATGATTCGCAAAATCGACGAACTCGTGTTGTACGACGAGCGCGGCATGATAGCGGATTTCTCGCACGAGGAAGTGGATTCGCGTTCCACTTTCCTGCGCATCGGCCGCGGGTCGCTGGGCGGCAAGGCACGCGGCCTGGCCTTCATCGACAACATTCTCAAGAACTATCTGCATCCGTCCTATTTCCCCAATGTGCGCATCAAGATCCCGCGCTCCATCATCCTCTGCACAGAGGTGTTCGCGCAATTCATGGATCGCAACGAGCTTCTGCCCGTGGTGGTGCGGAACATCAGCGACGAAGAGATCGTGGCGCATTTCATGGAGGCGCGTTTCCCGGAAAGCGTGGAGGACGATTTGCGCGCCATTGTATTGCGCAACGTGCAGCCCCTTGCGGTGCGATCCTCCAGTCTGCTCGAGGACACGCTGTACCAACCGTTCGCGGGCATTTACGCCACGGTGATGCTGCCAAACAGCAATCCGGACCCGGAGATCCGTTTCAGGGAATTGGAGCAGGCGATCAAGTACGTGTACGCATCCACCTATCTGCGCAGTGCCAAGAATTACATCGAGGCCACGGGGCATCGCCTCGAGGAGGAGCAGATGGGCGTGATCATTCAGGAAATGGTGGGGAGGAAGTACGATCACTACTACTACCCGCATTACAGCGGCGTGGCGCGGTCCTTCAACTACTATCCCTTCGGCGATGCGCAGGCCACGGACGGTATAGTGAATCTGGCACTCGGCCTGGGCAAGACCATTGTGGACGGCGGCGTGAGCGCGCAGTTCTGTCCGGTGTTTCCGACCATCATGCCGCAATTCGCCACGCGCAAGGATTATTTTTCCAATTCGCAGAAAAAGTTCTACGCGGTGGATCTTTCCGCGAGTCCGCTCACGCAAAAACCCAGTGAGGACGAAAATCTCGCGCATCTCGACGTGCGCGTGGCCGAGGAGCACGGGACGCTGGATTACGCCGCGTCCACATACTGCAGCGAAGACGATTCGCTGTACGAGGGCACCTTCCGCAAGGGCTTGCGCGTGTTGAATTTCGCGCCGATCCTGCAATCGGAATTCATTCCGCTGGCGAAGATCCTGCGGCTGCTCATGCATCTGTGTGAAACGGCGATGAACTGTCCGGTGGAGATCGAATTCGCCGGCACGCTCGGCGAGCATTTCGATTCCATATCCGAATTCGATTTTCTCCAGGTCCGCCCCATGGTGAAGGAAGAGGGCACCGTGGATCTGGATCTCGAACGCATCCCGGCGGAGGATCGCCTGTTGTGGAGCGACATGGTGTTGGGCAACGGCGTGTATCGACTGCGCGACATCGTGTATGTAAACATCGAACATTTCGACGCGGCGAAGACGCAGGAGATGGCGGCCGACATCACAGCGATGAATCGCACGCTGGTGGAGCAGCACACCCCGTATTTGCTGATCGGGCCCGGTCGCTGGGGGTCGGCGGATCCGTGGTTGGGGATTCCCGTGCGCTTCCCCGGCATTTCCGGCGCGCATGCCGTGGTGGAAACCTCGCTGCCGAACATGCTGCCCGATCCCTCGCAGGGTTCGCATTTTTTCCAGAATCTCACCTCCTTCCATATCGCCTACTTCACGACGAGACATTTCCGCGACGAGCATCGCATCGACTGGGAGTGGCTCGATGCGCAGGAAGTAGTTGAGGAGACGCATTGGGTGCGTCACGTGCGGCTCGCCGAGCCCTGTGAAATCCGCGTCGACGGGCAGACGGGCAGCGGCGTGGTGGTGAAGCGCGCCTCGCCTAAATAAGACGCGTTCCTGCGCTGAGGAAGGTCCGGCGCAGTGGCAGCGGAGTCGTGCGACGGGACCGCGTCGACCTATTCCATGGTTAGTGCATCGCGCCACCGCGCGCCGTGGATGCAGGGCCTCCACGCGTTTCGTTTTTCCCCATCATTTCGTATAATGCGACCACATGATCGTATTCCCGGGCCTGGATTCGCCATGCCATGCCGGACGAGAGCAGACGAAGCCTCCGCAGTAGGCGAGCCGGGGTTCATGTCCACGCACGGACGTTCATCACCAGACGTGGAGTGATGGACGAAAGCGCTGCGGCACAAGCCACATACGAAATCACATTGTTGAGAGGAGGTCGTGTAATGCGTGCATTCATGCGTAGTACCGGATTTGTGCTCATTCTGATTGTTCTTGCCCATGCGCCATCAAATGCGCAGTGGGAGCACACCGCTGGTCCCGAAGGAGCTGTGGTGAACGCCTTCAGTCTGTCCAGCTCGACCATACTCGCAGCGCTCATGGGTGGTGGTGTGGCGATTTCGGAGGATGGTGGCCGAACCTGGCAAACACGCAACACGGGTTTGAGCGACTGGATGCTGAGCGCAATCACGGCCGATGCCGGGAATTGGTATGTCGGATCGACGACAGGTTGGATTGCTCGCTCCACCGACGAAGGTGTGTCGTGGTCAACGTTGCATCGCACCACCAACGCCGCCGAGGTGTACAGCATTGTCGTCAAGGACGGGACGCTGTTTGTCGCCACCGCGAAGGATGGCGTGTTGCGCTCGATGGACAATGGCGCGACCTGGACAGCGGTGAACAACGGACTTCCCGGTATGGATATTCGTTCCCTGCTCGTCCGCGGCCCGGCATTGCTTGCCGGCACCTGGGCCGATGGTGTGTATCGCAGCACGGACAATGGCGAAAGTTGGCAGAGCAGGAATGTGGAGGGGCGCATTCTCACGATGATCGCGGATGGCAGTACGGTGTATGCCGGCCGCAATGGACAAGGGATGGTCGTATCCACGGACGACGGCGAGACGTGGAGCACCTATCAGAACAGCATCTCGCATGCCAGCGCCAAAAGTATCGCTGTGGTTGGCGGAGCGGTGTTTGTGGGCACCATCGACCAAGGCGTGTACCGTAGCACCGATGGCGGTGCGACCTTCGAGCAGAACTACTACTATCCCACCATTTCCCGAATGCAGGCGATGGTTGTGTTGGGCAATCGATTGCTCGTCGGAACAAGCGGCCTGGGTGTGTTGCGCAGCACCGACGGTGGGACATCGTGGACGCTTTCCAATGCCGGCTTGATGGCAGCCGGCGCCATGGTGTTCGAGGAAGCCGCAGGTCGACTTGTGGCGGGCTGCTACGAAGCGGGTGTGGCGGTGTTGGATGCCAACGGATGGAAAACCGAGAATGATGGACTGCTGGATAAACGCGTGCGCTCTCTGGCGGTGAACGGTGATACATGGTATGCCGGAACAGATGGCACCGGCGTGTATCGACGTTCGGGAACAGCTCCATGGGAAAGTGTGAGCGGCAGCATCGCCACGAAAAATGTGTTTTCGCTGCTGTTCGATGGTGGTACCTTGTTCGCGGGAACAAACGGCGATGGCGTGTATATGGCGCCAATTGCTTCGATGCAGTGGGAAGCGCGTAACGTTGGAATCACCGGCGGGCTTGTGTACGCCATGGCGAAGCAAAACGGAAAGCTCTTCGCTGGTATCGGCAATACGGGCGTATTCATGTCGCAGGACAATGGTCAGAATTGGACCGCAATGAACACGGGACTGAATCAGCGTATCCGTTCCTTGGCTTCACTCAACGGCAAGCTCTACGCCGGGACGGCATCCTATGGCGCGTATGTGTCGTCAGACGACGGAGCCACATGGACGGAAATGGCCGGGACCTTGTCGGGCAAGGACATCCGTGCTTTCGCCGCATCTGGCACGGCGCTGTTCGCGGCGACATTGTCGCATGGCATGTTCCTGAGCCAGGATGGAGGCATGAACTGGACGGCGGTCAGCGAAGGATTGCCCAATTGTCCGATCTATGCACTGCGCGTACTCGGTGACCGTCTGTATGCCGGAGTTTTCGGCGCGGGCGTGTGGTCGCGTCCGCTGTCGCAAATGGTGGTGTCGACAGCAGCCGGGAACGCGTTGCCGGAGCAGCTGGGCATTGTGGATGTGGCACCGCATCCGTTCGGCGCGCAGGCGGTGCTGCGTATTGCCGTGCCGTCGGCGATGCAGATTCGCGCCACACTGCACGACATGCTGGGTCGCGAAGTGGCGACAGTGGTGGAAGGAAGGTTGGACGCGGGGACGCATGCGCTGACATTGCGTACGGACGCCCTGACGTCGGGGGCGTACATGCTGAACGTACGTGGCATGGACGGCATGACGGTGCGTCGCATGGTCATTGTGCGTTGACGCGGACGTCACGTCGTTGCCAACGCCGCAGGCTCAGCGCACGAATTTGTAGCCGGCGGTGTGTACGGTGATGATGTAGACCGGATGTGAAGGTTCGGGCTCGAGTTTTTTTCTCAACGAAAGGATGTAGTTGTCCACTGTGCGCGTGGTGGGAAAATGCTCGTAGCCCCAGACCTCGTCGAGCAGCATGTCGCGTGTGATGATTTCGTTGCGATGTCGCAGCATGTAGGCGAGAATGTCGAATTCGCGCGTGCCGAGATCCAACGCAACATCGCCGCGACGCGCCTCGCGTGTGCGCGTGTTGAGCCAGACGTCACTAGCGGTGAGTTCCTCGGGTTCGTGCAGCTCCGGTGCGCGTCGCAGCATGGCCTTCACGCGGGCGTGCAATTCGCGCAGGGAGAAGGGTTTGGTCATGTAGTCGTCGGCGCCAAGTTCAAGTCCCAGCACCTTGTCCAACTCGGTGCCTTTCGCCGTGAGCATGAGTATCGGGGTGTGCATGCCATCAGCACGTAATTCCCGGCAGATGTCCTCGCCGTTTTTCGAAGGGAGCATGAGATCCAAAATGAGCAGATCCGGGGGATTGCGCTTGGCGCGGGCGAAACCTCTCGCACCGTCCTCCTCGCTCTCGACTTCGTAGTGAAGTTCGCGCAGACTGCTTTCGAGTCCCGTGCGAATGGCGGCATCGTCTTCGATGATCAGGATGCGTTTCATGATTCCTCCTTCCGTGGCACGAGCAATGTGAAGGTCGATCCCTCGCCGGGCACGCTGGTGACGAGGATGGCGGCGCCATGCGCAGCGGCGATGTCGCGGACAAGGGACAGTCCAAGACCAGCGCCACCTTGTCCCTGTACCGAGCTGTCGGACGATCGGTAGAACGGTTCGAAAAGATTCCGGATGTCGGCATCGTCAATACCCAGGCCGTGGTCGCGTACACTGACTTCGCAGCTGGACTGCGTCGCGGCGATACGAACATGCAGATGACGGGATTGGCCGGAGTATTTCACCGCGTTGGTGAGCAGATTCCACAGGGCTTCGCCCAGGGCCTCGGCATCGGCGAGGATGGGGCAGGGCGAGCCGTCGTGCTCGACGGTGCAGGTAAAGCCATTGATGTCGAAATGGTAGCGCAGGTGCTCGAGCACATCGCGCACCACTGGCCCGAGGTCGGTCTCTCGCAAGGTGTAGCGCCGCGTGCCGTGTTCCGTACGGGCGAAATGCAGCACATTGTCGATCTGCCGCTGCAAGCGTTCGCATTCGCCCTCGATCACTCCGGCCCACGTGGAGATGCGTTCCTCATCGACATGCATCCCGATCATTTCGGCGTACATGCGTATGGCCGTGAGCGGGGTTTTCAGATCGTGACCCACACCGGAGACGAAGCGGGATTTCATGGCGTTGAGTTCGCGCAGGCGGGCGGTTTCAAGCACCTGCATGGTGAGTCGCTCTTGAAGACGTATGCGTCCGATTCGCGCCGCGGCGAGCGCGGTGATATCCAGCAGGAATTGCGCGTCCTCTTTGCTGAACATTGCCACGCCTCCACGGCGTCCGACGGCGAGCACGCCGATGACGCGGTGTTCGTCGTCGAGCAGCGGCACGCAGCAGGCGATATTGCAGCGGCGGGCAAAGGGTGGTTCCATGCGATGTGCCTTGGCTTCCGGCTCGCAGGTGCCGCTCATATCCACCAATCCGTGCGGGAGCGCGTCGACACGCTCCGGCCGCAGGCGCAGATGCCGTGGCAGGTCGTGTCCCGCCGTTGCGGTGACCGCATAGCGTTCGCCTTCCAGGTGCAGCAGAAGCCGTACATGCTGGACGTGGAGAATGTGTGCCACGCGTTTGGCGAGGAGCTCTGCCAGTGCCGATACGGAGAGACATTCGTTGATCGCCTGACGCAGACGCTGGTGTGCTTCGTGAAATTCCTGCTCGACATGAAAGACGTAGCGGTTCATCAAACGCTGCACCACGGCCCGCAGGGGCAGCGCCAGCGACAGCAGTCCCACCATCACCATGGCCGATACGATGATCATCGTCGATTCCGGCATTCCGCCAAACATACGGGAGAGCAGGACCATCGCCAGCACATACAGCAAGAGAATGACCAAGACCACCGTGGCGGTGATCATGCTGCGACGCAGCAGCAATTCGATATCGAAGAGCCGGTAGCGGATGATGCCGATGGCGATGCCGCAGGTGCTCAGGAACAGCGCGAACATGAGACTGGCCTCGGGCAGAGCGAGGCGGTAGAGTAACCAGTGGCTGGGCTGCGGCAGCCACATGCGCACGACAAGGGAACGGGGAATTTGCCAAAACACCACGTACCAAAGCACGCTGAATCCCACGCTGCCGAGTATCCACAGCATACGTCTCCGCAACATGCGATCATTGGTGCGCAGGAAGGTGCCGGCCACACCCACACCTCCGATGATGGCGATGAGTGTGAGAAGTCCCTTGGCGATGGTCAGGTTCAGGATGTATGCATCCAGAATGCGCGCGCTCTGCCCGCCGACTTGCAACACCGTGGTGATGATGCCGGCGATGCTGATCACGATGGCGGGGGCATGCAGGCCGAGGGCTTGCATCCTGGTCAACCTGCGATGCGGGTAGCGGAAGCGCAGGGTGAAGTGCAGGAGCGTGGTGCCTGTCCATAGATACATCGCGGGGAACAGCGCTCGAATGACGTAGCCCACGCCCCGCGGCGGTGTGTAGAGATAGCCGGGAGTGAAACACACCAGACAGGCGACGCACATGGTGAGCGCCATGAAATGCGGCGCGGATGGATCGCCGCCACCACGATTCCTGACGAACATGCCGATCAACAGCGAAGCAACAGCGGCCAGAAATTGCGCAAGCAAGTCTACGGTCCCGTAAAACGGGCGCAGAGTTGTTCGTACGCGCACCGATCGTCCCGCGCGCTCGAGGTCGAGCAGCACCGTCGCACCCACGGGATGCGTGTCGAGTAAAAACTCCAGATGGCGGAAATCCTCGATTGCCTGTCCATTGAGCGCGATGAGCCGATCACCCAGCTCGATGCCCGCATGGCTCTTGCGCGCCACCGCCCAACCGTGGTCGGAGTGCGCTGTGAACAGCTCGGAGTCGCCGATGGTCGCCTTCCTCCCGCTTTGCAACACGCCAAAGGCGCAGAGCAGCAGGACCAGCACTGCCAGCGCGGGATACAGCATCGTTCGTATGCTTCGCGAGGCCATGGCTTCCTCCGCTCTGCGATGCATGATGAGGGTGAAATGCGATTGCAAACTACACATCCTCTGGACACACTTCAAGGGTGCGATTATCCGAATAGTCGTTTGTGGAAATGAACACGTCACGACAGGCGTATGCCCTTGGTCTCGCGGCGGGGTGCGCCGTGCGATGTGCTCGGCACACCCCGACCGCGACAGACACGCGCTCAACGCACGCTGAGCATACGCAGCGCGGTGCATTGCCCGGCGGCATTGCGCGCGACGAGGAAGTACACTCCCGGCACCTGTCCCGCGCTGTTCCATGTCGCGTGATGTTCGCCCTCGGCGAAGCGCCCCTCGGCGAGCACGCGCAGCTCACGTCCACCCAAGTCGTACACCGACAGGCGCAACTGCTGCTCACGCTCGAGCTGAAAGGTGATGCGACTCATATCCCTGCACGGCTGCGGGGAGCATTGCAGGTGCACGCCCAGACTGCGCGAGGGTGCGGCGGGGTGCACGCCGGTCGGATAGAGCGACCGAATGCGTACACTGTCGGCGATGGCATCAACGGTTCCCATCGCACTTACATAGCCCGCGACGACCTGGAATTCGGTCAGCAGTGCACCGCTGCTATCTCGCAGAATCGTGAGACTGTCGAAGGGAATTCCATACATCTGCAGAAATAAAGCGACGAGCTGATTGCTCGCGACGATGTAGGTCGCGGAGCTGTCGAGCTCGTTGCCATTGATGCGGATTTCGCGCAACGGACTTGGATCGCCGCTGTTGGCCTCATAGCTGTAATACATGGACGACGACACCTGCATGAACAGCTCGTCGCTGGCGGAGAGGTTCGCAAGAGTCGTGTCCAAGCCCTGCTTCAATGCCGCGCCGCTCATGCGGAACGTGACCACGGGAAAACCGAGTCCATTCTCCTCGTTCATGCCGTAACCGATCATGCGGTACACGTCGATGAGATACAGCGGTCCGGCATGCAGGGTGCGCGCCGTGGAGCCGCCGGGTTGAAGTCCGATGTCGGCGCCCGTAGCGGCGACAAAGGCGTCGGCGACGAGGGAGCCGACGTCGGTGTCCTTGCGACCCAGCTCCCGCGGATCGGGGGCGATTTCGGACAAGGTCTGGGCGCAGTAGCCGATCCTGGCGGAGTACAAGCCCGGCACGTGCTGTTCGATGCCCGTTGCGATGGCGGAGAGTGTTGCTGCGGACGTTGCCTCTTCGGGCACGCGCTCATCCAGGAGTACAAGCTCGTATTCCAGCAATCGCAGACCCTGGGCGTCGTGCATCAGCCGCATCCGCCCAAGCTGTTCGTAGTGGCCTCCGGTCTGCACAATGAGCACGTCCGTGCCGAGGGGATTGCTCACACGCATGGGCTGCTGGAGCGCAACGTGATCGTGTCCTCCGATGATGATGTCGATGCCGGGAATGGCGGCGGCGAGCATGCGATCGACATCCAATCCCATATGCGACAGCAGGATGACCACTTCGCATTGCGCGTTGTGCAATGCCTCGATCTGTTGCAGGATGATGGCAGCCAGCTCGTCCGGAACTTCGCCCAGCACCTTGACCGGAGCGGGATTGGAGAAGTAGTTGGTGGACGGCGTGGTGAGTGCGAATATGCCGACCTTGAGTCCGTCGAATTCCTTGATGACCGTGGGTTTGATGTACAGATTCAACGGCGCCACCGCGTCGTCCGAGAGATCGAGGTTGGCGGAGAGCAATGGAAACGGAGGAGTCGCTCCGAGCGTGTTCGATAGTGCTTGCAGCAGGCCGAGCGGACCGAGGTCGAATTCATGATTGCCCACCGCCATCGCATCGATGCCAAGGCCCGCGAGTAGCGACAACTCCGCCGGCTGATCGTAGAGCAGGTTGAACATCGGATCGCCGATAAAGCTGTCGCCGGCATGCAGTACCAGCACATTATCGTGGGATACACGGGTTTGTCCCACCACGGTGGCAGCGCGGGCGAAGCCCCCGTGCAGTGCGATGCCTGACGCATCGCGCGGTGCAGACGGCAGGAGATTGCTGTGCGTGTCGTTGAGATGGAGGATGGTGAATTCCTGCGCGATGCACGGCCGGGCCAGAATCGACAGGACGAGCAAGAGCGCTGCGGAGTAAATGCGTGTCATGATGCTGCTCCTTGATGGATTGTGGTTTCGCGTTACTTGCAACGTCGCGCATCGGCGCGGGGCTTCTGTCACGGAATTGTCATAACAACGTCGATCGTTGTATGCACTGGTCGGCGACTCGGAACAACAAAAGCCGATGGGCGGTAGCGGTACCGCCCATCGGTGTGTCAACGCGGGTGCGTGGCAATAGAGGACGCGTCTATCGCACGTGCACCACGCGCTGTGACTGCCGCATGCCAGCCGCTTGCGCGATCAGGAAGTACACACCGGGACGCATGCCGGCGAAACGCAGCGGCAACGTGTGCTCGCCCGCCTGCAAGGGAGCGTCGATCAGTGTCAACACCGGGCGTCCCAGCAGGTCGTACAGCGCGACATGCACAGTGGTGTTGTCGCGCAGGGTGAGCACGGCGCTGCCCTCTTCACGCATGGGATTGGGATAGGCGCGCAGCGCCAGCGCATCGCTGCGCGTGGGTGCCGCGCCCTGCGTCTTCGGCACGACGGAGGCGGTGATGCGGCCCTGCGGCGGCGTGGCGGGTATGCTGCCCATGGTGGCGAAGTACTGCGTGAGCAGTTCGAATTCGGTGATGCCGATGGCGCCACCACCGGTGAAGATGGAGAGATTGCTGTAAGGTATGCTGAGCATATCCAGGAACATCGGTACCAGTTCGTTCGTGGCGACGCGGTACACCGCGGAGGGATTGATCGGAACGCCATTGTACAGCACGCCAGTGAGACGCGAGCCCACGGGCTGCGAGGGATTGTAGCTGTACGACAGCGATGATGATACTTGCAGGAGCATCTCATCCGAACTCTCGATGTCGGCGAGTGTTGACTCGAGTCCGATCATCAGATCCATGCCTGTCATGTCGAAGGTCACCACGCGATAGCCCAGCGCATTGACCGTATTGAAACCGTAGCCGATCATGCGGAACACATCCACCGGCAGCACCGGCCCGCCGTACAGCGGCTGCGCCGTGGAACCACCGGGTTGCAAGCCGATGTCCGCGCCGGTGGCGGCGGCATAGGCATCGGCCACAAGATTGCCGACCTGCGTATCGTGCATACCTGCCTGCGTGAGATCGCGTGCCTCCTCGCTCAGCGTTCCCGCGCAATAGGCGACCTGCTGCGAGAAAAGCCCCGGAATGTATTGCTCGATGCCGGCGGCGATACCTTGCACGACGGCGTTCACGCCTGCGTCTTCCTTCACCTTGCTATCGAGATCGATCAGATCATAGGCGTGTACCGACACCGCACCCTTGTGAATCTTCAGGCGCAGACGTCCGATCTGCCGGTACCGGCCCACAGTCTGCACGATTGCGGTCTGCGTACCGCCGGGATTGCTCACCATGACCGGCGTGGACAGCGCGAGATGATCGTGTCCGCCGACAATCACATCGATGCCGGGAATGTTCGAGGCGATGAGCTGGTCGAGAGTAAAACCCATGTGTGACAGACAAATCACAACGTCGCAACCTTGATCGCGCAAACTCGCCACCTGCGTGCCGATGATGGTCATCAGCGCAGTGACATCCTCGATCACCACTACCGGAGCGGGTTGCGAGAAATAATTGGTGCTGGGCGTGGTGAGGCCGATCACGCCCACGGTCAATCCCTGATACTGCTTCACCATCGCGGGCAGAATGTACTGTTGCAACGCCTGCACGGCTGGCGTGTTGGCGGAGAGATCGAGATTCGCTGAAAGCAGTGGAAATGCCGGCGTGCTGCCCAAGGTGTTGCCCAGCGCCAGGGCGAGTCCATCGGGCGTGAGGTCGAACTCGTGATTGCCCACGGCCATGGCGTCGATACCCAAGGCGGCGAGCAAGGACAGTTCCGCCGGAGCGTCGTACAGGAGATTGTACATGGGGTCGCCGATGAAGGCGTCGCCCGCATGCAGAGTCAGCACCGGCTGCTCGCCTTTCCGTTCGTGATTGATCACCTGCGCGGCGCGCGCGATGCCGCCGACGGTGCCGCGCAGCGTGTTGTCGCGTGGCGCGCCCGGGAGAAGATTGCTGTGCGAGTCGTTGAGATGCAGCACGGTGAGGAAACGGGTGGACTGCGCATGCGCCGTGCTGCACAACAGCAACGCGGCGAGGGTGGCGAGAAGGAAGTGACGGATCATGACGGACTCCTCTGTGAATGTGGTGATTGCTCGTGGGCAAATTGCGCAATCGCGCAGCTCGCTCTGTCACGAGATTGTCATGATGTGGTCAAAGAACATGCGCGCGTGGCGCTCCGTTTTCGTCCGTGCACGTCGCTCGTTGGAAGGCCGTCGTTTGGAAATACCCGGTGGACGGGGGAGATTGATGCATTGGAACTGCTATGGAGCAATGGAATGTCCACCGCCATGACCGCCGAACAACTGCAATCCCTGATCAACGGTTTCCGTCAGAGCCGCATTCTGCTCACTGCGGCGGAACTCGGCGTCTGCGACGCGCTGGCGGAAGGCGCGCGGAGCGCCGCGGATGTTGCCCGTTGTATAGCCGCGGACACGCGCGCCACCGACCGTCTGCTGCGCGCCCTCTGCGCGATGGGTGTGCTGCGCAATGCTGGAGACGAATTTCACAACACCGAGATGTCCGCGCGTTTTCTCGTGACCTCCTCGGACGAATATCTCGGCATGCTCGGGCATTACAACGCGCTGTGGGACCGTTGGTCCACGCTCACCGAGGCGGTACGGGCCGGTGGAGCGGTGTATCGCAGCTCACAGGCGGCTCCTTCCGGACCTTGGCTCGAGCATTTCATCGCGGCCATGCATTATCGTGCCCTTCCGCAGGCGGCCGACGATGTGAATCTCATCGACTTTCACGACGCGGCCAGCGCGCTGGACCTCGGCGGTGGATCCGGCGCCTACGCCATGGCAATGGCCCGTGTCAAGCAGGATTTGCGTGTGACGGTGTTCGATTTGCCGGAGGTTGTGCCGCTGACACGCAACTATATAGAGAAAGCGGGCCTGTCGCATCGCATCGACACGCGCGCGGGAGATTATTTGCGCGACGATATCGGATCGGGATACGACATCGTGTTTCTCTCCGCCATTGTGCACAGCAACACGGTGGAGGAGAACCGCCTCCTGCTACGCCGCTGTGTGGACGCTCTGGCGCCGGGTGGAACGCTGATCGTGCAGGATTTCATCATGGACGAAGATCGCGTGCATCCCCCGCATGGCGCGCTGTTCGCCTTGAACATGCTTGTGGCCACGGCCGGCGGCGACACCTTCACCGAAGACGAGATCTGCTCCTGGATGGAGGAATGCGGCCTTGAGGAAGTGCAACGCCGCGATACGCTGCATGGTACGGTGCAGATCAGTGGGAAAGTGAAGAGTGAAGAGTAAGGAGTCCGAAATCGCGGCGATCGATCACGCTCGAACGGGGCTACGATTTCACTCTTCAACACGGGTCTAAAACCACAGATTGCACAGATTTCACGCAGATTAACACAGATTATTCGTGGAAGTTCGCAAGGATTCGAGCATGTGACCGTGGGGGGGTGATTGACGCAGCGGCGGGAGAATGTTCAGAGCAGATCAGAGGTGAATTGTGAAAGGTGCCAAGTGAACAGCGCGGACCGCGATGCGGGCAAGCAGGCACGACGCGCGTTTCCGCTTTACTCTTTACCATTCAGTCTTCACCACCCACCCACCCGATGTGCAAATTCATTTTGTCATTCCACAACATTTTCCGTATTTTTCCAAGCTAGTACGATTGTTTACGATCAGTACCACGATACTCTATGTTTGAAGCACTGTCCGATAGACTGGAAGAAGCCCTCCGCCGCGTACGGGGGCAGCACCGCATTTCCGAAGGCAATGTCGACGAGACCTTGCGCGAGGTGCGGCGCGCCCTGCTGGAAGCGGACGTCAACTTCCAGGTGACCAGGGATTTCATCGATTCGGTGAAAGAACAGGCCCTCGGTCAGGACGTGCTCAAAAGTCTCACGCCGGGACAGCAGATCGTCAAGATTCTGCACGACGAACTCGTGCAGCTCATGGGCACGGAAAAAGCGGATCTGACGTTCGCGAAGACCGGTCCCACCGTCATCATGGTCGCGGGTCTGCAAGGTTCGGGTAAAACCACATTCAGCGCGAAACTGGCGCGTCTGCTCAAGAGCCAGGGCCGTCAGCCCCTGCTCGTGGCTGCCGACGTGTACCGCCCCGCCGCCATCGGGCAGCTCAAGCAGCTCGCCGAGCAAATCGGCGTGCCGGTGTATGCGGGCGACGAGAAACGCCCCGTGGCCATTGCCACCGAAGCACTGGAGGTGGCGCGGCAGCAGCTCTGCAATGTGATCATCATCGATACCGCCGGACGCCTCAGCATCGATGAAGAAATGATGCAGGAAGTGGCCGATATCAAGGCCAAGGTCAATCCCACGGAAATTCTGTTCGTGGTGGATTCCATGACCGGCCAGGATGCGGTGAATACGGCCAAGGCCTTCCACGACAAACTCGACTACAACGGCGTGGTTCTCACCAAGCTCGATGGCGATACCCGCGGCGGTGCCGCGCTGTCCATCCGCCGTGTGGTGGACAAGCCGATCAAGTTCGCTTCCGTTGGTGAAAAACTCGACGCGCTCGAGCCCTTTCACCCCGACCGCATGGCCTCGCGCATTCTCGGCATGGGCGACATCGTCACCCTCGCGGAAAAGGCGCAGGAGCAATTCGACGAAGACGAGGCCGCGAAACTCGAGCAGAAGATGCGGAAGAACCAGTTCACGCTGGAGGATTTCTTCTCGCAGATTCAGGTGCTCAAGAAAATGGGTCCGCTGTCCAGCGTGATCGAAATGATTCCCGGCGTGGGCAAGGCCCTGCGGGGACAGGAAATCGACGACCGTTCCTTCGTGAAAATCGAAGCCATGATTCAGTCCATGACTCCGGAGGAGCGGCAGAAGCCGCAGATCATCAACGGCAGCCGCCGGAAACGCATCGCGTCCGGCAGTGGAACGACGGTGCAGGATGTGAATCGCCTGCTCAAGCAGTTCACGGAAATGCAGAAGATGATGAAAAAGCTCACTCGTGGCGGCATGCGGCAATTCGCGCAAAGTATGATGAATCAGAAGTTTTCATAACCATTCTTTCTTTTTGGAGGCACAATTCCGTGGTAAAAATTCGTCTGCAGAGAAGGGGCAGGAAAAAGGCGCCCATCTACAAGCTCGTGGCGGCCGACGCCCGCTCCCCGCGTGACGGCAAATTCATCGAGGCACTCGGTCAGTACGCTCCTGTCGGTCCGAACGCGTCGCTCGTAATCGACGAAGAGCGCGCACTGTATTGGTTGGGCGTTGGCGCGCAGCCGTCCGATACGGCCCGCAGTCTGCTGAGCCAGGCCGGTGTCATGCTGCGTTTCCATCTCCAGCGCAAGGGCAAGAGCCCCGAGGAAATCGCACAGGAAATGGACGCCTGGCGCAAGAACAATGCCGCCAAGGCCATGACCGTGTCGAAGAAGCAGCTTCGCGCGCAGCGCAAGGCCGAGCTGGACGCGAAGGCCGCCGCCGAGAAAGCCGCCGCCGACAAGGCAGCCGCTGAAGCCGCCGCGAAAGCCGAAGCCGAAGCCGCCGCCAAGGCCGCTGCCGAAGCCGCCGCCGCTGCGGAAAACGCTCCGGCCGAGGAAGCCGCTCCCGAAGCGCCTGCCGCAACGGAGTAAGTTCCCGAAGCTCGTCGTCGGTGACCACACATGTCCGAACTTTGCCTCATTGGCACCATTCTCGCCGCCAGCGGTATCCGCGGCGAAGTGAAGGTTCGGTCGTGGTCCGATGTCCCGGGGCGCTTCGAAGCCCTGTCCGTCGTCCACGTCGGACGCGATGAGTCCTCGGTGCGCGAGTTCCGCGTACGCGGCGCGAAGGAAGGCCACGACATCGTCCGCCTTCATCTCGAGGGCTGCGACGACAGAAACGCGGCCGAAGCCCTGCGCGGCTTGCACCTGTACGTGCGCGTCGATGCCATGGCAGCTCCACCGGAAGGCCGCTATTTCATCCACGACCTCATCGGTTGCGAGGTACGGGATACGGATGGCCACCCGCGCGGCATCGTGAAGGACGTGATGCTGCTGCCAGCCAACGATGTGTACGTGGTGGATGCCCGGGGTAGCGAAGTACTGCTCCCCGCCGTGCCCGCCATCGTTCACAGCGTGGATACCACGAATAAACGCATCGTGGTGCATGCCCTTCCGGGCTTGTTCGAGGACGAGGATGAGGATTGACATCATCACCGCTTTTCCGCCGTTTTTCGACGGACCATTGAGCGAAAGCATCGTCCGCCGGGCGCGTAAAGCAGGATATGTGGACATCGTGCTGCACGATTTGCGCGATTGGACACACGACAAACATCGCACGATCGACGATTCGCCCTACGGCGGTGGCGCGGGGATGATTCTCAAACCCGAGCCCCTGTTCGAATGCATCGAACACTTGCAGGCCGAGAGGCAATACGACGAAGTGATACTCACCTCGCCCGCGGGCGAGGTACTCAAGCAGGCGGAGTGCACGCGCCTTTCGATGTGCACCAATCTGCTTCTTCTCTGCGGCCACTACAAAGGAGTGGATCAACGTGTGATCGACGCCCTGGTGACCAAGGAAATCTCCATCGGCGACTATGTGCTGACCGGTGGAGAACTCGCCGCGGCAGTGCTGGTGGACGCCGTGGTGAGACTGATTCCCGGCGTGATCGGCGACGGCGAATCGCTGCTCAGCGATTCCTTCATGGACGGCGGACTGGATTGCCCGCATTACACGAGGCCTCCCGTGTATCGCGACATGGCGGTTCCCGAAGTCCTGCTCAACGGCGATCACGCACGTGTGGCGGAATGGCGCCGCACGGCGGCACGCGAACTGACCCAACGCCGCAGACCCGATCTGCTGCCCCCGGACGAACGACGGTAACGTGAAGTACAGATCATTTTTTCATACATTGACAGAGCCATACCAAGGAGTACCCCGATGAACACCATTGACATGCTCGAGCGTGCGACGATGAAGAGCGACATCCCGGCCTTCGTGCCCGGCGACATCGTCAACGTGCATGTGCGCGTCAAGGAAGGCAACAAGGAGCGCATTCAGGAATACCAGGGCATCGTGATTGCCCGCAAGGGTGCCGGTGCGCGCGAGACCTTCACTGTGCGCAAGATTTCCAACGGCGTCGGCGTCGAGCGCATTTTCCCTGTGCACTCGCCGTCCATCGCGCGCATCGAGAAGGTGCGTTCGGGCCGCGTGCGCCGCGCCAAGCTGTTCTATCTCCGCACCCTCGCCGCGAAGCAGGTGCGCGCGAAGACGACCTGATCGTCTCCGTTCTCCATCAGTGGGCGGGGAGCGATGCTTCCCGCCGAGTTCGCTCCGGAGGCATGCGTCGCATGTCTCCTTTCATTCTGTGGCATCGCGCGGCGCCGGACACGGACGTTGCGCGGTACTTCGTCGCTGTGTTTCAACGAAATCCGGTAACGCCATGATGACCTTCGTCCATTCCGCTCACAAGAGAAACTCGGCTCTCTTGTCCACCTTCATGGCGGAGTCTGGTAGCACGCTGTTTCTCGAGCCGACGATGCCGCTCGGCGATGCGGAGTGGCAATTCACCGAGGGCGTGGCGGACGGCGGGTTACTTTCGCCGCTTGCCTACGGGAAGCGTGAAGGCGAGGTGGTGCTGCTGCCCGGCGCCTGTCTGGCGGCCTACGCGGGCACAGGGGATATACGCCTGTTGTTCCGAGGCGGACTGAAAAGCTTCGCAACACTTGGCCATTATCACGAACCCGACCTCGAACTGATGCTCGCGCAGGTGCTGCTCAAGGAAAAATACGGCATGGAGCCGCGGCTGCTGCGCGTGAAAGGCGAGGTCGCCGAGGTCATGCCGGCGGTCGATGCATTACTGCTCGGGACGCGCGACGCTGATCGAGCGGTGCACGGTTACGACGGACTGGATATGATCGACGAATGGTTCGACATGACGCAGTTGCCCTTCGTACGCGAAGTGTTCATGGCCTGGGAGCACCGCGTGGATCCGGCAGTGGTTACCGCCGTGGGACGAGCCGGCGAGATACTGGACGAGCAGGCGCTGCGTGAAGTGGAGAAATTGCTGCAGCAGCACGACGAGGGTCCGCTGCTCTCCGCCATGCCCGCGCATTACCGCTATCGGCTCGACGACGACGCCATGGAAGGCCTGCGCCAATTTTTCCAATTCGCATTCTACCATGGATTGCATCGCGACATCCCCGATTTCCGCGTGTGGGAGAGCGAGGCCGAAGGGTAAATTCGTATTCCTTGCGCCGCAGCACGCGGGGCTCTAGATTGCCAGTTTGCATGCGGTATGGCACCAGGCCAACCGCATCGACGCCGCAGCCCACGCGGGCGGGCGCGAGGAGAAACGGCGCGCAACGCGCCAGCCACCGTCAACGCACTCGCATATGCTGACCTCGCTGTATATCAGGAATTTCGCGCTGATCGAGGAAATCCGCGTCGATTGCACGCCCGGCCTCACCGTGATCACGGGTGAAACCGGCGCGGGCAAGTCCATTGTCATCGATGCGCTCGGCCTCGTGCTTGGCGAACGCGCCGACACCACGATGGTGCGCCAGGGGAGCGACAAAGCGGTGATCGAGGCCGAATTCGATGCTGGTCCGCTTGAGTATCTTCGTCCGCTGCTCGAGAACCTCGGCGCGGAGTGGCAGGACGTGCTGATTCTCCGCCGCGATGTGTCGGTGAAAGGCGTAAGCCGGGCTTTTGTCAACGATTCCCCCGTCCCCGTATCCGAATTGCGCGCTCTGGGCAACCGCCTCGTCGACATTCACGGACAGCACGAGCATCAATCGCTGCTGCGTCAGGACACCCATCGCGCCATACTGGACAGCGATCCCGCCGTGGCCGGCGCGCTTGCGGCCTATCGCGAGGTCTACGCACGCTTCGTCGAAGGCATACGCGCGCTGGACGAGGCCCGCGGTACGCGCGACCGTATCGAAGAGCGCCGCCTCGTGGCGGAGCATCAACTGCGCGAAATCGCCGCCGTGAATCCGCAGCCCAATGAGGATGAGGACATCGAGCGCGAACTGCGTGTGGTGGAACATGCGGAGAAGCTGGCCACCGCCGCGCATCAGGCGTTGGAGTTGCTCTACGATGCCGACAACAGTGTGGTGGACATGCTCGGCCGCAGCGAGCGCCTGCTGGACGAGATCACGCGCATCGACCCGACGCTCGCGCCGCAGCAGGCCGAATTGACCGGCACCGTATCGCTGCTGTCGGACATCGCGCACACGTTGCGCGACTATGCCGAGGGCTTCGATTTCCGTCCCGATCACGCCGAGCGCCTGCGGCATCGTCTCGCGGAACTGCTGCAACTCACGCGCAAATACCGCATGGGCATCGCCGAGTTGATAGACAAGCGTGACGCGCTGGAAGAGGAATTGCGAGGATTGGACAATATCGACGATCGCATCGCGTCACTTGAATCCGCCGTGGATGCGCTGCGCGCGGAATGTTCGAAGGCCGGGCTTGCGCTGACGCGCGAACGTGAGCGCGCCGGTGCTGAACTGGCGAAGCATGTACCCGCCGAACTGCGCGCACTCGGAATCAAGCAGTCCGTGTTCGCTTCACGGCTGCTGCCACTGCGTGTCGACAGCGATGCTGGAGCGCGTTACCTCACGCGGGGCCGAGATCGACTTGGCTGCGGACCCGACGGCTGCGAGGATGTGGAATTTTACCTCTCCACCAATCTCGGCGAGGACCCCAAGCCGCTGGCGCGCGTGGTGTCGGGTGGCGAGGTGTCGCGCATCATGCTGGCGCTCAAAGGCTTGTTTGCCGGACGCGACCGCATTCCCATCATGGTGTTCGACGAAATCGACGTTGGCGTGAGCGGCACCATCGCCCGCAAGGTGGGCGAGGCCATGCGCAAGCTGGCGCGGGCGCATCAGATCATCGCCATCACCCATTTGCCACAAATCGCCGGACTCGGCGACCGGCATTTGCTGGTGGAGAAGCACAGCGGCAACGGCCGCACCAGCACGCGCGTGCTGCCGTTGGATACAGATGCGCGGCTCAACGAATTGGCGCGTCTGCTCAGCGGCGACCGCATCACCGAGGCGGCGCTACAGAGCGCGCGCGAATTGCTCGCTTCCTGACACGCCGGGACGGGCATTTTTTCACACAACGATCGCTGTCGAGGCGACGGCGCTTTTCGAGAACAAGGACATGGCACTCGTTTTTTACGACACCCTCACCAAATCCCTGCAACCCTTCACGCCGCTGCATCCGGGCGAAGTGCGCATGTACACCTGCGGACCCACGGTGTACAATTTTTTCCACATCGGCAACGCCCGCTCTTTTGTGATGTCGGATGTCATCCGCCGCTATTTTGAATACCGCGGCTACAAGGTGACGTATGTGATGAACATCACGGATATCGACGATAAAATCATCAAGGCGGCGAACGAGGAAGGGGTGGATGCGGCCGACATCGCCACGCGCTATGCCAAGGCCTTTCTCGATGATGCCGCGCGCTTCGGCATACGTCCCGCCGACGTGCATCCTCGCGCCACGGAGAGCATTGCCGACATCATCGCGCATATCGAGGGTCTGATCGCCAAGGGCGCGGCCTACGAGGTGGATGGCGATGTGTATTTCCAGGTGAATGCCTTTCCCGAATACGGCAAGCTCAGCGGCAAGAACATCGAGGATTTGCAGGTGGGCGCGCGCGTCGAGGCCGACACGCGCAAACGCAATCCGGTGGATTTCGCCCTGTGGAAGGCCGCGAAACCCGGCGAACCCTGGTGGGAAAGTCCCTGGGGCAACGGCCGCCCCGGCTGGCATATCGAGTGCTCGGTCATGTCGCAGAAATTCCTCGGACAGAGCTTCGACATACATGCCGGAGGCAACGATCTGATTTTTCCGCATCACGAAAACGAAATCGCCCAGAGCGAGGCGCTCACACATGCGCCTTTCGCCCGCTACTGGTTACACTTCGGTTTTCTGAATGTGGACAATGAGAAAATGTCGAAGTCGCTGGGCAATTTCTTCACCGCGCGCGACATACTCGACAAGTACAGCGCCGAAGCGTTGCGCTTCTTCTATCTGCAGACGCATTACCGCAGCCCGCTGAATTTTGTGCACGAAGGCCTCGATGCCGCGCGTACAGGGTTGCAGAAACTGCAATCGCTGTACGACGCCCTGGGCGAGGCGGGCGAAGGCACGGCGACGCTGGACGTGCCGATGTGGGAGCAGCGCTTCATCGAGGCGGTGGACAACGATTTCAACACACCCGCGGGAATGGGCGTGCTGTTCGAGTTCACCCGCGAAGCCAACGCGCGCTTGCACAGCGCCGAAGGACTGCGCTCCGAGGACAGGGCCGCCGCGCGGGACTTCCTGACGCGCAGCGCGCAGGGTGTGTTCGGCATCGTGCGCCCGGCGGGAAGCGCCGCCGATGGAGCGGCGGACGCGCTGGTCGAGCAGCTCATGGAGCTGTTCATCGCCCTGCGCACCGAGGCGCGCAAGGACAAGCAATGGGCGCTGTCGGACAGGATACGCGACGGTCTGGCCGAGATCGGCGTGCTGCTCGAGGACAGCCGTGAAGGAACGCGTTGGAAACGCAAACAGTGAGGCGATATGAGCGAGCATGATCGAACGGAGGAATCCGTACTCTGGAGCAATTTTTTCTCGCGCGACGAGCGCAAGGATATTCTCACCATGCTGCGCGGTGTGCCCATTTTCGAAGACTTGAGTCGCCGCGATCTCAAGGCGCTCGAGCGCATCTTGCACCTGCGCAAATACCACGCCGGCGAGTACATCTTTCGCGAGGGTGATCCCGGACTCGGCATGTACATCGTCGAGCAGGGTACCGTTTCCATCGTGAGCGAGAGCCGCAGCCGCGAGCTTTCGCGCCTGCGCAAGGGCGAGTTTTTCGGAGAAATGGCGCTGTTCAACGATCGTCCGCGCAATGCCAGCGCGGTGGCCTTCGAAGACACGCGGCTCTTCGGCTTTTTCCAGCCCGATTTGTTCGGACTGCTGGAAACGCATCCGCGTATAGGCGTGAAAGTGGTGTTGAAACTGGCGCGCATTCTCTCGGAGCGATTGTATCGCGCCGGGCAGGAAAATGCGCGCCTGATGGAGGACGCGAAGCGCAACTGAGCATGCCATGCTGACGAACACCAAAATCCTCATCGTACTTCTGCTGCTCGTGCTGGCGGGTATCGCCGTGTTCACGGTGTACACCATCGGCTCGATCGTGGCGATGCTGCTGCTGGCGTTTCTCTTCGCCTTCATCATTTCGCCCGCGGTGGATTTTTTGGAAAGCAAAGGCATGCCGCGCACCCTGGCGGCAACCATTGTGTTTCTGCTCAGCCTCGGTTTGCTGGCGCTGGTGGTGTACGAGGTGTCGCCGCTGATTTATTCGCAGCTCGTGGCGTTGGAGGAAATGCTCAATCTCGGACAGTTGCGCAAGAGCATCGCCGAGTTGGAGCGCTTCCTTCGCAAAAATCTCGCCTTCCTCGGTGTGCGCAAGCTGGGTCTGTCCACGAAAATCGAGGAGTGGCTGGGAGCGGTGTTCGACAACGCGATCAGCATCGCCTCGGGCCTGGTGGGTGTGGTGATTTTCGTGGTGATGACGCTGATCTCCACGTTTTTCCTGCTCAAGGACGGGCGCATGCTCAAGAAGGCCTTCATTGAAATTGTGCCGAATCAGTTCTTCGAAATGGCACTGAGCATCGTGCACAAAATCGACTGGTCGCTGGGTGCGTATTTGCGCGGCATCGTGCTTGACGCGTTGGTCATCGGCGTGATCACCACCGGAGCGATGTGGCTGCTGGACATCCCCAACTTTTTGCTCATCGGCCTCGTGGCCATGGTGGCCAATCTGGTGCCGTATCTCGGGCCGCCCACCGCGGCGCTGGTGGCGAGCATTATTTCGGTGCTCACGCTCAACAGCTTCGCGCAAGTGCCGGTGATTCTCATCACCTTCACGCTGATTCGCCTGTTCGATGATTCGGTGGTGCAACCGCTCACCATTTCGCAGAGCGTGAAATTGCATCCGGTCACCATCATTTTCGCCATTCTCATCGGCGGCCATCTGTTCGGTATTCTCGGCATGCTTTTCGCCGTGCCTGTGGCGGGCGTGGTGAAAGTGGTCGCCTCGGAACTGTATTTCGGACTCAAACGCTACCGCGCCGTGTACTGAGTGCATCGCGGAGCACAAGCGCCGCCGTGGCACGGTTGCGCGCAAGGTGTGTATGGAAACAACAAACGACAGCAACAGCCCCTCTCTGCGCAGGGGTGATACGATACGCCTCACTGTGGACAAAGCCGCATTCGAGGGACGCGCCGTGGGGCGTCACGAGGGTCTCGTGGTGTTTATCGACGGCGCCGTGCCCGGCGATGTGGTCGAGGCGCAGGTGTATCGGAAGAAGAAGCAATTCGCCGAGGCGCGTCTCGAGCGCGTGCTCGAAGCATCGCCCGAGCGCGTGCAGCCGCCCTGCACGCATTTCGGTGTCTGTGGCGGGTGCACGTGGCAGCACATGCGCTACGAAACGCAATGCGCGTGGAAGCGCGAGCATGTGCGCGACGCGTTCGAGCGTCTCGGGGGCTTTGCGGATATTCCCATCCTCGATACGCTCGCCGTGCCCGAACCCTTCTGGTACCGCAACAAGATGGAGTATTCCTTCGGGGAAATGCGCTGGTTGCTGCCCGACGAACTGGGCACGGTGGATCGCGATGCCGAGCTGTTCGCGCTGGGCCTGCACGTGCCGAAGCGCTACGACCGCATTCTCCACATCGAGGCCTGCCATCTCGAATCGCCCGAGAGCAATGCGATACTTCAGGCCACGCGATCCTTTTTTCTGCACCACGGCATCCCGGCCTATTCCACACGCACGCACACCGGCGATCTGCGGCATCTCGTCATCCGCGAAGGCAAGCACACGGGCGAGCGTATGGTGTTCCTGGTGTGCACGCAGCGCAACGATGCGCTGATGGAGGAATATGCCGCCATTCTGCGCGATCCCGCCCTGGGAGTCAGCACCTTCGTTCAGGGTGTGACGCAGCGCAAATCCTCGGTGGCTGTTGCCGAGGAGGAAATCATCCGCTTTGGCGACGGGATTATCCGCGAGCGTCTGGGCGACAACGTGTACCGCATTTCACCCACATCATTTTTCCAGACCAACACGCTCCAGGCGGAACGGCTGTACGATCTCGCCATGGCCGCCGCCGAGCTGCGTCCCGACGATGTGGTGTGGGATTTGTACTGCGGCACGGGCAGCATTTCGCTGCACATCGCGCGTCACGTGCGCGCGGTGGTGGGCGTGGAGTTGCACCCCGCCGCCGTGGCCGATGCGCGGCGCAACGCGGCCGACAACGGTATCGACAATGCGGAGTTCCATGTCGCCGATATCGTGGATTTTCTCGATCCCGTTCGGCAGGCCGCAACGCCCTGGCCCGATGTGATCGTCGTGGATCCGCCGCGTGCGGGATTGCATCCGCGCGTGGCCGAGGCCATCGGCGCATCGGCCGTGCGGCGTCTGGTGTATGTGAGCTGCAATCCCGCCACCAGCGCGCGCGATTGCGCCCTGCTGCGCGAGCATGGCTACGTGGTCGAGCAGGTGACGCCCGTGGACATGTTTCCCCACACCTGGCATATCGAATGCGTGATACGCCTGCGGCATCTCGGCTGATAATGGCGGAGGTCCGCTTCCACCGGAGCATGGCGCTTCCGGCCGCACTGCTGTTATCGCTGCTGCTGCATGCGGGTGGGCCAATGCCGTTATGTGCGCAGAGTCGCTCGGACGCCGACATCATCTGGCGCGACTGGGGTGAGGTGTACAGCGCCCCTGCGCATTTCGATTCGCAGGATTGGCTGTGGGTGGGTGCCACCCTGGCGGCCACCGTCGGTGCGTGGAGTATGGACGAGGATGTGCGGTCGGCCTCACAGCGGCTGCGGAGCCCGACGCTGGATGATGCCCTGTTCGTTGGAGATGTGTTCGGGTCCGGCGAATTCGCCCTCGGTCTGACCGCACTCGTGTACGGCGGAGGAACGCTGCTGGACGACGCGGAAGCGCGCACCATCGGTCGATTGCTGTTGCAATCGTTGCTCTATGCCGAATTCATCAACGGTATGTTGAAAATGTCGCTCGGACGCTCGCGTCCATACACCGGTGCGGGGCACGCATCCTTCGATCCGTTTTCGCTCGACCATGCGCGCACCTCTTTTCCCTCGGGACACAGCACGGCGGCCTTCGCCATTGCCATGACACTGTCGAAGCGGCTCGATTCGCCCGTGGCCAGTGTGCTGCTGTTCGGCATGGCGGGCGTGACCATGGTGCAGCGCATCGTGAGCGACAATCACTGGTTGTCCGACACCGTGCTCGGCGCGGTGTTGGGCGGTGTGGTGGCGCATGCGGTGGTGGAATTGGAAAAGGAAAGGGAGAGAAGGAATTCCGAAGTATTGCCCCTCGGTGCCGGAGCCGCTCCGCACAAGCCGCTGTTGCGGCTGACGCTGCCTTACTGATCCACCGCGCCGCGGTGGACGTCGAACCCGACGAGGGTGAAACGCTCCATGTTGCCGTGTCGCATTGCCAGCCAGCTTGCTTCGATGCGGCGGTCGCCGGCGCCGCGGAGCGCGAAACGCATTTCGCCCGCGCCCTGCCGCTCGCGCAACCATTCCGCGCAACTCCGCGCCGCATCGGACTCCGCGAATAACACGCGCAGCGTGGCACCGCGTGCATCGTGCGCGAGGCCCAGACGGGCGGAGGTGTCCACATCCATATCATGCACATTCAGCAGTGCGTCCACGGTCAGCAGCAGGGGACGATGGCGGCAGCGTGCGGACAGACGCCGCATTTGCGCGGCGAGCGAAGCCAGCAACGCGTCGTGTTCCTCGACTCGTATGCGCGCACGGAGTTCGGCCAATTCCGCTTCGCTCACATCGCCGTGCATCACCTCGCTGATCGCATCGAGAGGCAGGGCAATGGCGCCGGCGGTCCACAGCGCCAGCAGCCCCGCGAGGCCGATCATGGCGAGCAGGGCGGGGATGAGGATGAGTGGACTGCGCAGGAGAAAGTGGCGAATGCCGTCGGCGAACATGTAATCAATGAGGATGAGCGCGGCGATGAAACTGAGCAGCAACACCAGAAGATGGGAGAGAAAAATGCGGTGAAAAATCGCTGCGCGCTTCCGTTCTTTCGCCATATCAGGCCCCGGTGAGTTTGCTGATGCTTTTTTGTTCGCCCATGAGAATGAGGATGTCGTTTTCCTCGATCACGGTGTCGGGCATGGGCACACCGATGATACGTTCTGAAACACGCTTTCCGTCCACCTCGTTCACGCGCTTGATCGTGATGAGGTTTACCGCGTATTTCCTGCGCAAATCCAGATCCTTGAGCATCGAACCGATCATGTATCTTGGGGCCTTGACCTGAATGATACTGTATTCGTCGGTGAGGGGAATGGCATCGAGCACATTCGGATTGATGAGCGAGGTGGCGAGACGCTCGGCCATGTCGAGGTCGGGCGACACCACATGATGCACGCCGACGCTTTTGAAAATGCGCGTATGTATCGGGTTGGTGGATTTGACAATGACATTCTTGCAGCCGAATTCCAGCAGCAACACGCAGGTGAGCAGGGCGTTGTCGAAGTCCTCGCCGATGGACACGATCACCGCATCCAGGTCCTCCAGCCCCTGATTGCGCAGGGTTTTCTCATCGGTGCTGTCGAGGCGCACGGCGTAGGCCACCTCGTCCTTCATTTCCTCGATTTTCATCATCGTGTTGTCCATCACAATGACTTCGGCGCCGAGGCGCGTGAGTTCGCGCGCGATGTTCTGACCGAAGTATCCGAGTCCGATGATTGCGAAACGCTTGACCATGATTGCAGCTCCGGATTAGCCCACGATGACGGATTCCGACGGATAGTCGTAGCGGCTCGTGGGCGCAGGTGTGGTAAGGGATTGCACGATCGTCAGCGCGCCCACGCGTCCGATGAGCATGGTGAACACGAGGACGATTTTACTTGCGTCGGTGAGACCGAAGGTGATGCCTCGCGAGAGCCCCACCGTACCCATGGCCGATGTGCATTCAAACACGATATCGAGCAGGGGCCAGGGTTCCCACAGCGAAAGCAGGATGATGGACAGGGCCACGGTGAGCATGGCGAACCAGAGCACGGCATGCGCGCGGTCCACCGTCGCCTGAGTGATACTGCGGCGGCGCACTTCTATCGTCCGCTTTCCGCGAAGGTAATTGAGAGAGGACAGGAAAATCACCGCCACGGTGGTCGTTTTAATGCCGCCGCCGGTGGAGGCGGGCGAGGCGCCGATGAACATGAGCATGATGAAAATCAACGACGCCGGCGTGGCCATTGCTCCGATGTCCACGGTGTTGAACCCCGCGGTGCGCGTGCTGATGCTCTGGAATATGGCGGCGAGAATTTTCTCGCCCAGCGACAGATCGCGCAACGAGGTATTGTAATCCATGACGAGGTACAGCAGCGCACCGAAGAAAATCAACAACGCCGTGGTGACCAACACGAGTCGAGTGTGCGTGGTGAGTCGCCGCTGATGACGCGCGACACCTCGGCTCCACGGCCGTGCACGCAGCACATTCATGATGGTCATGAATCCGAGGCCGCCCAGCACAATGAGCGAGGCGATGGTGATGTTGATCATGGGATTCATGGCTATGCCGCGCTCGGCGAGATTGGCCGAGAACAGGGAAAATCCGGCATTGCAAAACGCGGAAACGGAGTGGAAGATCGAGCTGAACAAACGATCGCCCACGGAGGAGAAGCGCGCGGGATCCCAGGAGAAGAACAGCAGCAGCGCCCCCAATGCTTCGATGATGAAGGTTACGCCCACGATGCTTTTCAGCGTGCGCCGCACTTCGCCGAGATTCTCACGATTGAGAAAATCCTGCATCAACACGCGTTCGCGAATGCTCAGCCGGCCGGCGAAGAGAGCGAAAAACGTGGTGAACGTCATCAATCCCAGGCCGCCGATTTGTATCAGCACGAGAATGATGAGCTTGCCAGTGAAGGTGAATTGTGTCGCCGTATCGACAACGATGAGTCCGGTAACACACACCGCACTGGTGGAGGTGAACAGCGCATCCACCACTGAAATGCCCTCCGTGGTGGCGCGTGGCAGAAGGAGGCCGAGCGTGCCCGCGAGAATGACGAACACGAAACTGGCGATGAACAGCCGCGCCGGCTGTATCTGCTTCATCGCGATGCGCCTGCTGAGCCGTACCGCGGAGAAGAGCATATCCACGAGGATCACGAACTGCACGAGCACCACGTATACCATGGTGATGTTCAATTCGAGATTCAGGGCGTCGTTGCTGGTCAACCAGCGCAGCAGCATTGGCAGAAAGGGAAGAATGAGCAGCAGAGCCAGCGTCAAACCGTACTCGATGCGACGCTCCCGCAGATGCGCGCGCCGGTCGGGCGTAAGCAGCAGTTTCACCGCCTGCTGTGCGATAAACAGCACCAGTACCGCGATATCCAGCATGCGCAGCATGGAGCGGAGTTCCACGCCGATATGAAAACCGTGCTGCAACAGCAAGGAAAACGCCGCAACCACAATCACCACGAACATGCCGCGGTTGATCACGCGCGTGAGAGCGTCGAAGCGGTCGGGTGAGCGTTGAATCCTGCGTATCAAAGGCATTGATGCTTCCTTCAAAGGGACAAAACTATCACACCCCGCGCCGCGAAACAAGCGCCCGGTGATGTGGCCGCGCATCGGAGCAGTTGAGGGTTGAAAGTGGAAAAAGAATAAAAGATGAAAAGGAGAGCAGGAGAAAAGGTGATTACCGACAACCCATTTCACCTTTTCGTTCTTTCCCCATGACCTGTCAACGCACTTCACCGTGCCAACCGCCCGTCGCGCCATTCAACCCGCCCGTCTTCGTCCGCGCTGCCCGCCCGCGACGGGGTTGTACAAGGGAGGAGGGCTTCGTAACTTTATATGATACGAATGTGTCATGAATTTCTCCGGGCGGCTGAGCCATGGGTCAACTTATCGCAAGTATTTCGGGCATTCGCGGCATTGTCGGCGATTCCCTCACCCCCGAGGTGGTCATCGCCTATGTGAGCGCATTCGCGCGCTGGTGCGGCGGCGGTTCCGTTGTGATCGGCTACGATGGCAGGCCTTCGGGCGAAGCGATCATGGATCTTGCGCGCGCAACATTGCGCCTGTGCGGCGTGGATGTGGTGGACATCGGCATGGCGCCCACACCAACGGTGCAACTCGCGGTGGAACACAGCACGGCGCGGGGTGGCATTGCCATCACCGCCAGCCATAATCCGGGCGAATGGAACGGCCTGAAATTTCTCAATGACGGCGGCGTGTTTCTGGACGCCGAGGAAAACGCCTCGCTGTTCGCTCTCGTGGCCGCCGGCGAGCGCGCATGGATGCCCGCCGTGGGCATGGGCGCGCACACGCATCGCTACGACGCCGTGGCCGACCATATCGAACGCGTGCTGGCCTGCGAGGTGGTGGATGTAATGCGCATTCGCGCGCGACGCTTCCGTGTGGTGGTGGATGCCGTGAACGCTTCGGGCAGCGTGGCCGTGCCCGCGCTGTTGCGCGAATTGGGCTGCGAGGTGATCGAGGCCGCCTGCGACGGCAGCGGAGAATTTCCTCACACGCCCGAACCACTGCCGGAGAATCTGACTTCCCTTGGCGACGCCGTTCGTGCACAGCGCGCCGATCTCGGCATCGCCGTGGATCCCGATGCCGACCGCATCGTGCTCTTCGACGAGCGCGGCCTGCCCTTCGGCGAGGAGTATTCCATCACCACCGCCGTGCATGCGGTATTGGAAGCGCTGCCCGAAGGGGAGCGCGCCGACGCCGGCATTGTGGTGAACCTCTCCACCACGCGCGCGGTGGACGATGTGGCCGCGCGCCACGGAGCGACGGTACATCGGGCACCCGTGGGCGAAATCAACGTGGTTCGAGCGATGCTCGCGCAGCGCGCGGTGGTCGGCGGCGAGGGCAGCGGCGGAGTGATACTGCCGGCCGTGCATGCCGGGCGCGATTCGCTGGTCGGCGCGGCGCTGGTGTTGCAGGCGCTGTCGGGCTTCAGCGGCCCGGCATCCGCGTTTCGCGCAACCTTGCCCGAGTGGGTGATTCGGAAATTCCGCTACGGCATCGAAGGACTCGATGCCGCCGCGGTGCTGCGTCGCGTGGCCGAGTCCTACGCGAGCGAACGTGTGGATACGCGCGATGGCGTGCGCATTGATTTCGCCGATGGTTGGGTGCATGTGCGCAGTTCCAACACCGAGCCCATCATGCGCGTGATCGCCGAGGCGCGCAGCGCCGACGAGGCCGCCACCCTGGCGCGCGCAGTGGCCGAGCGGGCCTTCGCCGGCACGAACGTACGGATTTGACAAGACATCATTGTTCCATTACAACGAGAAGAAACGTATGACGACGATTGTGGACATTCTGGCTCGCGAAATACTGGATTCGCGCGGCAATCCCACCGTGGAGGTGGAGGTGGAACTCGAAAGCGGTGCGCGCGGCCGCGCTGCCGTGCCCTCCGGCGCGTCCACCGGCGAACGCGAAGCCGTGGAGCTGCGCGACGGCGATGGCGAACGCTATCTCGGCAAGGGCGTGCTCAAGGCCGTGGAACATGTCAACGACGTGCTGGCCGACGAACTCATCGGGTGGGACGCGCTCGATCAGAACGGCATCGACACCTATATGATTGAACTCGACGGCACGCCCAACAAGGCGCGCCTCGGCGCCAACGCCCTGCTCGGCGTGTCGCTGGCCGTGTCGCGCGCCGCCGCGCAGACCTTTGGCCTGCCGCTGTACCGCTACATCGGCGGAACCAACGCCAAGGTGCTGCCCGTGCCGCTGATGAACATTCTCAACGGTGGCAAGCATGCCGACAACACGGTGGATTTCCAGGAATTCATGATCGTGCCCTACGGCGCTCCCACATTCAGCGAAGCGCTGCGCTACGGTGCGGAAATTTTCCATGCACTGAAAAAGGTGTTGAGTGATGCCGGCTACAACACCAGCGTGGGCGACGAGGGCGGCTTCGCTCCGAGCCTCACTTCCAACGAGCAGGCCATTCAGTTCATTCTCAAGGCGATGGAAAAAGCGGGCTACACGCACGAGGATTGCCACATCGCCCTCGATGTGGCCGCCAGCGAGATGTTTGAAAAACAGCCCGACGGCAGCGGTCTCTACCGCTTCTTCAAATCCGACAAGAGCTTGAAAACCTCCGAGGAAATGATAGAGTTGTACGCCGATCTCGCGGCGAAATATCCCATCATCTCCATCGAAGACGGACTTGGCGAAAACGATTGGGACGGCTGGAAAAAGCTGACCGAGCGTCTGGGCGCCACCTGCCAGCTCGTGGGCGACGATATTTTCGTCACCAATACGGCGATTCTCTCCGAAGGCATTCGCCGCGACATCGCCAATTCCATTCTCGTCAAAGTCAATCAAATCGGTACACTCACCGAGACGCTCGATGCCATTGAGATGGCGAAGCGCGCGCGCTACACCTCGGTGATCAGCCATCGCTCTGGCGAAACCGAAGATCCGATCATCGCCGATATCGCCGTGGCCACCAATGCCGGGCAGATCAAAACCGGATCGGCCAGCCGTTCGGATCGCATCGCCAAATACAATCAGCTCCTCCGCATCGAGGAGGAACTCGACACCAACGCCATGTTCGCCGGCGTGTCGGCGTTCAATGTGAGCCGCTGACGCGGTGACCGTTCTCATCGCGCCCGACTCCTACAAAGGCGCGCTTTCCGCTTCCCGGGCCGCCGCTATCATGCGTGATGCGATCATCGCGCAGGATGCGGCGGCCCGCTGCATTCTCCTGCCGCAGGCCGACGGAGGCGAGGGCAGCGTGGAAGCCTTGCTCGCGGCGGGCTGCGGCGTGGCACGCGAGTTGCGCGGGCGAACGCTGATTGACGAGGACCGGCCACTCAGTGTGCTGGATCTTGGAAAGGGCGAGTGGCTGATCGAAGCCGCGAGTTGCATCGGCTGGGAGATGACACGGGGTCGACAGGGTGCAGCCAACATCGTGGACAGCGCGCCGCTGGGCGAACTCCTGCTGCGCATCGCCACGGATGCGCGGCGCGTCCACGTCGCGCTCGGTGGCACGGCCAGCAGCGACGGCGGCGTCGGTCTCGCCGAAGCGCTCGGAGCGGAGTTGCATTTCGCCTCCCACCGTCCCGCCGAAGTATTCGAGCGACTCACTGCTGTGCGCGGTGTATCGTGGAAGCGGCCCTTCGATGCCGATGTCCTGGTCTGGGCGGATGTTCGCACGCCTCTTCTCGGGCCGAAAGGAGCAGTGGCCACCTTCGGTGCGCAGAAGGGACTCGCTCCGACGGATGTGCCGCGCGCCGATGCGGCGATGGCGCATTGGGCCTCGGTACTGCGTCGCGATGTGCGCGCCGTGCCGGTGGACAGTGCCGGTGGCGGCGCGGCAGGCGGGCTGGGTTATGCCCTGGCCGCGCTGTTCGATGCACCGCTGCTCTCGGGCGCCGACGAGATTCGCGCCCGCACCAAGGTTGCTCAGGCCTTGCATACAGCGGATGTGCTGCTGACGGGCGAGGGACGTGTGGATGATCAGACGGCACAGGGCAAGGTGCTGCGCGGCATGGCGCAGGAGGCCGCGCGGGCGGGCGTTGCCGTGCTTGTGCTCGCAGGCAGAGTGGAAGGTGATGCTGTGCTGTTGGCGCGCGAACTTGGCGTTGACCGCATCGTGGAAGTGTCGCCGAAGGAGTGGTCCGTGGAGCGCTGTGTACGCGAGGCGGAGCAGCGACTGTTCGACGTCGTGGCCGCGCTGACACGCGCGGGATTGCCTCGACGCGCTGCCGGCGGGAAGGGCATCGGCTCCGGTCCTTCCTGAACGCGCGGCGTGCGATACGCGGGATTTCAGTCCGCGTCGCGCTTTTCTTCGAGTTCCATCCAGCGATCCGACAGCGCCGACATTTCGGCTTCGATGGAGGCGAGGCGCTGCGCGATGAGTGTTACGCGCTCGTAATCCACTCCGGCGTCGGCGGCGAGTTCGGACGCAAGGGCGCGCTGCTCTTCCTCCAACGCCGCTATTCCGCTTTCAATGCGCTCGATCTCGCGTTGTTCTTTCCAGGACAGCCCCTTGCTTTCGCGGGGACGTTTCGGAGCCGATGGTGCTTTATCCGCGGTCGTGCGCGAGCCGCCGTCCTCCGTCGCGCTCTCCTTCACCTGCAGGTAGGCCGAGTAGTTGCCCGGATATTGCTTCACCACGCCGTTGCCATCGAAGGAGTAGATGTAGTCCACGGTGCGGTCGAGAAACATGCGGTCGTGGGACACCACAACGAGAAAGCCCTGAAAGTTCTGCAGGTACTCTTCCAGCGCGTTCAGCGTCTGGATGTCGAAATCGTTGGTGGGTTCGTCGAGGAAGAGCACATTCGGATTGGCCATGAGCACCATGAGCAGCGCGAGGCGGCGGCGTTCGCCACCGGACAGGGTGCCCATCAAGGCGTGCTGTTTCTTGTGCGGGAAATGGAATTTGTTCAGCATATCCGAAGCGGAGAGGTAGCGGTCGCGTCCGATGCCCGTGTCGATATACTCCGCCACGGAGCGCAGCGTAGCCAGCACGCTCATGGAGGGATCGAAGTCGTTGTTCTCCTGCCGGAAGTAGCCGATGTTGACGGAGGTGCCGATTTTCACGCTGCCCGAATCGGGCGGAATGGCGCCGCAAAGCACGTTGAGCAGGGTGGATTTGCCGCAGCCGTTGGGACCGATGATGCCGATGCGTTCGCCGGGTACGGAGCGATGGGTGAAATGTTCGAACAGCGTTGTGCCGCCGATGCTTTTGCTGATGTTTACCGCTTCGATGACCTTGCTGCCCAGGAAGGTCGACCCCACCTCGATGCTGATGCGCTTTTCCTCCGGAGCGCGGGGCGCGGCTTCCATGCGCGTAATCCAGTCGATGCGGCTCTTTTGTTTGATGCGGCGCGCGCGTGCGCCGCGCTGCAGCCAGGCGAGTTCGCTGCGCAATTTCGAACGCGTGCGCTCGGCCTCGGCCTCCTGCGCCTGCACCATGGCCTCCTTGCGTTCGAGATACTCCTCGTAATTGCCCGGGAAGCTCAGCAGTTGGAGTTGGTCGAGTTCCACAATGCGCTGCGCCACGGCATCGAGGAAGTAGCGGTCGTGCGTGATCAGCAGCAGTGCCTTGGCCGATTGTTGGAGCTTGTCCTGAAGCCATTGCACGGAATCCGCATCGAGATGGTTGGTAGGTTCATCGAGGATGAGGAGATCCGGATTGCGGAACAGCGCGCGCGCCAGGGCCACGCGCTTGCGCTGGCCGCCGGAGAGGCGTGTCACATCCGCGTCGAAATCCGCCATGCCGAGTTTTTGCAGCATGATACGCGCCTCGGTTTCGAGCGACCACCCGCCGGCATGTTCGATGCGCGAGGTCACCTCGTCGAGTTCGCGTTGCACCGCGCTGCTGTGGTCGTGCGCCACCATGTGGCACAATTCCGCGTGGCGGTGCAGAAGGTCGCGCAGTTCGGGTTGTCCACCCATGACCGCGTCGAGCACGCGCTCGGCATGGGAGAAGGTCGGGAGTTGCTCGAGGTACTCCACTGTTGCGGCGTTGTTGAAGGCCACCGTGCCGCTGTCGGGCGATTCCATTCCGGCGAGAATGCGCAGCAGCGTGGTTTTGCCGGCGCCGTTGCGTCCGATAATGCCCACACGTTCGCCCTCCTCCATGCCGAAGGAGACGTCGCGGAACAGATCGAGATCGTGATACGATTTGGAAAGGCGGGTGCAGGAGAAGAGTACCATGTGATAATGTAGCACGTGCGGGGCACTTGGCAAATTGCGCCGCCCCGCGCCGTTATTCGCGGTTGCGATGCTGCATTTCCCAGAGGAAGAGCAACACCTGCACCTTGCTGATGACGTGGATGATGGCGGCCACCAGGCCCTCCCAACCATCGAGAAAACCCCGTTGAAGGAGATATTTTTTGGTGAATTCCAGCGGCGGACGCACAAGGAAATCGCCTACGCCGACCTTGCGACGATGGCGTTTCTCCCGGGCCTCGAACCAGGCGTATTCCAGGGCTTTGCCCAGAAAGAAGCGCACACGCGGCAAGGTGTAGTGCAGCATCGGCGCCTGAATTTCGCCGCGACTGCCGGTCACCTCGAAGCCCTCGTGTACGAGACGGTCGGTGACGCGCGTGCGGGCGCGCCGGAAAAATCGCACCTGACGGTCCGGATACCAGCCCCCGTGGCGCAGCCAGGTGTCGCCGAAGTGGTTTTTCCGGGGGATGCTGTAGCCGTCCCGTGCCGCGGGATCGGCCATGATCGCACGGATTTCCCGCTCGAGTTCAGGCGTGGCACGTTCGTCGGCATCGAGGCTGAGCACCCACTCCATGGTGGCCTGCTCCAGAGCGAATTGCTTCTGCCGCGCGTAGCCGTCGAAATCGCGATACAGCACGGTGGTGGCGGCGCTGCGCGCCAATTCCTCGGTGGCATCCTTGCGCGACGAACACACCACGATGCGCTCGGCAGCCCAGGACACCGAGGCGAGGCAGGGAAGGATATTATGCTCTTCGTCGCCCGCGATGATGATCACCGAACACGCCGCGGGCAGTTGCCGTGAATCTTCCATTCCCCAAGATACGAATTACCCGCATCGCGACAGAGATGCGTTGGCCGGGCGGGGCATTTCCGTAAGTGGAATGAGAGTAGTGAGGACAGGAGGGTAAGGAGGGGCTTCGCGGGAACACAGAGCACACAGAGCGCTTCGCGGGAACACAGAGAACACAGAGCGCTTCGCGGGAACACAGAGAACACAGAGCGCTTCGCGGGAACACAGAGAACACAGAGCGCTTCGCGGGAACACCGAGGGCTCAGAGGAATCGCGGCTTTGCGTCTCCGCGCCCTTGCGTTGACTCGATTGCCGCGGGGCACATGGATCGAGCGGGAAGCGACCTCAACCATTCCTCTCCGCTCTCTTCGCTCTCTTTCATCTCTTCAAATGTATCACGCACTCAGCAAGTCCGGACGTACAAAGGCGAAAAATGCCTCAATACTCCTGGTAGTCCGTTTATCAGCCATTTTATTACAAAAAATTAATACAGCATCGCCCGATTTCACTTGCTTTTGAAAAATGCGCCTTCTAACTTTCCGGCAATCGTATTTAGCGATAAAATTGTCCTAATGCCTCGCCGACGCACATGGCGCGAATGCGTACATGAT
>OFEK01000053.1_pt1 | contig 176127 bp, 168 predicted proteins | sample 1521131 | NCBI WGS metagenome assembly OFEK01 (sample SAMN05720209, study PRJEB24109) | activated sludge metagenome | isolation source: Anaerobic digester | place: China | collected 2015-12-16 | reverse complement strand
AATTACTTGAGAATAAAAATAACATGTAGATTGTCCTACATGTATATATTAGGAGTTATCATGTATTCATTTAGGCCACTTCGTTTAGACGATAAAGAAAAGATTGATCAAACTGTCGTCAAACTCCCCTTCTATCATGAGTATTTATCCTCAGAGCTAGTCTTTGAGAATCTTTTAGCATGGCAACAAAATGACTGCATTTTGATCATGTGGAAAGATGATATCGGATATGTCAAATGTGAAAAAAACAAAGAAATGTGGATGTTTCCTCCGATTGCAGGAAGTATTGATGATTTTAATAAGGGCATTCATTTCATCATTACCAGATTTCCACATGCACGTATTATTGGTATCACGGATGCGATGAAAAAGATCATTACATATGATCTTCTTTATCTTGTTGATGATAAACTTTCAGAGTATATCTATGATACACAAGCATTCATTGAGATGAAAGGGAGTAAATATCATCGTAAACGTAATTTGATTGCACAATTTAAGAAACAGTATAACTATCGTCTAACACAAGCAACCTATGATGATCTCGGTGAAATCGATTTATGCCTTGTGAAATATCAACAACAAGGTGGATCCAATGCTGATTTTGACCCCCTATATAAGACATTAGATCTCTCTTTCAAAGGTGCACATTATATTGCAGCTCTGCTTTGGGTAGATGATGCTGTGGTGGGTTTATCGATTGGAACAATTAGCTTAAACAATACAGGTATTATGCTCTTCGAAAAAGCTGATACCGATTATATTGGTTCCTACCAAATGCTTGCTCATCTCGTCACTGAAACCTATTATCAGGAATGTACTTATATCTCAAGACAAGAGGATGTTGGACTTCCAGAACTAAGAAAAGCAAAGCTATCTTATCATCCACTCATCAAAGATCCTAAATATGCATGTTATCATCGTCCCTTTATGAAGCAAGCCTATGAACTCTACAAAACGTCTTTTCCAGAAGATGGACAAGGTTACCGCGACTACTTCTTTTTAAATCATTACCATGAAGATAACATGCGATATCTTGTAGAAGATGGACTATTAAAAGCTGCCTTTTACATCAAGTGGAATAAATATAAAACGGAAACATCATTTTCTTATCATATTCCCATGATTGTTGGTGCATCCACCGATCCAAGATTTCGTAAACAAGGTCATATGAAACATTTGATTCAGTCTTACATTCAAGAATGCATCAGTCAAAAGATTCCTTGGATTATCTTGAAAACTGATCAACCTTATATCTATCAGTCACAAGGCTTCTTCCCTGTAGGTTATCAAGAATTAGTGGGTGATTATGAAAGACTTGAGGGATGTCATCTCATTCAAACAGCGAATACACACACACTTTTATCGATCTATAATAAACGTTTTGAGCATGTTTCACATGACTTCAGGACCGTTCAGTATTATCAAGACTTGGTGTATGGATTATCGATGGATGGTATAGAAACCTATCTCATCATGAAAGATCAAGAAACGATCGGTTATGTCATGGAAAAAGATGGTCTTGTTGAAGAGATGGTGTTACTCAAAAAAGTCAATCCCATCATCAAAGATAAAGATTATTCAAAGACATGGATTATCTCTGATCAAGGTAAACCCTCTCATATGATGGCTATCTGCAATCTAGAAGCCATGATCAACATCTTTTATAAAGAAAAACGCGATCATTTCGTTATTCTTGTTCAAGATACCTTAAGTGAAGAGAAACAAGATATCATTCACATGGTAAGCCATTTGATGAAGAATCCCAAGAATGTGGAACCCCATCTAGTCGTCAAGAAGCAAGAGTTGATCGATGTCCTTATTCACGGAAAAGAACATCCGGTTTTAAATCAGCGATGTCATAACTTCAAGTTAACATTTATGAATCAATATTAAAAAGATAAGGGATTCAGCACGCTGCTGAATCCCCATTTATTTTTAGTGTTTCATTAATGCAATGACTTCATCGATATCCTTCTTGACTTCGTTTAACGAATCAATCCAGAAGTCTTTTTTGGTTACATCGATTCCCATGGACTTTGCACATACTTCAACTGATGTTTTGGTGGTTAATGCTAAGAGTTCATCATAATTCTTCAAGAACTTCTTTTGATCTTTTAAGTATTGGGCATAAAGACCTTTACCAAAAAGAAGACCAAAGGCATAGGGAAAGTTATAGAAGTTTAGTCCTGCACTATAGTAGTGACCTTTAACAAGCCACATATAGGGATGAAGTTTGTTATGATCAAGGCCGTTTAAATAAGCTTTCTTCTGTGCATCAAGCATCATCTCTTTCATCACATGTTTAGAGACAGGTCCAGTTGCTTTTTCAAAGAGAGTAGATTCGAAAAGGAAACGTGAAAGAATATCAATGATGACTTGAGTATCACCTTGAAGAGAGTTCTCTAAGACAGATAATCTTTCTTTTGGATCAGTGATCTGTGAAAGCAAGTGATTATTCACAATCGTTTCACAGAAAATCGATGCTGTTTCAGCTAAAGGCATGGGATAGCTCCAATGAAGCGGTTTATTATCACTAATGACTTCTCCGTGATAGCCATGACCAAGTTCATGAGCTAATGTTAAGACATCTGATAATGATCCTGTGAAGTTGGTCATGATGCGAGATTGACGTAGTTGAGGTTGATTCGAACAGAATGCACCTCCTCGTTTACCCTTTTTAGGATAAACATCAATCCATTCTTGATCGAATGCTTTAGTTGCAAAATCCCCTAAACGTTTGGAATAACCATAATAAGCTTCTTTGATGATCGCTTGAGCTTCTTCATAAGTATACGTCTTTTCTAGCTTTCCAACTGGAGCAAACAAATCATAAAATGGCAGATTTCCTTCATGACCTAGATATTTAGCTTTCGCTTGTAGATAAGCTTCAAAAGAAGGTCTAAAATCCATCATCGCTTCGATCATGGCATCCAGTGTCGCTTTCGTCATCTTGGATGTTTCAAGCGTTTTTTCTAATGCTGATGAATATCCTCTCAGTTCATTCATAATAACAACTTCACGTTTGATGTTGGAGAGTGCCATAGCAACCGTATCTTCAATCAGTTCAAATGATTTGATTTCAGCATCAAAGGCATCCTTTCTGACCTTTGGATCTGCTTCATAGGCAAGATTTCTGACTTCTGAGAGTGTAATTTCTTGATCGCGATACTTGACTGGTAGATTCGCAGTGGTTATCGATTGAAGTTGTCCCCAAGAAGATGATGCAAGTTCTCTTAATTTGGCATAAAGGATTTCTTCTTTTTCGGATAAAAGATGTTTTGCATCTTGTTGAATAAGTTCGAGTTGATAAAGATAAGTTGAAATGAGTTCACTATCTTTAGCCAGTTTCTTGAGATCAACGGTTGTGAGATATCTTGAGAATTTGACATCTTCAGCGGTAGATTTACGTGATATCTTTTGAAGTTTTGCCATATAGAGTGGAGCTTCTTTATGGGTCACATCGGTAGACATCGTGAGCATCACAAAACTTCCTAAGGTTCTACCGTGTTTGGTAAGAGCTTCAGAGCGTGAAAGATAACCTTCAATATAGGCTTTTGGGTTGGATGAATCCCCATTAATCCAGGAGACATAATCATCAAACATCAAGTCATAAGTATTTAGGTCTTGATTGAACTTATCATCAAAACCTACGTATAAATCATTTAAGTTCCAGTTTCTCATCATTTTATTATTTACCTTTCTATGTAGAGGATCCCAATCGTTCCTTCACCACAGTGTGAAGAAATGACACATCCTGCATGAGATTCAATGAGTTGTTTGGGTTTAAGGTGAGTATTCACATAGTCAATCATGTGTTTCGCATGCTTATCAGCAAGCGAATGCGTGATCATGACATAGTCAAGATCAACCTGATCACCAAGTGATACATAATCTTCAAGCATGATATCGAGTGCACGACTCATCTTGCCAAATGCTTTCTTATAGACACCTAGCTTACCATCAGTGACTTTGATTATCGGTTTGATGCGAAGCATCGAACCCATTAGGGCTTGTAAGCCTGTAGCACGTCCACCTTTATAGAGATATTCCAAAGTTTGTATAGCAAATTGACTTCTCACTTTAGAAACTAAAGCATTGATCTTATCAAAAATCTCTGGAGCAGATAACCCTTGATCACGAAGATCTTTCGCTTTTAAGACAAGGAGTGCAATCCCAGATGATAGATTCTTTGAATCGACGATATAGATTCTGTTTTCAGGGAATTCAGATGCAGCAACTCTTGCACTTTGAAGGGTTGCAGATATCGTCGAACCAATCCCAATATATACAATATCTTTACCTTGATCGATTAGTGGTTTAAACACATCAATAAAATCACCTGGTGAAGGTGCTGCAGTTTGTGGGAGGACTTTCTCTTGTTCAACTCTTGCATAAAGTTCAGGTGTTGTAATTTCTAGACCATCTTTAAAGTATTTTTCACCAAAATGAACATAAAGAGGAATGGAAATGATTTGATATTTTTTTAGTAATTCAAGACTTAAATCTGCAGTTGAATCGGTCATAACGACCACTGGATTTGACATACATCATACCCCCTTGTTGATTATATTTATTCTACCACACAAATAAAAAAACACCCAAGTTTTTGGGTGTCAATGATTAAATGATGGGAAGATACTTATCAAGTTCCCATTGGGATATTTTCATCTTGTATTCATCCCACTCTTTGGTTTTTGCTTCAATCAGTTTTGTGAATAGGACTTCACCAATTGTTTCTTTCATTAGTTCACTCGCTGAAAAGAATTCAATCGCTTCTTTTAAGCTTTCAGGAAGATTACGTATACCTAAACGTTTTCGTTCAACATCACTCATCTTAAAGAGATTCTTCTTCACAGGTGATACTCCATCTAAAGAATTACGAATACCATCTAATCCTGCTGCTAAGAGTGCACTCATCGCAAGATATGGATTAGATGAGGGATCCACACTACGAACCTCGATACGGGTGGATTTACCACGTGCTGCAGGGATTCTAATCATCGTGGAACGATTAGCATCGCTCCATGAGATATAACATGGTGCTTCATAACCAGGAACTAATCTTTTATATGAATTTACTGTTGGATTGGTCACTAAACAGAACTCTTGTGCGTGTTTCATGACACCACCAATAAAGGATAATGCAGTTTTTGATAATTGATTTTCAGTTTCTGGATCATAGAAGAGATTTCTACCTGTGGCATCCGATAATGACACATTGGAGTGCATTCCTGAACCGTTAATCCCTTGAATCGGTTTTGGCATAAAGGTGGCATGATAGCCATGTCGTCTAGCAATATTTTTCACTAAAACTTTAAATGTTTGAATATTATCACATGCTTCAAGAGCATTATCAAAATGGAAGTTAATCTCATGTTGACCAAAAGCCACTTCATGGTGAGAGACTTCCATATCAAAGCCCATCTTTTCGAGTTCCAAAACAATATCACGACGCACGTCTTCTGAACCATCAACAGGTGCTAAATCGAAGTAACCACCTAAGTCAGAAAACTCCATGGTGGGTTTCCCTTTCGCATCGAGTTTAAATAAGAAGAATTCGGGTTCAACACCGACATTAAACTTATCAAATCCTAGTTTTCTCATCTCATTGATATTACGTCTTAAGATGAAGCGTGGATCACCTTCATAAGGTGTACGATCGGTTTTGTAGACATCACAAATGAGTCTTGCAACTTTACCAGCATTTTGAACAACACTTTCCCATTCAAGAACTAACCATGTGGATAGATCAGGATAAAGATACATATCCGCTTCATCGATTCGAACAAATCCTTGAATCGATGATCCATCAAACATGATCTCATTTGCAAGTGCTCTTTCTAAGTTAGTCACTGGAATTTCAACGTTTTTAACGGTTCCAAGCATGTCTGTAAACTGCAGACGAACATAGCGCACATCATTTTCTTTTGCAAGTCTTAAAATATCTGTTCTTGTGTAATTTTTCATCATAGATTCCCCTTTTATGTAAATAAAGTACGCTCAAAATAAAAAAATGTCAAGAACATTGACATTTTTTCTTCATTATTTACATTTCTTTACAATTCAGCTTTCTCGGATTTAGGTTTAATGTAGTTTTTTGAGTAATCTTCTTTATTGATTTGTTTGTTTCTAGCAATGGTGAATGCACCCTTCGGAATGTTTTCTGTAACCGTTGAACCAGCAGCAATAAAGACATTATCTTCAACTTTAATCGGAGCAATCAAGTTGACGTTACAACCAACAAAGACGTCATCACCAATCACGGTTTGATGCTTATTCACACCATCATAATTAACAGTAACTGAACCACAACCAAAGTTCACATTCTTACCAATTGTAGCATCTCCTAGATAGATAAGATGAGCTGCTTTTGTACCTTCACCGGTTGATGATTTCTTCACTTCAACGAAGTTACCAATACGGTTATTGGGACCAATCACTGCATGATTTCTTAAGTGTGCAAAGGGTCCTACAGTGGTATCATGTCCGACTTCAGATTCTAAGATGATGGAGTGTCTGATTTCAGCGCGTTCATGAATGATAGAATCTACCACTTCTGAGTTAGGTCCAACGATGGCACCTTTTTTAATGATGGTATTCCCAGTGATGGTGGTATTGGGATAAATCCAAACACCCTCTTCAATGATCACATTATGACCAATTGTAATGGTTTCTGGGTTAATCATGGACACACCTGCAAGCATATGTCCTTTGTTGATTTGATCTCTTAAGTATTTTTCAGCTATCGAAATACCATAGAGATCGTTAATCCCCATGGTGACCATGGGATTACGAACAACGAAGGTATTGACCTTGTGGTCGATGTGCATGAGATTGACAATATCTGTTAAATAGTATTCACCTTTACGTGGATTCTTTTGAATCTTTTTGACATATTCAAAAAGGAGTTTATTGTTCACGATATAAACAGAGGAGTTCACTTCTTTGATGAGTTTTTGGGCTTCATTGCAGTCATTTTCTTCAACAATGCCCGTCACAATCCCGTATTCATCACGAACAATACGTCCATATCCTTTGGGATAATCCATCATCATGGTAACAACGGTTAAGTCATTCCCCATTTCTTCATGAGCGCGGATGAGCTTATCCATCAGTGGATATTCCATAAGAGGCATATCACCTGGAAGAATGAAGGTTGTTCCTTCTTTATCTTCAAGTTGTGGTGCAGCTGATAAAACAGCGTGACCTGTACCGAGTTGTTCTTCTTGGACAGCATAGGTGACACGGTCACCGAGTAAGTCCATGACAACTTCTTTTTTATGTCCAACAATGGCAACAATCTCATCAATCGATGATTTTTCAATGTTTTCAACGATGTAAGAAATCATTGGTTTTTTAAGAATAGGGAATGCAACTTTTGGGAGTTCAGTACGCATGCGGGTTCCTTTACCTGCAGCAAGAATTAAAGCATATTTTTTCATCAACATTTACCCTCCATAGTGATCGTTTTGACTAAGTATTGTGTCATCTCATCAACCATCTTTTCATCTTCATGACTGATGGTAATGCGGATTAAGCTTTCAGTCCCTGATGGACGAACAAGAAGTAATGCATTATCGCCAAGTTTCTTCTTTACTTCATCAATGGCTTTGATAATCACTTCATGTTTTAAGATGGATTTTTCGACACCTTTGATGTTTGTAAGTTTTAATGGATACATCTTAACTTTTCTAGCGAGTTCTCTTAAGGATAAACCAAGTTCTTCTAAGATCTTTAAGAGATAGATCGCAACTAAGAGTCCATCACCCGTATGAAGAAGGTGAGTTAAAATGATATGACCTGAAGATTCACCACCGATGGTGTAATTGTTGGTGTAGAGTTCATGGAACACATACTTATCACCCACATCGGTTAAGACATAATCAATACCTTCTTCTTTTAAAGCTTTGAGAATACCTGGATTACTCATTTTGGTCAGGACAACAGTATTTTTATTGAGGAGCTTTCTTTTCTTTAGGTATGTGGCAATCATATAGATGATGAGATCGCCATCATAGATGACCCCTTGGTCATCAATCAAGATGATCCGATCACCATCACCATCAAAACTGAATGCAATATCAAGTTTTTCATCATGAACAAGTTTTAAGATGCTTTCGAGATGGGTTGATCCACAATCTAGATTGATATTTTTCCCATTGGGAGTGTTCGCGATTTGAATGGATTGTGGATTGATTCGATCAAAGATTTCACGTGCAATCTGGTAGTTTGCCCCATTGGCTGAATCAAAACCAATTTTTAGAGATGAAGGTTTTAAATCCATCTCATCATAAATCTTTAAGTAAAGCTTTTTGACTTCATCGGTCAATGAGAGCTTTCCAAAGGTTGTATAAGTGAGCGTTCCATGATCCATAAAGTCCTCAAGGAGTGCTTCAACATCTTCTGTGGTTTTATAGCCTTTATTAAAGACTTTAATGCCATTATCCATAAATGGATTATGGGATGCTGTAATCATGACACCGATAATTTGGTGTGTTTTGGAATAATGTGCAATCATCGGTGTTGAGACAACACCTGCAAGTTTTACATGAACGCCACATGATAAAAGACCATTGGCAATGCTATAGGCAAGCATGGGTGATGATTCACGCGTATCCATACCAATGACAACCACATCGGGCTTTAAGTTATGACCAATCGATTGACCGACACGGTATGCGAGTTCACTATTTAGTTTTTCAAAGGCAATCCCACGGATGCCGTCAGTACCAAAGTATTTACCCATAGAGTCCCCTTATTCAACGGTAACGCTCTTAGCGAGGTTACGGGGTTTATCAATATCATAAGCGCGCTCTAGTGCCGCGTAGTATGCGATGAGTTGTGTAGGAACAACCATCACAAGCGGTGTAAGGAGGGGATGAACATCAGGTATGATGACTTCATCACCTTCTATCTTACAAGATTCCATAACAATTTTAAAGGTCTTAGCACCTCGTGCTTGGACTTCCTTTAAGTTAGATCGTGTATTAAGATTAATCTTTGGATCTGAGATCAGAGCAATGACTGGTGTACCATCTTCGATAAGTGCAATTGTACCATGTTTAAGTTCTCCAGCAGCAAATCCTTCAGTTTGAATATAAGAGATTTCTTTGAGCTTTAAAGCGGCTTCTAGTCCAACAAAATAATCAAGTCCACGGCCAATGAAAAAAGCATTACGACGGGTAAGGTAATATCTGACAAGATCACGCATGTTTTCATTTTCAAGGAAGGATTCGATGGAAGTTGCAGCACGAGAAAGTTCGTGGTGAAGATCGAATGATTTAGATGATAGTTCATAGGCAAGAATGGATAAAACAGCGACCTGTGCAACATAGGCTTTCGTGGATGCAACAGCGATTTCTGGACCTGCATAGAGTTCAAGGAAGTAGGTTGCTTCACGGGCGAGTGTGGAGGTAGGAACGTTTGTGATCGTTAAAGATTGATATCCTCGTTCATTTAAATCAACTAAACATGCACGAAGATCTGCAGTTTCACCAGATTGTGTAACAAGGATAAAGAACGGTTTTTTGGATAATAAAGGCTTTTGATAAGCAAACTCAGATGCAATGTGGACTTCTACTGGGATTGAACATAATCGTTCAAAGAGTTGTTTTCCGATGAGTCCAGCATGCATCGATGTCCCAGCAGCAAGAATATAGAGACGATCTGCATCTTTGATGGTTTGAAGGATTTCAGGTTTAATTAAAATTTGATCTTTGAGATAGTAGTTTGTTAGAATTCGACGAATCACTGAAGGTTGCTCATGGATTTCTTTCAGCATATAATGTGCATATTCACCTTTTGTGGTATCAGCATCATCGAGTTCAATTGTCTTGAAATGAAAATCAAGAGGTTGATGATCAAGATTAAAAAGACGAACATCATCTTTACGAGCAACGATGAATGTTTTGTCATCTAGCGCATGATAATCTGTTGAATATCCAACAAGAGCCATCAAGTCAGAAGCGATTGTAACACCTTGTTCTCCTAATCCAACAATAAGAGGACTTTTGTATTTAGCAGCATAGATTTTCTCAGGATCATTGGAATCTAATACTAAAAGTGCATAGGATCCATGCAGCAGTTTAAGGGTGGTAGTTATTGCGTTTTCAACATGCAAAGTTTGTGAAAAGGTTTCGATGAGTTGAGCAATTACTTCTGTATCTGTTTCACTTTGAAAGATGTGATTATGAAGATATTGATCTTTGAGTTCTTGATAGTTTTCAATAACTCCATTATGAACAACAATAAAGCGTCGTGTTTGTGAGTAGTGAGGATGTGAGTTTTCTTTATTAACACGACCATGGGTTGCCCAGCGTGTATGACCGATACCAATTGTCGAATAATCAGCATTTTTTGTCGAATCGATGAGTTTTGAAACACGACCTTCATCTTTGTATACATCAAAGATTTGATAACGATTATTGTACAAACTTATTCCAGCTGAATCATATCCACGATATTCAAGGCGAGTAAGTCCATTAAGCACTACGTCTTTGGCGTTTTTATGTCCTATAAATCCAACAATTCCACACATGAGTGATATCCTCCAATAGCATAAATGTATTATAGCATATTTTTTGTTTATCAATCTTTCAGAAATTTCATGTTATGAAAAAAAATTACATGTTGTGTACATGCGATTTGACATATGAATATTTTAGGCATTACAAATAGTATTGAAAACTAAGTATGATTTGAATCTCGGTAGTATCCTGCAATAGTATTTGTTTCCTGACTTTTCACCAGCATAGTTTTGAAGACACAAAGTGTATGACTCCTACTTTAGGATAAAATATAAGGCATGGAATTCGAATACAAGAATTATTAAATCTTTTAGAATTATCATAAGGACGAAACAAAACAATTTCGTCTTTTTCATTTAAATAATCTTTTTATCCTTCAAAGACAGTTTGTGTATAGTAAAATACACTTTTGAATGAACTTATAGATAAATTACCAAATCGGACTATTTAAGAAATAATATATCGAGTAACTGAATTCTTTTTCTGTATTTTTGTTTCCTTCCCATAAAAGAAAAATCCCCTTTCTGTAAACATCTACAACTTTAATTATTTGTAGTGTCTACTTTAAGGGGATCATATCAAAGCTCTATCTACTCTTTTTTAATTACTGTCTGTTTTCAACAAACAAACTCATAAATGTGCTTTTTTTATATTGATAAAAAAATAATTGATCATAGTGTATTCTCAAGAATATCAGCAATTCTCTTGCATGCAAAGCCATCACCATAAGGATTGCTTGCTTTTGACATTCGAGTATATTCTTCTTTATCTGTCAATAGTTGCTTAAAAGCAGTATAGATTGTTTCTTCATTCGTTCCTACAAGTCTTAGTGTACCTGCAGTAATACCTTCTGGTCTTTCAGTGATATCCCTCATGACTAGAACTGGTTTTCCCAATGAAGGTGCTTCTTCTTGTATGCCACCACTATCTGTTAGTATCAGATATGAAACGTTTAAAAAGTTATGAAAATCGATAACTTCAAGTGGGTCAATAATTTTGATTCTATCATTATTACCTAATATACTATTGGCTGTTTCTCTGATTACCGGATTCATATGAATTGGATATATTGCCTTGATGTCGGGATGTTCATTTACAATTCTTTTAATTGCATTAAACATATGCTTCATTGGTTCACCAAGATTTTCTCTTCGGTGTGCAGTAATCATGATTAATCTTGAATCCTTTGCCCACTCAAGCATTGGATGTGAATAATCAGTCTTAATAGTTGTTTTTAATGCATCAATGGCAGTATTACCTGTAACATATATGTTTTCTGGGTTCCTTGATTCATTCAAAAGGTTTTGCTTTGCCATATCAGTTGGAGCAAAATTATATTTGGAAATAATTGAAACGGCTTGTCTGTTAAATTCCTCTGGGAATGGTGAATATATATTGTTGGTTCTTAATCCAGCCTCAACATGCCCAACAGGTATTTGAAGGTAATAACAAGCTAGAGCTGTAACAAAAGTGGTGCTTGTATCACCATGAACCAACACAATATTTGGTTTTTCTAATTCTAGCACATCCTTAATTTTAAATAAAATGTTAGTTGTGACATCAAAAAGTGTTTGCTTGTCTTTCATGATAGACAAATCATAATCCGGAGTTACATTAAATGTATTCAAGACCTGATCTAACATTTGTCTATGTTGTCCCGTTACACATACAACAGTTTGAAGACTATTGCGACTTTTAAGTTCATTCACAAGTGGGCACATTTTAATTGCTTCTGGTCTTGTTCCAAAAACCAACATTACTTTTTTCATTTAGACTCCAATCTACAGCTTATATATTTTTCCTGATTCAACAATATTTTGAGTGTCAAAAACGATTTTATTTGATAATTTGTTATCATTCAATTTAATTTCATCATGTTTAACCATAACAACAACTAAATCGACGTCATTTAAGAAACTGTCCAAATCAAAATATTGATTCTTCGCAATCTTAGATTTTACCCATGGATCATATGCTTTTAGTGGTTCAGCCAAATGTTTTTCTTGGATTTCTAATAATTGAAGTGATGGACTCTCTCTAAAGTCATCGACATTCTCTTTATACGTCAAACCGTATAGTCCAACTCTTGATATATCAGTCATGTAGTTATCTTTCATTACTTCCATAATTCTTGATAGTACATACTCAGGCATCGATTCATTAATCTTTAGTGACTCTCCAATTACTTTTGTCAATGATGGGTAATCACCCACAAGGAACCATGGATCTACAGGAATACAATGGCCACCAACACCAGGACCGGGATTCAAAATCTTAACACGTGGATGCATGTTACAAATTCTAATAATCTCGTAAACATCCATATTATCGTGACGACAAATTTTCGCAAGTTCATTAGCAAAAGCAATATTGACTGCTCTAAAAGTGTTTTCGACCACTTTAGTCATTTCGGCAGTTTTTATGTCTGTAACTACAACTTCACCATCAGTTACTTTTCGATAAATAGCTGCAACTTTTTCACCTATTTCAACAGAATCTGCACCAATTGTACGTGAGTTATGTGCCAACTCGTATACCATATTACCTGGAATGATTCTTTCGGGTGCATGTACTAAGTGAACCGTTTTATGGATTTTTGAAACTAAAGGTCTAATAAATTTATCTATTGTACCTGGCGATACCGTCGATTCAATAATGATAATTGCATTGTCGTTGCAGACATCAAGAACACTTTTTGTTGCATTAACAACATATGAAGGATCTATCTTCTTGCTAAATCTATCGTATGGTGTTGGAACAGCAATTAGATACATATCATCATTTTGATACTTATTAGTAAATTTTATTCCTTTAGTGACTGCATCTGTATAAAGTTCAAATAATCCTTTTTCTTCAAAAGTCAGGTGTCCAAAATTTAGTGTTTTAACAAGACTCTCATTGTAATCTGTGCCGATTACATGTATCCCTTTTGAAGCAAACATTAATGCAGTTGGAAGTCCTATATATCCTAAACCTATAACATTTACCATAACTATTCATTCTCCTCATAATAATTTGCCATAAATCTCAAATATTCACCATTGATGATATGATGAACCCAATCTTGATGTTCTAAATACCACTTGATTGTTTGTTTTATGCCTGTATCAAAATCATATTTTGGTTTCCACCCTAGTTGAGTCTCAATCTTGGTTGGATTGATTGCATATCTTAAATCGTGGCCTTTTCTATCAGTCACATATCTAATCAATGACTCTGGTTTGTTTAACTCTTTTAATATTGTTTTAACAACACTTAGGTTTGTTCTTTCGTTATGTCCACCGATGTTATAAATTTCACCAACTCTACCGTTATGAATGATTAAGTCGATTGCTGTGCAATGATCATAGACGTGAAGCCAGTCACGAACGTTTTCGCCTTTACCATAAACAGGTAATGATTGGTCTGCTAAAGCATTTTTAATCATTAATGGAATTAGTTTTTCTGGAAAATGATAGGGGCCATAGTTATTAGAACATCTAGAGATTGTTATTGGTAATCCAAATGTTCTATAATAAGCTTGAACTAATAAATCCGCAGCAGCTTTTGATGCAGAATATGGACTGGAAGTGTGTATTGGTGTTTCTTCAGTAAAGAATAAATCAAGTCTATCTAATGGTAGATCTCCATAGACTTCATCAGTAGATACTTGATGATACCTCTTCACATTGTTTTTTAATGAAGCGTCCATTAAAACTTGAGTTCCCATTATGTTGGTTTTCAAAAAGATTTCAGGATTTTCAATAGATCTATCCACATGTGATTCTGCAGCAAAATTTACTACAACATCAAATTTTTCTTTTTGAAAAAATTGCTTTATAAAAGGCCTATCTGTAATATCACCTTTAATGAATTTAAAGTTAAGTTTATCTTTGATAGGTTTAAGTGTTTCAAGATTACCTGCATAAGTTAATGCATCTAACGCAACAATCTCATAATTTGGATATTTATCTACCATGAAGTGACAAAAATTACCACCAATAAATCCTGCACCGCCTGCAACTAAGATTTTCATTACTCAATGACCTCAATTTCTTTAAGATATCTCTTCAATGCGTCTTTCCAAGAGGGTAATCTATTAAATCCATTATCAACTAAACTTTGCTTACTCATACATGAGTTTTTAGGTCTGAAAGCTTTGGTAGGGTACTGATCAGTCATGATTGGATTCACTGGAATGTTGATATTAGATAATCTAAATATTTCTTTGGTAAATTCATACCATGTACAAGTTTCTTCATTGGTTGCGTGATATGTACCGTACTTGTCTGTTTCAATCATATCAACCAATAGTTTTGATAAATCTAAAGTATAAGTTGGGGATCCTATTTGGTCATTAACAACATTTAGAGATTCTCTTCCTTTGCCCAAACTCAACATGGTTTTAACAAAGTTCTGTCCATTCTTACCGAAAACCCATGAAATTCTAACAATAAAATGTTTTGAATGCTTTCTAGCTGCAACTTCTCCTAAGTACTTTGATTCACCATAAACAGATTTCGGATTAGGTGAATCGCTAATTTCATATTCACCAGATTTTAATCCGTCAAATACATAGTCAGTAGAAATATAAACGATTTTAGAATTGTACTTTGTAGCAATCTCAACTAAATTTTTAGTACCTTCGACATTTACTTTCATGCACAATTCTTTATTGTCTTCCGCTTTATCCACTGCTGTATATGCAGCACAATGTACAATAACATATGGTTTGTTCTTGACAAAGAAAGATTCAACATCATTTCTATTTGTAATGTCTAAATCTGTAATGTCTATGCCTAAGACGTTTGAGTATCCTCGTGTTGTAAACTCCCTGACAACATCGTGACCCAGTTGGCCTTTTACACCTGTTACAACTATATTCATAAGAAGTTCACATCCGAATCTTTTAATAATGGTGCATTTAAATCTTTATCTGATAAGATTACATCGATAACTGGCCATTGTACGCCAATTTGTGGATCATTATATTTGATCGATCTATCACTTGGCTTATCATAAATATTATCTACTTTGTATTGAACCTCAGTATTATCTTCTAAAGTTAAAAAACCATGTGCGAATCCTTGAGGAACTAGTAGCATCTTGTGATTTTCTGCTGATAGTTCTAATCCAAACCACTTTAGATAGGTTGGACTAGATTTTCTTAAATCAACTGCAACGTCCCATATTTTGCCTTTTGTACAACGTACTAGCTTTGTTTGTGCAAAGGGATCATTTTGAAAATGAAGGCCTCGTAGCACTCCTTTTTGAGCACTATATGAGTGATTGTCTTGAACAAATTCAATATTAATATTGTTCTTAGCGAATACAGATTTGTTATAAGCTTCTGAAAACCATCCACGTGAGTCACCAAATACATTTGGTTCTATTACATAAAGATTATTAATCGACGTATGAATAAATTTCATTAATAACGAACCTTTCCTTCTAAGACTTTGAATAAGTGACGTCCATATTGATTCTTTTTCATTAGTTCTGCTTGTTCTCTTAGTTGTTCCGTGGTGATCCAACCATTATTGAAAGCAATCTCTTCTGGGCAAGATATTTTTAGACCTTGATGATCTTCTATCATCTTAACAAAAGCTGTTGCCTCAGCTAATGACTCATGTGTACCGGTATCTAACCAAGTAAAACCTCTACCAAAAGTAACTACATCTAATGTGCCATCTTCGAGATACATTCTATTTAAATCTGTGATTTCAAGTTCCCCACGTTTAGATGGTTTGACTTTTTTTGCGAAATCAACCACTCTGTTATCATAGAAATAAAGACCTGTTACAGCGTAATTTGATTTTGGGTTTTGAGGTTTCTCCTCTATAGAGACAGCTTTACCGTCTTTATTAAATTCTACGACCCCAAAACGTTCAGGGTCTTCAACATGATATCCGAATACAGTTGCCTTACCAGTTTTTGAATTCTCTACTGCATGATTAAGTGCTGCTTTTATGCCATTGCCATAGAAAATATTGTCTCCTAAAATCATGCAAGCTGTATCCTCACCAATAAACTCTTCACCAATTAAAAAGGCTTGAGCCAATCCATCAGGTGATGGTTGAATTTTATATGTGAGGTTGATCCCCATTTTTGAACCGTCTCCAAGTAATATTTGAAATCGTGGGGTATCATCTGGTGTCGAGATTATTAAAATATCTCTAATCCCCGATAACATTAAAACAGATAAGGGATAATATATCATGGGTTTGTCATAAATTGGTAGAAGTTGCTTACTTGTGACCATCGTAAGTGGATAGAGTCTTGATCCCGATCCACCTGCTAGAATTATGCCTTTCATTTTAATACCTCCTGTTTTTTTGATAAGTTTGGTGGAGAAAATCTCATTTTGTTAAATAATCCGTTTATTGAGCCCTTTAGCATTGACCAATAAAAAATTATGTTTTCACCGTTAAAATTTAATAATCCTTTTATCATTCCTATTGCGGACATTTTAAATTGGCTAAAGAATACATATATTACTTTCATTGAGTTAAAATGCTTTCTTGCAATATAAACTTTATTTCTTCCAATTAAATATGCGGTATATGGTGGACGTCTATTTTTTCTATTAGGTGGGTTTATATGTTGATGCCATGACAACACTTGATTAGTACATATAAGTTTAATCCCCTTTTTGTTTGCTCTAATCCCCATATCTACTTCGTCGGAGTACATAAACAGTTTTTCATCCTGATATCCAACAGTATTATAAAACTCTCTTTTTGCTAAATTTACTCCACCTGTAAGTGCTTCAACGTATCTTTCTGCCTTTTTTAAACTTTGATCTAAAATTTGTCCATTCATATATGGTATCATATGCAAATTCTTACCGATTTTTGATCCGAAATCGCTAATTACCATTGAATCTTTATCAAGTAATATGGGAGATATCATTAAGGCATCACTATTATACAAAATGGAATAAAGTTTGGTTAATCCACCTTTTGGTATTTTAATGTCATTAGCTAAAAGCATAACTGAATCAACATCATTATCAGATAATGCTAATTTGATTCCATCATTATAAGCTTTAGTGGTGCCAAGATTTGATTGTCTCTTTATAATTATGGATTCAGGAAAATTACTCTCCAACTTCGATAAATATTCTTCATTTGAACCATTATCTACAATTATGTGCTTATATATTTCGGTTTTGTATTCATCATGGAATGCCAACCATTGATCAAATTTGTAATCATCATTTAACGTTATTACCACAACTGCAATTTTCATTTTTTCACTTTCCTTAAATCTTTAGCTATGACTATTAAATTAGCGATTAAATACTTCAAAGGAGAATCTTTAATGAAAAAAATTATTATAACTAAGGATATCATTATTAGTAATTTAGCATATAAAATTACTTCAAAGTTATTAAGGATCAGGAGTAGAACAAAGTAACCTAATGCATATATTAATGTTCTTTTCATTTTTTCTAAAGGCATTATTCTAATTAAAATTATCATATGTAATATTAAACTGATTATAGAAGATAGCATTTTTGCATAGGCTAGTCCAGTGGAACCCTCTTTAATAAAAATTAGGATGAGAGGTAAAAGTATAATTATATCTACAGTAGTAATAATAGCTAATCGCTTATGATTAAACGAAGATGAAAGTATCATCGAAAAAATCAGATCAAATCCAATGCATACAGCTAACCAAATTTGATAATTAAATGGGGTAACTGCATTAATATACTTTTCACCCATTAAAGCAACTAACCAAATTTCACTAGTCGTTGTCATAAGAAACGCTATTGTTGCTCCTCCAAAAAGCACTATAAACAATATTTGATATATAAATTTCTTATATCTGATCATATCTTCTCTATAAAGCCTAGTTAAATATGGAAAAAAAGCGTTTACACCTGAAGTAATTAGTATCGTTAAAGGGAGAATTAACTTGTTGCCTACGGAATAATATGCGACTTCTTCAGATCCAGAGAAATTATCTAAAAACAAAATGGGTAATTGAGATCCTAATGTTCCGACGAGTCTCATCCATAAATAGGGTAGGCTATCTACCAATAGTTTTTTTTTAGTCATGCCTATATATATAACCATTTTGTTTAGTACAATTTTTTTGGTAACAATGCTATAAATGATAGATTTAAACAAGAAAACTATAGTATATGACATAACAATTACCAATAATTGTGATTGATTTTTCGGGATTAATAAAACAATCGTAATCCAAATTATCGATGAGGTAATACTAATTATGGTGGTATTCTTAGTTATTAAATATCCAAATGATATTTGCTCACTCAATTCAAAGGTAATATTAGATATTAACAAAAGAGCAATCGCAATCAATAAAATAGGATAAGTAATACCAATATAAATATTATAAATAGTTAATACAATCACAGATATAATAAACCCAATTATTCGCATGTTCCTTGCGTTTGTAAGAATATAATACCCCTTTTCTGGATTAAGTGATATTTCTCTATTAACAACTGTTCCTGCAGCAAGGTTGTTGGCGAAAGTAGCAAATAGTGTGATTGATGCGATGATTGCGTCAAATCTGCCATAGTCATTCACATTCATTTTTCTAGCAAGAATAATAAATGCAGTAAAACTTATTGCTGATGTAAATAAATTTGAGGAAATTAAATAAATCCAATTTCTATATATTTTTTTCAGGCTTATCACTCCAGTCTATATTTCAGGTGATAACTATTTTATTACTTTATGTCGTATTATTCTTTATAAATAAATATCAAGATTCCATATAAACACTAATTCTCAGATATCTCGCTTAACTGATGCCGCAACCCCATAAACAACTTTGTTCTCTTCTATATTTTTAACTACTACACTGCCTATACCTATTAATGCATTTGCCCCAATTACGACTTTATTAAGAATTGTCGAGTTGGTCCCAATCCAACAATTCTCTTTAATAATTGAAGATCCACACATTTGCACACCTGCAGCTAATATTGAATTATTTCCAATCTCACAATTATGTGATATTGAACAAAGAGAATCAATTTTAACATTATCACCAATAGTATTATATCCTTCAAATAAATTTCTACTGACGACACTATTATCACCTATGTAAACATTATTTCCAATCTTTACTCCGCCTATGTGATAAATAGTTTGTGGTCCTGATAAAGATTTTACTATTTGGAATCCTTGGGATCCAATTTTGACTCCTCGTCCAATATATACATCATTGCCTATTATTGTATTTTTCGAAATAATTGAGTAATCTCCAATAGTACAATTATTTCCTATTATAACAGAATCCTCAATGATAGCGGTAGGAGAAATTATAGTATTTTCTCCGATTTTTTTGCTGAATTCTATAATACTAACAAAATTATTTTTAAGCAAGAATTCATATGAAGAATAAAAAAAACTTTCAGGATTATCGGTTATTAAAAACGTTAATTTTCTGTTTAATTTTGATTTATAATATTCATACATGTCACTATTAAGGGCTAAGCATTTTATACTAATGTTATTGTTAACACTATCTATATATTTTATACTAGTGACATAACTCAAAATGGATTTCTTAATGGATTGTCTATCAACTAAATTGATTCCATCTAGTTCTACATTATCACCAATCACTGTTACATTAAAATGTTTAGATAAATCAAATATGGTTATTTTCATACGGCTATATTTGCATCAACTAAAGATAAAATGTCTGATGAATTTACCCACCATCCACATGGTAAAGCAACAAAATGATCAATAAAATAATCAACATTAGTTAATTTTTCGTTATTTTTAAATACAGAGTAGGAGTTATTATTTGTATGAACAGTAGATGTCTTTATATTTACACTATTTAAATATTTTATTAATTCCTTTTTTTGGTTTGTTATTACTCCAAAAACCCAATAGTTAGGTGTTCTTATATTATCACCGAATGTAATTGAATTTGGTAAATGTGTCTCTATAAAAAGTTCCCATGCAGAAGAATTAGTCTTTTGTATATCTAATAGTTTATGGATATTTTCCATGGATTTTACTCCTAGATAAGCATTCAGTTCACTCATAACTCCACTATATCCTATGTCTGTAATATCAATATCGGTTCTTATTTCTCCGTTTAAATCTCTGAAATTCTCGCGATCAATTCCATTATCTGCAATTTTTTTAATGTGCTTATAATCATTGTAATTGTTAGTAACTATTGCTGCGCCTTGTAGACAATTAGGTAGTCTTACATAAGATAGTGAAAAAATGCTATAATCAGCAGTATTATTGCCTATTTTTCTTGATTTATACTCACTTCCAAAACACTCAATACCATCATCAATAAGTGTTATGGAATGTAAAGTTGATAACTTTCTAACTTCGTCTATATGACCGGGATTTCCACAAAAATGATTGTGAAGTACAGCCTTTATGTCGTTTTCATTAAGAATTTTTTCTAGACTTTCTGGCAATATTGTTCCAGTATTTGGATCAATATCAACCCAAACTATATCAAGACCATAGGATTTAACAGGCATTGTTGATTCTAGACAAGCTAAAGGTGATAACGCAACTTTATCCCCCGGTTTTAATTTAAGATGACTAAAAAGGATGTGATATGCGAGATTATAATTACTTACTAGACATACATTTTTGGTACTTAAATATTCATTTATCATATGTTCAAGTTTTTCATTCCATTTGCCAATGTTCAGCTTACCTGAGAACAAAATTGGTGAAAGATCTACATCATCTGCTACATAAGGTTTATAAAGTGGTATCATATTACCATCCCTCTTTTATTATTTCAACTATTTTTGTTCGTATTTCATTGTTTACCCACCATCCACAAGGAATGTGTACAAATTTTTCGTAAAATAAATCTAGAAAAGGTAATTCATTATTATTTTTGAACACCTTATGAAAATCATTTCTAAGATGTAGTGGCGAACAAGTTATACCGTTATAAGCCATTTTTTTTATAAATTTATCCCTTTCATCAACAAGAATAGTGTATAACCAATAAGATGGCTCAGTATTATTCGAATACTTTAATATTTTTACGTTTGGTAATTTCGAAAGTTCTTGATCAAAATATTTACCATTCTGTATGTATATTTTTACATTTTGATCTAGATAGTTTAGTTGAATTAAGCCGATTATTGCAGTAACATTATTCATATTATATTTAAACCCGGCTTCGATAATATTATTTTCGAGTCTGGGAAGTGTTTTACTCAACCCAAACCAGCGTAGTCTTTTAGCTCTTTCGTAATCATCTTGATTTGTTAAGCACAGTAAACCACCATCGATAGTTGTCAAGTGCTTTATTGCTTGAAATGAAAAAATCGTAAACCGAGAGTTAGAACCAATATATTTTCCTTTATATTTACTCATAAAAGCATGAGCTGCATCCTCAATCACGGGAATATTGTATTTTATAGAAATTTCGTTTATTTTATCTAAATCACATACATTTCCAGCATAATGAACAATCATTATAGCCTTTGTTTTTCTTGTAATCCGAGATTCTATTGATTCAGGTGAAATTAAACCCGTTTTAAAATCAATATCTGCAAATACGACATTAGCTCCAAGCATGGCAATTGAGGTATTTGTGGGTTCTGCTGTAAGTGCCGTACTAATGACTTCATCACCATCTTTTATACCTACTAGTTTTAGTGCTAGGTGCAAGGCTGCAGTTCCAGAACTTACTGCTAATGCATATTTTAAACTTAGTAATTCTGCAAGCTTTTTTTCAAATTTATAAACATATTCCCCCTCTGCAACATATCCACTATAGATTACTTCCTCAATTGCAGGAATTAAAGTCTCTCTAGGTGGGAAAAAAGGTTTAACAAGTGGAACATTATTACTCATTTATCTTGACCTCCACGATTTTAATTCTTTTTGTACATACTCTATTGACAATAATTTCTCAATCACTTCATCAACACTTAATCTTTGGGTATTATGTGAATTATAATCTTTTTCGGTCAAAGGATTAATATTAACTTTATCAAGATATTGTTGATAATTTAAATCTCTTACATCTAAAGGAATTCTATAAAAATTTCCCATATCTTCCGCTTTGATATATTCTTCTTTGGTTAGGAGTGTCTCGTATAATTTTTCAGCATGTCTACTACCAATTATACGTATTTCATTATCAGCATTAAATATCTTTTTAAGAGCTATTGCCAAATCACCAATCGTACAAGCAGGTGCTTTTTGTACCATTAAATCTCCGGAGTTAGCTTCCTTAAATGCGAACACAACTAATTCGACAGCTTCTTCAAGACTCATTAAGAATCTTGTCATATTAGGATCAGTTACAGTGATCGGTTGATTTGATTTAATTTGCTCTATAAACAAAGGAATTACCGACCCACGAGATGCCATGACGTTTCCATATCTTGTAGCACAAATTAGTGTTTGCTTTTGATTCACAGTTCTTGTTTTTGCAAATACAACTTTTTCCATCATTGCTTTTGAAATTCCCATAGCATTTACGGGATAGGCAGCCTTATCAGTTGATAGGCAAATGACTTTTTTAACTTTTGCATCTATGGCTGCAGTTAATACATTGTCAGTACCGATTATGTTAGTTTTCACTGCCTCCATAGGAAAAAACTCACATGATGGTACTTGTTTTAATGCAGCTGCATGAAATACATAATCAACATCATTCATTGCCTGTCTAATTGAATTATAATCTCTAACATCACCAATTATGAATTTTAGTTTTTTGTTCATGAATTGAATTCTCAAATCCTCTTGTTTCTTTTCATCTCTTGAAAAAATTCTAATTTCTTTTATATCAGAGTTTACAAAATGCTTCAATACAGTCGAACCAAATGAACCTGTGCCACCGGTAATTAGTAGTGTTTTATCTTTAAACATTTAATGTTCTCCTTTATTTATTTGATCTACAATATCTTCATAGCGAACTATTCTCCTTTTGGATATAGTCCCTAATAACCAAGAATAACAAGCATATAAAAATCTATTAAATTCATACCTGAATAAATAAGTAGTTTTCAACTCTCCTCCAAATTTCTCTTTAAATCTTTGTATCCCATAGTACTTTGATTCTTTATTTACATTGGGTCTATATCCAACAAAACTAAACTCTTTAACAGCATTAGTTTTTAGTATCTCAATTATACGCCACAAGAGTAAGTTAGCTGATCCTGGTATAGATTTGTTTTTGGAAGCTCCATTAATGTAATAGCCTTTAGACTTATTGAAATATATTACCGCTCCAGCTTGGGGATTACCATTTTCATCAATTGCTAAATATATTCTTACCATTCCACCCATGCTTTCTAAAAGATTTTTAAAGTAAGATTTGTCAATTTGATTTAAATTGCTTCTTTGTCTAGTTTGCTTATCAATCTCAATGTATTTGTCAATTAAATCCACTCCACCTTCAATTACCTCAACCTTTTCACGCTCAGATCGTCGAATAGAGTTTTTGTGTTTAGATTCTATGTTTCCCCAAATCGTAGCTATTTCTTGCGTTAAATCGATTATATATGTTCCAAAGTTACACCATTTTGAGTCTTTCGGAAAATATTCAAACTCAGACCATACCGTATTTATCAACCAATGAATCTTAAACCTTTTCAGTTCATAAATACATTTGTCTAAGAATGTAGAATAGTTAACTGAATCATTTAGAGAGTAGGGTTCTGTAACAAAAACACAATATCGAAAAAGTTTTCTTTTCGTGAATTGCACAGGCATAATAAAATCATTATTATATGCATAAAGTGTATTTGATTTCATTTTAGTTGAGAACACCGTGAATTCATATTGAAAAAATGCATTAGCGTACTGAAGTTTCTTCTTAATAACATTTGGCAAATTTTCATAACTATCCAATATTATCTTATCCAATTTATCACCTGCCAAACCATTGCTAGACAAATTATAATCATTAGAAATATGATTGATAAGAATATTCTTGCTTTTTTACTTGTTTTACGTATAGACCATTCATATAATACTAAATAATATATTTGCATTAGGAGGGGTTTTATCTTTACAATATTGTGTTCCATGTCTGCTAATAAAACTTTGTCAGAATATTCATTGACCAAATCAAATTCACTGATAAATTTGAAATTACTTTTTGATATAAAATCTAGCGATTTTTTAAACTTAAGAATTTCAGTGTTGATAATTTTGGGGTTATCTGGATCTCTTTTCCAATCAAGAAATGAAAAACTATGGTAAAAAAGTGAGATTACAATTTCATCATTTGTTGTTTCATACTCCCTTAAAATTCTTTTGAAAAGTTTATAATTCATTGTAGAATCTATTTTGTCAAATTTTTTGTACCCTAAGAAATCAAAACTCTTAAAAACAGTTACTGGAAATTCAACTAACCGATTATAATTTTGAGGTAAAACATATGCAACTTCAGGCACAATTCCGCACCATTTTTGTTTATAAAACTGTGAAAAATCAAACTTATAACCAAGCTCATCAATTATTCTTAGAGTATCGTGATTTGCACCATATTTTCCAGCTCTAAATGAAATTGGTCTATAACCTAAAATCTCAATATATAAGTCCGTACACTTAGTGATAATTTCTTTTTGTTCAAAATATGAATACTCAAACAAAAATAATCTGTTTTTGTCCATAATATGATCAGGATGTATGTGCATACCAACGTTGTGTCCGTTATTTACAATATAATTTACGATATCTGAAATTTTGTCTTTCCCATAACTCCACGCTTCAGCAAAATCCACAAAAAATATTCCTTTTATATTTCTAGAATTTAGTTCCTTTACAAAATATTCTATGCCAACTCTTTGTTTTTCAGCAATACCCCATATTAACTTTTCAACAGGATTATTACCTTTGTGCCCCTCAACATCAATTGTGAATATAATCTTTTTCATGTAATTTTCCTCTAGTGTTTTTATAATTTTTTAGAACTATATATGACAAACAAACAAAAAGATAAAAATTGACCTCTTCTATATAACTTCCAGAAACTAAATATCTAGAAAAAAAAGTTAGTGCCAAGTAAATAAATTGATACTTTAAGATTGTGTTTAATGTCAAAAATTTAGCTAGCCAATAAATAGCTATAAAAGTAACTAGAATAAAACCAACCAAACCGAATGAAACGTAGATTTCTATGAAAAAATTATGTGAGTAAGCAAACTCTCCGGTAATATTATAGATGATTATTCTATCTGAGAAAATCCCGTTCCCTATAAAAACATGTTGTTTCATATGCTGAAGCAAAAGATTATATAATGTAACTCTATTTTGGTCTTCAAATATGTCACCATTCATTAAGAAATTAACAATCCTAGTATTATACTCTCTAAATTGCCCTATTAGGAATAAAAATATTGTAAAAATAGCTGTATATAATAATAACACTACTATGAGTTTATTAAAATTGATATTTCGATTTAATTTGAAAGAAAATAACACTGAAATTAATAAATATGCAATAATGACAATAAATACAGTTCTAGAACCATAGAGAATAACTAAAATTAATCCCATAAAAAAATACAGTATATCGATCAATTTGATATTTTTTGAGAACGTGTATAAAAAAGACATTATTGATGGAAGAAGAGCATACGAATAAACCATATAATTGATTTTATTGTCAAAATCAAGATAAAATAATCCTAATATACTCCAAGGTAGTAACCATTTAGATATTCTGCTTATTTTGTTTATTACTATATCAATATTAATATTGAAATCAATTGTATATAATAATAGAGGTAAAACTAAAATGTATATGATAATCATATCCTGAGATAAATAGAACATTCTAGTTTCTGGAAAAAGACCATAAGAAGTTAATCCGACTAAAATAAATATCAAAAGTATAAATATCCCGTACTTGTTCGTTACTTTTTGATTTAAAATGCCAATATAAACTAGAAAAAGAATAACCCCGTAATATGAGTATGTAAAAACCTGTGTATTATTAATATCCAAGAAGTAATTGATAGATAAATTGAAATTTTGTAAAAACAGTTGTGATAAAATTACTAGACTTATGACAGTCTCTTTTTTAATTTTTTTCATTGATTGAGTCCTTCTTGATCAAATGTTTAATAGTTTTTTGAAGTATTTCAACATCACCACCCCATGAATTGTTTTGAATAAAAATCGTAATATTTTTCTTAAATTTTTCTGGTTTGGATTTTATTTCTAATAGTGAATTATAAATATCATCAGATGATATTCCTATTGGGTATTCCTGAAACAGGTTGAAGATAGTTGGGTTAAGATTACATAAGATTGGTAAGTTTGCACTTGCATACTCATATACTTTATTAGGCGCGCAATAAATATTATTTAAAGTATCGTTTCCGTAATACATGTAACCTACATCAAACTTATTCACTACACTTCCTAAATGTTCATAAGGAACAGCGTTATCAATAATAATGTTTTTATTATTAAGAGTTTGTATTACGGCTTCTAGTTTCCCATAAGCATCACCATTTCCTAATAGAAGTAGTTTAAATTCACTTCCTAGTTTGTTTACTACATTAATTAGTATATCAAGATTCCTACCCTTCACCATTACACCAGCATATATAATGGAAAAAGCTGGGATTTTAAAAAAATCTTTGTGTTTTTCACTTAATAATTGATAACCTTCATTGTTATTCTGTGGTAAGAATGAAATGTTTCTTATAACCAAAGGTTTTATCTCAAGACTAAATTCCTTCTGCATTATTTTTGAACGTTCTTCAGATGCAGCAATGATTAAGTCGCATTTTTTCATATATAATTTTTGAAATACTAAAAGAATTTTATTTTTGAATGAATTCTTTAGATCTGATATATATAATTCATGCGCGTCATAAATGAATTTTTTCTTTCTTTTGATTATACTTACGAAAAATAGTGGTATTGTAGAAAAAATATCATGTCCATAATAAATGGAATAATCATTTTTTAATAGCCTTGGAAAAATTTTAAGAATATACGATAAGTACGTTAAACCTCCAAATGATTTCTTTTTATAAAAGATTGGAACTTTTTTATAGTGCTCAAGGTTATCCGTAGAAAATAAGTTAAAAACCTCAACATCGAAACTTGAACATAACGCTTTTGCTGATCTTTTAACCCTAGCATCCGTAGAAAGATCACCGTAAAGTACCATAACCAATTTATTTATACTACTCATGACTTATACCTTATATATCTTCTAAAATAATCAGTAAATTTGTAGATGTAATACGCAATATAATAGCTCTTAATCTTGATCAAAAATAAGAAAACTCTAACTCCAAAACTATAGTTGCTGTAATCAATGTTCGTAAAAATATCACTAAATATATTTTTTTCCCTATTCACTCGAATACTCTCAATTTTATATTTTAAATTCAAATTATTATCTTTATGAAATTGATCTAAGGTAATGCTATGCAAAAAATAAATTGTTTTTCTGATTTTGATAGCTTCATCATAAACTTTATTTTTGTTAAATTTATTAGCAAATTCTTCAAATCTACTTATTGCTAGTTCATAACTATGTAATGCATCTTTTCTATACTTGTTTACTGCTGACAATTCATTATATCGATAATGATATAGTGATTTGCTAACGAAAGAAATCTTAGATGCAATTTGAAAAGCATAAATATTTAAAATAGAATCTTGGGACCTGACAAGATTTTTATCATAAGATAAATCATTTTCTAACCAAAACTTTCTGTTATATAATTTTGCCCATGTAGCACCTGCAGAAACAATTTCCGAATTGTAGGAAAAGGTCTTATGTTTTGAAATAATAGTTTTCAACATCAACTCTTCTTTTTGATTTGGATTCATCAATTCAATATCTACAGGGAAAATGTTAATTTGGGTAGATTTCGCATTTATTTCCTTGAAGGAGTTGCAAATAACAATTTCTGAATTGGTATCTTCTCCTCTTTTGTAAAGAATTTCGAGCATATTTATATCAATCCAATCGTCAGCATCAACAAAAGTAATCCATTTACCTGTGGAAAGTGAAACTCCATTATTTCTTGCAGTCGATACACCTTGGTTTTTTTGTGTTATAATACTTACACGTTTATCATTGTTATAAAATTTTAAACATTTTTCTAATATTCCATTACTGGAACCGTCATCAACTATTAAAATTTCAATATCCTCTAAGGTTTGTCGTATAACAGAATCAAGGCATTTTTCAACAAATTCAGGTTTAATGTTATAAATTGGAATAATTACCGACACTTTTTGTGGTTGGTTATATTGTCTCAAGTACGTGGTGTCCATGTTTTCGTATCCTCATCATATATTTTATAGACTTTTGCTGGTGTACCCATAACAATACTATTTTTTGGTACATCTTTGTTTACTAGAGAATGAGCGCCAATAATGGCTCCATCTCCAATAGTAACGCCTTTCATAATTGTCACTCCTTCTCCAATCCATACATTGTTCCCGATAATTACCGGCCTTGATACAATCGTTCTAGAATCTGGTGGAATGAGCGGGGAATTATATTCTAAAAAGGAACAACTATAATCACCATGACTATTGTCACTGATATAAATCTTTGAGGCTAAGAGACAATTGTTTCCGATAACTACTTTTTCATATGCAGAAATATGGACGTTATCACCAATTTTGCAATTTGATCCAATTATCAAAATTTTCGTTTTCTTTCTCTTTAAGTTAAACGCCTCAAATCTACAATTATACCCCGTTGTTAACTTATCACCAAACGACATAGAACTGAAACCACGGCAATAAAAAGGAAATCTTATAAGCCTAGCGTTACTATAAAAAATAATAGTAAGTGCTTTTGAATACACATTCTTCACAAATTCATACAAAGAATAGTTATTTTTCATTGAATACCTCGTCTACGATACTAGATATTTGAGATGTTATTTTGGTTAAATCAAAATTGTCTATATAAGCTCTGTAAGAATTTTCGCTATAAAGTCTGTATTTTTCAAAAGTCAGATTTTTAAAATACAGTAATAGATCATCGATTTTTCCGTTGTTAACATTAAATCCGCAATCATAATGTTCAATCAAACTCCATGTATCACCTGGAATATTGTTAAGTATTGGTAAAGACTGATAGAAGTAATCGACTGATTTCATCGTTAAACCGATCTTTAGATGTGTTTTATACATATTTATCCCAAAATGTGACTTTTTGAATAGTTCATCCAACTTTTTTTTATCAAATAAATAGCCTATAAAATCAAACTCAATATTTCTTGATTTAAGCGATTCGATAAATTTTAATCGATTCTCTCCATCTCCTACTATAATGAGTTTACATGAGATAACGGTATTTATTTTAGAAATACTATTAGTAATCAAATCAATGTCTATAATATTATTAATAGATCCTAAATAGATGAAATTAATTTTTCGAATATCTTCAATTTTTTTAGGAAGCATCTTTACGTCATGATTTTTAGCTAAATATACCGTTTGAGTACTCACTTTATTTAAAATATTCAAATGCTCCTTATACAAATTACATTCAGTAATTATGAAATCTGATTTAGCTAAATATGCATTTCGTCTTCTAATCAAAATTGAAAATAAAAAATCAAAAAATCTACTCTTTAATGGAAAACTTTCAGGCCATAGATCTTGAACATCAATGATTACTTTCTTAATCTTCCCTTTGTTTTTCAAGTTAATGGCAGGTTTTAGTAAGGAATTCGGTGGAACTATTATATACAATAAATCATACTCTTCACTTTTCAATATTTTATTAATGCTTTGCGCAAATAAATAGTGCGAAAAAAATCTTCTAACTGAGATGCTTTTTCTATATGAAAAAGTTTTTATACATTTTCTATTACCATTTGGGTTTATCTTTTTTTTGTAAACATGACTAAAATCACTTATGTAAGTTTGATACTCTATGTTTTTAATTTTTAAGACATGCTCTATAACACTGATTCTTTGATAGTATGTGTCGAATGATGTAACTATAACAGCTCGCATGGTTTATCACTCCTTTCATATCAATTAATTAAAGCATCTTTATCAATTATGTTTATTATTTCCTAAGTTCCTGTACCACCATCAACGACACCATCTGATTTAAAGATTGCGATTATAGTACCAAAGAGTATTTTGATATATAACCTGAAACTAATATGTTCAAAATTAAGCTATCGAGCTTTGCTTTTTCATGAATAGGGATTTCATATCTACCATTGATTTGTGTGTAACCTAAGAGTCCTAGATATAGGTTATAAACTCCACACTATCATTTTCATCCATCAAGTCAAATTGATTCCATAAAGCGGGTCTAGCTCCAATAATGGATATATCATCTGTAAGGATATTAATGATTTGACGTAATTCATCTAAGCTTGTCTTCATAAAGGACTTACCTATATTTGAGATCGATTGCTCTGGATTATTTACATACGTGTAGGTGTATAAATACTTTTCTAAACTTCAAAAAAAGTAATGCTACTTATGACGACCAATCCTCTTTTATTTAAATAGGATATCTCCTCTAGAATCTAACTTGATTAGAATCATTAAGAATAGTAATAGTGTGGATAATACGATTAAGGTTAATACTTTATCCTAAAATCGTTTAATCTTGAAATAGAACATAGTTACTCTTTAATCTCTATTGAAAAGATCTCTAGTGTAGACTTTTTCTTTTACCACTTCTAGTTCCTTATAAAACCTATTTGAAACAATAACATCAGATATTCGAATAAATTCCTCGAAGTTTGTTGAAACTTTTGAACCATAAAACTCTGATTCTTTAATGACTGGTTCAAAAATAATTAGCTCGACATCTTTTTCTACTAGTCTCTTCATGACACCGAGAATTGAAGAATGTCTGAAATTATCTGAATTTGATTTCATCACGAGTCTATAGATTCCGACAATTTTAGGTTTTCTGGCTATTATCATTTCAGCGATGTGATCTTTTCTAGTTCTATTTGCTTCAACAATGGCTGATATAATATTTTGTGGGACATCTTGATAATTAGCTAGTAATTGCTTTGTATCTTTTGGTAAGCAATATCCTCCATATCCAAAGGATGGGTTGTTATAGTGTGAACCAATTCTTGGATCCAATCCAACACCTTCAATGATATCTTTCGAATCAAGTCCTCTGATTTCGGCGTAAGTATCTAATTCATTAAAAAATGCAACTCTAAGTGCTAAATACGTATTAGAGAATAATTTAATAGCTTCTGCCTCAGTTGAACCGGTATATAGAATAGATGCATCTTTCTTAATTGCTCCTTCAAGTAAAAGATGTGCATATGTTTCTGCTTCTTTTGAGTAATCACCTACAACAATTCTTGATGGATATAAGTTATCATAGAGCGCTTTGCCTTCTCTTAAAAATTCAGGAGAAAAGATGATTTTTAGATTTGGATGTTTCTGTCTTTGTTCCTCTGTATAACCAACCGGAATAGTTGACTTTATTATAATGGTTGCATGTGGAGCGTAATTTGATACATCACTTATAACATGATCTACAGATGATGTATCGAAATAGTTTTGATTTGGGTCATAGTTTGTTGGAGTTGCTATGATAACAAATGCTGCATTTTTATATGTTTCTTCTTTGATAAGTGTTGCTTTTAGATTAAGTGGTTTGTTTCTTAAATAGTCTTCAAGTTCATCATCTACAATAGGTGATATTCTATTGTTTATCATGTCTACTTTTTCTTTGATAATGTCTAGTGCGACAACTTCATTATATTGACTTAGTAAGACTGCATTGGATAATCCAACATAACCCGTACCTATAATTGCTATTTTCATATTGATCTCCTATTCAAGAATTCTAAATTTTTTTTGGATTATTAGTTTAATCTAAATTATACTTTATACTTCTATGATGTGTATAACATAATACGAGGATGCCATAATGATCAAATTTAGCATATCCTCTTTTTGAACGAAAGATAGATTGATAAGGATTTGTCCCCTTTAATTTGGACAATCATCAATGATTGTTACGACTTCAAGTGGAAGTGTGTAATCATCATTTATTACTTGTAAAAACAGTTCTGCAACCTCACGAACACCATGAAGAGGTATCTTCTTAAATCCCTTATCATTAATCCGTTTAAGAAATATATGTGTGTTATCTTATATAGATAAATCCACACTATAAGATGACTTTAGATACCATATATTCAGTAATTTTCTTCTTTCGCTACCCTTTTTCGTGATAACGCACTCCACGCATTTGGTATAGTGTTTCTTTTGTTTGATCAGTTTATCTTTTTCGTACTCATCTAAATATCAATTCAATTTCATGATCAATACTTGATATAACATCGATGTTTTCTTTAAGAGTAATTATTTGGTAAGTCATTGATTTTTCAAAACGACATGTATTTTTTAAAATATGTTTTCAGCTTATTGTTTATTTTATTACAACCTAATGACTTTACTATCATTATCCATAAAGTACCCGGTTAATAACTTGTTTTAATATTTTCAAGAAGGTGATTTCCTTGAATATCATACTCAAAAATAACTTTTGTGCTTATAATTGATTTTGGATTGATTTCAATACAACTTTTGGTACCTCGTTAATATAATTAATACCAATAAGGTATGCGAAGAAACTATTCTAATTCAGAAGTTTTAGCGACTAAGTGTAGGGGGTCCACATAATACCGTAATAATTGAGTGATGCTTCAATCCATTTATTAATCAACATATGTCTCTTATTCAAAAAAATGTCAATTATATAACTTTTGTACGAAATGATTAAGTCGATTAAATATTAAAAATGATCAAGATTGAAATTCTAAAGTGCATTTTGGTCATTACCATCTCATTTAATACCAGAAATAAACCTAAAGTTTTATTAAGAAATGAAAACTGATTATCGAGAATCTCAATTGATTGTGAACAAACCGCTAAATTAATTAGTTTGGAAAAAATAAGATGATATTATTGAACTTTGCGTTAAGTATTAAGAATGCACTTATGTTATATAGGTTAAAGTATTTTTGAAATTAAGCGAAAAATAATCTGTTTTGTATAAATAAAGAAATAGAAGTTAAGTTAATTATATTTTTGATTCTCATCGCTCATTTGTTACCTTGTTCATTTTTATTTAGTGATACTTTGATATATTGTCTCCTCATAATTAACAATATTATAATCAAATCCATATTGATTGCTAATGCTAAAATCATATGTTTTATTTCCAAATACTTTTCTTATAAAGCGCATATATTTACTCAAAAATTTTAAAGGAAAATTGAGCAACTTAGTAAAAATAGTTTTTTTCTTTTTATACTTTCGAATCAAATGAATTATTTCTGAGGTTGATGCGTAACGGGAATTTTGAGGATAAAATGTGTCGCTAGCTGCATCATCTATGATACATTTAATAAACTCTGAAAAATTATCGATATATATCATACTTCTTTGATTGTGTATCTTTGGAACTACAAATAGCAATAAAGCAATTTTTTCTAATCTTGGGAAATTCCCTTTACATTGAGGACCATATATAATAGGCGTTCTTACAACTGAAACAGCAAATTGACCATCCCTAAGCTTTTGGATTGCCAAATCTGCTTCAAGTTTGCTTTTACCATAAGCATTTATTGGATTATATTTACTAATATCGATATGACTTTTATTGTAAATATCATTGTCTTCTCCAAAAATGATCATACTGCTCATAAAAATGAATTGCTTAACGCCAGCATTTTTTGCAATGTGTGCTGTTTGAACTGCTAAATCTCGATTAATTTTGTAATATAAGTCATCATTAGATTTCTTGTTTGTTACATGAGCTATACCTGCAACATGAAATACTACATCAAAACCAGAAAAATCGAAATTTATCCAATTTGGATCTTTCATGTCAAGTGTCTCAACATAGTACTTTTCTGGTTCTCTCATCAGCCATTTTTCAACATTAGTACCAACATAGCTATTAGCACCAGTTATTAATACTCTTTTCAAGCGAGTCACCTACTTACTTTATTTAGTCTTAATCTGCTTCTTTTCAAGAGTTCCAGTACCACCTTCTACAACACCTTCAGATTTAAAGATGCTAATGATGGTACCGAAGAAAATCTTAATATCTAACCAAAGACTTATATGTTCAACATAGTAACCATCTAGTTTAGCTTTTTCTGGAATGGGTAATTCATCTCGACCATTGATTTGTGCATAACCTGTTAACCCTGGATATAACTTATGAACATCGTATTTATCTCTTTCATCCATCAAATCGTATTGATTCCATAGTGCTGGTCTGGGTCCTATGATGGACATATCACCTTTAAGAATGTTAATGATTTGCGGAAGTTCATCCAAGCTTGTTTTGCGTAAGAATTTCCCCATCTTTGTAATCCATTGTTCAGGATTTTCTAACATATGTGTGGGTGTATCCTTAGGTGTATCAATACGCATCGTTCTAAACTTAAGGATATAAAAATGCTTTTTAAATCGTCCGATTCGCTTTTGCTTAAATAAAACGGGACCTTTCGAATCGATTTTAACAAGGATCATCAACAATAGAAATAATGGTGATAAGATGATGATTCCTAATAAAGCGAGTATAAAATCATAAAATCGTTTAAATTTCAAATAAAACATGTGTTTTCTCCATTGATCAGTTATCAAAGAAATTAATGATTTTTTCTTGTGGGTAGTGAATACTCACTAAGTGAGCATTGATTTTTTCATGATGCTTATAGCTTGAAACCAAGATACCATCGTGTTCAAAAGAGTTGATTTGATTCGTCTGAATGATAGGAGAATTAATAAGGAATTGTCCAATTTTATTCGGATCATCATCAACAACAGCTAGAACCTCTAAAGGTAGCGCGTTATCGTCATTCATGACTCTTAGCATAATTTCTGCAACTTCACCAGCACCATATAATAAAATCTTTTTAAATCCCTTATCAATGATTTGATTCAGGAATTTTGTAATATTATCTTTTGCTGACAGGTAGATATCATGAGAAGATTTCAAGTACCAGATATTGAGAAGTTTTCTTCTTTCTTCTCCTTTTTTGGTAATTAGGTATTCGACTGATTTTGTCGAATGTTTCTTTCTTTTAATCAGTTTATCTTTTTCGTAGTCATCTAAATATGAATTCACCATGGAAACAGCAATCCCGATTTCTTGACTGATTTCACGCTGCGTCACATGGGCATTTTTTTCAATCATATCTAAAATCATGTACTCTTTATATAAAACCGTAGGTTTGAAGAATGTGTTCTCGCTCAACTTAAATACCTTCTTTTGTTCGATTATTGAATGATTATATTCTACATCATCATATGATGATATACAAGAGAAAAAGCACATTTTGTTTAGAAATCGAACATCTCTTTCAAAAGCAATTCTCAAACAGATGAAAATCGCTTCACAAACAGGAAAAACTGGCACTTCTATCTCAAGTGTGCCAGTTGTTTTTTTGCATAATATATATCTTTTTTGCCTTCAACACTTAATACAATACACTGATTTATAGGCTGTTATATAACAGAACATTACTTTTGTTATAATCAAATCTTAGTTTATTCACATCATATGATTACTATTGATTTATGTATCATCTCATGAAAAACTTATCACAATTTCATGATTATGCTCTCAATTGTCTTCCATTTCCATGAGATTATTTGATCACTATCTTTAGTGTTTTGAGGTTTACTGATTGCCTTGCTTCTTCTTCCTTTGATCAGAATATATTTCTTATTTAATTCTTGAGCAATGGTTATTTCTGCAGCAACTCCTTTTGCTTCGTGTGTATGTTCACCACATAGAACGATAACATAATCAGAGTTTTGGATTTTTCTTCTTGCTTCTTCTTTCCACTTTTCAGTAATAGGTTGATTAATTGATACATCAACAATTTTTAATGTTGAGGTCAATCGCTCTGATTGTTTAATGAAATTCTTCTTGATATCAAGATCGTTTTCATAATCAAAACTAATAAACACCTTAATTGGACTCATGTGCATTTACTCCTTTCAATACTTTATTATTTTATATTTGGTATGATGAATAATTTGTAAAAGTTGATCCATAACAACATAATCTGCATAGAAATAATCAACTCGTCGATGAAGACTATTTTTTTGATTGTGTTCATCAATCATGTGTGCTACTTTAATCAATTCTTCAAAAGTGGTAATGCAAAAATGTCTCTTTTTTATGAGATTTTTTGCGGGATTTGCTGTTGAATCATGGTCATTTAAATGTTTATTAAATTCCGATATAGACATTTGATTAAAACCATTCAAAATCATGTATAGACTCCATCGCATATGTTCATACTGCGCAAGGGAGTTTCTTTTATTCGAAATTAAATAGCGGTCAAATCCACTTGTATCTGTTAATGGTTTCCATTCCTCTATTTGTGATGAACAACCATATGCTTCACAAAACGCTAAACTTGCATCAGTTCCATGGGTTGATAAATCAAAACCAAGGGTTCTCAGTTTATTGCGTATCGACGGAATAGCAAATAGACTTGCTCGTTTATCATAGTAACTCAAATCTAACCATTTGGTTCCATATAGTGTTTCATGTATGCGTTTGGCTAATATACTATATTCTTCATGAATGATATTATCATATGTATAAACGTCAGATAAAGAACCAAATGTCTCAATGTGATTTGAAGTATTGTTGAATATTTTTGATATATCCAAGTTTTTGTTTTTGACACGGGTCATGATTTTATAGTTGAGATCATCGAATTGATACTTTAATGTATTAAGCAATTGTTGTGTGATCTTTATGTTTTTTATGTCATCACCGACTGCAATATAGATGATCAATTCATCGTTTGGATCGATAGTTTTGATTAACTTGTCGTAATCATTATTTTCAAATAGATCAAGTGTCAATAGTGTTGTATGTTTTCTCAAACTGTCAAATGATGGCTTTTCGAGATAATCATCATCATGCGAGGATAAATCGGTATTCAAATGCAGGTAGATGTGTGATAGATTATTGCAATCATCATGAGTAACAATCGTGTATTTAACAGTGGGATCGATAACATTATCTGGTAAGTAATTTCGATAGATATTACTGTTAGTCAATCCAAAGCCAATGAAAACCATATGCTTTTGCATATTTGAATTATTAATAATAGGATTCTTCATCATTCTATCGAAGGAAACAATCGTATGATAATTATAGATACTAATATGCTGATTGTTTCTTTCGCTATATGTATATAAATCCAGGTTATCCAATTGGTTAAGTTGGATATAAAAACGGAAAATTTGTTTTAGTTGTACAAGTCTTTCCTGATTACTTTCGAGATAACTATGTACCATATTCAAAATGCTTACATTAAAAATATCATCATCGTAAAGTGAAACAAAGTGCATTTGATGTCTAATATTGATACTTATGAAATCGTGAATGACTATAGCATTTGGGCTAATCGGTTTATAGCAAAGATAGAGTTGATTATACCGTCTTGATAAAGTTTGAAAGTTTGCCTTGCTATCAGATAGCAGAATAATTTTATGTTTTTTCCATCCAAACAGTGCACGTTGAAATTTGTGTTCTTGTGTTAAAGACGAAAGAAACATATTTACAATTTCAAAATCGCCTATGATGAACATGTGATGTGAAAAACGATAGATTTTATATTGAATTGATTGAATCAGTTTTTTTGAAATAAGGGCAATGACACTATAGAAAATAAAGATAGCAAAAGAGTATGAGGTAAGATGGAAAAGGGTCTGAAATCGCTGATTGCTTAATGCGATAAGCATGACATCCACATCGAAATTGGCAGTCATTGTTTGTAATGTTTTTGAAATTGCTACCGTGAAAATTAATCTTAATTGAGTATCATATGTACCCTCAAGTAGAATGCCTTGATAATAGATTATCAGGGTAATAGTAAAAAAACTCATAATGGCGAGGATCTTGTAAATCGTCTCATGTGCAGCTTTATTCTTTATACCTGAGATAAAAGTGAGTATAACAAAAGTAAATGGAATGATTAATCCAAAATACAATACGTTAATTAAGATATTTGTCATCTGAATCCCCCTAATTTTTAAATCTGTTAGTAGTGATACGATTTAGATTATTAGCCTTAATTATACCTTAAATAGCAGATTATGTTTATAAAAACTCTATGAATAACATAATGATGATTATAAAATATCATTCAATGTTATTTATTAAACTTTTAAAGCATTTATTTGGATGTTATGCTATACTGTAAACAAAAACGATAGGTGGGAGAACATGGAGTATGGTGAGTTTTATAATAATGTCTTGTTAGGCTTTCGTCTTTCTAGAGTGGAATTCTTATGGGGATCTCCATTTTCATTTGCTAAGAAGGCGTTCAAAGCTGGGAAAAAAGAATTGGACTTAATGTTGAAACATGATGGATTCACGTCGAAAGAAAAGAAGGATTCTCGTGCTTACATGAATGGCATTATTGATTATTATCGAATTAAAGATATCCAAAAATATGAAATCATCTTAATTGGTATAGCAATTCAACGTTATGGTTTAACCAACGCTAACACCAACCAGGAAGATAAATTGGAACTTTTAGATGTTGCTTATTCTGCTTTACAAACTATATCAACAAAAACAGTTCCGAACAAACAACAACTTGGACAGATGTTAGCAGAACATGCTGATACCCCCTTTCCAGAAGTGGTTGAAATGGTATATGATTATCTTAATAAAAAATATACTTCGATAAACTCTGAAGTATCTAATGGAAATGGTTATGTTTTTTTAAGTCATAGCAGTGAAGATATAGAAATCGTGAAAAGGATTAAAGGTTCCATCGAGAAAAATGGTATCAAAACATGGTTTTCTGAAGATGACATCAAATATGGAGATAGTTATGCAAAAGCAATTGAGGATGCTATCTCAAAAGCATCATGCTTTCTCGCAATCCTATCCTCAAACTCAGTACAATCAAAATGGGTGGAAAAAGAAATCGATCGTGCTTTAAATCATGGTGTTGTTGTCATTCCATTACTTGTTAATGATATCAAACTTCCCGAAGCATACTCCTTCTATCTCACAAATAACCAATTTTGTAGATTAAGTAATCTTACAACCGAAAGTTTCGATAATCAGATGATGAAAATCATTAATGTTATCAAATCAACATTGATGTAAGTTGTTAAATTGAATAAAAAAACCGGGACGATAGTTTAATTTTATCCCGGTTTTTTTGATGTTATTACTTGATTTCTCCATTACGTTTATATGTTGTAATAATGGATGCTACAAAGTGCTTGACTTCATCATTTTTCAATAATTCTAACGTACTTGAAATCTTCTCAAGTTCAAGCTCTTTTTCTAAGACTTCACGCTGCTTTTCAATGAAAATCTTCTTGTTATCGGTCTTACAATGATCTTCATGGTTATGATCAACTAAGAGCTCTTCAAATAACTTTTCACCAGGTCTTAGTCCTGTAAATTCGATATCAATATCTTTATAAGGCTTGAATCCAGCTAGACTGATCATCTTTTCTGCAAGATCTTTAATCTTGACAGGTGCACCCATATCCAAGATAAAGACTTCGCCACCATTGGCATAGACACCACACTGTAAGATAAGTCCTACAGCTTCAGGAATGGTCATAAAATATCTTGTGATATCAGGATGTGTGACGGTGACAGGACCACCATCTGCAATCTGTTTCTTGAATAATGGAATGACTGATCCATTGGATCCTAAGACGTTACCAAATCTGACTGCTGAGAATTTCGTGACTTTCGAATGGGATTGTTGTTCTTGGATGATGAGTTCAGCATAACGTTTGGTTGCTCCCATAACGTTTGTTGATCTCACAGCTTTATCACTGGATACTAAGACAAATTTTTTGACGTTAAATTCATTGCTAAGACTCGCTGTATTATAGGTTCCAATCACATTGGTTCTGACTGCTTCGACTGCGCTATCTTCCATGAGTGGTACATGCTTATACGCTGCAGCATGGAATACGATTTCTGGTTTCACCAACTCAAAGATCGATTTCAATCTTTCTCTGTTATACACGGAACCAATATAAACGCTCAAGTTTAATTTTCTGTTTTCTTTATGGAACTTGCGAAGTAATTCCTGTTGAATATCATAGGCATTATTTTCATAAATATCAAAGATAACAAGATGTTTAGGTTCAAATTCAGCGATTTGTCGACATAGTTCGCTACCAATTGATCCACCACCACCGGTGACCAAGACCACATGATCTTTGATGAACTCGTTGATACCGGTATTATCGAGTTTAATTTCATCACGATTGAGTAAATCTTCAATCTTGACATCGATTAAGGTAGGTTTACTGTTATCAACATCACTCATACTCAAAAGACGTTTCATACGACAGTTCTTTTCGGTGACAAGATTAATGAGTTCAGAAAGTTGTTCTTTGGGATAGTTATTAATCGCAATAATGACTTCTTCAGCTTTAAATGAGTCAATATAATACCGGATTGCACTGATGGGTCCGACAATCTTGATACCCATTAAACGCTTACCAATCTTATCCACGTCATCATCAAGAAACGCGACAGGAATATTGTTTAAATCTTTATTGCGAATGATTTCTTTAACAACGATTTCACCTGCGGAACCCGCACCTACAATCAGTGTACGTTTTCCAAGGGCTTGCTTCCATTCGATATTTGTTTTTAAATATTGAATGATACGATTAATGATTCTTGGAAAAGTAACCAGACCCACTTCAGCAATCGTAAGAAAGAAATATGCACTCTTATACATGAACTGAGTATTGGTTAACGCAATAAAAATGACGATCGCGATGTTAGTCGCCATCGTCACCAAGGTAATCTTGATGACATCCTCAAATCCAATATGGTTTTCAAGCATGCGATACAATCCAGCTACATAAAATACAAAAAGCTTAAATGCTAAGATTGCTGGGAGTGCAAACCAAATTTGAGAACTGTCTACAGGTATTTCAAGGACCATAAACATGAAAATCGCTATCAAATAGGTTAGCGAAATCATGATGATATCGAAGAACATGTATTTAATGATGTATAAGAAACGATTTAGTCTTGAATTCTTCATAGTTACCTCGAAACATTAGTTCCTTCAACATTAAGTATACTCTTTTTTATAGAGAATACAAATGTTTTGGACTAAATACATTTTCGCCGACAGAAACCAATAAATGAAATCCTAGCAAAATAGTCTATATGATACTTATCATATGTTTATGATAACATGTATGAATGAAAACGACAATCATTTATCATGATTATCGTCATTGAAAACGTTTGAATTGTGCCTTCATCGTATACTCTTTTCACATGCTTTTAAATTGATGCGATATCCTAATCCCCATATCGTTTCAATGAAATCTTCATCACATATCTCCATGATCTTCTTACGAAGACGAGTAATATGGATACCTAATGCATTATCGGTTGCTGATGAGTCTTCATCCCATACATAATGTATGATATTATCTTTTGAGACTACAGATTCCTTATGATCAATCAAAAGATGCAATATCTTAAACTCTACCTTAGTTAAGGATAGCACATGTTGATCGATATGAAGTTCGCGATTGTCAAGATGTAAAACAAGACGTCCCAAACGCATCATGTTCGGTGCTGGTCTTTTAACTTGATGTAAATAACGCAAGACAGCTTTAATGCGTGAAGCAACTACATGTGCTTCAAATGGGATATCGATATAACCTTCCGATCCATACTCTAAGTATCTTACTTGTCGATCATGATCGAAACCATGACCAAATAGGTAAATCGGACATAGGGAATGTTTCTTCAAATTCATGATCATTTCTTTATCTCTATCTTCGTCCTTTAAAGCCTGCAACAAAATAAAGTGATAATGCTTGAGTTCGTCAGGACGCTCTTCAATCATCTGATGTGTATCAACATAAACATTCAAAAAATCTTTTTGAAGTAAACCGACCAGTTGACCTAATGGCGAAGGATCATCGCCTAATACCAAAACGTTATACATCTGAAATACCTCCCCGTGTATTGAAAACTATATCACTATTATAATTTAAATTGCCATTCAAAATTCTTTCAAAATCGAATGTGAAAGCGTTTCCACATACGCAATTTTGAAAGAAACATATTATTTATAATAATAAACACATAATACATGATAACACAAGAAATGAGTTTATCAAAGGTAGAAATACACTTTTGAAAATATTCATAGAAATGATCATATATCGTTGCGATTTGATCCTATATTTTGCTACAACATGCAATAAAAAATCCGTATTTTACGGATTTTAGACACTTTTATGTTAAAGGAATTTCATAGACATGCAGATGGGTCATTCCTAAGACATAATAAATATGATCTTTTGGAACATCCATGTTTTCGTAAACGATTCTTCCACCCGCTTTTAATACCGATTTAATAGACCTCAAGTTCGATGGATCACAGGTAACGAGGATTCGTTCATACCCATGTTCCTTGGCAAGATCTAAGATGATTTGCAAAGCATAATAGCTATATCCATGACCTCGGTAACCTGGATCAATCGTATAACCGATATGACCATGAATGAGTGTCATTTCATTATATCCTAGTCTTAATGTGATCTGTCCAATTTTTGCATGTCCTAACATGATCAAATAACAGTAATTTGGAAGATCATGTGGCGGATTTCCAGGATAAAAGCCTTGAAGACGAAGATGGATCATGGGCCCCTTCAAGAGTTCTTTATCGAGTAATTTTTCATGAATCAGACAGTCATATGACATAGGATACTCCTACATAAACCATAACGATAATGCGATTAAGATCTGTGCACTATAATACGTAACGAGATTCATAACAACCATCATCTTTGATGTTTGTGGTGTATAGTAAATGGGAGCTAAAATGAGATCTGAGATACCAAAGAGAATAGCACCAATCATAAAGATGAGATATGAAACCTCTTGAGGACTTGAAGTCATTAAGATGATACCTTGACCAATCATTAAGAAGATCATGAAGGCATAAAGATAGGATGGAATGCGTGCAATGCCCATCTCAAATTTCATGATCTTGCTCATGATGACAACAATCACCATGGCGATCACGCCAATCACATAACTGATCCATGCGATCGGTTGAATGGTTGATAATCCCACCAGATAAAAAAGATGACCAAGTGCAAAGCTTATTATCCCTAGTACAATAATGATCTTATCTTCTTCCTGAGGTCTAAGTGGTCTTAACGCTAAAACGATATCACCGATTAATCCACTGGCTAAACCTAATAAAACCCATCCTAAAAGTTCAGGATATGCGCTTTGCACAAAGAGGAGTCTTGTCACCCCAAGAAGAATGAATGATAGGCTTGCTAATGCTTTAATGAAGAGTGCATAAAGCGGTTTTTGTGTAAATTCAACGGTGATATAAATCACCATCATCACAACCGCAATCCCTAAAAATGGGTAAACCATGATGATCACTCCTTCGTATCTTTAAAATAGATATCAGAGATTAAAAAACGGTTAAAGAATTTTTGTCTCACCCTTGTTTCATGGGTATCAAAGAAAAAGAGTGAGAATGCTTCCCAAAGTAAAAACCATCCACCGATAAAGAATCCTTCAATCATGATGTTGATGAATAGTGAAATATGAGTGACATTTCTTAAAAGATACGCTGCACTTAAAAAGATCAGTGAAATGATGATATAGATTGCTAATCTTCGGTAGTTGTGAGAGAGCTGTTTATGAATCGTTGATAAAACGACCTTGAAGTTATTCATCACCGAGGTGATGGATTTAAACTCTTTATCAAGGTCTCTTTTTTCTTTTGGCATGTAAAAACAAAGCTCTAGTTTTTCACGAATGGGAATTTCGGTTGCTGCTTGTTCGAGATAATCCATCAGTTCTGGCTCTAAGTCTTTACGTCTTAGTGGTGATGCATCCCATCCATTGAAGAGTTCACTGTAATCATCGAGTGATACTTCAACAACATAAGCTTTGGATTCAGGGTTGGTATTATATAAGGCGAGTGATTCTAACTTTTTGTGTTTCATAGGATGTCCTTTTTTTTAGTGATGCTATACCTCTACACGAATTAGCTTTTGATAGAGGGGATTTCTAAAATGCTTAAGTACTTTTAGGATGCGTAAGGTATTAAACATGCCATAACGTCCTTCTTCAAGCTTAAAGTGAAGAAGTCCAGAGATTTGAGAACCTTTGGGCATAAAGGGACCCTTCATCTGGCTGATGAGCGTATTGATGGCATCAGTTAACCGTAGGTTATCCGGATATTTCACGGATGCTAAAAATTCAAGTGCGCGTAAGATATCATATTTCCATCTGGGCGGATAGGATGCTTTTGCCATGGAGGGATGGATGGCTTCCTTTGTGCCATGAGCTTGATAGAGATTTCTTTTTAGTAAACATTCAATCCCTGAAAGCATGTGCATACGCACTTCTTTAATCCGATACGTATATCCGTATTGATCAACGTCATGAAGTGCTTCTAATACGGATAATGTCGTGTGAACAGATGAGATTTTAGGTGATGGTTTTCTTTCCCATGCACAGTTCCATCCACCATCAGGCATGGTGTGATCTAAGATATAATCAATCATTTCTGTAATTTTAGGATCTTGACTTCTTCCATAACATGCTAAAGATAAAAGCATACCAACAACACACATATCCTGATGCACATGACGATTGTATAATCCATGGTTTTTCCATTCGTGCTCAAGAAGTGTTTGTAGTGCATCTTGGTAGATCTGATGCATGGGATCGATCTCCATGTATTTGAGTTCAAGCATGGTGTAGTGAGTTGATATCCATTTGGGACTATAAACCCCACGACCCCACATATGGATGATGGGATCATAGAGGTCTAAATAACGATTCAGATAACCATCTGTTGAGTAGTCAATATTTTTACCCAAAAGATATTTTTGGGTTAACCGATTGATCACAGGATCACTCTCAAGTAAAACATCAATGACATTCATCCATAACACCTACTTTTGACAAACTGGACAATAGATGACTTTACCACCGAGAAAAGCTTCTTTTTGGAGATTGGTATGACAAATGGGACATGTGATGCGTTCATTTTTCATGAGGACATCATAGCCACCTTTTTCACCAAACATATTGGTCTGAAGATCACGACCACCAAACGTGATCATCTCATCAATCTTGAATCTGACTGAATCATAAAGACGATGTTTATCTTCATCCGTTAAGGTTGATATCTTTCGTTTAGGGGATAATTTCGCATGAAATAAGATATCTTGGAGTGTGCCATTACCTAAACCTGGAATGTGTTGTTCAGTCGCTAGCGCTGATTTGACAGATCCCTTTGTACCATCTAAACCTGTAATAGACATGAAATGGTTATAGGTAAACCGGTCATCCAAGGGATGGATTGCATCGATTGCTTTCTTGTAGTAAAGCATCTTCGATGCCATCTCTTCTGCATGGCCATAAAGGATAAATCCATAGAGCTTAATCTTAAATTCTAAAGCAAGATGATGATCAAAGACCAAGACTAATTGATTTTTCTTTGAGATAAGATGTTCAGGTTTGTATTCAAGATTGACATCTTCACCGACGGATAGTTCTTTACCATTGGAAAGATGAATTCTTAAATAATGCGCTGAAGATGTCACATCTGTGATGACAAGACCTAGAAGTTCTTGCTCATAAACAGAAGGTTCAGCACTCATCCAACAAAAGCTATGGGGAGCTTGGAGGGCTTTGACATCAATAATCGTATGACCTTTGAGTTCTTTCGCCATACTTTTAGCGTAGACGGTTGCTTCTGCTATTTCAATCATCGTGATCACTCCTTTGTATCATCATATTTATTTAAGTAGTTGAACATGGGGATGATGTGCGTCTTCACATGAATGGATGCTACTGCATGTCCCCATGCGCGGTAGAGAAGTCGTTGATGTGAATCAGGATTCATTCTTGCCATTTTATGAATCAATAATGCAAATAGACGTGCTTCATGGATAGTCTTTATACCTTCTAAGTATCGTTTGATAAAATGATAAGCTTCATCAAAAAGCTCGATATGAAAGGTTCTATCATGCATCATGGATAAAATAAGTTGAAGTATCTCACTTTTAGACATCGTTTCTACTGCTTCTTTTGTTAGATGTCGTGATGTTTCATTCATCATCTTACTTTTATCCTTTCCACTCCTCATTATATAATGAAAACGTTAAAATAGGGTATTTATCGGTGCGAAAACGCGTTTGATCAGTGATCGTCATGATCTAAAAAGAGATGATGCAAGAATCGATTTGGATCGTTTAAAAAATCTTTTAATGTCTTAACATTTTCGAGATCGTCATAATGAGTACTCACCAATCGATCATCAGTAAAAAGATATATGTCTGCATCTGGAAAAGCCATGATGATCGGTGAGTGGGTAGCAATAATGACCTGAGATCCTCGATCAATCGTATCCTTTAAAATATAGAGTAAAGCAAGTTGATTTGAAAATGATAATGGTGTTTCAGGTTCATCAAGTAAGATAAGTTGGTTATCTCGCATCCGAGATTTGAAGAACGACAAATAAGCTTCCCCATGAGAAGCGTGATTGAGCGGACGATCGTGCAACGATGAAATCTCATGAATCGTTCGAGCATGCGGCATTTTAGCTAACGATTTCGCTAAAGGAGAACGATGGCTATAGGTTTTATCGATATGTTCTAGTTCTTCTTTTGACGATTTTAATTCATCTTCGAGTTCTTTGATATAGGTTGTAAAATCTTCTGATGAAAAATAGAATCCTTTTGGTTTTTTCAGTGTTGTTTCTTTGATGCATGATACATGGGGATGCTTTTCAATGGGTTTTCCGATTTGATAAAGCTCTAGTTCTTCTTTAATCAGTTCAAGAAATGTTGATTTTCCACACCCATTATCACCCACAAGAATTGTTAAAGGTTTATTGAATGTGATCTTTTGATCGAAAAAGGGTAGGTCATACGGATAATGATGATCTTTTTCTTGAAATGTGATCGCTTTTAAATGAATCATGATCGTTTGTCTCCAATCCTCAATTCGATTTTTATGATATGATGATATTAAAAGTTAAGGTGATCATGATGAAAGCATATACATTATTAAACGGAGAAACACTCATCATTCGATCTGTTCAAAAGACGGACGCGAGTAACATGCTTAAGTATTTAAAAACAGTCGGAGGTGAATCAGATAACCTTCTTTTTGGTCCTGAAGGTGTCCCCATGACATTAGAACAAGAGGAAGCTTTTCTTGATGCACAATCAAACAATCACATCCACCCCATGTTCATCGGTTTGATTGATCAAAAAATCGTCTCAGTGATCCATCTATCAGGATCAACAAGAAAACGTGTTGCCCATTTGGCTGAAATGGGAATCAGTGTTCTTCAATCATACTGGAATCAAGGCATCGGTCATAGGATGATGACTCATCTTTTTGATTATATCAAAGAAGTTGGCATCATTTTTACGCTTCACTTAAGAGTGAGAACAGATAACATTTTCGCCATTAAACTTTATCAAAAGATGGGATTTTCAATCGTAGGGATTCTACATCATCACACACGAATCGATAAAGAGTATGTTGATTGCTACATCATGGAGTGCTTGATTTAGATAGTATGATGACTAATCATCGATTACTTGGTCATGGAGATCAACAAAAACAGAACCAAATGCAGAAGATGCTCCCACATATTTAATTGTGTCCAAAAGATAATCAAATTCAAACATGAGATAAGGGGTTTTTCCAAAAAGTGAGTCATGAACGTTAACCCCTTCAGCATATTGTACTGAAAAGTAAAACTTGTTGTTTGCAGTTGTAATGTAAATATAGTCTGGCGTGAGGGAATTCCCTCTTTTTTTAATTAAGTCTAAAATGTATGAACCCCGGTCTGAACCACTGACTAAATCGTTGATCTTTGCGACGCCGTACTTGGTGCTATTGATATAAAGGATAATCTCTTGATAATTTTCAGCATTCGGGAAAAATTGATAATAATCACCATTAATCTCAATCGATGCGCCATAAACAGGCGATTTTTCAATGTCGACATCTTTCTTATCGGTTTCTTCTCCTGTGATATAATCATAAGCAACCTGAATTTCGATGCGCGGTAATGCTGGTAATAGGTAAAAATAAAGAATACCATCTTTAATATAAGCTGGATAATCATCGGGTGAATTGATCTCATAATGCGTTGTACTGATATGTTCATAGGTCTCTTTTTGATAGATAGAAAGATCAGATAACTCATAATCAAATAAGAGGAGATAATGGCCATCGACAGTGATTAATATTAAGGGTTCTTGCCAATAACGTGATACATGATAGTCGATAAAGTATGTGTCAAATGTGTTTAAATCAATCGCAATCAATGCGTATGCAAACTTATCATCAATCTTATGGTCTGTCAATACATACACATAATAGATATCCTCATCAAGATAAGTTTGATAATGATTAAGTGGTGGTTCATTGGTAAAACTTTGAATTGAAAAGGAATGTGTTGTCATCAATTCTTGAAACAAGTCATCAAGTAAATAATCTTTACCATTTTTAAAAAGACTTGTCTTTCCTATAACGACCACATCATCTTTTTCAGCATCGAGTTCACTAATTTCCTCATTGATTGTTCTAAATCGATTACATGCTGAAAGAACAATTAGTAGACTTGTGATGAAGATGATCTGTATCGATTTTTTCATCGCTCTTTACCTCACTTAAGCACTTTAATATCAATGTAAACAAAAGCAACCCCAAAAAATGTTAGGATTGCATTGATTATGATCCAAGCTTTTAGCATATGGTGTTCCCCCTCATGTGCATGATTTACTTCTATCATATCATTTTTTAGGGTATGTGGTGAGGTTATTTCTTATTTTGGACGAGCTGATCATCTCCAAAATGAGATGAAATGCATCGATACGTCTACCAAGTAACGTTAGTTGAGATGACCCTAGCTTAAATTTTTGACTGATCGAAGAAAGTTCTTTAATGAGATGATTGAGTGAGTGAATGACCCATTCTTCTTGATCATAGGGTATCTTTAGCTCTTCGTGTTTTTCATAACAATCAAGATATTCAAGGCAAATCATGATCAAGTCGATTTGCTTTTCAACATAACGTGTGCTTTGATTCTTTTCCATCATGGAATTTTGTGATTTGACTAGTTTTCTTAATGTCGATTCATATGACTTTCTTGCTTGAATTATACGTTTTTGATCAATCAACATACCTCATATACCCCGTGTGTTCTCGTTTTGATTAACAGAAATACCTTCTGGCATACGCGATATAAGCTCTTCGAAAGGAATCTTGATGATTTTCAAAATATCGATTGATAGCGTCGAACAGATGTATTTTTTGTTTTTTTTGATAAGATTCAATAACTTCAAGTTGATGTTGATTACCTATGTCATAAGCTTCAACCATCATGTGAGCATGAGCAATAAGACCCATGTCTAGAAATGCCTTGAGTGATAATAAAAACATATTATTACTGAAATTAATGTAAATATGTTGAAATCCATGTTCAATCATATCACTGAGGAATACGATTGAAAGTGCCATGTTTTTTAATTCAATATCCATCTCTTTAAATGCCTTTTTATCATCTTCAAAGAAAAATAAAACATTATCGATATAGTCTTTTGATAAATCAATCAGATCATCATCACCATAGCCCTCACCACTAGGTCTTGCTGGTATCACACATTGCCTTCTTCTTTTTGTCATTTCTTTCATTGTCATTCTCTCCATTTACTGATGTTATACGTTTCGTATACATAAAACATCTTAACATGGCGAGATTTATCAATCCATGAAAACCAAAACACGCATTTATTTTAGGGTTAAAAGAGAGACACTTTCAACCAGTGAAGTATAAGGAAACATATCAATGGGGACTGTTTCAACCAAATCATAATGAGTAAGTAATGCATTTAGATCTTTTGCAAGTGTCGATGGATTACATGATCCATAAATTAAACGTTTCGGTTTAAATTGTAAAATCAGTTCGATCGTATCATCACCTAAACCCACTCGCGGCGGATCAAAGAACATGACATCGATTTTCTTCTCCTTTAATCCAGAGAGTGCACGCTTAAAATCACTTTGTAATACAGTAACATTCTTAATTCCATTCTTTTCAAGGGATAAGCGTGCTGATTCACAAGCTGATGCATCCATTTCTATGGCAAAGACCTTTTTTGCTTGATCGTGGATGTAATGTGACACAGGTGCAATCCCTGCATACGCATCAATCGCAACCTCATGAGGTTTTAATTGAGCGAGTCTTTTCATCTCGTGATAAAACAGATCAGCTTGTGTGGTATTGAGCTGAAAGAAGGCTTCTGGTTTTAAAATGTATGCATGACCATTGAGTGTTTCAGTGATGGTCTCTTTTCCATAGACCAAACGTTTCTGTTCTGTGAAAAAGCCCATCTTTCTCATATCTTCATTCATCACTTCATAAACAGAAACAATTTCTGGTTCTAATTCGATGAGTTTCTTGGTTAAGTCATCTAAACGATTGGACTTTTTAAGCATGATGAATGAAACTTGAACTTCACCGGTGTGTTCAGCAATTCTCACGACAAGATGTCTCACATAGCCTTGTTTGGTTTTGGAATCATAAGCTTGAATACCAAAGGTATCCATCAGTGATGTGATCTTTCTTAAAACCTTATTGATCACATCATGTTGGACAGGACATCCCTCAATGGGAATAAATTGATTGGAGTTTTTCGCATACATCCCAAAACGGTTCTTTCCTTTGATGTATTGGATGGGCAGTGATGCTTTGTTCCGGTAATGTTCAGGGTTTTTAGCCCCTATCGTAGGTTTGACTTTCTTCTCAGTAATCTTGAGTCCTGCATAACGATCAAAGCTCTTTAAGAGGATATCTCGTTTATGATGAAGCAACGCTTCATAGTTGATGTGTTGGGTTTGGCATCCTCCACATGTCTCATAGACAGGACAAAAAGGCGTCTTTCGATCAACGCTTGGTTGTTTGATCGATTCAATATGTGCAAGTGCACGATTATCATAGACTTCATCGATACTTGCTTCGATCAATTCTCCAGGTATGGCTTGGTCAATAAAGATGGCTAACTTTTGATAGTATGCAATCCCTTCGCCATTAATTCCCATGCGTTTGATCTCTAAATCAAGTTTATCATTGACTTTGATATGTTCATTCATGTTATCACCATTAAATAGTATATCATTCTTTCACATATGAAAAAGGGATGTCATTAATTTTTCATCCCTTTATTTACCACATTGAGTTGTGGTTCAAAAATGATTCCTTTTTCTAAGTTAGCAATGCGTAAATCAATAACAGGTAAGTTGATAGATCCTCTAAAGTCATCTGTTACATGATGAACAGTTGATCTAATATAGGGAAAAACTGCTGCTAGAAATAGTGAGTCAAGATTAATCTTGTTCATACTATTTTTCCAATTAAGATCATTTATTTTAAATGCAGCCGTATACTCAAAAAGACAGGATTCTGAATCTTTAAATTTTATCTCAAAAATGGGTTGAATGATATATAGCATTTTTGCTTCATCAAAAGAAGATGGTTTAATAGATAACTTAAAAAATTCAGGAATTCCTTGACCATTACGTTGATATTTCAAATTTATTAGTTGATAACCTATAATCTCATATACTGGTTTCATATTAACACCCCGTTATGCCGCAGGTATACCTGGACAATATGTTTCGTCCTCTTTTTGATTTGGTTTTACAGTACATAATGACTCAGCTTTCACCACAATATTAAAGTTTGTATCAAAAAAAGCACTTTTTTTGAACACTTTAACATTTGATGAATAGGTATCAGTGTAAAACTCATTAATTAATGCTGGATACTTATCAATGATATATAACATTCTTGAAGCTGTTCCAATCATAGGATTTACAGACTGTTCCCATTTTTCTACAGTCTTTTTAGAAACACCTAAAACTTGCGCAAAAAAAGATTGTGACATATTTAACTTGTCACGTAGTTTCTTAACAAACTCAGCATCAACCATTTGATCAATATCACAAAAATCAACAGTATATTTCTCAGCTCGTCTCAATACACTCAGGTCAAGCTTCTTTGCTTGGACAGGACCTTTCTTGTCCATTTTTCTATTTTTCATTTTTTTCCTCATAACACAAAATATGTATTTTATATGTAATTATTTTTCCTAAATTGTATGCATGTGAAACTATTTCTTTAAGTAATCTTTGTGTGAAAGTAAATAGGATTCATGAAACGTCTTAAATATTTTTTTCTCATCTGTGGATATATCATCCTTCTCACTTTTCTTATACACGTGCAATAATAAAACATCTTTACTGATAGAGTCAATCAGTAATATGCAGCGATAGCCACCACGTTTACCCTTTTTATCATCGGGATCTTGTAAACGTATCTTAACAATCATGACTAACTCCTGTGAGGAAATACCTTTTAGTTTATCAAAAGAGTTCAAAGGTTTAGCCATTTCAAGAGCGAGGTCTCTTGTAATACGCTGTCTTTCTCTTTCTTTTTGTTTCTTGAAAGATCGTTTATAGTCGCGTTCTAAACTCAGTGGAATTGGATCATTATATAATTGTCTATAAAGTCCATCGATGATGTTTGCATCGGTTATGATTGAATAATTGGACATACATGGATACCAACTCCTTTCTAAGTTTACCCTATTTAATAGGACATTTCAATTATAACTCATATGAAAACGTATGTCAATAGAACACCCTATTTAATAGGATAAAAAAGAGCGAACTGTATCGCTCTTATGTTGTTTCATTCATTTATTTTTCTAATCTCATGACTTCACGTGCAATCATGACTTCTTCATTGGTAGGTACAATGAAGGCCTTCACCTTCGAGTTTGGTGTTGAAATCATGCGTTCACCACGTTTTTCATTTTCAACGGGATCAAGCTCAATACCTAAAACCTTAATCGCCTTGATGACATCACGTCTAACTTCGGGTGCATTTTCACCAATACCAGCCGTGAATGCAATCGCGTCTAATCCACCCATGTAAACATAGTAAGATCCGATGTAATCAGCTATTCTTTTCACTTGAATGCTATGAGCTAAGGTTGCACGGTAATCACCACGGTTCATGCCATCGATAATATCTCTTGAGTCATTGGAAAATCCTGATAAACCAAGATAACCAGACTTCTTATTGAGCTCATCTAAGACTTCACCATACGTCTTATCTTCTTTGGAAGATACAAGCATCAACACAGCGGGGTCGATATTTCCTGAACGTGTCCCCATGGGGATACCTTCAAGTGGGGTTAATCCCATGGATGTATCAACCGATTTACCACCATCAACTGCACAGATCGATGCTCCATTACCTAAATGGCACACGATAATCTTCGCTTTAGGATTATGAAGGAGTTCTGCAGTGCGCTGTGAAACATATTGGTGAGAGGTTCCATGGAAACCATATTTTCTTACACCATATTTTTGGTACCATTCATAGGGTGCTGCATAAAGATAAGCATCTTCTTTCATCGTTTGATGGAAGGTGGTATCAAAAACGGCAACTTGAATGACATTGGGAAGTGCTTCTCTAAACGCATGAATACCTGTTAAGTTTGCTGGATTATGAAGAGGTGCTAAATCAGAAAGGCTTGCGATTTTTTCGATGACGGAATTATCAATGATTGCGGATTCTTTAAACAGTTCGCCACCCTGAACCACGCGGTGTCCTACACCTTTGATTTCATCTAAAGACTTAATGATTTCACGAGATAAAAGGCCGTGAATCACCATATCAACTGCGACTTTATGATTTAAGATTTGATGGTTTTCGGTAAACTTTTGTCCATCATACTTAAAGATCACAGCTGCGTTGTCGTAACCGATCCGCTCAACGATACCTGAAACCACTGTTTTTTCTTCTGGCATTTCAAATAGTTGGAATTTTAGGCTCGATGATCCTGCATTGACTGCTAAAATTTTCATAAATCTATTATTCTCCTTATTTTAATCTACACACCCATCTTACATGAAAAAAAAGCAAATTTCAAGAGTGTGAATAAATATTCATATTAATAAAGATAAGCGTAGATCGCGATAAACTGTAAAACAGTCCCGATCGAGGTAAAAATGTGCCATACAAAGTGAAAATATTTGATTTTTGGAAACGCATAGAAGATCACACCAATGCTATACGCAACACCACCTGCAAAGACTAACCAAAAGGCAGCAGCTTCATAAGCTAAGAGTTGTTGAGCAAAGATCAGTGCACTCCAACCGATGGCAAGATAAATAAAGACATGAACTTTCGCAAATTTCTTAATCCATATCGATTTAAAAACAACACCAATAAGTATTAAGATCCATTGAATGATGAATAAGACAGGACCAAATCCTAACCCAGAAATACCAAAGAGGGGTCGCTGTAGTTCAGGAAGTAATAATAAAGCGGGTGCAAACGTTCCTCCAATCAATAGATAGATCGATAGATGGTCAAAACGTTGAAATATCGATTTAGCTGTGGGATGAAAAAGAGCATGATAGATCGTGGACATAGTATAAAGATTGATAATCCCAAATCCAAAGATAATCGCTGCGACAACTTCAATCGTTTGATCAGCTTTGATGACTAGTAAGATTAGTGCAACAATCCCAAAGATGGCCATCACACCATGTGAGATGGCATTTGCGATTTCTTCACCCAGTGTTTGTATGTGTGTTTTTTTCATGAGTCCTCCAAAAATTGATCAAGAAAATCTTTGCCTTTGAGGGTATCGGGTTCGACTTTAATCAGTCCTTCATAGTCAAACTGTCTGAAAACCTCATAAGCGACGATTGCAACCGCATTCGATAAATTCAAACTTCTCACCTTATCGGTTGTAGGAATCCGGTAACAATGATCTAAATGTTTGGCCAGTAGTTTACGATCAACACCTGTTGATTCTTTACCGAAGATGAGATAAAGCGGTTCAGCAAGTTTTGGGTAGTTGATCTCAGCATAATTCTTCTTGCCATAACGTGTTAAAAAGAGATAGGTCCCAGGATTTTTTTCTTGAAACGCATCAAAATGCTTATACGTGGTGTAATCGAGATGTTCATAATAATCAAGCGCACTTCTTCTTAGTTTCGCTTCATCAATCTTAAACCCTAACGGTTCAATCAAATGAAGTTTAACACCAAGCGCAACACATGTCCGCATGATATTTCCCGTATTTTGTGGAATTTCTGGTTCATATAAAACGATGTGAATCTTCATAATCTCACCTGTAATTCATATTTAATGCCTTTTTTAAGGTAATGGCCATAAAACAAAATGACAGCATTTGAAATCATCATCGCCCAAAAGATACCTCGGTAATCATCAGGGGGAAGTAACCATAGTGAAAGAAAGATCATCGGAATACGCATCCCCCACAAACGAACCATGGAAATCTTTAAGGTGTAATTGGAATGTCCACTACCATTAAATAAACCGATGTAACTCTGGAAGAGTCCCATAAAGGGTTGTGTAAGTAAAAGCCATAACGTATATTCACCAGCAATGCGATATGAATCCGAAGAATTGGTTCCTAAGATGAGCTCAATAATCGGAAAGCGGAATGGAATAATCAGTGCAATCCCTAAAACCATGAGTCCAAAGGATAGATTTCTGGAAACTTCATAGGCTTTTTTCGCGCGCTCAGGTTGTGCATGTCCAATGTTTAGTCCAACGAAAGCTGCAGAAATGGTTGAAATGGCGACTACCGGGTTTAATAAGAGTGATGAGATTCTGTTACCCACGGAAAAACCTGCAGAGACCATATCACCATAACGCAAGATGATGCTTTGAATGATAACAAATCCTAAAGCACTCATCGCTTGGCCCACGGATGCTGGGATTGCAAAACGTCCCATTTCACTTAATGTGAGCTTATCAATCATCATTTCTTTAAGTGATATACGAATATGATGTTTTGATTTGAATAAATCATAGATAATAAAAGGCATCGGTGCTGCGTGAGCAATCAAGGTTGCATAAGCTGCACCCGCAATCCCCATTTGAAACCTTGACACAAATAGCCATGTCAACATGATATTGACAAAAATCCCACCTATATTGAGTAACACAGGGTAAAGTGTTTCACCCGTTGCTTGCCTAATCGATTGATAAACGATAAAGATAAAGACCAAGATAAACTCATAACTACGAATTCTAAAATACTCACCTGCAAATCCTAAAGCTTCACCTCGTGCACCCATTAAATATGCGAAAAGGTTATACCCTAAAAAAACGTCGGATGTGAAATAGAAAATGGCCATCACTAATATTGCAAAGATCATCGCAAGCGTGATTAATTTAGAAGCATAGCTCGATGCAAGATCTTTTCGTCCAGCACCGACATATTGGCTAACCATCGCAACCGTTGCAATACCTAATCCAGCAGCAAGTGCCATAAAGAAGTTAAAGACGGGCCAGTGAATGTTTAATGCAGCAAGAGCAGCATCCAAGGTCGCTTGACTTCCTACATCCATCCGTGCAACGAAAATGGCATCGACCATATCATGTAAACTCTTCAAAAAATTGTTCAAAAAAACGGGTATTGCCATGATGACAATACCTTTTAAAAGCGATGGATGATGCAAAATGCGTTCTAAGTTTTGTTTTTTTATCGGGCGTGCCAAGCTAACCCATCCTTTTATTTCTTGTATTTTTTGATCATGTCTTGCTTCAGATCCCAAAGTTTTTGTGATAAGTCGACATAATAATCATGGGGATTTTCTAAACGCAAAACTTCTGGCCATAAGTGGCTATGCTCTTTTCGAGCATGAAGTCTAATCATATCGAGCGTAGGTTCTTCATAGACTTTCTTTCCTGCAATAAAGATCGGTTTTAAGAGAGGTACAACGGTAAAGTTTTCAATCATCTTGGATTTCCATGGAAAGTTTGGATCAAAAAGATGATAAGGTTCATGAGGATTAATCACTTCATCAAAGAGGGTGATTACATCGGCTTCAGCCATCCCCATTTCATCATAGAAACGATACACTTGTTTAAACCCTGGGGTTGTTGTCTTTTGGATGTTTTCAGAGATTTTGATTTTGGGGATGAGTGTTCCATGTTCTTCAACTGCTGCAAGCTTAAAGACACCACCAAAGACAGCTTCACTGCGTGCCGTGACCAAACGTTCACCGACACCAAAGGCATCGATTTGAGCACCTTGGATGATCAGTTCCTTGATTAAGTATTCATCAAGTGAATTAGAAACCGTAATTTTAACATCCTGTAATCCCGCTTGATCGAGCATCTTACGTGCTTCTTTGGTCAGATAAGTTAAGTCACCTGAATCCAAACGAATTCCTTTTAAACGGCAACCCATGGGTTCTAAGACATCTTTATGGATCTTAATGGCATTAGGAATCCCTTGTTTGAGTGTATTGTAGGTATCAACAAGTAAAACGGTATTTTGAGGATAGGTTATTGCATAGGCTTTGAATGCTTCATATTCTGAATCGTAACTTTGAATAAAGCTATGGGCCATCGTACCGATTGCAGGAATCTGATACATATAATCCACATAGGTATTCGATGATCCAATTGCACCAGAAATATAAGCAGCACGCGCACCAAAGATGGATGCATCATAACCATGAGCACGTCTTGCACCAAATTCTAAGACAGCACGACCCTGTGCAGCATGCACAATACGTGCTGCTTTTGTTGCAATCAAACTTTGGTGATTGATGGTCAGTAAAATCATGGTTTCAATGAGTTGACACTCAATGATAGGACCCTTAACAATTAAAATGGGTTCATGAGGAAATATCGGTGTTCCTTCTTGCATCGCATAGATATCAGATGTGAAGGTAAAATGCTTTAAATAGTTTAAGAAATCTTCAGAGAATACTTTTTTGCTGCGCAGATATTCAATCTCATCATCATCAAATGAAAGATTTTCAATATATTCAATCACCTGTTCAAGACCCGCAAAAACTGCATATCCACCTTGATCGGGAATAGAACGAAAGAAGACATCAAAAACGGCAATCTGTTGATGCTTACCACGTGCAAAGTAACCATTGGCCATGGTAAGTTCATAGAAATCCATGAGTAAGGACAGTTTACGCTCGTTCAACTTATAATCCTCCTGTATAGAACCATTGTATCACTTTTAGCTTCAATTTGGTATAATCAAATTGATGATGTGAGGATAAGATAACCATGAAAATCATACTATCTCCTGCTAAGACGTTTTCCAAAAAACAAATCATCTCCAATCAATCCCCCTTCTTTGAAGGGGATGCCATCTTTTTAATGAATCAATTAAAGAAAAAATCAAGACATCACATCCAAATATCCATGAAATTATCAGAAAAACTCACGGATCAAGTCATGGATGATCTTGTTCATTTTGGCAAAATCAAAACAGAAGCGATTCATACCTATGAAGGTCAAGCTTTTAAGAGTTTAGATGTTTCATCATTATCGGATGATGATCAGTCTTATATGTATGATCATCTTCTGATTTTATCAGGTCTTTATGGTATCTTAAAACCACGTGATGGGATCAGTAAATACCGACTTGAGATGCAAGATAAAACCATACGAAATCTTTATCGATACTGGAAAGATAAAGTTCATGGTTATTTGAAAGAGTATGCAGCTGACGAACCCATCATTAATCTTGCATCTGAAGAATATGGAAAACTATTATCCCCGGATTTACCAATCATTCATCTTTCCATGATTGAAGTCAAAGATGGAAAAGATTTGAAACAGTCCATGGCGGTTAAAACCATGAGAGGTCTATGCACTCGAGAGATTATCAAACGAAAAATGAAAGATATCGATGAACTTAAGACAATGATGATCGGTGATTATGTTTATTCAAAAAAACGATCAACACCTCATCATGTCATCTATATTAAAGAGGTCATCTCATGAAAAGACTTTTACGCATGGTGCTTTCGCGCACCTCACTGATTTTAATTCTGATCCTTGCTCAGCTAGGTTTTCTTTTCTATGTCTTAAATTATTTATCTCAATATCTCTATATCCAAATCATCAACTATACGTTAAGTGTCTTAATCGTTTTATATTTACTTGTTAAAGAAGAAAATCCTATCTACAAGCTTTCATGGATCATGCCAATCTTAATATTCCCTCTTTTTGGGGGTATCTTCTATATCATTTATCGCCAACAAAACTTCAGTAAAAAAGTCTTATCACGCTTCATTGGTATCGATCGTGATCGGATGCATCACGTGAAAGACATCAAAAATACATTAGGAAATAAAACATCGAATTATCTTTCTCAACTGAACTGGCCAGTCTATCAAAACACCAAAACAACCTTCCTAAATTCTGGTGAAGTGATGTATCAAACCATGTTACGCGATTTATGGAAAGCAAAGTCCTTTATCTTTTTAGAGTTTTTCATCATCAATAAAGGCATCATGTGGGATAACATCCTACAGATCTTGGTTGAAAAAGCAAAGGAAGGTGTTGAGATTAAACTGATCTACGATGATTTTGGATCATCAACCCTACCCTATCGCTATCACAAACATTTAAAGCGTTTAGGTATTGATGCAGTTCCTTTTAATCCGATGAGACTTCATTTGAATTTCGCGATGAATTATCGTGACCATAGGAAGATTGTTGTGATTGATGGAAAGATCGGATATACCGGTGGAATTAATATCGGAGATGAATACATCAACCGCATTCAACCCTTCGGACATTGGCTCGATGCAGGGATACGTATCGAAGGTGATGCCGTATGGAGTTTGAGTTTGTGTTTTCTTGAAAATTATCGTTTTCAAACCAACAAACACATCGATTATCTTTTCTACAAACGCCCACAAGTTGTTCAATCCGATGGTTATGTCGCTCCATTTAATGACACACCACTCGACAGAGAACTCGTTTCAAAAAACATGTATTTATCACTGATTAATGAAGCCAAACATACCATTCATATCACAACACCTTATCTCATTATTGATAACGAACTATCTGAAGCATTAAAACTAGCTGCAAAGTCAGGAGTCGATGTGAAAATCATTATTCCTTATGTTCCTGATAAGAAGATCATCTTTATGGTGACTGAATCCTATGTGCCTGAACTCATGCAAGCAGGTGTGAAGGTCTATCGTTATACACCAGGATTCATTCATTCCAAAATGATGATTATTGATGGTAGAGAAGCGATGATTGGAACATGTAATCTTGATTTCAGAAGTCTTTATCTTCACTTTGAAAATAGCGTGTATTTAAATCAAGTCTCTGCTTTAGACGATATGAAGAAGTACTTCAATGAAACCATTGATGTCTCCAATCAGGTCGATCATATCGGAAAACGAAACATCTTCTACCGTCTTCTTCAAGTGATCTTTCGAGGTTTTGCATCACTCATGTAAGAAACAAAAAAGCCCAACTTGGGCTTTTTATTATGCATTAATGGCAATTTCTCCTGCTTTTTTAAGTGCCATCTTCGTGATGACAGGTCCAATTAATTCATAGATTAATGTACCCGCTAGAATAATTGCACGAATCTCTGAACCCATTTGAGCATCTAAGACTTGAGTGGCAATCAGTGATAACCCAATCGCTACCCCTGCTTGAGGGACGAGTGCGTAACCTAAGTATTTGGCAATCACTTCTTCTGCCTTGGTGATCTTTGCACCAAACCAAGCACCAAAGATCTTACCAACCACACGGAAGAGAACATAGATCACACCGATGATACCCACGACACCTAAGATCTTAATATCGAGTTCAGCACCTGATAAAACGAAGAATAGAATGAAGATAGGTGGTGTGATGAAATAAAGAAGTCCATTGACATCATCAACCTTGGAGCTGACATTGCCAAACATCGCACCCAACATCATACATGCAAGAAGTGGTGATGCATGGAGCCATTCCGCTAAAAAGACGGTTAAGAAGATCAATGTCATCGATAAACTGATCCGATTTCCACGTCCAGTGAACCACTTACAACCGAGTGTGAGAATGATTCCCATCGCTGCACCAATACCTAATGATACAACGATTTCAATAAAGGGATTTAAGATTTGAAGCCAAAGAGGGGTTGCTGCCGCTTGGTCACCTAGTGCGTTAGCAACGGCAACGAAGATACCAAATAAAATAATCGCAACGGAGTCATCCAGTGCAACAACACTTAATAGCGTTTCCGTTAGTTTTCCTTTTGCTTTATATTGTCTAACAACCATGATGGTCGCTGCTGGAGCGGTTGCTGCTGCAATCGCAGAAAGCACGAGTGCAAATCTGAAATTGACCATGGAAAGTTCACCTTTGATCAAGAAGAATCCAAGGATCGCAATCAAGGTCACAAGAACTGCAAAAAGGGCTTCAAAGATGGCAATGACAATCGGTGTTGCACCCACACGCTTAAAGTAAACAAGTTTCATTTCAGTTCCGATACTAAATGCGATAAAGCCTAATGCGACGGAACTGATGATTGAAAAGCTGTGAATGGTTCCTTCAGGAATTAAACCTAATACAGAAGGTCCAAGCATTAAACCACCCACAAGATAACCCGTGACATTGGGTAGTTTTAAATATTTCGCAATCTTACCAAAGAGTAACCCCGTGGCAAGTAATATCGCAAGGTAGAGTAAAATCGTGGTGTTCATTGATCATCAGCCTACCCTTTGTATCCCTTGATACTATCAATTGGAAGTGTAAATGCAATCCCTGTGTTGGGTTGCGATAAATCGCCACCCACTTGTTCGATCACTTCATACACGGTTTTGACTTGTTCATCAGGTAATGCAATCAAAATGACTTTGGATTCGGTACGTGGCATATCTAAGATTGCCTTGAGTGATCCGATCCATGGGATATCATCATTTCCCATGAGACGTCTTCCCATCCCTGTAGATGAGATAATGGTTGCTCCTTTAATACTGTTTTTATTAAGTTCTTTGAGAAACTTATCCAAATGTTCTGGTTTGTTCATCACATAAATTAAGAGTTTCATGCGTTCGCCTTCTTTCCTGTGTTTATGATACGCTTACCATGACGTGTTGTCAAGGTCTAAGATACAAAAAATTAGATAAGGGAAGTCAAGACTAATTTGACTTCTCTTTACCACTATTTTTGAACAGACTTAAAAACCAGATTTGAAATCCAGTCTTTTACGTAGTATAATGAAATCGAAATCTATCTGTGGAAATTCATTCCACTCTTGTACATGCCAAAGATTATTCTCAGTAATTTATTGGCACACGCAATTAAGGCAGCTTTATAAGCGAGAGGGTACGCTTGCTGTCTTTTTTTGTTGAAAAAATCAAGAATAGGGTTTGTTTTTCCAACCCTTACATTACTCGAAATACCCAAGAATAGTAACGTCCTCAGATGTTTATTACCTTTCTTTGTAATGTGCAGGTGATCCCCTGTCATTTGGCCAGACTGATAGACCCTAGGATCGATGCCTGCGTATGCGACGAGCTGTTGACTGCGTTCAAACCGGTCTAAATCACCCAGCTCACCAATGAGTCTGATCGCGAGATTATCGCCAATGCCTGGAATGCTCATCAATTGATGATAAAGAGGTATTTCAGTCACCAGATCTCTCATTTCATCCAGACATAACTCAATCTCAACTTCCTGTTCACTTATCCGATGAACCATAGTCTTTAGAATAGTGACTTCGTATGAACTCATGCGACACCCTGATGATACATTGTCAATATAACCTCTGAGTTTTTTCGCTTCATCCATCGCTTTTGGCTCTCTATACTTTGTATCTTTCATGATGCACTTCACAATTGTTTCAACACGTTTACTCTTCAGCTCATCTGGATGTGGATATCGCTTTAAGATTGACATGGGTATATCCAAATAAGGATCTGGGTAAACCTCATCGAACCTTGGATAAACGATATCCAACGCATTTCTAAAATGAACCTTCATTTCTCTTAACTGTTGAACCAGAAAATTATAATGCCCATTCATTGACTGTAGTTTTTCATAGAGTTCATCCTTTTGATTGTGCAACGTAAAGTCCTTCAAGAAATAAGCTTTTGCGATACTCTTGCAGTCTCTCACATCTGTTTTAGTCGACCTTAAGTCTGTTTTACGGATCTTTGAAGCCTCTAAAGGATTTAGAATAATACATTTTTCTTCATAATTCATGAGAAATGTTTCTAACACTTTATGATAGATTCCGGTTGATTCAAATACGTATACGACATCGCTATACGCTTCCTTCAGTGTTTGACCCAATTCATACAGAGACTTAAACCCCTCTAAATCGTGTTGAATAGGTGTCGCTTTGTTAGCTGGTTTATCGATTTCAATAAACCCTTGAAAATAACTCTTCCCTTTCGATACGTCCACCGCTACACATGGACTCTTCACGTCATTCACTCCTTTCTTTTTTTGATGGAATACGGTTTGTTTCAGTTTGAATACACTTACTCTTTTTCGTTCTTCATACGTGTTCATTGACACCATTAGATCTAAACTAGTTTTGTGTATTAACTGAAATTGAGGACATTTTTTTGTGCGAACTCAAGGTTCAAAAAAGCCTACGTCCTTCCTTTCAAACTTTCTTTTCTATATGCCTATAAAAAAGAAAAGCTAAGAGTCATCTCTCTTAGCTCGCAGTAAATCATGGGAAGGCGTAGACTTAATAAATACTCAAAGGTATACAAGTTTTTACGAACTCGAGGTTCAAATGATTCAACTACGCCTTCGCCTCTATTTTACTACCCATTACTAAAATATAAAAGACTAAGAGAATAACTCCTAGTCTTAGTATACGAAAAGCCTTTCGGCTTTCTTCTTTATCACTTTTATTTTCTTGCAAAACCGAGTGTACCAAATAAGCCACCGATGGCATTGAGGAGATAAGTCAGGATGTATAATACGGTATTAATCGTGCCGTAAATTTCAACATCACCTAAGGTTGGGACAAATTGATTTTGAACAATGAGCATTGCAATTGCTAAGAATAAGGTAATTGAACCTAAACGAAGCATAAACAGTGAGATACGGCCAGGTTTCTTATAGGCATATAATACCCATAATAAGAATGGAACAGCGATTGTTACACCTGGAATGATGTATTCGGATAGACTGGTTAATTGTTCAAAAGGACCTTCGATAAAACCTAAGACGTTACCAAGCCATGCAGGGGATTGAACGGCAATCGGAACCAATACGGATTGTCCAGAAAATGAATTTTCAACGAACAAGAACACCAAGGTTACTGTTAAGATGACGCGAAGGATAACGCCTCTTCGAATCGCCCATAGCAAGAAGATTTGACCTACAATTAAAGCTAAGATGGCATATTCACTGATGAATGCATAAGGTGCAATGAAATCATTGACCATATCCGCATAGGGGAGTAAGGTTTCAATGAAGGGTAATGTCTGATAGGTGAGGATCAGCTGAACAGCTAAAAAGACTGAAGAAACCAAAACAAGCAAGAATCCCAGTGTACGAACAATTTTACCAAAAGCCTTGTTATAGACACGTTTGTTCATAAACACACCACTTTCTGTGTATATTTTCTATTCAACCGTTATTTTAACATAAATACATGAAGATGTTATCATTTTTGACTAGGAATTAATATCTTTATTAACGGCGAGATCGCCAGAAACAATCCAGCCTTTCTTTCTGAAAAGAAGATCAATTCCAAAGACTAAAACTGCAGAACCTATCACCATGAAAATGACGGATAACCATCCATTTAAGGAATAGTTCATGGCATCCAAGGTTTGAAGTTGTCCCACTAAACCTGATGAACCCATACCTGCTCCTTCTTTGGTCGTCTCAGTCTTAAAGAAAATGTAGAAAAGAGGACCTAAGATGGCTGATGTAATGATCGTGGGTAACCAAATGATCGGTTTTCTTAAGATATTTTTAAATTGTAACATCGATGTACCAAACGCAATCGATAAAACCATACCAATCGAATTATCTTTTCGTGATTGAACAGCAAATCCAATCATTTGTGCAGTACATCCGATCACCGCTGCTCCACCTGGGATACCACCAAGATTGATCGAAATCGCAATTGCAGCTGATGATAATGGAGATGTGAGCAAGATTCCCATGACCACTGCAACCACAATACTCATCGGAATGGGTAAGAATGCAAAGGTTAGTTCAATAAAATACTGAATATAATCGATGACGATTCGAACAGGTCCACCGATGACAATGGTTAATAAAATAGCGACAAAAACACCAAATAAAGGGACAAGCAGAATATCAAAAGGTGTACGTTTAGAGAGCACTTTTTCTAAGATGATGATGCCAAAAATCGTGACTAAATACGTTTTAACAGGTTCATTGGCTGGAACACCAACTAAGAGTGTCCCATCAAGTAACATCGTGAAACCAGAAGCAATCCCACCGATAACACCTGCAACAACGAGCTTAAGACCATTCATTTTAAGGCTAATGCCAATCCCAATCCCAATGCCAACACCCATCAGTGTGGCTAAACGAGGGTAAATGACATCGGTGAGTAATGTTAAATCAAGAAGTGTACCAATCTGTCTGATAATGACACCGATGATTAAGGTTGCAAATAAACCATAAACCATCCCATTCATCGTGGTCATGATGAAACTTTTCACTTTTCTTTCTTTCATGTCTTCATCTCCATTCGGTGTTATTTTAGCACAAATGACCAAAAATGCAAGATATTCATGAGAGATTGTTTGACGTTCGAAGCATAAAGAAAGTTGTCGTATACGCATAAAAAAAACAGTACAAAGTACTGTTATTCATCAGATGGTCCCCGCGGCCGGGCTCGAACCAGCACGGATTATACATCCACCAGATTTTGAGTCTGGCACGTCTACCAATTTCATCACGCGGGGAATTTATGCCCAAATACAGTTGAACCTTTACCAAATCACTTGGTGAGGGTTTATTTATTTGCCTTCTCATTGTAACACAAGTGAAACTTGCTTTTCAATGTTCTTTGAAAATTTCATCTCTAATTGTGGAAATCGATCATCCTATAAGGAAGACATGATCCATTCGATCAATTGGACTCAAAATCAAAGAAAGGAGTACAAGTCATGGCTGTTTTGGTCAAAAGCAAAAAGGGTAAAGAAATCTATCTGTTAAATCCTTCAGAAAAGGCCGGGAAATTTGCGAGCGAATTGAAACATAACGTTCGGTTCACAAATGCCGGTGAAATGAAGACGGACGATCTCGGTGAACCTTTGAGACTAACCGATACACAGCGCGCATACAGATCAGGATATCTAACATCGCGGACTGATGGAGCGAAAGTGTATAAGGCTAAGCGTAAAAGAAAGAAACGTATTGCATAATCTACATCACTCACGACACATCAGGGAAGGCACATCATTGTCGTGAGTGTGTGCCTTCCCTGATGTTAATCAATCTAAACATAAGGAAGTGATTTGATGAAGAAAAAGGAATACAGTTATCCGGTTATCAGAGGAGCTGTTGAAGTAAGACGTTATAAAAACGGGAAACTTATCGATAAGCGTATTGACAAAGATAATATTCTCAACCCTCAACATTGGAAGGGATGGGCACAAGTTGACAAACGATTGGGTGGTTCTACTACGGTAAAACACTCCTTCGATTATGGACTTGATGCTCGGGTTCTCGATTCATACACGATTCGCAAGCCCGATCAAAGTGAAAAGATTGTATATAAGCGCATATATGGTCAATCTCGCAAGACTGATGAGAGACGACTTTACGAACCCATCAGATGATCATGAGACCGTTCGACAAGTTAAACGATTTGCAGGAAACATTGAAACAGATCGCTACAACTACCAACGCAAGGTATGATGGAAAACTCCTTCGAAAGGGTCAGCGTTCATTCAATGTTCAACTCCTCAAAAATCCTGATTATGCGACCAATTATAACGCTCGTAAACAGACGCTATATGTTTCACCTTCAGACGTGAGAATGTACTCAAAGCTGAAGCAATTCATTCAGAGGATGTGAAGAGAACATGTCAAAGCGAAAGAAAGAATTTATCAGTGCTTATGATTCCTATCTAGCACGTGATCACACGATTAAATCGCTCAAGAAAGGTGAGTTCTTCAGACTTCCAGGAAAGAAGATAACCTATATCAAGGGTGAGTATGATCGCGGTCAAAAAAGATATGAAGCGATCAAAACAAACGATGTCTTTGGTAATCCCAGATACCTTAAAGGATCAACCAAGGTTGACATCAAGTTTGAATACTAAATCAATAAAAAAATTATAAAAAGAAAAGGAAAATCACAAATGAACGAACAATCAATCAAACAAGAAAACAAAAAAGAAAAAGCAGTACAAACCCAATCAATCGGTTACGTTAAGATGGATGATCTATTGAACAATTACACTGATCAGGTCAAACTTCTCCCCAAGTACAACGTCAAGCTCCGACGCTTGTTCAGTGCAAAGGGTCGTGAACAGGTGTCCATTCTGGTCGAAATTCATCCCGAGTTTTACAAGGCTTTAGTCCTCAAAGATGGAACGGATTATCTATCACCTGAACGCTTCAATGCTCTCGCACTCGCGATTGATCTTCAGTATAAGGATGCAAAAGGCCGTGATCTCACCGAATGGAACTACAAGGTTCCCGTGCGTTTCATCACCGGAAGCTTTGCAAACTCAGAGGGGAACTATAAGGCCATCCAAGTCATCTTCTCGAAGACCGATTTCTTCACTCATATTTTCCAACGCGATGAAATCCGGTTGATCGATCGCCTTGAAGAGAAAAAGCTCATCAAGATCGATTGGATTCAAAGCCCTGAAAAGATTAACAATGTTGACCTTGTCGACATCAGCTAACACATTTTGAAAGAAGGTGACAGTATGGTTGAAATCATCGTGATCAATGGGATCAATATCATCTTGCTGTCACCTTTTATCTACTATCAGATCAAATCCTTGGTGTACAGCTATTCGAAAAATCGGACCCTTCAGATCGTTTGGCGGTTCGGTTTTCTCATCTCGCTTATCGGTGAGATCGGAGCAGGTAAGAGCTCGGGTCAGTCAGCGCTCACGCATGCTTTTGTGCTCAAGTTTCAACAGGATATCATCGACCTTCTGAAGATGACAAAAAAGGTCTTCAGGAAGCTCGATTTCAACGGCATCGATGACTACATTCTGGAGCGCATGTCACAGATGGCTAGGGTAGATTTTGCCCTCATCGTCGACGAGGTGATGACTGCATTCGGCATCAACGACAGCATTATCTTCAACTTTTTGGGCCATCGTTCGACCAGGGATTACATCAAGGATTACGTCTTTGCGATCTATGCCCTACAGATCAGAAACAACTACGTCTACTCGGTGACCAAGATATATAACAGGTTCACCGGAAACTTCAACATGGCTTTTGACATCAAGTGGCAAAACATCTATGATGCATACGCATCGGGCAACTATGCCATCGAGGACTACGCGGTCGAACTCATCGATGAATCATCGGACGATCTCGCATCTGCCTTTTGGCGCGATTTCGATAAGGATGAATCGGGAGCGAAGACATACAGAAGAAAGTATCGGCATATCCACCAGGAAAGAAACCGGATCATTGACACCAGACAGGATGCATCGGATATGGTCAAGAAGCTTCGAAATCTCACGCAGACCAACCTTTTGATGGAAGGCGTAGAGTTTAGGAACATCTATTCCGGACTCGTGAATCTCTATTCGCTGATTTATATCATACCCTATAAGGTCCATGAACTCTTCAAATTCATGATCCCCTATGCATTCTATCGCATCAAGCATCTTCGAAATGCCATCTCTTATGCCGAGCATCTCGATCAGCGCTATGGTTCCATCAACTACAGAAGAAATATCGATGGAAAACTGCTTCTCGTCGAGTGGTTTGTCAAATCCCTTGGCGTCGTCAAGTTCAATGCGTCCTACTACGAGCGCACGGAAGATGTCGGTAAAAAGGATCCAAAGAGACAGAGTGAGCTCGAACTATATTTTCCTGCATCGTGGTGTTTTGGCACCTATGAGCAGTTCGCATTTAAAGGTATACAGGATCAACTCATGTCGAAATCGAACGTCAATCCTGCGGAAATCAACATCTTCTTTCAACCAAGTTTCTTCAACGATATCACTACATCATCGGATGGGAAAGGGGTTGATGTGATTGACATTACTTGAAATCATTATTGTATTATCACTAGCTATTTTGTTCCTTGTCGTATTGGACTACATCTATATCATCAGACGGTTCAAGCGTTTCATGGAATCCCAACAATCACTCAATGAAACCTATGTTTCTAAGGTCTATGAGCACTTTGTTGAGACGTTTGGAAGCGCATCTGAAGACGTAGATGAAAAGTCCAATAAGCGACAGGGGGTATAGTATCACCCCCTGTCCAAGTGCATTTACACAAAAAAGGACTTTAGAAAAACGGGTTCTAGTGGATTGGCTTTCCGCAAGTTTTGATTTCGTTTCGATCGAAAAGATCGATGACAATTACTACTATTTGAAACAGGACGAACGCTTTGAGAAGCTCATGCGCCTGATCGGATATCAAGGACCCTTGTCCTATATTCCCATGACCCAACCCTTGAACGGGTATAAGCATGGCTACATCGTGGGTGAGAACATCAAGCTTTTCTACGGTGGTGAATTCCCAAAAAATAAGCATGGTAACTACACGATGCAACTGCTCATGAGCGGTGAAGCATGCAGGGAGTTCGAAAACTTTTTGGATGGTGACATGCCAAAGCTGATGAAATATCTCTTGTCGCATGACCACACATCGATCACACGGTTTGACTTAGCACTGGACGTCTTCGATGATTCGACATGGAATATCTACGACCTTGAACGCTATATGCGAAACGGGTGGTATACGTCGAACATGCGCAGGATCAACTACCAGATCACCGAGGAAAGGACGTCGACTCAGGTCTTGCCCATGGGTTTTGCGATCACGTTGGGTTCACCCAAGTCATCACAGCTTCAGGTCTACGATAAGCGTCTTGAACGCGATGCGAAGGATCAGATCGATTTGGATACCGACGTTTGGCAACGCTATGAGATGCGCTTTGTTGGTGACAGGGCTGATGCGGTTGCGCTTGAATATGTGAACGCAGTCGAAAGCAACAGCTCGAAGGAGTTCATGACGTTTGTTCGATCTCTGCTCTATCAGATGCTCGATGTAAAGATGCCTTCTAAAAACAAACAGCGTACGCGATGGAAAACACATCCCAAGTGGTTGGAGTTCCTTGACGAGGTCGAAAAGATTGACATCAGGGTGAAGCATCGCATCGATACGACCATCGAACGCAGAAAGCGTTGGAGCGACCGCTCGTATGCCAAGGTTAACGCGGGGTTCTTCATGGCCTTTGAGGGTGACAAAGAATCTTTTCTGGAGCACACCTTCGGTCAAATATTGCTCGGATATGAACGATTTGAACCCAAGGACGTTGAGATGATCAACAACTACAGAAAGCAGAAGGGTATGAAACCGCTGACCCTAGAACAGATGAAAGAAAGCATCAATTCGGTAAAGGAGTACCTGGGAATCGATGATCAAAACATTTCAGTACCAAGCGTTCCTGAAGAGGTTGAGAAAGACCTTTGAGGAATTAGAAACCATTTTATATGATGACCACAACATCATCATCGACGATTTCACGATAGGCTATAGGCTTATCACCCTGGATGTTGATACGAACTACAGTTTTTCGAACAACATCCTCTACATCAACCCAAAGGATATTGAGAATCCAATCCGGTTGAACATCATGATCAAGATGGCCTTGAGGTATCGCAAGAGAGCGATCCCGTGGCATTAACAACGGAAGGTGAGTGAAGTATGGCAACAACTAAAAAAACAAAATCCGATGTCGGATTGAAAGAGAAAACGATAAACATCTTTTCATATGAGAGCGAACAGACGATGATTCAGCATCATTTTGAGCTCATGGATCGCATTAGTGAATACAAAAGAATTACGACAAGTATCAGATCAAACATGACAAACATCTTCGATTACTACTTATCGATTGGAAGATGGTTGAACAAGATCGATGATAACAAGCTCTACGAAGTCGGTGAATATGCATCTGTCCTGGAGTATGCGAAGAGTGAGTTCGACCTGTCGACCACTACCACAAGGAACGTGATGGCCATTGTCAAACGTTTCTGCGATGAGGATGGCTATCTTTTAGATGAGTATAAGGGTATGAACTTTTCAACCCTGATCGAACTTTTGCCTGTTGAAGGTGACGACTTAAAAATGTTCACCCCGACAATGACAGTCAAAGAGATGCGCATGAGAAAGGTTGAGATTGAGATCAACCATATCCTGGAAGAGGTCACATCGGAAAAGGGTCTTTTCACAAGGTGCGTCGATGCTATCCATATGTTTGATTACGACAAGTTTTTTGGGATTTCTGGATTTGACATCACGCATCAGGTCAACAAAGAAAAGTTTGAATATGAGACCTATAGCTCATACGGTCGCACCTTTGTCGTAGCGAAGTTCGAGATAAAAAATCCCAACATCAAACGATTGAAGATAGAGTTTGCATTTCGGATGGATTCAAAAGCGTTCTGTTTTTTCAGTCAAAATCTATATTTTGGTCAACCGTTGGAGTATCCCTTCAGCGATGATCAGTTCATTGCATATTATAAAAAACAGGTTCTCGAACGGCTTAAGTGCGAGGTTGCAGATAAGGTTGAAGCGATGAAGCTTAAGGGTGAACCCAAGCGATATGCGATACCAGTGATGGATGTTCCACTCATCAGATATCCTTCATCCAACCCGTCGTGTTCGGTCATCCGAGGACTTATCGAAGAAAAGGATCAAAAGAAAATGTTTATCAACATCGATGACAAGGAACAGAAGATGCACATCTATATCGAGGAACCCAAAGATAAAAATGCAGTTCCCGACGTCACCATTCTGAATCATCATGACCTAACATCGCTTAAAGTGTTGGACAGTAAGGGTCAGCTCGTGCTGTCAGGAAAGGATATTCTTCACACCTATCAGAGCGTGTTGGAAGTCCTTCTCATCAAGGAATGATGTCCTACAGTTTTTGTGGTGATCTGTCATAAAAAACCGCTCCTCCTTTTTCCGTCTGATAGAAGGTGATAACATGGCAAAAAACAAGAGGATTGGAAGGATTAAATACGCGTTTGACGATGTCCTGTTCAAGGGAGATCCCAAGAGTGGTCATCACGTCTACGTATCGGCTCATGATAAACGTTCTGATCGCGTCATGGTGAACGTGATCTCTTCGATCGAGGATGAATCGGGGGTGATGAAACCCAATGCAAGACAGCAGATCAATAAACACATTCTGCTTCCAATTTCGAAAACCTCATCGACATTCATCAGGTTTTCAGGTGTCAAGATGGATGGATTGACCTATAACAATCGCCATCGACGTGCCCTGGTCTATCTCGATCTCTACGATTCACATCATCGTCCGACCGTTTCAAAAAAAATGATTCCTCGGATTCAACGTTTCATCTTTAGAAACCGCGTTCATCCGACACTGTCAAAACAGAACCGTATCAAAGCACGTTTTAAATAAAAAAAGTGGAGGGATTGACCCTCCGTGATACGGACTCTATACCGTATCTCTACGAACATTCTACAGGAAGTAACGCTGTTTGTCAACAGTAAATGAGGTGAATAAAATGACGATTATCAACATCATCAGCGCAGTCATGTGGCTCATCCATGGGTCTGCCATGTGGTTGCTCTGGAAGAGGGAAGGAAGGGTGAAACGATCGTGAAACAGCTCGGTGTTATCACCTTGATCATCGGTATCATCCTATCGGTTTATTGGGTCAAAGATGAAAAAGCAACTGAATCCATCGATTCGGTAAACCTCGCATCCCTTCGCGTCATCGCAAATATCGATGGCGGTTCAAGAATGGGCACTGCATTCATCTTTGATGAGACGGATGACCATTATTATGTGCTGACCAACGAGCACGTCGTACGCGATGCATTGAGCGTACAGCTTATCGATTATCATCAGCAAAGTCATGTGGCAACCATCGTTTCGGGTAGTCCTCACGTGTCCTATGACCTCGCCATACTCAAGTTTGAAAAGGCTGATGAACTCGCGGTGCTATCGCTTGCAAGCTCATCGTACATCGGTCAATCGGTGGAAGCTATCGGTTATCCCAACACGGTGTTGACTGTAACATCAGGTGTCATCATTGCCATCGAAAGCATCGATCACACGATCACTTTTCCCGTGATTCAACACGATGCAGAGATCGATCACGGCTCGTCCGGTGGTGCGCTTGTCAACGCACATGATCAGATCGTCGGTATCAACTTTGCTATCTATCATGACGGTGAAGACTATCAGATATCCTATGCGGTACCCGTCGAACGTCTGAAGGAGTATCTTCTGACGATCGACTACAGGTGAGGAGGTGTCAACATGAGATCTCTCTACCGCATCTACAAGGTCATGACGAATCCAAAGACCTTTGAAAACAAGGTCAAGGATATGGGAACGACTGAACGATATTCAGGGATGGCCAGTTGGAATGTGACCAAAGATTTATCGTATCCTGTGCTGTCAAACTTCAGGTATGAAACCGATCAGCATGGGGTGAAGGTTGCGACATATGTCGATCCGGTCGGCAATCACTACAAGGAAGTCCGAGAAAAGATTTTGGATCAAATATCGTTGAAGAAGCACTATCAACCCAGACAAAAGGTTGAGTATTATGCAAAGAGGGTCAACGATAAGACGTTGACAGCTAGTCAAAGAGAGTTTGCTCAACGAAGACTTGTTGAGCTCAAAAAAATTATATAAGGAGACATGAAATGAAGCATTTAAAAAGATTGTTTACACTTATTTTACTCGTGATTGCGTTGTTGTTATCTGCATCGACAACCTACGCGACCACTTCGCCAAGAATCACTTATGAAAAGATCGGTAACTTCGTCTACATCGCCTTCGATGGTGACATCAACCTCAACAACAGCGGTTTCCCATCGGGGTATCACGATGTCGATTTCAGAGACAGCGGTGAATACGTGTCCGGGCATATGCCGATCAGCATGACGATCGAATATGTAGACTATGATCATGCACTTGAGAGCGATTATATCCAATATGCACCATCGATTGAAGGTGAGTTGTTCGGATATCTCGTGTTCGGTCTTAATGGTGGTGGATATTACGTAGATTTTGAATCGGATGACGGATTTGTCCTGTCCAGTGGCCTGATGAACTACCTCGATCCCGATGATGAGATCTACATGTTTTGGGAACTCCCCTTTGAGGATGCATCGCCCGTCATCACCGGTGAGACAGCGTTTGTGACCAACGTCGATGCACCGCTCACGGAAGCAACCATCCGCACATACATCTATGCGTATGATGAGACCGATGGTGATCTGACACATCTGATCGAAAAGACTTCTGATACCTATACGCCCAACATGAACACCGTGGGCACATGGCAGATCGTCTACTCGGTCGAAGATATGGCCGGCAATGTAGCAACCCTCAGGGTGCATGTTCTCGTCCGCGATGTGACCGCTCCAACCTGGAACGTCTCGAAGGCTGAGGTTCAGGTATCCTATACGCAGACATTTGATGTCGAAGCATACAAATCCCAACTCGGTGTCGCAGATAACTACGATGCAGCGGGAAGTCTGAACATCACGGTTCAATCGAACAATTACACAGCCAATAAGACCACTGTAGGAACCTATTACGTTGTCTATAAGATCAAGGATACCGCCGGTAATGAAACGCTCGCAGAGGTAGAGGTTCAGGTCATCGATACGGTTGCGCCTGTCTTCTCGGGTCCTGCGACGCTGATCAAACCGAGCAACAGCGTGCTCACGGTAAGCCAAATCAAGTCACAGCTTACGGCCAACGACGTTGTGGATGGTAATCTGACAGCATCGATCGTCGTTCAGGAAGACAATTACACGGGCTATGGTCATCTCGTCGGCTCTTATACCATCACCTTTGCGGTGACTGACAGCGCGGGAAACATTGCAACACATATCGTTCAGATCGATGTCGAGGACAATATTCCCCCGATCTTCTATGTCCGTGACAACTACTTCATCACGGTCGACCAATCGGTGTCGTTGACGCTAGGTCAAATCATCGATATTCTTGAGATCACCGGCCAACTTGAGACATCCGGATCAGGTGGCGTCCAGGTGACAACTCTTCTGAACGAGTACTTTGGCAATGAAAACGTTCCAGGCATCTACGCGGTCTCTCTCAAATCGGTGACCGTTTCAGGAAGTGAGTCGATCCATAATGTCGCGATCGAGGTCATCGAAACGAGCGATGAAGACCCCATCATCATCGATGAGGATCAGATGTGGTATCAGCCCGTGGTCGATTTGTACAACAGTGTGAAGACATGGGTGAAAGAGCATGTGCTCCTATCGATCGGCATCGTCATCGGTGTTATCGGATTGATCTTGATCCTTGCATCGTCGTCCGGTCGTGGAAGACATAAGCCCTACGGCAACAGAAGATATCGCTAATTATGAATCGGGGGCAGTTTTAACACTGCTCCCTATTCTGTAAATACGAGGTGAAATATGAAGAAAAAAATGACAGTCATGATTCTGCTTATGGCCATGGCAATATTTGGAATTGAAATGTACGTTCAAGCCATCCCATCGGATTACTACGCGGAGCAGTGGACATCGATTGAAGATCGATTTGTGACATGGGATATCACCATGCAAAACGGCGCATACATCGTCAGGTCTAACAAGGTTTACTTTGAGATGATAGAGATCGATTCCTATCATTTCAGCACGGGCTTCATGCACGAACTCTTCGAGGAGCAGGTTTTCATTGCGAGCTATAACGGGGTGAGCTCATCGATCAAGGTGTACGATGAAGCGACGAGTTCAACGCCCATTGCTGAACACTATTTCAGTTATGAATCGCCAGAAGCGACAGAGCTCTTGATCAATCCAAGCTTTTTTGAAGGCGGATTCGAAGCGGGGACATTTATTCAGATTATGTTGATACTTAACCCATCAGAAACGGCATCCAGACGTGAGATCATTCGAAGTGGGATGAGCGAATACTATGATTTCTACATCCATGGTTTTGTGCGTGAAGTTCCCTTCCAGGATGTCAACTATATCACACCTTCTGAGCTTCCCATCACAGAGGGAAACATCAACGAGTCTGGCAAGGTTGGATATGTGTCTTATCGCATCGAAGGTTCCCTGGTAAGTCTTCGGATCGTTTATGACAATACCGCATATTATGTTCAGAAAAACTTATCCGACGTCGGATTCTTGCAGAGAGAAAACATCGCTTACTACTATGTCGATGATGTCACCGGTGATCCAATCATCTATCTCGATTACGGTTCGGAGTCCATTCCATTTTTGTTTGATACGACATCGACCTCATCGAAGTGGCGTCCATTCCTTCTTTGGAACCTTGACACCAATGAGATTTACTCAACAGATAAGGTGACCGTGGTTTCCCATGTGCAGACAGAGGAAGCTCACAACGTCTTTTCATATTTTTATATGCCCTATATCGATTACGACGACATCCTTCAGGTTCAGATTGACTTTGATTACAGGTTTACCAATTCAGGATTTTTGGTGACGATTGGTGCTCAACCTGGCTATTCGGATACACGCTCGAAGATGATGGTGCTTGAGAGGGATAACGTCACTGAAACAACGCCTGATTTCGTCTATAATGCATACAACTTTGGCATGACATCCATGGCGATCGGTGCGGGGTTGATGCTGATCCCCTTTCCTGCGGTTCAGAGCACGGGTATGTTACTTTTCTTTGGTGGTATAGCAACTTACTTAACAGCGACTGCCATCGATGAGTTTGAACTTGCGACAACCCTGATCGATAACATTCAACCCTTCACCCCGACGACTTCATTCCGTGAATTCTTGCAGGAAAAATATCGCATTGCATCCGGGATTGATGATCTGACTATCGAAGCGACTGATCAGCTTCATCGTTTGCATCTTGGCCAATTTGAAATACCGACAGGTTTCAAGAATGTTGAGATCGTTCCTGGAACGTTTCAGTATACACATATCATCTATCAGTACCGGGATCAGGTCATTGAGATTGAACGTCCATACATCGATGACTTCCATAACTATGAGGGTGAACACCCCTTTGAACCGACTCCTGAAGACCCTGTAAAACCTGACTACACATGGTATTCAAATCCACTCATCTATATGGGTGTTGGATTAGTAGTGCTATTTAGCGGTGTGTTGATGTTCATGAGAAAGGATGATGAAGATGTTCGATCAGTTGGAAAGCGTGCTCGATATCCTCGAATACATCAAAGCTAATTGGTGGTGGATGCTGATCGCTTTCGTGGTCGGCATCACCATGGTTGTGATGTTGGTTAAATGGATTATTTCAAGGTTTGTGCTAATACTATTAAGAATATTTTTCTATATTATCATGCTACCTATTAGACTAATTATTAGGTTTCCATGGATGATTATCCTAATCCTACTTGTTGTTTTGATAATCCTATTGTGAGGTTAAAGTATGTTTAAAGAAAATGAAACTCCTGAATACAAAGCAAAGAACGGATCAATCTACAAATTAAAAGCACATTTAGTGGTGTGTTTCTAATGAAAAAAACAAAAAATGGTAAATGGATAAGCGTTAATGCTAACAGTTCTCATGGAACAAGAATTTCAAATACTCTAGAATATTTAAATCCATCATTGTTGTTAAAAAAAAGTCGGGTAGGTTAACTACCTGACATTTTTATACTACTTTTTTGGTGGTTTTGGTGGATTAGGATTAACTGGTAGACCTTTTGCACTGTCTCTTATTACAACTTTTATTCCACCATTGTTAGTAGTAGGGTTACCTTCTTTTCTACTCATATAATCTCCTTTCATTCTAAGTCAAATGTATATTTCATATAATCGTTTGCATCCATGGATGCACGTGAAATAGCTTTTTTTGATAAGTGAAAATTATAAATAGGGAATTTGCTGAAAGTCTTACTCCATTCTTCCTCATGTACATATATTGCTTTTATATAGGTTTCTTCATTCGATGATGTTAATTTTAGATTGAACCAATCTTGCTCGATTTTTAGTCTCACAAAATCTATTTCATTTAATAGTAAAGTATAAAGTTGGTGTGGTTCATCATCATGCACAGCTTTAATTAACGAAACAATTAACAAAATCAATGAGGATATGCTGATGTATATACTTGATCCATCGAAAATTGCTAACATTGTAGATGATCCAAAAATAAGCTGTGCACAGTTTATTCCAATTTTGTATCTTAGTTTTCTTTTTCTTGATTCTTTAATGACGAAAAAATGAAAAATCTTTTCAGCCATAGCATACCAATATTTGTTCAAATCTATAACCTCCTAAATTGATACTATATGATTATGTAATTCTAAAACCAATAATCTCTTGTCGCTACATGAGTTGAATCTGATGAATTGTCATTATATGTAACAACAATTTTAATGTTATTGTCGTTGTTTAAACCATGAGGGATATTTAATCTTCTCTCTGATCCTGGCACCATCACAAAAGAATCGATTTCACTATAAACACTATTACCAATGTCATTTTTTATTAACTCAAGCACTTGCAATGGCAAACCGGTCTCTCTGTTAATTACTTTTAATAAGATATTGTATGCAGGTGCTTTACCTACATTAATCAAAGCGAAAATTCTTGACTCTTTGTATCCGGACATCGAAATTATTATGTTTGCCTTATGATTCGTATATTCTTCATTTACGAGCATATCAATTTGCTTTTTATTAAGCTCTATTGATTGTTGTGAATTAACTAATTCTAATGCTAGTAACCCGAGTACAATTACACTCACAGCATCATTTAAAAACGTATAGATATCATCAAAGACATCTTTCATATCATTTTGAATAAGTGGATAAAACTTAAAGAATGCCAAGGTAAAAAGGAAAACATAAAAAACACTCATATTACTTTTTTTGCTTTTATCTGATGGCATATTAATCATTTTACTCCCTCCCCTTTTATTGATATTATATCATTTCTAAATAGAGTTTGTTATAATTGTTTAGTCGTTTACAAATTTCGCTACAACAAATTCAAGGAGGTAAAAAAATGAAAATAGAAAATGCAATTAAAGAATATCTTATGAATTCGTATGCGACTAAAAAGAAAAATACTTGTATTTGGGAGGAAAAAACCTTCAGAAGCTTTATGCATTTTACTTCTAAATACAAAATAGAAAAGACAGAAGACTTAACGAAAATTGTTTTGCTGGATTATATTGGTTTTGAAAAAGAACGAGGTCTACAAAACGTAACACTAAATAAAAAGATTTCATTGATAAAGAGGATGCTAAATTATAATGAAATAGAAACAACTATTTCAAATATAAAAAAACTACGAGAAAAGAAAAAAACAGTTGATAGATTATCCGATGATGAACTTGAATCGTTTTTTCAATTTCTAAATTCATTAGACCTTTCTATTTCAAATAATTACATCTATAAAACAATGTTCAGATTCATTCTAGATAGTGGTGTTAGAATTCATGAAGCAATTAATATAAAAAAATGTAATGTTAATTTTGATCATCAAATAATACTACTTGAACAAACCAAGTATGATAAAGAAAGATTTGTTGATTTTTCAAAGTTTACAAAGGATGATTTGTTCAATATTTATAATATGCATAATGGTGATTATTTATTTTGGAATATAGGTAAAAAAAGAAAAATTGATTATGATTCAGACATCCAGTATTTCTATCGTAAAATTAAGAAAGAATCTAATATGCAAAAAATTACAGCACATCGTTTACGTCATACATTTGCAAGTATATCCGCACAAAATGGGATGAACATACTTTCACTAAAAGAAATATTAGGTCATGAGAATTTGCGAACTACACAAATTTACCTACACGCTGATCGAAAGAAAACTAAACAAGATTATGAAAAATATAGTCCGTTTTCTAAATCTATTTCAATTATATGATATTTAGTTTAGACTCAATTAGTTTTATGTTGAGATGTTTACTTTTTAAATATTTATCGATATGATCAATGTTGTGAATAGATTTCGAACCAACAACAATTTCTTTAATGAAATCGTCCTTGATTAAATCTTTAATATTTAGTGCGTAATATGATCTCAAGTTTCTGCCGAACATCGCGAATTTTGGTTCTACATTTTTGAACAGGCTATTCATTGTGTTTTCAATGATATTTAGTTCAGTTTTATACTTGTTTAGTCTGTTTTTATGATTTTCATCTTTTAAATCTTGCTTTTTAACATTATTGATCTGTTGTTTAAGTATTGATTTTCTTAACTTATATATATATGGATCGAATACTAATCTAATTTCTTCTTCAGCAGAATATGTTGATTGTTTAAAGTATGGTTCAAAAATTCTGATTGTATTATTAAAAACATATAATTTATTAATTTTGCTTTTAGGTGAATTATAAAATGAAAATTCTTTAAGTGCATTATCAGACTCATTATATGTATCAATGAATTTCTTTATTTGCATATTCTTATTGTAAATTATCTTGCTGAAATTAAGAAAATTAAAGTTTATCTGATCCTGGTTCTTGTTAATGATATCATATTGCAATCTTTCTATATAATTGTCAAAAACAGTTGTATCGAATGCTATTCTGACACCAAATAGAACATCTCCATAGGAGTGAAAGTGAAAAAAACTTTCATTCTTTTTCTTTGTACATGACAAACAAAAATAATCCGTTGTTATATTTGATTTTTGATTCAAAAATAAATCACAATCTGCAATGAGTTTTTTTTGTACAACTTCATGTCCAATGTTGTGTGATAATTCAACTTCATCTTTGTCATATGATGATCTTATCGATGTCAACCAAATTTCGTTATTTTCAATCATAGAAAAAAGAGAACTGAGAGAACAATAATGGTATACTAGCATAATTTCCTCCATATAAGAAAAAGGATAAAACCTTTTATCCTTTTTTATCCAAAATATTATATAACAATGAATTTTTGCTTAATACTTGTTTAGTTTCTCTTCCTAATAGATTATCAGTTGAACATTCTAAAATATCTGCTAATTTACATAACATTTGTACATTCATCTTATACTCTTCACGTTCTAATTTACTATAAGCCGCTTGTGTCATGTTTAAAAAACTTGCCATCATTTTTTGAGTATACCCACGATTTTTACGAATTACTTTAAGCATTAACATATTTTTTCCTCCTCGCTATTGCTTTATTAGTCGTAATTGGTTATAATAACCTTGGACTTAGTAGTTATTACGACTATTAAGCAAAGAAAAAAGGCTCAACTGTATATGCGTTGATGAGTTGATGGCACGTCTACCAATTTCATCACGCGGGGGTTTAGACGACGTGAGTCGTCTTGTGTTACAGCAAAATTATGATAACATGGAATTTCATGGATTGCAATTATTTTTATTACATTTCTTTGAGTGCAGTAATCCCTAAAAGTCTCAATCCTTCATTGATGACAATCTGAATCGCTTTAATGAAATGAAGGTTCGCTTGTTTTTGTCCTTCATCATCGACTAAGATCCGTTGTTTGCCATAGAAACTATTGAATCCTTGAGCAAGTGATGTGATATAGCGTGCGATCAAATTGGGTGCATTGTTATCCTTTGCACGCTCAATAACGCTTGGAAATTGGGCAAGCATTTTAATGACTTCAAAATAGTGATCCTCCGTGTAATAGATGGGATCAACTTTATTCTCGTTTAAATGCCCTTCTTTTAAGATCGATTCAATACGTACAGAACTGTACTGGAGATAAGGACCGGTCATACCTTCAAATTTGAGCATGTTTGCTAAATTGAAATCAACATCTAAATGACGCTCATTCTTCAAGTCATTGAAAATGATGGCTCCAACACCGACTGCTTTCGCGACTTGATCTTGATTTTTGAGATTAGGATTCTTCTCGACAATCGCTTGTTTCGCATCCGAGATGGCTTGAATGATGACATCTTCTAAGCGTTTGAATTTTCCACCACGCGTCGACATCTTTTTTCCATCGATTAAGACTAGACCAAAATTGATATGCTCAAGATCAAAATGATAACCCATGAGATCGGTGACCGCTTTAAGTTGTTTAAAATGCAGTTGTTGTTCATTACCCACAACATATAAAATACGGTTTGTATGATAGGTCTTGTGGCGATACATGATTGCAGCAAGGTCACGTGTAATATAGAGGGTTGCACCATCTGATTTTTTAATGAGAGCGGGAGGTAAGTCACCTGGAAGTTCGACAATGGTTGCTCCATTATCGATTTTTAAGAGTCCTTTATCCTCAAGTTCTTGAACCACAGCATCCATTTTATCATTATAGAAGGCTTCACCATTGAATGAATCAAAAGTGACACCTAAAAGATCATACATCTCCATAAATTCGCGAAGTGATTCTTCTTTAAACCACGTCCAAAGACGATAGTACTCTTGGTTCCCCTCTTCTAAAGACTTAAAGACTTCACGTGCTTGATCTTCTAACGTGGGATTCTCTTTTTCTGCATCATGAAACTTCACATAAAGCTTTTGAAGTTCCGTAATAGGATTTTCTTTAATCGCCTCATCGTTACCCCACATCTTATAGGCAACAATCATCTTACCAAACTGTGTTCCCCAGTCACCCAAGTGATTGACAGCAACAACCTTATAACCAGCTTTCGTGTAAATATTCTTTAAGGCATTACCGATCATGGTACTTCTTAAGTGACCCACACCAAATGATTTCGCGATATTCGGTGATGAATAATCCATCACAACCGTTTCACCTTGACCAATATGTAAATGACCATAAGCATCTTCTTCTTTTAAAATCGTCTCAATGATGGGTGATGCAAAATGCTTGCGGTTGATGAAGATATTTAAAAATCCATTCATAAATTGGATATCTTGAATGCGGCTTTCATCTGATAACACGCCTTTGAACCGTTCGAAGACAACCATCGGTGATGTTTGAAGAATTTTCGCATACGAGAAAAGAGGAATAGCAAGATCTGCATTTCCTTTTTTAGGTTCTTCGATAATGATATTATCCAGATTTAATTGTTTTTCCAAGATGTTTTTTAACTCTTGTTTGAAGCGTTCAATCATAGTCTCATCCTTTAATCAAAAAAAGCACAAAGTGCCTTTTTTATTCATTAATTAGGTCAATCGAGTTGTTATAGAAGTCACGAATGTTGCGGTTGATTTGCGTGGCATCCGGCGCATTGGCTTCAGTCGCAACATAGATTTCAACGAGTTCACCATTCATGAAGAATGCGATTTGTGGGGTTGTTGTTTGGATTTCAGTGAACTCAGCACGAAGTTCATCAAAACCTTTGGTTTCTTGGGATACATCTAAATAATAGACCTTATCGACATATTCATTCATCCCAGTCGATGTAAAGTATGTTGAAATGGGTGTGACATGTGCTTGACAACCAGGGCAAGCTGCAAATCCAAAATAGACAATGACGAGTTCTTCATCTTCTAAAATGTCTGTTAATCCTTTTCTGAATAGACCTCCTTCATATTTAACTTGATAAAGGGGGTGATCTTCTGGCATCGTAGTGACACCATATGCAGTATATGCATCATAAATTTTCTCTTGGTTATTGGGAGTAAAGATCACTAATAAAGCTAAAATGACAACGAAGAAACCCGCAATAGAAAGCCAAACGGCTAGGGGTACTCTCGCTTGGTTGGTGTATTTATCGACTTTGACTGGTGCACTGTTACTTGATCTTGGCATGATGTAAATCCTCCTTGCATGACTAATCGTCATTATAGCACAAAAGGTGATACGGTTTCAATGAGATAGGTGAAGTTTTCGAATTATGATAAAATGTGAGAACCAAAGACCTTTTCAAAGAGATAATCGACGTGTTCTAAGTGTTTTTCAAGACCAAAGAGTACCTTGATTTCATCTTTAGTAAGTATACTTGTGATGGTTTGATCACTTAGTATGATTTCTAAAAGTGGTCTCTTATCACGGAGTGCTTGATGCGAAAGACGTTGGGTTAAATCATAACTTTCCTCACGAGAGAGTCCCTTTTTGATCAGCACCGAAAGAATGGATGAAGCAAAGATGACACCTTGCGTTAAGTCTATATTTTCTTTCATCTTTTCTGGATAGACCAGAAGTTTTTCTAAGGTGTTGGTATAACGATGAAGCATGTAATCGATGAGAGAGGTTCCATCAGCTAAGACGATGCGTTCAACAGACGAATGAGAGATATCACGCTCATGCCATAATGCAATATTTTCATATGAAGATATCATGTAACCCCTTAAAACTCGGGCTAATCCGCTGATGTTTTCACTTGATATCGGGTTTTTTTTGTGTGGCATTGCTGATGACCCTTTTTGATAATCACTGAAATATTCAGAGACTTCACCGACTTCGGTACGTGCTAAATGTCTAATTTCAACCGCTATTTTTTCGAGCTCACTGCCAATTAGTGCAAGGACACTCATATAATGTGCATGGCGGTCACGTTGCAAGGTTTGTGTGGTGATATGGGATTCTTTAAGTTCTAATCGTTTAGCAACAAGATGTTGAATATTGGGATGACTGAGATAAAAATTACCGACAGCACCAGACATTTTCACCACAGAAATTGCTTCAGATGCTTGAACAAAAAGTTGTTTTAAGCGTTTGAAATCTTCATACCATAAGGCAAATTTAAGACCAAATGATGTGATCTCAGCATGGATACCATGGGTACGACCGATACATGGTGTCTTCTTGTAGGTAAAGGCAAGACCTTTTAAGACATCCATGAACTGATCGATATCTTCCAAGATGATTTGATTGACTTCCTTTAGGATCAATGATTGTGCGGTATCAACAACATCGGTTGATGTAAGCGCATAATGAAACCATTTCTTCTCTTCACCGAGTGATAAGGACACAGCGCGTGTAAAAGCAATCACGTCATGTTTTGTTTCCTCTTCAAGACGATCGATATCTTCTAAATTAAACTGAGCCTTAGTTAATTTTTTGTAGGTCTCTTCATCAAAAAGACCCTGTTTCATCCAGGCATAGCTAGCTGCAAGTTCAACTTTCAAAAATGCGTTAAACTTGTGTTCATCGGTCCATAATTTTCTTAAAACATCACGTTGATAACGTTCGATCATTGTTTCACATCCTATTCAAAGAACGGTGTAACCATAATGGTTTGATTGCGATCAGGCCCTACTGAAAACATGCCAATCGGAACACCAACAAGACGACTAATGACTTCAAGATAGTCTTGAGCACTCTTCGGAAGTTCTTCTAGCGACTTAACACCTGTGATATCTTCTTTCCATCCTTTGACTGTGATGTAGTTGGGTTGACACCGCAAGAAATCATCAATATCTGCAGGAATATAGTCAATCTCTTTTCCATCTAGTGTATATGATGTCGCAATCTTTAATTCGTCAATGCCTGTTAAGACATCCAGTAAAGTGACCGCTAAATAAGATAGACCAGAAACACGTTTGGTATGCCGTAAAATGACCGTATCAAGCCATCCAATACGTCTTGGACGGCCAGTTGTTGTCCCATATTCACGACCGGTTTCACGGATGTAATGGGCAAGCTCACCGGTGATTTCTGATGGCATTGGACCTGATCCAACACGGGTAGTGTAGGCTTTTGTAACACCAACTGCACCTTCGACTAACCATGGTGCAATACCGGTATTAAGAGGAACAGAGGATGCAGTAGGTGAACTTGAGGTCACATAGGGATATGTTCCATGATCAAGGCATAAGAGGACACCTTGTGCACCTTCAAAAAGGATACGTTTGTTTGCATCAATCAGTTGATTTAAATAAACCGATGTATCTTTTACATAAGGTGCCATCTTTTCTGCATAGCCCTTATATTCTTCATAGATGTGATCAAAATCAACCAGTGAATGATCGTATGCATTCAGTTCAAAATTCTTTTGTTCAAGGAGTTCTTTCAGTGATTTATGAAATCGCTGTTCATGAATGAAGGTTGAAACGCGAATACCAATACGTGCAGCTTTATCCGTATAAGCGGGTCCAATCCCTTTGTGGGTGGTTCCTATCTTTTCATCACCCTTACGCTTTTCATAGGCTTTATCAAGTTCTGGATGATAAGGTAGGACAACATGAGCTCGATCAGAGATTGAAAGCTTAAAAGGTGTTTCAATCTTACTGATTTCATCGACAAATGCTTTGGGATTAATCACCATACCATTTGCCATAATGTTTTCAATGCGAGGGTTTAATATGCCTGATGGCAACAAGTGAAGGCTATGTTTTTGTTTGTCAAACACGACGGTATGTCCGGCATTATTACCGCCTTGATAACGGACGACAACATCCGCTTTTTGTGCTAAATAATCCGTGATTTTGCCTTTTCCTTCGTCACCCCATTGGGTTCCTACGACCACAATTCTACGCATGTCAAACCTCCTTGTTGATCCCATTAAAAATGAAAAATGGGTCATTGACCACACCCATTTTAACACACGCACACACGTGAGTCAATTCAACATCATGATGATTACGATATTTTTCTTTTGCGTTTTCTTAACTTGTGAAAACGCTTGTGTTTCAAGTATAATAAAGAAAAAGGTGATAAAACAATGAAAATTCTCTTCTGCAGTGGTGAAGCATACCCCTTTTCTAAATCTGGAGGACTCGCCGACGTTGCTGCTGCTCTTCCGAAAGCTTTACGTAAATTAGGTCATGATGTGACCATCATTACCCCATATTATCAATCGATTAAACATCACCACCATGAAATGATTTCACTGGGTGAAAGAACCATTACGATGGGTGTCTTTGAGAAAAAGGCGTCCTATTTTAAACTTATTCATGATGGTGTTCCTTATGTCTTTATCGATAATGACGACTTCTTCAATCGTAAACGCTACTATGGCTATGAAGATGATGCCATGCGTTTTACGTTTTTCAACTTTGCCATGTTTGAATACATGATCTTGACCAATGATTATCCAGAAATCATCCATGCCAATGACTGGCAAACAGGACTCATCCCCTTCTTCTTAGATGTGAAATATCGTCTTGTGAATGATCAATTTTCAAAAATGAAGACACTTCTTTCGATTCATAACCTCGAAAAACAGGGTTCTTATCCTCTTGAAACAGAAAAACTCTTTAATGCCAAGAACTTTACCTATATTCATATGGACCGGGTGAATTTCTTAAAATGTGGAATCATGCGTGCAAACGCCATCAATACCGTGTCTGAGAACTATCGCAATGAAATACTCACAAGGTTCTATGGTTTTACCTTAGATGGACCTCTCAAAGCACGTCAAAGTGATCTTTATGGTATTTTAAATGGACTCGACCAAGACGTTTATGATCCGATGAAGTCTAATCTCTACCAAAACTACAATGAAAATAACTTTGTTGAAGGAAAGAAGACCAATAAAGATCAGCTATTAAGTGATCTAAAACTCGATCAGAATCCATCACTTCCACTTGTGTCATTTATCCATCGTTTTGCACGCCAAAAAGGGATCGATATTCTGATGCCTGTTTTGGAAGATTTCCTTAAGGAACATGCCTTTAATGTGATTATCTTAGGTTCAGGCGATGCACTTTATGAACAGTTCTTCTCTGAGATGCAAAAGAAATACCCCGAACATGTCTATTATGAGAATGGATTTAATCAAGAATTGATGCATAAGATCTATGCAGCATCTGATCTCTTCCTACTCCCATCACTATTTGAACCTTGCGGGCTCAATCAAATGATTGCGATGCGCTATGGTGCACTTCCAATTGTGCGTGAAACGGGGGGTCTAAAGGATACCGTGACACCTTATAACCAATTTACAGGTGTTGGAGTTGGTTTTGCATTTAAGAACTACGATGCTGATGAACTATCGGATGCGATGAAACAAGCAATTGCACTCTATCATGATGATCAAGAAGCATGGAGAAACTTGATCCACCAAGCGATGCATGTCAATCATAGCTTATCCAAGATGGCGAAGAAATATGCCGATCTTTATCAAAAACTACTCACCCAATAAATACATAAGCCAGCATCGCTGGCTTATTTCTTTTCTTTGATTTTATTGACAAGCTCAGGATCGAATTGACGACTCCTAATCATCCTGATCTCTTCATAATAAGGGGGTTTATCATCAACATAAGGTGTTTCTAAGATCTTTGGAACATGTTCGAAATCGGGATGATAAATGACTTTGGTTAAGGCATCAAAACCCAAGAATCCAAATCCAATATTTTCATGGCGGTCTTTAGCGGCACCTTTTTCGTTTTTGGAGTCATTGATATGAAAAACAGAGATCTTCTCTTTTCCGATGACTTCATCAAAGTGGCGAATCACGCCATCAAAATCATCTTTCACATCATAACCTGCATCATGAGTATGACAGGTATCAAAACAAACCGATACACGTGATTGATCCATAATGAGATCGATCATCTGTTTGAGTTCTTCAAACGTCTTACCTACCTCATTACCTTTACCCGCCATGGTTTCTAACGCAATCTTAACGGGATGATGAGGTGTTCTTGAAATTACTTCATTGACACCTTCAGCAATCCATAAAATGGCTTGATTTCGATCTCCACCTACAGCAGAACCTGGATGTAAAACGATTTGTTTCGCATGCATCGCATGTGAACGTTTGACTTCTTCAGTCAAGAAACGAATCGCAAATTCTCGTTTTTCAACATCAGGATTCGCAAGATTGATGATGTAAGGTGCATGGACGACCACATTGTCGAAGGATAATCCTTTTTCTTTCATCAGCTGAACAGCAGCTTCGATCTTTAATTCCGAGAGAGGCTTACGAATCGTATTTTGCGGTGCACCGGTATAGACCATCAGTGCTGTTGCTTCATAGGATAGTGCTTCTTCGATGGATCCAACATACATCAAATCACCCGACATGGATACGTGACTACCGATTTGAATTGGCATATTGTTTTCTCCTTATTTCCTGTTTAATTTTTTTAACTTGTTTTGCGTGTTTCTTTTTATAGTTAGGTGCAACTCTTTTCTTTGTTTTAATCTTTTGTAACGCTTCTTTTTCTTCTTCAGATTGAACTGCTTTTTTGATTGTTGCCTTTTCTAATCCTTTTGATGTTAACAGGTATGGGATAAAGGGGATTCCTTTGGATTTTAGTATTTCGATCTTGCGATGATCATCAACAGTCATAAACGTAATGACTTCACCGGTATCGTTCATACGTCCCGTTCGTCCACTGCGATGCATAAAGAATTCTAAGAAATGGGGAAGATCGTAATGGATGACATGTGAGATCTTAAAATCAAGTCCACGAGCAGCTAAATCTGAGGTGACAACATAAGGATATTTTAAGGCTTGGATGTCTTCAATGATCCGTTGACGTTTCTTAACACCAAGGGATGCATTCAAGTTGATCGCCTGAATATTTTCCAAGATAAGTCTTTCATAAACAAGATCTTGATTTTCTTTTTTGGAAACAAAGATGAAAGCACAGTACGGATTGATCGATTTGATCACCTGTAATAAGGCTTCCATACGATCCTGATATTTGATATTGATCAGTTTATAGGTAATTTTTAATTGATGTTTTTTTGAGGTGTCTATCAAATCATAACTCCCAAAATACGTTTTAATGAAAGGTTCCATGGCTTGCGTTAAGGTCGCAGAAAAAAGCATCAATTTCGCATGCTCGATTGCAGGTAAAAAGCGATCAATCATGTGCATGAATTCTTCATCAAACATCATATCTGCTTCATCAAAGACAACGTATTTCGCTTGATGAATCTGTAAAAGGCGTTCGGTATACACATATTCTCCGATTTGCTTTGGGGTTGCGATGACGATTTGTGGTTGATATTTCTTCAACCATTCTTGTTCACGCATTTTGTTGGTTCCACCATAATAGGTTTTGACGACAAAGCGATCATCGGCTTGAAGAAGCATTTTTTCAACTTGAGTCACAAGTTCATTGGTTGGTACAATCACCAATGCTTGGACATGAATCTCTTTGATATTCAACTTGCTTAAAATGGGTAACAAATATGCATGTGTTTTACCCGTTCCAGTAGGAGCTAATCCAACTAAGTGTTTCTTAGAAGAAAATGCTTGAAAAACCTCCTGTTGGATGGGTGTGATGGATGTAAATTTTAGTTTTAATAAATAGTCTTGAATGGTCATTTTCTCACCTGTATCGATTATATCATAGAACCTCATCCGATGTAAAAAGAATAGTCCCTTTGATGAAATCATGTATAATAAACATGGTGATGATAATGCAAGTCTACGATTTAACACCCAGAGGGTACTGTCACGGTGTCTTGAATGCACTTGCCATCGTGAAAAAAGTCATCAAAACTGAATCTTATCCAAGACCCATTTATGTTTTAGGGCAGATTGTCCACAACAAGAAAATCACTGAAGCATTCAATCGTTTTGGTGTGATCAGTCTTGACCAAAAGGGTAAAACACGTCTTGAAATGCTTGAAGAAATCGACTCAGGAACGGTCATTTTTACCGCGCATGGTATTTCCAATCAAGCGATTGAACGTGCCAAAGAAAAGGGACTCATCACACTGAATGCGACATGTCGTGATGTGATTAAAGTCCATAACGCTGTTAAAAATAAACTTGCTGAAGGTTATAAAGTGATCTATATTGGACATAGAAATCATCCAGAACCTGAAGCGGTCCTTGCTATTTCACAAGACATTTACTTTGTTGAAGACGAAAAAGATGCACTCCTTCTTCCACAAGAACTCAGTCAATATCCACTTTTTGTTACCAATCAAACAACGCTATCACTTTATGATATTGAAGCAGTTCTCAAAATTATAGAAACGAAGTATCCACACTATCTTTTTGATAATGAAATATGTAACGCAACAACCGTTAGACAAAACGCAGTCAAAGAACAACCTGATGTTGATTTGATGCTTGTTGTTGGTGATACGTTAAGTTCAAACTCCAATAAATTAAGAGATGTTGGAAAGAAAGCGAAAAACATACCTTCCTATTTGATCAGTGGTGTTGAAGATATCGATTTACATTGGTTAAAGGATGTCAACTCTGTCTCTGTCACCTCTGGTGCATCGACACCAACGGTTGTCACGGAAGAAGTCATTTCTTTTTTAAAACACTATCAAAAAGATGACCCCACAACGTGGGATCATCAATCAAAACTCACCGTTGAAGACATTTTATGATGTCTTCTTTTTTATTTCATGTTGATACATATCTTCTTCACGTTTAGAAAACATCTGATACGTAAACAGATTATAGTCCATCTTTAAATCTTTCTTTTGAAGCACGCTGTTCATGAAAACACCGACTAAACGAATCGCTTCACCGTGATAATGATCCTCGAACAAGGATTCAACAGCATCTAAAAATGGTTCGTATTCATCCGTGTGTTCTTGAAAGGTGATACTCCTGTTGATCGTTTGAAATTGATCATCACGAAGCTTAATGCCAATGGTTTTTGCAACAAGTTCTTCTTTTTGAAGGCGTTCATGCGTATGTTCGAGGATCTCAATCAGGATCTTTAAGATAGCATCGTGACTATCCATACTGTAATTCAATGTTGTCTCATTTGAGATGGATTTTGGAATGGCATAACGTTTGGGATCAATCACATCAGATGAACGTCCCATAATATGATCTAAATAAGATAGATATGAGGGTTCACTCATGATGGAAAGTATTTTTTCTTTGTTTTCAGGTCGTGTGAAATCACCAATCGTGAGGATACCTAACTGTTCTAGCCTTGGATATGTCTTTTTGCCAATTCCATAACAAGAAGCGATGGGTTGTGGAAAGAGTTTTTCAACGATATCTCTTTTTCTTAAAACTGTGATGCCAAGCGGTTTTTTCATGTCAGAAGCCATTTTGGCTAAAAACAAGGTCGATGCAATCCCAATTGAACAGGGCAACTGATACTCGTTGAGCAATCCTTCTTGAATCTCTTTCGCTAGGTCTAAGGGATGTTTTTGTTTGGATGCTTCTGTCATGTCGACATAAGCTTCATCAATCGATCCTTCTAATACAAGATTTGAGTATCGCTTTAGAAATTGGAAGAATAAATTCGAATATTTCTGGTATAAACCAAATTGAAGAGGAACAATAATCAGTTTCGGATAAAGGTGAAATGCTTCATTGATGGGCATTCCTGAATGAATCCCCATTTTACGTGCAGGATAAGAGGACGTTGAGACGACACCACGCCGTGTCATTGGATTTCCGCCCACAACAAAAACCTTGTCTTTGAGGTGTGGTTCTTTAATCGTCGCACAACTCGCAAAGAAGGCATTGAGGTCAATATGAAAGATTATTTTGATATCCTTTTTCAACAAATCTCTTCCTTTGAACTGAAAATTCGTGTATAATAATATCGATTACAAGAACGAGGTGATATCATGGCTCAAAAAGTAAAGACACCTAAACAGGTTGAACCAAAAAAACATTACGTCGACCCGACTCAGACATGGTGGGGCAAAGCTGTTGTCTGGATCATCGTGTTCGGTATGGTCGGATTGGTTGTTCTATCGTTTCTTCTTGCATTGTTTGCAGGAAATGCATAAGAAAAGCGAAAGCTTTTTTTATTTTCTAAGGAGTAATTTCGCTTGCTCAATCGCATAATGCGTGAGTTTTTCGTCTGATAACATCAAGGCAACATGTTCAATCCGTTCGTCATCAGTTAAATGATCAATACGCGTCACCATACGCGTTTTTTCTTTGATTTTTCTGATGCCGTAATGATGCGTGGCACGTGCTGCAACCTGGGGGAGATGTGTAATCACGATAAGTTGCATGATGTCACTGAGTGCACTCATCTTCGATGCCACTTTCGATGCTGTCTTTCCACTGATTCCAATATCAATTTCGTCTAAGATGAGAAGTGATAAATGGTTTGCTTTGGCATAAATTGATTTTAGCGCGAACATGAAGCGAGCCCGTTCACCACCTGAAGCGACCTTTGATAGAGGCTTAATCGGTTCACCTTCATTCAGTGAAATGAAAAAGTCGATCGTATCAAGACCATTTTCTAAGAGTGAAGAGGGATCTTCTTTGATGGGATCAAAGATAATGTCAAATGTAGCTTTTTCTAAGTCAAGATCTTTCAGTTCTATGAGGACATCCTGAGCAAGTTTTTTCGCAAGCTTTTTTCGATAATTGGAGAGTTTGAGTCCTTGTTGATAAGCCTTTTGGAATGCTAAGTCAACATCCTGTTTTGCCTGTTCAATATATGCATCATAATCGGTGATCATCAAAAGTTCTTCTTCGATCTCATGCAAATAATCGATCAATTGATTGACCGTTTTTTGATATTTTTGTTCAATCTTAATCAGTTCATAGGAACGCTCTTGCATCCTGTTAAATGCTTCTTCATCAAAATCGAGTGATTCGATCGTTTGATAGAGTGTCGATTTCACATCATCGATATCATAATAACTTTGAGTCAATCGTTCTGACATATTGTGGTATAAAGGATCGAGATGACTGATTTTTTCGAGGGATTTAGCAGCATCATAGATATGGTCAACGTCAAATGCTTCACCATCTAGCGATTGATAGCTGCTTCTTAAGTTTGCCATGATTTTATCATGATTTTTTAGTTTTGCAATCTGCTCATCTAAATGGATACGTTCATCAAGTTGAAGGTTTAAGTCTTTTAATTCTTCAACTTGATACTCAAGATAGGATTGTTTTTCTAAAGATTGGTGCTTCTTATTTTTCAATTCATCAGCTTTCTTTTTCTTGTCAAGATAATTGGATCGAAGAACCATATAAAGACCTAGTAGGTTCTCGATTTCTTTGAAGTCAACTTGATCGATCAGTTCAAGATAATACGATTTATCGAAAAGTTGCATCGTTTCTGTCTGTGAATGAATTGATCCTATCGATGTCATGACATCTTTAATGCGTGATAGTGTGACACTTTCACCATTGATCTTCATCTGATGACGCCCACTTTGATCGACTTCTCGCTCGACAGTAATCGATTGGGGTAAGCCAAGTGCTTCTTGTTTCTCTTTTGATAATTCAAATTCACCCAATACATATGCCTTCGTTTCACCATGTCTGATCATTGTCGCATCCGAACGCTTACCAAAAAGGAGCTGTAGAGATTCTAAAATAATGGATTTTCCAGCTCCAGTCTCACCCGTTAGTGCTGATAATCCCGGAAGAAAATCCATTGTTAAATCATCGATTAAGGCAAAGTTTTCTACGTGCAGTCGTTTTAGCATAATACACCTCGGATGAGATTTGTGATATCTTCTATGTTCTTCTTTGGTTTGAGATATAAGACATATTCTTGATTTCCCATCTTACCTTTTAAAGAGGATTTAATGAGCTGATCAATGGAAAACCCCATCTGTCTAACATCATGTAATATATCATTTAAGATGATTTCATGGATCTTCATATCTTTTAAAACACCTTGTTTAAAGTGGATTGGACCGGCTTCATATTGTGGTTTAATCAACGCAATGATTTCATGCGAAAATCCCCTTAAATGGCTTAAAATGGGCTTTATTGAGGTAAATGAAACATCGATGAGAATCATATCAGCATCAGGTAGTTCAACATCAAGAATATTGGTATCTTCATGGAGTTCGATACGTATATCCTGTTTTAATGTTTCATCCATCTGCAGATGACCTACATCATAGGCATAGACTTTTTTTGCTCCATGCTGAAGTGCACAGTCGGTGAATCCGCCCGTTGATGATCCAATATCAATCACTATTTTATCATGCATGGATACCTTCAAATCAAGTATAGCCTGATTCAATTTTTCTCCTGCGCGGCTCACAAATCGAGATTCTTGGTTGATGTTGATGAAAGCATCTTCTTTAACATCATAACCTGGTTTTGTTTGTATGTTTCCATCAATAGCAATAAGACCTCGCTTGATGAGGTCTGATGCTTGACTTCGTGTTTTTGTATAACCTTGTTCAACAAGGAATCGATCTAATCTCATGAAAGAATAGCTAAAAGACGTTTCTTGATCGCTTCAAGATCCATGTGAAGATCTTTGAGCATATCTTGATAATGACCATGATCAACGATGATATCAGTAATCGACATGTCTGTGATTAAGTTATGATATCCATGTATGGCCATAAATTTAAGGATTTGTGGGTACAAGGATCCTGTATTTGCACATTCTTCATAGACTAATGTTGGTAATCCATTCGATAAGATTTTGTGAAGCATCTGATCATCGATCGGTTTGATGAAACGCGCATTGATGATATTTGCATCAAGCTTTAAGTCATCTGCAGCGCGAAGCATGAGATCTAAGCTTGGTCCATAGCTGATGATATTGACTTGTTTTCCTTCTTTGAGTGTCGTCCAGGTGGGTTCAATCGCTTCAAATGTGATCGTTTCTTTATCGCGATCAAAAAGGACAGTACCTCTTGGATACCTGATAACAAATGGATGGCTTTGCATAAAGAATCCATAGTACAGGAGATTCATGGCTTCTTTGGCATCATAAGGCATGGTCATGACAACATTTGGCATGTTATAAAACATGGACACGTCATATAAACCTTGATGCGTTGAACCATCTTCACCAACAATACCTGCACGGTCAATACCAAAGACGACATGATGATCACTCCGTGCGATATCATTTAAAATCTGATCAAAAGCACGTTGAGCAAAGGTTGCATAAAGCGGCAGAAAAACGTGAATACCTCGGTGAGCAAGCATCGCAGAGAGCGTTGCTGCATGTTCTTCTGCAATGCCCACATCGAGATAGCGATCCGGATATGTTTTTGCAAATGTCGAAAATGACGTTCCAACTTCCATGGCTGGCATCACCACAAATGTCTTTTCTACATGTTGAATTTCCATCATGATCGATGCGATCATTTCGCTCCATGAAATGCCTCTTTTTACACCATTTGACGGTTTCGAAACACCATGAAAGGTACCAATCTTATCGTTTTCCGCTTCGATATGACCCTTACCTTTTTCTGTGATGATGTGTAAAACCACGGATTTTTTCACTTTTTGAATCCGTTTTAAGTTATAGATTAAGCTCTTGATATCGTGTCCATCAATCGGGCCAATATACATATAGCCAAGATCTTCAAAGATATTTTGACGTTGTAAAAATCCGCGTAATCCTCGTTTGATTCGACTTAAAAATCGCATCATAAAGCCAGGCAAGACTCTCGACCAAATCTTTTTCCATTTCATGAATGCTTTCATTGAACGGAATTTCGTCAAGGCTTTTGAGATAGAACCTACGCTTTTTGAAATACTCATCTCATTATCGTTAAGAATGATAATTCCTTTTAATGAGGGATCATTTCCAACTAAGTTGAGACCTTCAAAAGCCATACCATTGGTAATGGATGCATCGCCAATGACCGCGATCACATCTCCCGTTTTTTCTTGCAGCTTGTTAGCAATCAGTGCGCCATGAAGCGCAGATAATGCGGTACCTGCATGCCCAGATTCCCAGTGATCGTGAATGGATTCACGGTAATTGATGTAGCCTGATAAACCATTGGTTTGACGTAAACTATCAAAAAGATGCGCACGTCCCGTTAATACTTTATGGGTGTAGGTCTGATGTCCTACATCATAAATGAAGGTGTCATCAGGACTATTAAAGACATAATGGAGGGCAATAATCAATTCAACTGTACCCAGATTCGAACTCAAGTGACCACCGGTTTTCGTGATGGTATCAATCAAAAAGACGCGAATATCTTTCGCGAGTTGTTGCATCTCCTTCACGCTTAAGTTTTTAAGAAATGACGGGTCCTTGATGTCGTTTAAATTCATGGTTATTTGATTTCCTTCACAACCAATTTTTCGGCTTCTTCAAGCATTTGATAGCATGCTTTGGATAGCTCAAGACCTAATTGATATTTTTTGACAGCTTCATCTAAGGGTATATCTTTATTTTCTAGGTCTTTCACAACCGCTTCTAAATCTTTTAAGAGTTGTTCAAATGATTTCTTTTCCATGGTTTATATCTCCTTTGTCGATGTAATCTTCGCTTGGGCTTGTCCATCTTTCATACGAAGTTGAACATCATCACCAACGTGAATGTCTTGAATCGATGTGATAACATGTGAATCTTTGGTGATGAGTGCAAATCCCTTATTCATCACAGCAAGCGGATTTTGTGACTCAAGTTTCGCACGATTGATCTCAAAACGGTTCGTTTTTTTCTCTAATAAACTTTGAATACTGATCGCTAAGCGAATCGCGAGTTGCTTTTCAGTATTTTGATACCCCTTCAGACGTTCAAGTGGGCTTTTAAGTTGATCTTGATAGCGTCCGACAAGAATCTTTTTCATATCGAAGATGTCAACGATATTTCGTTTCAGTTCCTTATCCCATCTTGATAAATCCTCATAGAGTTTTTTGAGTTTTTCTTGAGGTGCGAAGCGTTCAAGACGCTGATCAAGATACACCAATTCTGTCTTTCGCATCTCAAAAAGTTGAGCAAGACGATAAATAATCTGTTCGACATCTTCACCAATTCGCACCTTTAAGTCGCTTACATTGGGTGTAGCAAGTTCTGCAGCTGCAGTGGGTGTTGGTGCACGAAGATCGGAAACAAAATCAGAGATCGTAAAATCCGTTTCATGACCAATCGCAGTAATGACAGGAATGGTGGAATGATAGATCGCATCGATCACTGGCATTTCATTGAAACCCCATAGATCTTCAATCGATCCACCTCCACGACCGACAATGAGAACATCTGCTGATTGAAGTGTATTAGCATATAAGATTTGGTTTCTTATACTTTCAGCACTTCCAGGTCCTTGTACTAATGCTGGATAGAGGTGGATTTCAGTGAGTGGATATCGTCGAGTCACGGTATTAATAATATCTTGAATGACGGCACCTGTTGGTGACGTGATGACACCGATGACTTTAGGAAATAAGGGGATAGGGCGTTTACGTTCCATACGGAAATACCCTTTTTCTTCAAGTTCTTTTTTGAGTGCTTCATACTTAAGATAAAGTTCACCGATGCCATCAAGTGTCATCTGTGCAACTTGAATCGAATATGTTCCTGAAGGTTCATATAAAGAGATTCGACCTTGAATAAGAACATGGTCACCTTCTTTGGGAGAAAAACTCAAACGATCTGCATCTTTTGAAAACATGATCGCTGAGATTTGTGCATCTTCATCTTTGAGTGTGAAATAAAGATGACCTCTGGAATGTCGTTTAAAGTTGGAGACTTCACCTTTAATATAAATTAAAACAAGGTGACGATCACCTTCAAGTTTAGCTTTGATGTATTTTGTGAGTGCTGAGACCGTCAAATACTGGCGGTTTACGTCGTTTTCCCTATCCAAAGCAATCATCCTTTGATGGTTTTTGCAATATTGTCTAAGAGTCGATTGGTGAATTTGTGCTGCTTTTCATCATCAAGGTTACTGTAGATTTTGGTGAGTTCAACAGCTTCATTGATAATGATTTTCTTATCAAGATCAGTCTTTAATAGTTCAAACGTTGCTAATCGAATAATCGCACGATCAACAAAATTGAGACGATTTAGGCTATAGTCAAACAGATGCTTGGTAATCATGTCATCAATCTCATGAAGATGGCTCATGATCTCATCATACGTTTTTGATGCATCTTCTAACTCGAAACGAGGAATAAAAGGCATCTGTTCAGATTGGTATAGGTCATATTGATAGAGTTGGTTCATCAGTTCAATGCGGAAATCTCTTCTGGTTGGGTTCATCTTATTCTACCTCATGTAGATTGTATCATAAAATATGATAAATAGTCACGTATGGAAGAAAAAAACGCCATCCGAAGATGACGTTAGATCACTTATCTTCCTAACCATCCACCATCCACCGCAAGGGTGAATCCGTGAATGTATCGAGCATTGTCGGATGCGAGGAATACGGCAGCACCTGCGATATCTTGAGGTGTCCCCCAGCGTCCTGCAGGAATACGTTCTAAGATTTCTCCTGCACGCTTTTCATCATCACGAAGTGCTTTTGTGTTATTGGTTGCCATATAACCTGGGGCGATCGCGTTGACATTGATGTCATATTTTGCCCATTCATTCGCCATCGTCATGGTCATCCCCTTCACCGCTGATTTAGATGCAGTATAGGAGGGGACGCGAATACCACCTTGATAAGAAAGCATCGATGCAATGTTGATGATCTTACCACCATGACCTTGTTTGATGTATTGGTTTGCAACTGCTTGGCTGAAAAAGAAGACGGTCTTCGCATTAATTGCCATCACGTCATCCCAATTCTGTTCAGAGAATTGAAGAGAATCTTCACGACGAATAATGCCAGCATTGTTAATTAAAATATCGACATGTCCAAACGCTTTAACCACATCTGAAACGATATGTTCTAAGCCCTTTTTATCGATCGTGATTAAATTAGAGACGATGCCAAGAAAACGTCTGCCCAGTTGTTCAACCATGGCTTTTGTCTCTGTGGATTCAACGTAATCAATACCGACGATATCTGCACCGGCTTCTGCTAAACCAAGAGCCATACCTTGACCTAGACCTGTTGATGAACCCGTAATAATGGCAACTTTACCATGTAAACTAAACGCATTTAAGATTGACATGTTATCCTCCTAGATTAATTCAGACATGTTGACGAAATCCATGTCGTCAAACGTCTTATTTTCACCACACATACCCCAAATGAAGGTATAGTCTGATGTTCCTACTCCAGAATGGATGGACCAACTTGGAGAGATCACGGCTTGTTCATTTTTAATCACGAGATGTCTTGTTTCATGTGGTGTACCCATGAAGTGAAAGACACGTGTATCGTCCGCCATATTGAAATAAAAATAGACTTCCATGCGACGTTCATGAGTATGACAGGGCATCGTGTTCCACGCTGAACCTTCACTTAAGATGGTCATCCCCATCACGAGTTGACATGATTCACAGACTGCAGGGTGAACATATTGATAAATGGTGCGTTCATTCAGTGTCTTTGGAGATCCCCATTTGTTAGGTTTTGCCTTAGAAAATGGGATATGAACCGTTGGATATGAATGATGAGCAGGTGCACTGTTCATGTAATATTTTGCAGGATTCATCGGATCTTTGGAGATAAAGATGACATCTTTTGCTCCAGATCCAATATAGAGTCCATCCTTGGGTGCCATCAAATAGAGTTTGCCATCGATATGAATTTCTCCTTCTCCACCGACATTAATAATCCCCATTTCTCTTCTTTCAAGAAAATAGGATGTTCCTAAATCCTTGGTTACAGGAAGACTTAACGTCTTGGTGACAGGCATAATACCTCCTGCAATGATGCGATCATGATGAGAGTATGTGAAGTTTAGCTCATCTTTCTCAAAAATAGTATCGATGAGATAACGTTCACGCAATGTTTTCGTATCGTAGTTCTTCGAATCTTCTGGATGATTATTATACCGAATCGAAAGTTTCATGATAAATCTCCTTTCAAAAGTGTTGTGATGTAGTCATAACTTGATAAAATATCATCACCTGTAACTCCCTCAAAAATAAGGAAGGCATCTGGACAATGTTTCTTGATGGTGTGAATGATCATAGGATAATTCATGAGTCCTTGTCCCAATCCTACTTGGACAAGTTCGTGATCTTTAACGACATAATCTTTCAAGTGAAAAATGACAATATCATCTTTAAAAAGTCGTATGGATTCATCTAGGATGGATACATGATGAAGATGATTTTCGATATTCAAATAGTTAAATAAGTCGATCGTAATCTTCACGGCTGAACCATGAAGTCTATCTTTTAGGATAGCAAGTCTTTGAGGTGAATAACACACATGATGATAAGCTCCCTCAAGGGTCAGATACGCATCATGTTTTTCTGCATAGCTTGCGAGTTCTTGAAATGTTTTCGTGATCGTATCAAGCGCTAAATCGCGATGATTCAAGGGGTGATAACCCCATGGTGATCCCATCCATGATCCTGTCTCAGTACCGACATACTGACATCCTAATTCATGTGCAATCTCGAGATGCTTTTTAAAGGTATCTATGCCTTTAATGATTTCATTCTGATTGGGATGATAGGGATTAAAGTAAGCACCAAGCATCATGATAGATGGCTTGATAAAGGCCTTTTTAAGCCCTTCAAGATGATTGAAATCAACCTCATCAATCAGTGCTTTTTTAAAAACAAGTTGAATACCATCAAACCCTAATTGGCGGACGCGATCGGCTAATTCATCTGCATGAAACTTTCCAACATCGTGTGCCCTGATCCCTATCTTATTCATTGAAATCGCCAAGGTAGCCTAACTTTCTTGAGATGCGTTCAGCGATACTAACAAACTCTTGAGCAACCGCATCTCGGTCTTGAGCATCACCTGCTAAATCACTGGCAACAATGACACCAACCACACGGTTTTCAAAGTTCCATACTGGTGTCGCTAAGGTACAAATGTGGCTTCCATCTTCTGGGCTTGAGTAGATATATCGTGCCTGACGATACTTCTCATAACCTGAAATCGATGTATTTCTGACGTTTCTGTCAAACACGGTATAGCATTGGCCAATCGGTGAATGTTCAAATTCTCGCGAAACACTTCCAATTTCTTGTGGTGTAACGATTCTTGAATTTGAGGGTTGATGCTTAAAGACATAGACAATCTTGTCGTTGATACGCTTGGTAATAAAGACAGTGCGTCCATAATGAGCTGCAAACTCTTTGAGTTCGTATTGGGCGGCTTCGATTAAATTCGAGTTCTTCACATAGACTGAACCAATCGCAAACATCTTTGATCCAATGACATAATTTTTAAGGCGTGGATCTTTATAGTAAATTGCATCAGCGCGATAAAGAGTTTGAAGAAAATCATAAACGGTTGCTTTAGGTATATCGAGCATACGATAAATTTGACCTAATGTTAAGCCTTCATCATGTTTTGCAATCAGTTCTAAAATTTGTAAAATCCGTGATACTGTTCTGTTATCTTTCATCGTTGAACACGTCCTGACTGATCTCCACCAGCTAAGCTATCGACTTCGGCTTCACTGACCTGGTTAAAATCACCAGGGATCGTATGTTTTAATGCGGAAGCTGCAACGGCAAATTCAAGAGCTTCCTGTGGTTTTCGAGTGATTAATCCATGAATAAGTCCTGCGGAGAAGGCATCTCCTCCACCAACCCGATCGATGATCGGTTCAATCATATATTTCTTCGAATTGTAGAATGTTTTACCATCATAGAGAAGTGCACTCCAACCATTTTTGGTTGCTGAGTAAGATTCCCGAAGTGTGGTTGCAATCATGTTGAATCCAAATGCTTCTTTCATCTCTTTAAAGATGGCTTGATAGGATGCAAGGTCGAGTTGTCCTTGAGATATATCGACATGTTTGGGCTTAAAGCCTAAGACAAGTTCTGCATCTTCTTCATTGCCTATGCAAACATCGACATAAGACATGAGCGGTTTCATCACACTTTGCGCTTTTTCGGGTGTCCATAGTTTTTTACGATAATTTAAGTCGACTGAAATGGTGAGACCCTGTTTTTTAGCTGCAAGACACGCTAAACGTGTGATTTCTGCAGCTTGATCGCTTAAAGCAGGTGTAATTCCAGACCAGTGAAACCATGATGCACCTTGAAAGATCTGATCAAAATCGAATTCATGTGGTTTAGCACGTGAAATTGCAGACCCAGCACGATCATAAATGACTTTTGATGGACGCATGGATGCTCCGGTTTCTAAGTAATAGATACCGACGCGATCACCACCGCGTACGACATAGTCTGTGTGAACATGGTAACGCGAGAGAGCTTGAACAGCAGCTTCTCCAATCTCATGTTTAGGTAGTTTTGTGACATAATAAGCATCATGTCCAAATGTTGCCAAGCTAACTGCAACATTAGCTTCTCCTCCACCAAAGACAACATTGAATTGATCGGTTTGAACAAAGCGTGATTGTCCAGGGGTTGATAACCTTAACATGATTTCCCCAAGTGTAACGATTTTTGCCATATGAATCAACTCCTTATTTTTGTTTAGCTTCTTTAAATGCTTTGACGAAGGCTTCAGCTAATTGAGTCACTTGTGCAAAATCACCCTTTTTAGCAGGTGCTGTGAGTTCGCTACCAACACCTACCGCAACTACGCCATTCTTGACCCACTCAGCGATGTTATGTAAAGACACACCACCGGTTGGCATGATATTGACATGAGGGAGTGGTCCTTTGATTGCCTTAATAAATGAAGGCTCAAATGCACTGCCTGGGAAGAGTTTAATAATATCTGCACCATACTCCATCGCTGTAATCATCTCTGTCATGGTCATACAGCCTGGCATATAGGGAATCTGATATCTGTTGCATAAAAGTGCTGTTTCACGGTTAAATCCAGGAGATACGATGTATTTCGCTCCTGATAAGATAGCAAGACGAGCTGTTTCTGCATCAAGCACAGTACCTGCCCCAATGATCAATTCCTTTTCAGTAAATGCTTGTGCAAGCGATTCGATGACTTTGGTTGCGTGTGGCACGGTGAATGTTACTTCAATCGCGGGTAAACCGCCATCAATACATGCACGTGCAATCTCAATAGCATCATCGGGTGATTCAGCGCGAACAACAGCGACGACACCACCTTCCGTGATTCTTCGAATGATTTCGTGTTTAAACATCAAGAGCACCTTCCTTTCGATTGTTTATTATGATAAGCAATCGTCTATTGTAACATACAATCATATTATATAGTGGACAGAGCAAAACTTCAATTTTGTTCAGACGTTTCAATGATTTTTAAAACATTTTGGGTGACAATTCGTTCTCCAACAGGATTGTTAATGGTGACATCGTTTAAAATAACTTCGTTAACATAACGAAAGTGAAGACCTTCACCCTTCATTGGATCAAGGTAACTCATCATCGCTGGAATACCTTCTTGAGGATGTTTTGCATAGTTAAACGTGATATGATTGAGTTCAATACGCTTGATGGGCTGCTCTGGAAGACCATAAAAGAAACCAGCAGCAACATGAACATTGTGACATACGATGTTTTTAAAGGTAAAGGATCCTAAATAGGGCGTACGATGATCAACAGGATATTTCATCTCTTTGGAATAGACATATTCTGTCTTTCCATCGTCATCACAATAGTAATACATATTCATCACAAGAGGTGTTAAGACATCGTCCATATAGATATCTTCAAATGTGATGCCATCGATGATTGCTGATTCACCGCGACCTCTTCGTGTTTTAATACGAAGTCCACGATCTGTCTGTTTAAAATAACACTGTTGGACGGTGAGATCTTGAATACCACCTGACATTTCTGATCCCAAGACGACAGCTCCATGACCGAAAGCCATCATGCAGTTGCGTACCGTCATCATCGATGTTGGTTTTCGATACTTCATGCCCATCTCAAACTTACCCGATTTAATCGCAATACAGTCATCACCAACCGAGAAATGAACACCGATCACATCGACGTGATCACATGACTCAGGGTTGCATCCATCGGTATTGGGTGAATCCTTTGGGCTCATTAATTTGACATCAATAATGGAGATGTAGGAAGAAAAATAAGGGTGGATATTCCATGAAGGTGTATTGGTAACTGTAATGCCCTGAAGACTGATATGTTTTGAGTTCGATAGAAAAATGCCTTTAGGTCGAAAAGCTCCACCACGCATGATCTTATGATCGACCCACCAGTCAGAAAGATGTGCTTGCTCGTCGATAATTCCTTGTCCTATAATCTTGACATCCTCAACTTCAATGCCCGTGATGGTCGATGCAAATGTGTTTGCAGGAACACCTTCCCATGATGATAATTCCAACATGGAACCATCCCTTCTTTGAACGTGAGCAGGTAGAATAGGGTAAACCATGCGATCGGTATGTCCAAGAAGTTTTGCTCCTTCAGTGAGCTCAATCGTTTGATGACTCTTTAGGAAAAGAGGTTTGACTAAGTATTCACCTTTTGGAATGAGAACACGACCACCTTGTGGACATGCGAAAATGGCGTGTTGTATAGAATCAGTATCATCGTTTAGACCATCGCCTTTCGCACCAAAATCGATCACATTAAGACTTGCAGTTTCAGATAATGTCTTGATATGTTCACGGTGCTCCATGACACGAATTTCATAGGATGTTTCTGGTGATAAATCATAAAGAGAAAACACATTGGTTTTAATCTGATGGAGGACTTTTTTGCCATCAACAAAAACATCATATGCATGTTTCGCATAATAGATATCATGATTGACTAATTCACATGTTAAACTTCGTGATGAGATAAAGATACATTGAAACATTAGCTTACCTCTTCTTCATGATGATATGTTTTGCAAACAACCAGACCGCATCCATCAACCAAAACACTAAACCAAACGTGATGGGATCATTGCCACGATTTTCAAATCCAAAGAAAATCATCCCAATCGATGGAATACCGATCGATAACATGCCTTCAACAAAGAAATAACTCGAAACAAGCATGACTAAAACATAGAGAGCTGTCATTAATAAACTGAAGACAGATTGTCTTTTCACATGATGTGGTAAATAGTGTAGCGTGGGTTGTTTATCATTATTCATCCACATGATCACTTTATTGGAGATATACTCTGTACCTAAGACCATGATGAAAAAAAGGGCTACCATCAGATCAAGTCCATCGCCTTGAAAAGCGGTGAAGGTGAGAAAATAAGCAGCACCTGCTACCCAAAACTTCATAAACCCAATTTTTAGACCAGGTTTAATGTTGGATAGTTTATCAATACTATAGGGGTTGAAGTCACCTTGATTGGGTGTTTTATTCACATCATTCTTCAATTTTGACATACTTCCAATCGACATAGAACCAAGCAAATAGAGTTGCTAGCACATAGAATATGGCTCCAGTTATCATCACATTGATCGAAAATTGACCAAATGATGGAATCGTATAGCCATCGGTTCTGATTTGTACTTCGGTATAAAAGACATTGATGTAAAGATAGACGAGTAAACACTGAAGAGCATTCATGAATGTGAAGAAGAATAGACCCAAGGGTGAACGTTTCTTCTTGTAACTGAGCACATTCGCGAGTTGAACGAGGGCAATCATGTAGATGGCAAACAAGTAAAATCCAACAACTTTATTCGTCAACTGATTGATCGCTGTGATATGTGACTCAAAATTAATACCTGATGTACGGAAATCCAAAAACATGGTGAAAATGAGCGTTCCAATCACGGTCAATATGACAGGAATACTGTACTTATTGTAATTATACCACCGGATGTGCCAGGGTTCACGTTGGAATTCATGCATAGATACATTCCTCCGTTTCTTGATCAAAATAATAAAGGTGGTTGATATCAAAGTGAAAGAGGGCATCTTCACCAGGATGCAGGATGGTTCTGGCATCGATTTTTGCCATCACATTTTTATCACCGATGTTAAAATGGACGAGTGCATCTGAACCAAGCAGTTCATAGACACCGACCTCTGTGGGATAACCCTGATCTGCAGGGCAATCACATGGACGATCGATCTTAATGTGTTCTGGACGAACACCTAGGACAATCTTCTTTCCAAAATAACCCTTCTTTTTTAACGTTTCAAAAAGAGGAGATTGAGAAATATCAACTTTCATTTCACCAAGATGAATGTTACCATCCTTATCAAACCATGAATCAAAGAAATTCATGGGAGGTGTACCGATAAAGTTTGCAACAAACAAATTCTTGGGCCACTGATAGAGTTCTTCAGGTGATGCGATCTGTTGAACATGACCATCACGCATCACCACAATGCGATCAGCGAGTGTCAAAGCTTCAATCTGGTCATGGGTCACGTAAATCATGGTTGCACCTAAGCGATGGTGGAGTTCTTTGAGTTCTTTACGCATTTGACCTCTAAGTTTCGCATCCAAATTGGATAGAGGTTCATCAAGTAAAAAGACTTTGGGATCTCTGACAATCGCACGTCCTAAGGCAACACGTTGACGCTGACCACCGGATAATTCTTTTGGTTTACGATTCAAATAGGGCGTAAGTCCTAAGATATTGGCTGCCCACATCACGCGTTCATGAATCTTATCAGAATCTTCTTTACGTAATGTGAGTGAAAAAGCCATGTTATGATAGACCGTCATATGCGCATAGAGGGCATAATTTTGAAACACCATCGCGATATCACGATCTTTTGGTGCAACATCATTGACTCTTACGTCATCAATCGTCAGTTCACCTGATGTAATCTCTTCGAGACCTGCAATCATACGAAGTGTTGTTGATTTCCCGCATCCCGATGGTCCAACAAACACAATAAACTCACCATCTTTGATATCAATATTAAAATCAAAGACAGCTTGAACACCATTGGGATAGATTTTATTGATGTTTTTTAATGTCATCGTTGCCATATCTATTCACCAATCTCTTTCAAATGTTGATGTAGACGATGAAATTTTGACCACGTGATCAAGCCACCACCGATGATGGATGTTGCCGATGCAATTAATAATAAAACAATAATCATGAATTGCGATGTCGTAATCTGCCCCTTAGAAAGAAGTTGTGTGGGAACATAGAAAATGCGTAGAACATGAGTTCCTGCAATCACAAAACTGACAATTGCCCACGTCTTTTGATAAAACTTGCAGCGTTCAGCAGCTAAAAAGGTCGTTAGCATTAACATAATATTCACGATGATTTCTAATGCAATCGAGAAATCAGGAATAACAGTCACAGGGGTAATAATTCGAAACAAAGCGACAATACTAATCGCCATACCGAGTAAAATCAGCGCATAACCTGATTTATTCGCTTGATAACGCATCTTATCGGCTTTAATGTTCATGGTATAGCAACTCCTTGATCAGTTTGGTGCGTTCAACTTGCATCACTTTCTTTTGGATGATAAATCCAGCAAAAAGTAACGCAACAATGATCATGATGACGGCTAGGATGTTTCCTTGTTCAAAGACAGCATATGATTTTTCACCAGCGCCGTGTGTGATGTAGAGATAAGGGGGTATTTCTTCTTCAGTTAATCGTTGATACATCCGCTCTAAAACACCATTATAGTATATGGTGATTGCACTTTGAACAACCATCATGATGATGGTTAATATGCTTAAAAGAAAGTTACTCAGATAATATTTGGCGCGTTTAAACGAACCAAATGCCATGTTGAGAAGCACAAGAATGATGGTGATAAATCCTAAATCAACCATCAAACGATTCGCTTGTTGAGATGCACGGAAAAAATTAGCTCCGCGTGATTCAGTCACCACACCTGCCCAATTGGTCGCGTAACCTAACGTATAGACAAAATACAAAGCTGTGATCAGCAAAACAAGGCTATTTAGGATAGGTTGACGTTTGGCATAAAGCCATCTTGCACTGGATTTGAGTGCATCTTTCATAGGAATACCTCTCTTTTAAACATATCGAAGATGGTGTAACCGGGAGGAAGCCCTCCCGGTTCCCATCAAAACGAATTACTGATTGACGCGAGCGATCGCGTTGTTTAAAGCTTTCTTGTAAATTTCTGTGTAGGTGTTTACACTGTCTTTAACAACCATCGTTGTCAAATAGGTTTCTCTGGTGACTGAACCACCGTTACCGGTGAAGCCATACTTCACAAGGATTGGAAGTTGTGCATCGGTCCAAATGTCATCAAAGGTTAATGTTGCGATATCCGCAGATTCATTGGCTGTGAGTGCAAATAACGTTGGAACGAATTGATACCAAGGATTGTCGGATTCATAGACACCTGCTAAGCGGAATGTACCAGCTTGAACAGCTGTATTAATACGTTCAATGCCTGTAATACCTTGGCTTGATAAGGTTTGGAATTCAAGACCTAAGGAACGAATATGACCTATTGGCATGGTTGCACCGACATAACGTCTTAAGTAGTTGATCATGTTACCTGAAGCCAGTGTTTGCATTTCTGCCATTGCTTCATCACTGATTGCTGGAATTTCAACACCGTTATATTCAACGGTACCATCAATCCAACCCGCTGGACCATAAAGGTGAACGTTACCGATGGCGTCATTGGATGAATAATCGTAGAGTTGATCAAATAATGTTAGAATACGTGCTAATTTAACAGGATCAGATTCAACATGCTTTGGAATACCCCATGCTTCTGCTTTAACGGCTCTTGTTCCTTCAGAGAAGTGGAAATATTCACCATTTCCAAACCAGTCAACAACTGGAGGTAATACAGCTTCGAAACGGAAGGTAGGATCGAGAGTTTGTGCAGCTGTAATATAACCATTAGGTGTTGAAGATGCATTATAGTCATAGGTCATGAAACCATATGAACCTTGAAGTAATACAGCACGCCAGTCATAGTTTGAACCTTCATCAAAGTTTGATGGAATGAGTGAATCGGAATACATTCTTTGGAGTTGATCGACTGCATCGAGAGTGACATCTTGTACACGTGCATCTTCGACAATACCATTTTCATCAAAATATGCCCATTGATAACGAGAGAATGCACCGCGAACGCCATACATTTCAAGACCTCTAAAGAAGTTACGAATACGTGAAGTTTGGCTTGTTCTTGCAAAGTATACTTCAACTGAAGTACGTGGTGTTGTAAATTCACGTGTTAAGAATCCTGGGTTAGCTTTAATGACATACATGAGTGCGACGAGTTCATCGACATCATAGGCTGCATCTGTACCAACAAATACATCGGATAGATTGGTATAACCTTGTGAACCATATACGTTTTGAATGTATGTCTTGAAGGCTTGTGCCATGGTTGCACCAGTCTTTGTGGGAAGAGCTGCTAAGATATCAAGAATATTCTGTGTACGATTCTTGGTGACCAAACGTGTGGTACCATCAGCATTTGCAACTTCGACTTGAATATTCAATGTGTCTGGAGTAGCTTTTTGAACAGTCATGGTTGGTGTATATGCTGTAGCATCAAAGGTTGGAGAAGCGACATCAAGAATATCTTGAACCCAGTCAATACGCATCAAGAACATTTGTTCGATTTCACCGAATCCATCAAAATATGGCGTGTAGTAAATACCACCATTGGCTGATGTCATGGATGTTCTAACCGATGGGTTTTCTTGTAAGAACTTGTTCAAGTTAGGCATGTAACCTAAATACTTCGATAGATCAAGGAAGTTACCTGTGACACCATATTCAGAAAGTTGTGTTGAGGTCGCATTGATCACATCGGCACCAACAAATCCAGCAGTTGCATATTGTGTAAACTGGTTGGTCGTATTGTTGGCTTGTTTCACGTCAACAAAGTTGATGTTTAAACGATCACCAATGGTTTCCCAAACAGGCATTAAGGAACCAGATGCATATGTCTTACCATTGAGGGCAACATATGGATTGGTTTCTTGGTAAGTAATACCACGGCCTTCATAGTTGATCGCTGTGTTAACAGTGACTTCATTGGCTGATTCTTGCAAGAAGTTATTGACAGTCACATCAAATGTTGTTTGTTTACCACCAAATGCAACAGTAATCGTCTTCTTACCATAAACTGATGAAGAGAAACCGGTGAAGGTTGCTTCGCCATCTTCTAAAACGCGCTGTGTGCCATCACTGTATAGCGCGTTGACCACGATACCATCCGTTGAGAATGTTCCACCAAGTGCATACATGGTACGATATGGCAATTTTTGGACTTGAAGTGCCAACAATTCAACAGGTGCTTCGGGATCACTGACAACAACGGTAAACGTTGCAGTCTTACCTTCTGATGTAACGGTAATGGTTTGTGCACCAGATTGGTTTGCATTAAAACCAGAAATGGTATACTGTGACGATGTTAAGATCGCTGTAGAGCCATCAGAATAGAACGCTTCAACCACTAAACCATCAGCACTAAATGTTGCGCCGAGTTCATAGGTAGACTGTGTAGGTGCTGTTTTAATTGAAATAGCAACTAATGTCTTTTCGGGTTCGGGTGTGGGTTCTGTTTCATCGATACATCCGACTAAGGCAACGAGTGATAGTAATAATACGATCACTGCAAAGACTTTTTTCATACTTTTCTTCCTCCATTTTCTTTCTATCTATTTTTTTATTATTCTTTAACCCCACCGACATTGACACCTCTTGCAAAGTATTTCTGCAAGTAAGGATAAACAATGATTATAGGGATAATAGACATCACAATCATCGCATACATGTAGCTGTATGGCGAGTAAGGCAGGTTGGAAATCGATGCATTTTCATCGGTGATGAAATCGGTCAAATATCGTCTTAAGAAGACTTGCAAAGGATGTTCAATATTATTGTTAACCAAGATCAAATTCCAGAAATATCCATTCCAACGCGATAAAGCATAGAATAAAGTAACAGTTGCCAGTGCTGATTTACTCATCGGTAAATAAACATTGGTCAACACTTGAAATTCATTAGCCCCATCGACGATGGCAGCTTCTTCGATTTCCTTGGAGACACCACTGAAGTAGTTTCTAAGCAGGATAACATTGAATGCTTGAATCCCAAACCCATAGACAATCCCCCATCTAAAATCGACACCGAATGTACGATAGTTGAGGAACGTTGGAATCATCCCTGCAGAGAACCACATCGTAAAGACAATGATGAAGTTGATCTGCCGTCTAAAGACTAAACGTTCTTTTGAAAGTGCATAAGCTGCAGCGATCGATAATGCCATGGAAAAGATGGTTCCAAAGAAAGTGTAAAACAAGGTATTGGTATACGCATTCCAAAATCCTTTTTCTGAGATCACAGCAATCATCGCATCCAATTGGAAATCCACCGGTAAGAAGATGACAGCTCCACGTTCAAACGCAACTCGTCCTGAAACTGCTGCAGAAATGGTGTAGATAAAGGGATAGAGTGCAGCAATCGCGAACAGTGTAGCTAGAGAGTAGGCGACGATCTTGAAGATGAGTTCTGAGCGATCGAGTCGTTTCATCGGACTACCTCCTAGAACAACGATGTATCTGACACACGGCGGCTAATGAAGTTAGCGCCGAGGACGAGAAACATCGCAATGATGGAATTGAAAAGATCGGCAGATGCAGCAACATTTAAGATACTTCCCGATGGGTTCATCAAGCCCCCAACGCGTGCTACAAAGGTTGAAATAACATCTGCAGTTGAATAGGTTTCAACATTGTAAAGAAGAATGACTTTTTCATATCCTACGGTAAGTATTTCACCAATACGTAAGATAAGCATAATGGTTAACGTAGGTGCCATACCAGGTAAGGTGACATAGCGAATCTGAGAAAGTTTTGATGCCCCATCAATTCTTGCTGCTTCGTAATTCGTTGGGCTAATGGCCATGACTGCAGCAAAGTAAACGATCGATCCATAGCCTGCACCTTCCCAAATCCCCGATACGATATAAATCGACCTAAAGTATTGAGGTTGCATGAGCATACGTGTACCTTCTTCGATCAAGCCTAACTGTGTAAAGAGTGATGCTAATACACCAGGTGCTTGTGAGGAGTTTCCACCATAAAGCATCAGCGTAATGATGGATGTGATGACAACGGTCGAAATAAATTTGGGTAGATATGATAAGATTTGAACGATGCTACGATACACATCAGATTTGATTTCACTGAAGAATAATGCTAGGATAATCGGAACCGGGAAACCGAAGATTAAACCATACATCGAAATCGCGAATGTATTTCTAAAAGCTTGCCAGAAATCAGTGGCGTAATCGCCAACAACAAGTGAGCGGAAGGCGTAGAATCCAGAGAATGGTGAATCACCAATCGAGACTGTTAGAAGCGTTTGATTTTTGAATGCTGCGAGAATGCCATAGATCGGCATGTAGCGGAAAATGAAGAAAAAGAGCATCACGGGTATAATCATCACATAAAGTGGCCAGTCTTTTTTGATCTGTTGCCAGTAACGATGCCATTTTTTTCGCTCGATATCTTCTAAAAACAGTTCATGCTTGATCTGTTCGATGGACATCTGATTAAGATCTTTGTTGTACTTGTTTTGCATACTAGTAACGACCCTCTTCTTGACGACGCTCTTCTATCTGTCGTTTGAGATATGCTTTCATATCCACGAGCAGATCTTGTTGTTTGGATGCGATGAATAAGATCAACCATCCCAAAATCACATTCACACTATGACGAATGATCAAGGTGACCCATTGAATCTCACCAGAAACTGCCATCGCTAAAACGTGAAACATAAATAATGCTATATACGCTGTTAAGTAATAAGTGGACAAGAGTATAAATTCATCTTTGATTCCATCTCGTCTGATGAATTTAAACCAAATCATGCTTAATGCTGTTGAAAGAATGCTTAAGACGTAAATGCTTTGTGCAAGAAATGTTCCACCACGATAGAGAATAAGGTGTAATACCATGATGAGAACTGGAATAATTAACGCTTTAATATCCCATCTGATATATGCAATGAGCATGACAGGTATAGATAATGCAATGTAGAGGAATGCAAATGCTTGTCTGCTCGCAAAATAACCGAGGACATCTGCAATGATGGCCATCACGGTTAAGACAAGAAGATCAAACATCATGAATTTCTTGATTGTCAAACCCATCACTCCTCTATATAATAAAGATAGACTTTAACCTTGGAGGTTATCATGAATCTCTTTATTCAACCTGGACAGTCTATCCAACAGCTGATCAATCAATATCCTATCGATGAAACCATCGACCTTTACCTTGAACCAGGTGTTTATCATGAAAAACTGAGAATCTATCACCATCATCTTCACCTTCATGGTTCAACATCGGGACAATCCATCATTTCATACGGAGATTATGCCTACAAAATGCATGAAGATGGACTTCTTTATAACACATTTCGTACCTACACGATGATGATTCTTGGTGATGATGTGACACTTGATCATCTTGTGATTGAAAATACATGTGGTTCTGGATTTACGATTGGTCAAGGGGTAGCGCTTTCATTATGCGGAAAACGTACGACACTTAATCATTGTACACTGAGAGCTCATCAAGATACGCTTTTCATTGGACCTCTTCCCGTTGACTTAAATGAACGCTATGATCATTTTTTACCTCTTGAGGAAAGATCATCATCGATCACTCATCATCATTTTAAAGATTGTACGATTATGGGTGATGTCGATTTCATTTTTGGTAGTGGCATTGCTTTATTTGAATCATGCACGGTGATAGCTTTATCTAAAGGCTATATCAGTGCACCTTCAACCTATGCATCATTTCCCTATGGTTTTATCTTCTTTCGTTCGATGATTATCTCTAGGGCAAATGATGTATACTTAGGACGTCCTTGGCGAGACCATGGTGCAACCCACTTTATTGATTGTGAGTTTCAGGGATCATTTCATGAAAAACGCTATGATGCTTGGGATAAAACACATTATCGCTTCTTTGAATCTCCTTATGTACCATCAGCTCTCTCAAAGCCCTTATCTAAGGAGGAGAGGGAGCAGCTCCAAGCTTATCTCCACGCCGAGTGGAACTGCTCCTAACAAATGATTTAAAAGTTAAAGTAGTTCTTCGCGTTGGTATAGCTAATCGCTTCTACCATCTCACCTAATCGTTTCATATCTTTGGGGAAAAGTCCCTTTTCGACTTCTTCTCCAATAATCTGACAGAGAAGTCGTCTGAAATATTCATGTCTTGGATAACTTAGAAATGATCTCGAATCCGTGAGCATCCCAACAAAACGTGAAATGAGTCCGTTGTTCGCCAGTGCTTTGATCTGTTTTGTCATGCCATCGATGGTATCAAGGAACCACCATGAAGAACCAAATTGAATTTTTCCGGGAATGCCATCACCTTGAAAAGCTTGCATCATGGTAATTGCAACTTCAAAATCACGTGGATTGAGTGTATAAAGTATGGTTTTTGGTAACTGATTGGTTTGATCGAGTGCATCAAGTAGTTTGGCAAGAGGTTCTGCAATCAAACCATCGTTAATCGCATCAAATCCCGTATCGGGCCCTAATGCTTTTAAATGTCTCTGAGATAGATTGCGTAACGCACCAATATGATACTGTTGGACCCAACCGCGCTTATGATACTCTTGACCTAGGAAAACAAGTAGATAACCTTTATACTGTTTGATTTCGTCAGGTGTTAATACCTGTTTATTGATCGCTTTTTCATAAATCGCTGCAACATCTTCGGGTGTTGTCTTTTCATATAACACGACATCTAATGCATGATCAGATAATCTACAACCATGATCGTGAAAGTAGTCAAGTCGTTCAATCAGTGCTTTTTTAAGAGAATCTAAACTAGAAAGTGGATATCCGACAACTTGACTGAGTTTGTGAATCCAATCTTGAAACCACGAGAGTTCAATGTTGATGGCCTTATCAGGACGGAATGCAGGAAGAACTCGGGTTTTGAACGTTTGATCTTGACTCAATTTTTCGTGCCAAATTAATGAATCAATAGGATCATCGGTTGTGCAGATGATATCGACATGGCTCATCTCGATCATTTTTCGTGCAGTTAATGTCTTAAGCTGCTTGTTAACATCGTTATAGATCGTAGGCGCTGTATCTTTTGATAAGAGTGTATCGATATTGAAAAACCGTTTGAGTTCAAAATGAGTCCAATGATAGAGCGGATTACCAAACAAGCTAGGAACGACTTCTGCCCACTTCATAAATTTCTCTTCATCTGGCTTTTGACCTGTTATATAATCTTCGGTGACTCCGTTAGCACGCATCAAGCGCCATTTGTAATGATCACCTGATAACCATACATCAAAGAGGTTACGAAATGCTTTATCTTCGTAAATATCTTTGGGATCGAGGTGACAGTGATAGTCGATGATGGGCATTTTCTTAGCATATTGATGATAAAGTTTTTGTGCTACTTCATTTTGGAGTAGGAAGTCATCATGAATAAATGGTTTCATGGAAATCTCCTTTGGCGATAAGATACAATACATGATAAAAGTATTCAAGTTCGGAAGTAAGAATTTCATCCTACACCGCTTCAAGTCATCACGCTTTCCGTCTTGAATACATCGCTGTCTTTTTGCTCGTTACTTCTCGTTTACTTCAGGGCGTCTATATATACGGACACCGTTTATTACCAATATGATTTTATCATGGTTTGAATATGTTTGTCAATAGTTTTTCACAAGCGCTTACATAAGTATACTTATGTCGGCATAATTGATGAATAAATCTTGAATTATTGTGAATCATTCATCTGTTGATTGTGCAAAATCCTCAATTCTCATGTCCATATACCCATAGACATGTGTGCGACACATGAAGATTGTAAGGATCATCAATCCAACAATCATTGTTAATGTGTTACTGATAAACATCACATAGCCTAATGCATGATAATCAACGCCAAGGTATTGCATGAACCATAAGACAGGCAATCTGAATACAAAGAGTCTAACGACGTTAAGTACAAACGCGATCTTCGTATATTTAAATCCAATGAAAAGTCCTGTGATCACAGCGATCGATGCCGATGTGAGGACAGAGAATTTTTCCCAAAAGTAAATGTTTTTAATCATCTCATAAAAATAAGGATCAGTGTTTGAGGTAAAAAGAGGGATAATCGAATCAATCATCTGAGAAACGAAGATGAGTGCTAACCCACCAACGACAATTGCATAGATATGGGATAAAAAGTAAGTGTTGATTGCTCGTTTTAGATTTCTATTTCCTAAGTTTTGACTGATAATTGATGTCTCAGATTCTTCAAGGATAATCGAAATAGAACCAGGTCCTCCTCCTAGTTTCATCGCGATTCCAAATGCCGCAACAGCTAAGGATCCATAAACTGCGGCCATACTGTTAACGAGTACTTTACCAAGTGAAAACAAAAATTTACCTGTGAAAACCGGAAGAGCGAGCGATAAGATAGGTAGAACATATGATTTATTGAATTTGAGTTCATGCCACCTGATTTGAAAGGAATTTTTCGGTGAGAAAAGAATGTATAGAGCAACCACCATCAGCATCATTTGAGCAATCAATGTTGCTAAACCCACATAAAATGCACCCTTTCCGAGAATAAAAACAAAAAATGCTGAAAGTGCAAGTTTGATCACCATAGTTCCTAGGTTTAAATACAGGATTTTTTGTGTATTTCCTTTAGCTTTTTCAAGTCCAATGAAGACACTATTGATGGCCATTAATGCAGTTGAAATCATCTGTACGTTGAAATAACCATATCCTGCGTCAATCATGTCTTCAGGTGCCTGTAAAAGACGCAAGAGTGGTTTGCCAAAAACAAGCATGATGATGACAACAGATGATGATGTTAAAAACGCAAGCCCAAAGGACGTTCCAGCATGCTTTCTTGCTTCATCGATTTCTCCAGCTCCATAATGTCTTGCAACAAGTACTGCACCTGCAGCTGCAATACCCCCACCAAATGCCATCACCGCATTTTTGATTTCATCAATGAAAACAACCGATGCGACTTCATTACCACCAATGTGGGACACCATGAGTAGATCAAAAAAGCCGTAAAGATAGTTAAAAAGACCGTAGATTGCCAGAGGTGCACTGATGACCCAAATGACTTTCCATAATTGACCTGATAAAATATACTGTCTTCTCGCTTCTTCTTTTCGACTTAAACCCAATGCCATGTTTTCACCGTCTATTATGATATACACCGTTTATTATAACCACCATCATTATATGATATCACCCGACAACATGCAAGACGAAAAAAGAAAAAAGGTGACGAATCCATGTGGATTCAATCACCCAATTTTTTAGATTACTGATCTTTTCTTTTTAATGATTCCAATGACAGCCGATGAGATGATCAGTACACCAATGCCGATGATCGCAATCATGGCCCCGGCACCTAAACCTTCATCTTCATCAAATCCCTTATTGGCTAGGATTTCTTGCCATTTTGTGTCCATTTCGTCTTTTAATGTTTCATTATAGCGATAGACTTCATCAAATGCGTTAATGCGAACATCATATGAGTCAGCATAGTCTTCAAATGAACCACCACTTGCTAAAACATCTTCAAAAACATCTTGACGTGGTGTTGAATAGCCGACATACTCGGTGTTTTGTAAGGCATGCTCATAGGTCATCATAAAATTGATGAATGCATAGGATAAATCTTTATTGGCTTCTACAGGAATCACAAAACCATCCATCCAAACATTCGTTCCTTCTTCAGGAACAAAGAACCCAAGTTTATTGTTTTCACTCATTAAATAATTGGCATCACCTGAATAACTCACAGCAAGATCATAGCGAGCTGGATCAAGCATGGCATCAAAAATCTCATCGGTAATCACAGATACCTCAGACGTTAAACCTTCTGATAACCACTGAACTGCTTCATCCATTTCAGTAGCTGTTGGATGATTAATGGTTGATGCGCCAGTTGCTTTGAGAGCTGGCATAAATGCATCTCTCGCACTGTTATAAAACGCAATCTTATATTCATTGTTGTGAAGAACATCCCAACCAATCAAGTCGGCTTCATCAACAACTTCGGTGTTATATAAAATACCAACATTCCCCCAAAAATAGGGAACGGCATATTCTAATAAATCAAATCCATTTGTCACATCATGTTTAACTGTATTGAGAATGCTTTTTAATCCATCAGCAACATCGGTTTCAGGATCAAAACTTGTCACCTTCGACCAATCGATAGGTACGATAAGTGATTCTAAAGCGAGTTGCTCAATCGCATAATCACTTGGAATAACAAGATCGTATTGATTACCACCTTTGATTTGTGTGATCGCAACTTCATTTGAATCAAAGGCAATCTGTCTAACACGGATACCGGATTCTTCTTCGAATGCTTCGACTAAACTGTCATCGATGTATTCACCCCAATTATATAAGCGTAAAGTGGGTCCACTTTCACAGGATGCAAGGAATGCTAAACCTGCAACCATCAACACGAAAACCAGTATTTTTTTCATTCTAATTCCTCCATTTGTTTTCCAGATTTAAAGTAATCAAGCATAATCTTTCCACCGATAATGACTAAAATAATGGTTGATAACGCATTAATAATCGGCTTAGGTGAAAGTCTATTGGTGTATAAGTAAATCGATATGTTTTTGTCACCTGATGATCCAGCGACGAAGTAACTGATGATAAAATCATCAAAACTCATGGTAAATGCAATTGCAGCACCCGCAAAAATAGCAACTTTGATCTGTGGAATGATAACTTTGATGAGTGCTTTGAGCGGTGATGCTCCTAAATCATAAGCTGCATCTGCAATGTTAGGATCCAAACTCTTGACCTTAGGATATACCGTAATCAAGACATACGGTGTTGAAAATGCGATGTGAGCAAGAAGCATTGTGTTGTAAGATGGAGCAAGTTGCATCGCACCAAAGAGGACAAGAAGAGAGACTGCAGTAATAATTTCAGGACTCACAATGGGTATATTATTCACCGTCATCGTGATATCTCGAATCATCTTCTTACTTTGGGTGAGTGCAATCGCAGCAAGTGTTCCAATAATGGTTGAAACAAAGGTTGAAACGAGTGCAATCCAAAGTGTCATAAAGACGATGGATTCTCGTGGATTCGACCAGTTAAACAGTTCACGGTCGGTAAAGAGTTCGATATATCTGTCAAAGGTAAATCCACTCCATCGTGTTAATGAATTGGCTTCATTAAAACTAAATACTGCAATCGAGATGATTGGAGCATAAATGAACAGAAAAACAAGAATAATGAAGATCATTTGGGTCAGGTTAACGGACTTCTTTTTCATTGCTGTTAACCCCCTTATACTTATCTAGTTTTTTAATATAATACACGATACCAAGTATCACTAAAGATAATACGATCGCGACTGCACTGGCATATGAGATTCTTCCATTGTTGACAATACTTTTTTCAATCAATGTTCCAATCATATAGATGTTTTGAGATGGTGCTAAGTACTGTGGGATAATGATGGTGGTTGCTGCAGGAAGAAAGACCATCAAAACACCTGATAAGACACCTGATAACGATAAAGGTATAATCACTTTTGTTAACGTTTTGACACGATTAGCCCCTAAATCTGCAGCGGATTCCAAGAGATTGGTATCGATTTTTGATAATACAGCATAAATAGGAAGTATCATAAATGGCAAGTAAATGTAGACAAGACCGATTACCACACCTGCGAATGAATCGATTAAAAACGGGAAAAACATACGCATGATTTGTTCAAGTGCACGTACACGAAGAAGCATGTTGATCCACATCGGTGCATTGATCAAAAGCAGGAGAGTCATCTGCGTTCTTAAGCGCATTCGTGTCAGTAAATAAGCGATTGGATAACCAAGAATGAGTGCAACAACCGTGGTTGCAGCTGCAATCCACAAAGAAGATGTCATTGCGCGAACAAAAGCTGTTGCACGAAGAAAATCCATGTAATGATTTAACGTAAAGCTGATGGGAAATAAACCACTTTGATTTTCAAGTTGAAAGGATGAAACGATTAAAAGGAAGATTGGGACGACAACCAAAATGATCAAAACTACGTAATACGGAATACCCAAATAATTCTCGAGTTTGCGTTTGGGTTTTACGCGCATCGTGATGTCTTGCATTACCATTGCTCCATGACGTGAAGATCTTCTGGTCCAAATGTAATATCAACTTCACTGCCCTCTTTGGCATAATCCGTGGTATGAATGGTGTAGGTTCGATTTGGTGTTTTCACATCGATTTCATAATGGACACCCTTAAAAGCGATGGAGTCCACGACACCCGTTAAATGCCCTTGTCCTTTTTTGACGATATCGATATCTTCAGGTCGAATAACGACATCAACATTTTCGTTTTTTGCAAATCCTTTATCGACACACACATAATCTTTACCATCAAAGCAAACAAGGAAATCGTCTTTCATGATGCCTGGTATGATGTTTGATTCACCAATAAAATTAGCCACAAACTTGTTCGCTGGTTCATTATAAATATCAACGGGTGTTCCTACTTGTAAAATCTCACCATGGTTCATCACAACAATCTTATCACTCATCGTCAATGCTTCTTCTTGGTCATGAGTGACAAAAATAAAGGTGATTCCTGAATTTCGTTGAATTTGTTTGAGTTCATATTGCATCTCTTGTCTAAGTTTTAAGTCAAGTGCTGCAAGGGGTTCATCGAGGAGTAATACTTTGGGCTCATTGATCAGTGCACGAGCAATCGCGACACGTTGTTGTTGACCACCTGAAAGTTTATGAACAGAACGACGTTCATAGCCCTCTAAACCGACCATGTTAAGATATTTATGGACTTTTTCTGTGATTTCTTGTTCTTTGGTTTTCTTGGTGACAAAACTTTGGTGAATACGTTCGATTTCTTCTTGTATGGAGATACGTTTGCTTGAATCATTCACGGTTTCAAGTTGTTTTTTTAGAGATAGAATAGCTTTCTTCTTTTCAGTGTTCGGATCTCTTACTTCTTTGATCTTTTGTTTCATTTCTTTTTTTAGCGTCTGGATCAGCTGTTGATCCTTTGTTGATTTGATGCGAGATTGATAGTCATCGGTGATTGCTTTCATCGTCTCAAGGGTTGCTAAAGAATCATTTTTAACACGTAGTCCAAAGGCAACATTTTCAAATACATCGAGATGAGGAAAAAGGGCATATCGTTGAAAGACGGTATTTGTTGGTCGTTTATGAGCAGGAGTATCTAAGATACTTTTGCCATCAAAAAGGACCTCACCAGCGGATGGATCGATAAAGCCGCCGATGATGCGCAGCGTTGTCGTCTTCCCACAACCAGAAGGGCCCAATAAAGTTACAAATTCATTTTGTTCAATCGTCAGATCAATACCACGTAGGACAACCTGACCGTTAAATTCTTTGGTCACATCTTTGAGTTCGATTAGCGCAGCCATGATTTCCTCCTTGTTTACTGCCGATAAACGACAGCCAGTTTTTATGTCGACTTGTTTAATGTTTATAAACTACTAGTTAAATGTTGTTAAACTATAACACATCTATTATATATAAATATGAGGGAATGTCAACCTATTCACCACGAATTGTTAACCATTTATCCATAGGATAACCATGAAGTATAATGAAGGAAACTTGGTTCAACGTATGATATACTTAAATTAATCAACAAAATAAAGGATGAGTCTATGTTTAAACAAGCCCTCAAACTGCAAACAACAAAAAAGTATCTCATGCAAGGATTATTATTTTTTGTTGCGTTTAATTTGATCTACTTTATCGTCGACAGCTTAAATATGAGTTATCAAGATATGCAACAGACATATGGACTATTTTTGGTCATTGTTAATATCATCTTAAATCTACTCATGTCATTCTTATCTGCGTTTTTGATGAATCTATCCACGGCGATGGTTCAACTCAAAGGCAAAGAAGGAAAAGCTCTATCATTTGGGTTCTTCTCTGTTCTTTTTGGCATTCTCACCTATGGTTGTACATCATGCGTGATTGCATTTTTCGCATCCATAGGGATTGCATTTTCGGTCACCATTCTTCCTTTAGCAGGGCTACCCTATAAGTTAATTTCACTCGTTTTAATTATCATTGGAATTGTTTGGATTCGTCATGAAATCGAACATGCTGCATGCAAAATCGACCCTAAAGTATCTTGACCATACCTTCAAAAAGATGTACTCTATTCATGTAGGTGAGTGAGAGAGAGTGTGATCATTATGGAGAAAAGAGAATTCATCAATATGGATCAAATGCGCGAAGACATGCGCAAGATGCGTGAGGAACGTATGGGTAGAATGCCACATCGTCCCATGATAGAAAATGAAGTCAAGCTATTTACAGATAAAGCTGAAATGGTCAAATATGTTAATAGTTTAACCGGTATCGAGAATGTCGATATCTACAAGATTGAAGACCAGTTATACAAAGTATTAGTATCCCGTCGTGTAAAACACGAAGGATGCTGCGGTGGACAACACCATCACGAAGAATAGAATTGAATACTTCACCTACAGAAGAAGGATGCTTAAACAGGTCCTTCTTTTTTTATTGACATCATGGAAAAAAAGGACTATACTTTAAATATGACAAGGTTGTCATTTTTGAGGTGAGTTATGCCAAAGGACACATTTTTACGCTTGAAACCTGAAAAAAAACAACGCATCATTGATGCGACGATCAAAGAGTTATCTGAACATCCTTTTGAGCATGTGAATTTAGCGAACATCATCAGAGATGCTGGTATTGCAAGAGGTTCGTTTTATCAGTATTTTGAAGATAAAGATGACTTATATGCTTACTTTTCTTCATATATTGGACAAAAAAAGAGCGAAATTCTTCAAGATCTCTTTGATTTGACGAAACCCATGCCCTTTATCAGCCGTCTTAAAGAACTATTCTTAAGAGGTTTTGTCTTTGCAAAAGCATACCCCGATCTTGTATTAGCAGGTTATAACATGACCCAATCATCCATCTTCCGTGATTCGCCGATCTATCAGCAAGCCTATCAACAAGGCATCACATTTTTTGAAATGCTGATTAAAGTTGACCAAGACCAAGGCATCATTCGTGAAGATCTTGATCCAAGACTGCTTGCTGAAATGATCTTATTTACCATGAATCACATCAATAACGATTTTTTTATCCATCCTAATCGCCAGATGGAAGACATTGAAAAGCAGGTTGATCTTGCCATAACGATCCTGCAGAAAGGAATTATTGATCATGTTTAATGTCGAAAATTTACGCTTTACTTATCCTAAGAATCACGAAGAGACACTAAAGGGGCTCTCATTCTCCATTGCTAAAGGTGAAATCTTTGGTTTCTTAGGCCCTAGTGGTGCAGGGAAATCAACCACACAAAAGATTTTGATCAAACTTTTGGAAGACTATGAGGGATTGATCACCTACAATGGAAACAACATCGCAGAGCTCGATGACTCCTTCTTCGAAGATATTGGTGTCAGTTTTGAAATGCCGATTCATTTTTTGAAAATGACTGCGATGGAAAATATCAACTTCTTCTTAAAACTCTATAAGAAGAATCATGATATTGAATATCTCATGAAGCGACTTGGTTTATGGGAAGATCGCGATAAGATGGTATCTGAATACTCAAAAGGTATGAAGATTCGTTTAAACTTTGTGCGTGCCATGCTTAATTCACCACAAATGTTATTCTTAGATGAACCTACCAATGGTCTTGATCCAGCGAATGCGATGATTTTAAAAGATATGATCAAAGAATTTAGAGCACAAGGTGGTACGGTATTTATCACAAGCCATATTATGTCTGATATTGATCAACTCTGTGATCGTGTTGCATTTATTGTTGATGGACAAATCAAAGAAATGGATAGTCCAAGAAATCTAAAGATCAAGTATGGCAAGCGAACCATGAAACTTGAATATAAAGAAAACGGGAAGACGGTAAGTCAGGAATTTCCTATGGATGGCATCGGTCAAAATGAAGCTTTCATCGAACTTCTTCGCACCAAAGAGATTGAAACCTTACATAGTGGAGAAACAACCTTGGAAGATATATTCATCCAAGTTACCGGTGTAGGACTCAATCATGAATAAACTTTTCATATTGATCAAAGGTGAACTCATGCGTCTGACAAAATATCATGTCACCACCGTTTCTTTTTTAGTGGCTCTCGTATGGTTCTTACTGCTTTTTTTCATTGATGATCAAGACTTATTGATGCAAATGCTTCCTTTCGTGATCATTATTGATGCCACGATGATGTCCATCATTTTTATTGGTTCCGTGATGTTTTTTGAAAAGACTGAACAAACATTTTCAACGATGCTTGTCACGCCTGTCACTAACGAACAACTTATATTATCCAAAGCTATTGCTAATACCATTCACACCATGTTTTCATCATCTTTAGTTCTTCTCGTCTTCTTTTTGGTCAAAGATGTTGATATCGCATGGCATTTCATGATTCCTGCACTTGCTTTATCGATCTTTATGCATAGTCTTTTAGGATTTGTCTTTTCCTTTCACTCGAAAGACTTTACATCCCTTCTTGTCAATGTGATGATCTATTCCTTTGTGATCACGATTCCTGTGATTCTTCATTACTTTGATTTGATCTTAAAAGCGGATATCTGGGATACTCTCCTATTGATCGTTCCCACACAAGCTGCCATCAAGATCATTGAAGCAGGCTTTGCGATGACACTTGATTATAAAATGATTGTTGGTGTAATAGTTTTATTACTTTACGCAGTGTTGGGTTACTTCTTCTATGTAAAACCCAAGTTTAAAGAATATGCAGTTAAGCAAAGTGGGGTGTAGGCATGTTTACACGTGTGCTTAAACATGAATTTTCTGCGATGTTTCGCGATAAAATGTATCTTTTTCTCATGTCATATCCGATCATTATGGCGATTGTTGCTTATTTTTTGATGCCCTATCTCAATGAACAAGGTGCAGGGATCGCCACACACATCGTCACACTCTTCTTTATCCTCATGAACGGTTTTATGTTTGGGGCTATTACCGGTTTTACCCTTCTTGATGATCAAGATGACAATGTTTTATTGTCCCTTCGTATTACACCGATCAACGTCAATCATTATATTTTCGTTAAACTTGCGATCAGTTATCTATTAGGCATTCTCAGTACGCTTCTCATCATCATCACCTCAGGTTTCATTGAGATTGTTGATCCCTTTAACCTCGTCTTTATTTTATTGCTTGCACCGCTTCACGGACCCATTGTTGCCCTTTTAGTCAATGCTTTTTCCAACAATAAAGTTGAAGGTTTCGTCATTATGAAGGCTTCTGGAATCATCTTATTAGCCCCAGTTGCGGTTCTCTTTTTAACCGACTGGAAGGAACTTTTCCTCACCATTTTACCAGGATTTTGGCCAGCACGATTAATTGCGATGGAATTACTGCCTATGGAATACTTCTTCTCTGAAACATGGATCTATTTTATTCTTGGGCTTATCATCAACATGATTGTTATTTATCTACTTTATCTTAAGTATCGTAAACGTATTCACATATAGGAGACTAACTATTTAGCAGTATTCTTAATTGTTTATGGTGCCTTTCTTTTGATTGGAATGTTTCTTCAATTTCCATTTCTCTACAATAACTTCAAGTCAAAAGCGATGATTCAAAAGATGGGCAAAAAAGCTTTTCAATGGATTCTCTTTGGTTTAGCAGTTATCTTCATTGTTATTGGAATTCTCATCATGCCATAAACAAAAAATGGACTCGCATTGAGTCCATTTTTCTTTAGTTGGTTGGCCATGAAACCTCATCATCGGTGAACCCATAATCACGTGGTGCAACGCGTGCATTGGAGATTGTAATCACAAAGTTTCTTGTACGGTTCTTTGTTGATGAGTTGATGTAGTAATACTTGCCATGATCGTTTGAGGTTACATCAAGATCACTGATCGTTTGAAGTTCATCCGTGCCATTAAGTTCAATCTTGACATCATAAAGATAGCCATCTGGATCTAAGACTTTGACATTGAACGAGAAGAAACCACTCTTATTACGACCAAATCTAAATTTATACGTATCAAAACCTAACATGTACATTAAATTCGTGGAATTCGTATAACCTGTTACAGTTGTAAATTGTGGGAGTGTTGTGACTATCGTATCAGTCACAGGAAGATTTGTGGTCATATTTCTTACATTGATCACAATCACAATACCACTTAGATCAGGCTTTAATGCATTGCCTTCATAGATCACATCAAAAATATAAGATACGTTATACGTAACGTCAGTCACCGTGATGTGATAGTAGACCATGTGCAAACCATCTTCTGATGTCACACGATAGGTGATGATAATATCATCATTTTCACTCACACCTTCTTGCGAAGTGAAGTCAGCAGCAAGTCCTGCGATATCCGGATCATCGGGTCCATCGACTTCTGCACTGTATGAATTATCTGGAAGTTTTCTTGCAATGGTTGCTCCAGTAGGTAAGTAGTTTAAGAAATAGGGGATATATTCATCAAGTGGAATGTTAGAAACTTGACCATCGACTCTAAAGTTCGTGATGCCAGCAGTATTCGCACCGTCGTAGTCGATACCTGCATAATAGATCGAGGGTTCATAAGGACTTCCAACAATAGGAATACCAGCTGCATCTGAGACATAGATTTTCGCGTAGTTTGTTTCTGTTGCAAGTTCAGCAAACTGAATATCAATTAAATAAGCATTGGTACCTGGGCTCTTTTGGATGTAGACTGAACCCATATTGATGGGTGAATCACCTGTTCGAACATATTGTATATTGAATGTGTAAGTTCCTGCAAGTGCACTTTGATCGACAGTAAAGACTAAGTAGTTATCCGTTACTGACACACTAAACCCTGTCACATCCGAAGGAGTCACATCAAAATATGCATTAGGGTTATCAGCTATTAAATTATAAATGTTTTCATCATAGTTTGGATCAATGCCATAATTGATCGAAATGGCTGTTGATGCAGATTCACGTGAAACCACAACAGGATGCGTTCCATCCATGACAACTTTATTATTATTCCGATAGACATCAACGATACTTGCTGCTCGTTCGATGAGTTGATGATTCCAAACGGTATTGACACCACTTTCACTTCGAATCGTGTATCTCAAGTTATAAATTCTAAATCCTTGTGCCGTGTATGTTGTTGTGAGTTGTTCGACACTGATAATCTGTGCAAAATCAGAAATTTCAAGTCGGTCAATAAAGGGTAAAGTATAATATAGAACTTGATCTTGATAAGCTTTTGCATCTTGATTAGAAACAGGCGTAGGAATCATACTTGAGAAATCAAAAACATAACCAAAATTGACATAGGATTGGAATGTTGTCGCGCTAGGGATCACTGTACCTGATGAATAATGTTCAAGTTGAGTGATATTTCTTAATGTCGAGTTTCCTTTCGTAAATGTATAGTATGTCTTTGTATCTTGATAAGGTAACAATCTAAAACCTACACGATATTCGCCACCTTTAAGCATCGGATTAACTGTTAAAGTAAAACTAAAGGGGCGGTTGGTGACGTTTTGAATCACCGTTGATGTTAATCCAAAATCCGCATAGTCAACAGGAACCCATAATCCACTGACGGGGTCATTAAATTCTAAGACGACATTATCGCTTTCTGTACTACCGAGATTAAGAATGTCAGTACCAAGAGGGAGTACACCTGAAGGATCTCTAAATGTAAAGACTAATGAAGTATCGACGGGTTCAACCGTGATATTTTGTACAATCGTCGTGCGAATGGTTCCACCATCGATTTGATAGCTGTAGAGATAGGGTAGTGTATGTGTGACGTTATAACTAACATTTAAACGAATTTCATAATCAGTCACATAATTATCATTTAAAAATGAAGATAATTGTTGTGAGACTTCACTGTAAGAAGTCAAATAACCTAATGTTACAAGACCGGTCTGAGGGTTATTGATATCAAAGGTATAACTCCATTCGGGTGTCAAATCAACTTTTTGATCCATGGGAATATCGGGGTTTGCGAAATCCTCTAAGAGTTGTTGATAGCTTGAAACATATGCAGAGACATCACTTCCATAGGGAAGCCCGTAATAATCTTCAATCGTCTTCGCTAAAATCGCGTTTTTGGGTAAGAGTTCACCGATCATATTGTAGGTCACTGTTGATAGATTACTTTGTGTAAAATCGAGTGATTTTAGGTTGAGGTTAAACGTAATAAATCCTCGTGGTGTAACGGTTGTCGGTTGTACAACTGTCGGTAAATAAAGTTTTGTATAAGAACCTTCATCTTCAATGAGTTGAAGGGTATTTTGATTTCCATCAAGTAAGCGTGACTTATCGGAATAAACCGTCTGAAATAATGACTCATAATCGCTTTGTAAAGCAGAATAAAGGGTTGAAGCGGATGCCATGATGCGCGTTGGTGAATCGTAATTGACATCATATGCAGGTAATTGTCCTGGTTCACTGTATAAGGGTAACATCTGATCAAACTTGAGGTTTGCAGGAAGAATTGATCCAAATGTTGAACCTGATGATGTCGCAAGAACATACATCCCATTTGGGCGAGCGTTAATGAATGTTGGGGACAGATTTCCGTTTTCTGAGAAGTAAATATATTGTTGAAGTATGGTATCTGTAATCATTGGGAAAGTTGAACCATATACATATTCACCAACGTTATCATTGGGATCTTCTGTAATCATGGGAACAGGCAAGGTTACACCAAAAAGATAATAACCGTTGGGGACTTGGGTCGTTGATGTTGTACCCGTCACTTTGGTTGATTCGACATCCCAAACTTGATTATAAAGCGGTAAGTCATGTTCATATTTATACTCTTGAAGGGTACCTGCAGCAACTGTCGATCCTGAAACTGCTGTCCATCCTGTACTATCATGAGCAGGTTTTGCACTTCTTGAAACGACTTCTGTCTGATAGTTTTCATACGTTGCTGAATCATAACCTTCACGTTCATAACGACGACCATAAAGACGAACCTCGGTGCGACTTGATGATTTTTCATAGGTTGTTCTCATCCATTGTCCGGTACCTGAATTATAGGTGTATTCATATTTACGGGATGTAATCGTGATATTTGCACTTGTACGTGTTGCATAAAGGCTATTACCACTGGATGATGAGTTATCATAAAAATATGAAATCCCCGTAAATACAGCTTGTGTCGTATCATTTTTACGTGCACTGTAGTAAACAGCGTTCGTAAAGTCAAAATAACGAAGTGAACTATAAAAGTTAAACACTTGGTCCAAACGTCCGATCAAATCAACGTTTGGGTCCATGTTGACAATAAAGTTGAAGGTAGAATTGGAATCATTATTCCCATACATGAATTGGTTAGCTGCACGTTGGAGACGTCCAAAAATACCACCAAATCCACGCTTATTATCGGGATAAAGACGGATATCACTGTACGTATCTGGGAAAATGAATGTTGAATCGACAGGATAGAAATGATCGCGTATCGTCTCGTAATCCATGATGTCCACGGAAACGAAATTTGCCCATCCATTTCCTACAGTTCCACGATCAAATGCGCGCACTGTACCATAGTTAATCGCTGTATCAATCTTAACATACGCAGTCACAAACACCACGGTTGCTCCTACGACACCACCAGCGACATCAGTCGAACTGATTTGACCATGGTTCACCATGCGTCGCATGACGGATAATCCATAACCAATGACACCACCCGCAGATGCGTTGATTCCAGGACGTTCTTCGGTTGAATCTGCAACATATGCACGAACGTTACTCGATGTGAGTGCCGAATAGTACGTGTTATTATATCCAGGAACTTGAACTGGCATTGTAATATCGTAGCGGAAGTTATTGGTAATCCCACCACTCATCGTTTCATAACCAGATCCTGTTGAGTAGTTTGAAATTGAAATCGTTAAAGCAGAGACATTTCCATAGTTAATACAGTTTGATAAAATCGAGTTTTGTATGTTGTTATTTGCTGAAGTATAACCTGTAGTCACATTACCATTGATAAGTTCGTTGTGTATGGCCATACCTAAAATACCACCCGCACGGGTAAAGTTGCGTGATAGTGCAATGATGGTTCCCTTATTAGATGAGTCATAAATACGTGATTTTGTCGATAAGACAGCTGCTGATATACCACCAGTGATAATACCATATCTAAATTTGGTGGTTGCGCCACCTGCAGTGGAATCACTATTAAAGGTGACGTTTCCTGTATCGACATTACTTAAATTTTCGAAACGAATATCCCCTAAGTTGGCACTGTCTTGAATATCACCATCATTGAATGTTGCTAAACCACCAACAAAGACATTGGTTTGACCTGTCATGCCATAATAAGTACTATTATATGTTGATGTGATATTTGCATTATTGATGGAGTTGATAATACCAATGCTTGCGACTGGCATGGATAAATTACCATTAGGGTCCATATTCCCTGAGCTATTCACATTGACAAATCCACCCACAAAAATATTGTTTTGAGGAGTTAAACTCGTTGTATTAGTAAGAATTCCTCCAACACGAATTTCTCCGTTAACTAAGCCGTTTTTTATCCATCTGTTCATCGATAATGTATGGGTAAAACCAGCCACATAGAGCTGTTTTGCTGTTGTTGTGTTGGTCTGCATAACGATGTTATAAACATCGATATTACCATTATAGGTGACGTTTAGATAATCGATATTTGTCGATAAAGATATTCCTGCAATGCGTGATGTTGCAGGCATCGTTTGATTCTTATAAGTGATATCTCCGTTATTTTCAACATAACGAAGGAGTGTATAACTGTTTGAAGAACTGTAGTATAGACCTGAAAAATCAACGGTTCCATAGAGATCAATGGAAGCTTCGTTTTTGGATTGTGATAATGTCATGGTACTACCCACATTATTGACAAGCATCGTGTAACTGACGTTATTCAAATTTCCAGTGACCGTACTTCCATCAATCGTATAGTAGTCAAGAGATGCTTCACTTTCATTGAATAGATGAAACCATTCAACGTCTACACTGTGATTGGATGTTAAGATGCCAGCAGCAACAACTAAATTCGTACCGCGATCAATGACACGAATCGATCCTTTATTATAAAACTGTCCAAATGATTCAGAGAATACATAGGGTACACCCGTTGATTGACCAATGATACCCCCCATATAATAGGTTTCTATCTGTGGTGTGATTAATTGTTTTGCATCGAGAGTTCCACCAAATGTCAACATGCCTAACACATGTTCTTGATTGATTGTATTTTCAACATAACCAATCACACCACCCATATAAAACCGTGGTGCAACCGATGAATTGATGCCTGTTGATGTGGTTCCAATACCATCGATATCCATGTTTGAGTATGCATCGAGCAATACAAGTTTTTGACTATTAGCACTTCCAATGACTCCACCCATGTGATAACTTGGATTAATTAGAATATCGGTGCGATAAATGTGATCGGTTTGTCCATTGATGAAACCTTCAGCGTAAACACCTCTCATCATACCGGAACCTTGACCAATCAATCCACCTACATGAAGTTCACCCAGTGTTGCGTGACCTAAATCAATTGTCACATCAACTAAGACATTACGAATTTCTCCACCATTCATATAACCCGCAATCATGCCAACATAAGTAGGTACACCTGCAAAACTATCAGTTTCAGTGAGTGTAATGGATGAACTGTAAAAAATCAAATTGTAGACATGACCAAGTAAGACACTAAAAAGACCTGAATAATAGGATTCTTGTGCATATCCATTGATGATTTCTAGCCCATAAATAAATGTTTCATTGTCAATACCTGTTAAAGTTCCACCAAATTCAATCGAAGGTGTTTGATAGGAGTTTGCTGAAACACTTCTTAAATCAATATCCCCGGTGACAACATAATTCATTTCACGGAAAGGAGTAAGACCTGCTTCTCGTGTATAATTAAGCATTTTTGAGAATGCGATAAAGTCAAGTGCATTTTCAATCACATAGTATGAGTTTAGTGTCACTGAATCACCTGGCGTCTCTGATAAAGTGATCACTTGAGGTGTTGTCACTAACTGAAGGCCAAAGGTTGAAGGATATTTAGGATTTGGTGAACTTTCAGCTGGATAGTAATACCAGTCGCTACCTAAAGTTGCATTCGATGATCTAATCTGTGTGGTTGTTAGAGATGTTGCTAAACCATTAGGTGTTGTAATATTATAACTGCTACCAGAAACCGTGACTGTTTCTTGATAGAGTGTATCGTCATATGCAAGATCGTCATAGGTTGCACTGCCATGATTAGCATATAACACGGGTTGTACGGTAAACCGTGAACCATAAGAGGCGTTCATCACAACACGTGAAGCATAATATGCATCATGGAAATTGCCATAATTATCAAAAAGAATACCAGAGGCTTGACCTGAAGATGCAACCATACGAATCCCTGAAACAAGTGCAGTTGGACGATAATCGATCACATAAACATGATGGACATGCCCCGTTTCCTCGTTTTTACCGACTAAATTGGCTGCTTTATATAGGGTTGCACTTTCAAAGTTAAATTCAAACGTTGGATTGATTAAACCGAGATTGGAAATCGTACCTGCATTATACGCAAACATCGCATAATACTCGGTATACGATATTTCTGTCTCAAGTTCTGTACCTTCATATAGGACTTCGGTGAGTTCATCAAAACCCGATACATAGAGATTAGAAATTTCAAAGCCATTTCCATCAAATGTTCCGGTAAATGTTTGAGAATAGGATACACTTTCATGATCAAAATCATAACCGATTGGATTGAATCGCTTAGATTTCATGACCGAGTAATCGATATCTCTTCCGAGTGAATAGTCTAGACTTAAAAGACGACTGATCGCCGCTTGCGTTAATTTGGTCTCAAAGGTTGTATATTTGAGATTGTAGCTGACATCCATTGAAAATCGGTAGAGTTCTTCCGCACTATCAAAGCGAATGATTTTGTCCCAAGTTCCTAAATTAATCGCTAGGATTTCAGCGGATGTGGTCGCTATATCATCTCTAAATGTCGTATAGCTAATATAAATATCATCAGGAATTGTCAAATTGGGGAGTTCTTCATAGGTGTTTTCATCATATAAACCATAGGAGTTTGATCCTCTTGGCTGAAGTTTAAAATCTACAGATAATCCAATAACAAGTAAAACCAACAATTCAAAGGTTAATAATAGAATCTTCTTCATCGTGTTTCTCATGTCCAACTACCTCCCCATGGTGGTGTTGGTAATCCCCAGTTCACGACAGGTGCGTTGTTTCCAGCTTGAATGGCCTCAACCAAAATCGCAAACTGTAGACTATAACCAAATGATTTTGTTGTGAACGAAAAACCATCATATTCTTCAATGAGAGGAATCGTTAATGGGTTCGATTGTGTGGTGCGTTCAATCTTTTCAGGATAATAGTAGTATCCATCATTCAAATGATTATCATACCAAATGAGATTACGTACAACGGTATCATTTGCGGTGATGCCACCTAAAGCAACTTCTGCATCATAGAGATCTTCATAAAAGACATCGTTCACGAGCCATGTGCGATTGAATGCATAAGGAATGGGCTGGTCAACAATCGAGACTTCACCACGATTTCCTTCAAAGTCAATGGTTGCTAAAGTGAGAGCATCAATAATAGAAACACGCACGTACGTATCAACGGTACTTGTTATCACTAAATCAATGCGAAGATTTTCAATATAATTAATGGCTTCAGGGGTTGTCACATTGATGAAAAACACACCGGATTTCACCATCGTATATCCTGAACTAACCATATAGAAATCAAGATCGACTTCAGTTCCTGCAAGATCAATCTCATACTCAACATCAACTTTTGCTGCGGTTGCGATAAAGGAGTCCGTACGGTTGACTAAGACGATCCAAGCATAGGTTAGCGTGCCTAAAACAGCCATGAGTAACATGGCAATCACTAAGACAAGCACTTGATATCCTGTAGCTAATCGTCTAAACATAGTTTGTCCTCATTCTTAATCAAAGAGTGTATATAAACCATCGATCAGAAGTTCACCGTTTTGGAAGCCTGCACCAATATCGGGTGTATAAGCATCGAGACCAATCGAGAATTCAACGACGATGATATTCTGTGAAGGTAATAACGTTTCTAAAATGCTGATATTGTTTTCAACAACGAGTGTTTCACCATCCATGTAATGGTTAAACATGTTGGATAAACGTGAATTTTCTAATGGAATACCGATATATTCAATCGGCGTGTCGTCGATTGTATCAATCATTACACTTTGAGTCGAATAGATATTATCTGCATAATAATCGGTTAAACTGAGATACCACGTTAAGTCTATTGTACCATTTTCTAGGTAGAAGAAATCGGTTAAATCATAGTCTTCATCTGTTTCTGTTGAACGGATATTATATAACATAATCGATAAGTCCATATCGGGTGATGTTAGACTATTCGCATTTTGAATCACCACACGGATATTGATGAGATCTCCAGCTTGCATAGCAGAAAGATAAGCATTGATATCGGCTGGTGTATCAAAGTTTTGATAGCCACCACCATTGATTCCAAATTCAACTTCCATATCAAGATTTCGTTCGATCATATGAGCGGAAACAGGTTGAATATTGGATTCATTGGAGTTGGTAAACCACGCATAAACAACTGCTGTAAACAGTGTCAGTGACATGATGAACATGAGCGTTGCTTTGACGAGTTGTTTCATGCGTTTCTCCTTCTTTAAGCATAAAAGCCAGTTGAACCTCAATTTCTTGAGATGCAACTGGCTACCCACGAAGGGCCCTATAGCTTTGCGTCATCAGGTTTCCCTGATTTTGCCAAATATTTGATCATTGAAACAAAAAACCAGCTGAACCTCACACATGTGAGATGCAACTGGCTACCCCGAAGGGCCCTATAGCTTTGCGTCGCCAGGTTTCCCTGGTTTTGCCAATGTTTAATCAATGATCATGATTCATTTGTCTTTTTCTTGTTTAATTCTTCTTCGAGTACTTCTTGATAAAGTGCTTCTTTAATCTTTTCTTCGTTTTCCTTTTTCAATTTCTCTTCTTGAGCTTTCTTCATGACCTTGATGATATGGATGGTTTCTGAGACAACCATACCGAGGAGTAATACACTCAAGATGCCAAAGATGAGATTCTTTTGTACGGCTGCAAGCCTTGCAATCGGTTTTAAGAAGGTGATTTTACCTGTATAGATGGCTTTAAAGTTAGCTTCTGTAACCGGATTTAAATCAACGGATGCGTTATGATCACCTTGTGTCTCATAACCGCCTTCTGGATGGAGACCCACCACACGGTGTATGATCAGAATCGGACGATTATTGATCTCACTTTGGAAGACTATGACATCGCCGATTTCAATCTCATTGAAGGATGCTTGACGTATAATGGCAATATCCCAAGGATCAAGTGAATCCGGGTTGTCACCCACCATGGAATCCGTTGGAACAATGGAGAATGAATATCCACCAATGAACAGAGGTTCATTTTGTCTGATGGCACGTGTGCCCACTAACATCACCACAATTGAAATGACAAAGATCAAGATGGCAAGTGATGTTAATACAAGTGATATTGTCTTTTTCAAAGGGGATCTCCTCTTACTTCGTTTGAGCTTTTGCTAAATCCTTTTCTAACTTGGTATGAAGCTTTTGTTTTTCTGTCTTAATACGCGTTTGTGCTTGTTTTTTTAACTTTGCTTGAGCGTCTTTAAACTTCTTGATTTCTGCATCACGTGCTTTCTTCGCTTGTTGGATGGCACGTTCTTTTTCTTTTTGTTGACGAGCTCGAATCTTTTTAACCTCGTCATTATACTTTTGAAGTGCTTTCTTCTTTTCGAGTTCAATCAGTTTCTTTTCTTCTTCACGAAGTCTGATCTCCTCGAGTCGAATCTTTTCTTGCATGTCTCTTGAATCTTCCTGGAGCAGTTTCTTTTGTTCTGCAACAAATTCAAGATACTCACTTAAGATTTCCTGATTCTTCTCTAAGTTCTTTCGTTCAAGTCGAATTCTTTCTTCAAGCGCTTGTTTCTTCGCTTCTTCAATCGCCCGTTTCTTTAATCCTTTTTGGATTTCCTTATTGATATTGACGATGTCCTTGAGCATGCGTTTTTCAAGTCGAATCGCATTGTTATAGTCAACTTCTTTGGTTTCACGGATGACACGTGCAACACGCGCGCGATCTTTCGCTTTTAAAAGTTCTGCATCAAGATCAACTTTGACCATGCGTGAGAAGAATAAATCTTCACGATCTTGTTCTTCTTCAAGATCGAAGAAATCTTTGAAGAGTGCGTTTGAGATCGCGATCGTATCGCGTAACGCTTTACGCAATGCTACCTCATAACTTGAAGATTCATCCATCGCTTGATCAATACGTTCTTTGAGTAGCTGTTTGTTTTGTTCGAGGAAATACTGATTAATCTGATTATCTTCCATCACGAAGGGGTCTGGTTTAGTCATCAATTCTGTGAGTGTCTTTTTGATGATCTTAGGACTCTTTCGCTTGTATTCTTCAACGTCTAGGTACTGATAGTGATCTTCAAGCGCTTTTTGGTTGCCATAGACGGTTGTAAATGCAGTTAATGCAGATTGGTAAACGTTTCTTAAGTAATACCGGTCTAAGGTCAAGTTTTGTTCTTTCACATCGACATCAAAGTTAAGCATGTTGTATTTATCGAGATATAACCAAAGGTTGTAACAGTTGTTATAATCGACGTTTTTCAAGATAATCGATGTCTTCATGATTGGAGGAATAATCGGTTTTGCCTGTTTTAATCCTTCCATGAAGGGTGAAACGCGAATACCATTAACTTTCTTAAGCAGTTGTTGAATCTGATTGAGTAGTGCATGATTAGCTTTGGCAAGCTTATCATCATCAATTGTATCTTTTATTTTTAAATCGATTTCAAGCGAGATATTCGATTCTCGCATATCGAAATTTGATTTCAAATTGAAGAATTTACTGTTATAGGTTTCGACATTTGATTTGACAAGATCGTAGCGACGATTGACAAAGTCAAAGAGTCGATCAACCAAGGTTTTTATAAATCTGTTTTCATAGATCGCATATTCGATTTCGGCTTGAGTGGTTAAGATTTGTTTGGGAATGACATCACCGTTTCGAACTTCTTTGATCAGCTGCGTATTTTGAGCAAGATGTCTGATTGAATCACTGTTTACTTTTTTTGCCTTTTCAATCTGGACGACTTCTTGCAAATATTTAAGGCCAGATTTAGGATCTTTTGTGATTTTATCTAAACTTGGAAAATACGACTCAATGGTTTCAATCCAGTCTTCATGAAACACTTTGGACTCTTGTATACTCTTCTGATAAATTTCATTATCACCCGAGAGTAAGGCCTGATAAAAGTGATTTGGAAATTCTTCTTCACGTTCCAACTCGTAAAAGACTTGATTGAGTTCTTCATGAAATTTCCGTAAATCACTAACCTTTTTCATAGAATCTCCTCTAAAGGACTAGAATTGTTTCTTAATCGTTGTCAAGAAGGCTTGACATTCTTGGAAACCATTTTTACCAAACAGACGATCGAGAAGAACTGAAAGTTCGTTAATTTCTTCTTGGAGGAAGGGCAAATTCAAACTTTCAAATTTTCTGAAAATTTTGCGTGCGACCATGTAATCAAGAGCTTCATTTTCAGAATTACCACATGCGACATAGACAGGAACGAATGCTCTGATCTGTTTCATGATACGGTTACCGAAAGTGACCTTGAACGCCTTGGTAATATAGGCATCCAACTTCTCAAGGTTTTCAATCGCTTTAATCGAAAGCGGATAATCTTTATTCGCTTGTCGAAATAAATCCTGTAGATAGTCACTGCTCATCGTGACACCTGACGTATCAGGAGCATCAATATAAGCAGCTTTGGTGTTGATGATGATCGGTGTTGCACGGTCATAGACTTTATCGGTGATCGTAAACGTTGAGTCATCTTTATTGGCGGTTCCTACAAACCACACATTTTGTGGAAGTAAGATCTTTCCATTTTGTAAATGCTTGGGATCACTTGGTTGTGTATCTGGTGTGATATCAATCAGCCAAGCATCAGGGTCAGGCATTTCAAGAAGTGAAAGCAGTTCTGCGAAATAATATTCAACGCGGGCTAAGTTCATTTCATCGAGAACGATTAAGCAAACATCGTCGCGATAGGTTGTTTCATAAACTGCTCTTAGAAAATCTGTTTCGTTAAACTTTTTGGTGAATTCATTTAAGTATCCGATCATTTCAGCACGATCACGCCAGGAAGGTTGTACGGCGATAATTGCTGCATCGTTACCAAAGAATTTACCCATCGCATAGGGAAGTGATGTTTTACCGGTACCGGAGATCCCTTCCAAAATCATCGTCTTGGATGCTGCCATACCTGCAAAGAATGCAGATATAATTTTTTTGTCATAGAAAAGTCCAAGTCTGGATGCTGCAAAGTTGATAAAACGTTTGACAAGTTCATTCATGTTGATCATGTCTTCATCCTTCATGTGAATGGAGGTGACCATACTTTCATACTCTTTATCGACTTGAATAAGTTTCGTGAATCGTGAAGGACCTAATTCAAGTTCTTCAGGTTCTTGTTGTTCTTCACCAGGTTCACGATTCGATATATCACCAAGACCTCCACCAAGTGCTGATACCTTCATGGCAAGAATCTTGTTTTTTTCATCGATAAGTTCAACCGTTTTCTGGTTTAGAAAGCTTATCTCTTCTAGTAATTCGTCTTTTTCTATCTCCGTGCGCGCGAATTTAAAATAACGTCTAAGGAGTTGATAAACTTTAAGCACAAGAAACGCAATAAATGCGATATTAACCATCAAAACGACAAAAGCCATCACCCAGTCGAGTAATGTGAAGTTCGGGCTTGCGCCGATGAAATTGCGGAAAAATTCAGCGACTCCATCAATGAATAGACCGGTAAAAGCTTCAAATATACGTTTGAAAAATTGACCGATGTTCGCAAAAAAATCCCTGATGAAGCCTATATAGTATCGCGCAAATTCGACCATATGAACTCCTTCAACAACCTAGGCTTTGTTCTTCGTCTCTTCTTGTTTCTTCATTTCTTCTAAGATTTGCTGTCTGATCCGTTCTTTTTCTTTTTCAATGTCAAAAGCTTGTTGTTGTGTTTCCGATTGAATCTTTTCTTTAAGGTTTTGATTATTGATCTGAATAATGTTACGAACGAGGAAAACAGCTTCTACAATCAAAATGAGTGCTACGGGTAGAATAACAAAGAGTGCAAATCCTGTAGGTGTCTGCACATACTTTAATGCGCTACCTGCGCCTTGAAGTTTGCCAGTATACACTGCAATTGCTTCTGAAATATTGATGGGATCATCGGGGATTGCCCCTTCTTTATCACCCTGCGTGACAAGGAATGTTTCACCATCAAGTGTAAAAATTTCAATGATTCTGTGGGTAATGAATCCTTGAACGTTAAGTCCTGGTATCTTCATGCTAAAGTAGGTTACAATGTCACCAACTTCAAGTTCTTCTCTTGACTGATCATCAAGTAAACGAACAAAGATGACATCGTTGACAGTAAATGAATCTTCCTGATCTCCGGTCATTGAGTCTGTTAAAACCGTGACAAATCCACGACCAAATAAATTTGCAATATCGTCTTTTTGTTTTAGCTTCATGTTAGCAAAACTAAAGAGAACGAGTAAGACAATCACTGCATAAAAGAACACATTTAAAACGACTTTTCCAACCTTAGCAACCTTTTTAGCCTGATCTTGATTCATGTAACCCTCACTTGAAAAATTCTAGTTCATCCATGAGGATGGGGAGGTGTACATTAAGTACACCTTCCCGGACTAGAATGCGTTACTTACATTATACTACGAGTTGCTTAATTAGACACCAAATCTAAGGGAAATTGAAATCATTCTACCTAGAAGAGCATTATATCCTTCAGCATCCCAACCTTCAAACCAAACGCGAACAACGACATAACCATAGTATTCAGCGTCTGCAGTTAAAACTTGACCAGAAGCCATGTCTAGTACGAGTTGATTAGCAGGTAATGATGTTAATGTAGCAACTGTATTAACTGATTCAGAACCTGAAGGAAGAGTATTGGTTGATTGATAATAGTAATTTTGTGCGCCGTCTGTACCAATGTAAGGAGGAACACCATCACCTGCATTTGTTCTTAAATCCTTATTAGTAAAACCACCAGAGTAAGTGTTTGTTCCACCTGCTGGGTTTTCAAATGCTGTTGTGCCTGAAGTTGTTGTGCTTCTTACAACAATACCAGTGACAGAAACCTTCATAGCATCAGCTAAGTTAGCTGTGAAAGTACCACCTGCTGTTCTTAATGTGCCTAAACTATCAGTGAATGTAACCCCTGTTAAATATGATGCTGGTGTACTCGACAATGTAACAGCTTCCCACATAATTTGTTGTTCATTATCAGATCTAAAATGTAATGGAATTTCAAGATAACCGCTTGTTGTGCTTAAACCATTTAGATCATAAAAATCATATCCATTTGGTGTGGTAACATGACCAAATCTAAATGCATCAACACCATAAACTGATTCAATGTAGTCATAAATATCTTGTGTTGTAATAACTGTTTTCCATGTTAAATCTAGAATGGGATCTGAACCTACTGCACCTACTGCAACTTCAATACCGGTATCCGAAACAACTTGTGCTTCAAAAGGTTGGATGACGGATGTGTTAGTCAGCGTAAACCACGCAAATGTTGTTGTTCCGAGAGCGATCACGGTAAGAACAACGGTAAGAACTGATAAAACTAATTTTCTTGTAATACTGTTCATGTTCTAGTCTCCTTTAATTTTTATATCGACTTTTTTTTATCTCAATTAACTTTCGTTAAGTTGATTCTAAGGGTTTGCACGCTGTGCAAGTTTAAACTGGAGTTGAATCTTAATGCGATCTTTATCCAAGGCATCAAATGCATCTGCATCCCAACCTTCGATCCAAATATTGACTCTAACCTTACCCTGATAGTATTCGCGATTATTGTCTTCATCGATCAAACCTGTCGGTTGAAGTGTTGTTAATCGTGATTCATCATCGAGTGCTTGGTAAGGATTGAAGGGGTCCATGTTGCTTAAACGGTAACTTACTGTAGGGATAACTGTGGGTAGATCGACGTAAATCAATGTTCTTCTGAAGAAATAACTGAATTGTCCGAAGGTCGCTGCATATCCGCGTTCTGGATTTCCAGAGGGGTCAAACATGAAAACCTTGAGATCGTTTGAGTCTCTTTCATCGAGAGGGTTTGTTTCATCAATGAGTTCAACAATGGATAACCGAACTGCGTTGTGTGAATAGTAAGTTGCTATGTCTCCTACTTCTACAACATCACTGATTTCTGGACCATTGAAGAATTGATGAGGTGATCTCCAGGTGACTCCTTTGGAAACAAAGTATGTTCCAACCCGATTGTCGCTGTCATATGTCATCTCATCTGAAATATGATTGTAGAGATAGACATCACGTTCTAATCTCGAGGTTCTAAACCATACATCAAAACTTAAGTAATGCTCATTGGGTGTTGCAGGACCACCATCTCGAAGTCCTCCGGTCTGGAAGTTGATGCCATCGTTGGATGTGACATCGTAGAGCATAACGCCTTCAGGATTGGTAATCAGTTCATCCATGGGGAGGTTTGTTTGGAAATTCACACCATCAAATGACATCTGTAATTCATCACCTGAGGAAGCTGTTAAGGATAAACCTTCAATGTTGTTAATCGTTGCTAGCGTAATCCATGCGAATGTTGCAGAACCGAAAATCATGATGATACCAAGGAATGTCAGGATTGAGATGAGGACTTTTTTTGTTGGTCTCATGTCCTTACCCCTTATTCAAGGCCGTTGATCGTAAAGTTCATCTGCAACTTGATCATGCCACCTAAGACGCTATCGTTGGTATCAGGATCGTTTCCTTCCAACCATACGATGACTGAAAATTTGCGTATCTCACCGGGTTTAAAGTTGGGAATCAATTTTCTCATTGCGGTATTTGAGGTAAGGAAATGTTCACCGATTGGCATGTAATCTGGATAATTTGTATCATTGGTTGCATCTGGTTTCATATACATCGTCTCAACGCCGTTATCGATGACTAAGATGCGTATAGCAGCATCGAGATTGTTGTATGTTTCCGTGATACGAATGTAATAATTTAAATCGACTGTTTCAAATCCTTCATTTTTAACCCAGAAGGTGTAGGCAACATATTCGTGATCAGGATCAACGAAATTACCGGGTGTTTCTTGTACTTCTTCACGCTTTAGCCACGCATAGGTGACATCACGCGCTTCATTTATAGGATCACTCATCAGACGACCGGTTGAGAATTCGAATGTTTCATCGGTGCTGATTGCAATTCCTCTTAAACGAGCTGCTGTATCGACTGACATCACGAAGTTCCCTGCGTTTTGTCCATAAAATGTCATGACTGCAAATGCGATGGAGAGCATACCTGTGATGATGACTCCCAAGGTGAAGATTCGATTTCTTAACTTGACTCTGCGGACGCCTAGTACTTGAGAAAGTCTCATCTTCTCACTCCTTTTCATCGTTTTTTTTAGCTTTTTTTAAGAAACAAAAAAGCCAGCGTCATCACTATGACAACTGGCTACCATTTAAGGCCCTATAGCTTTGCGTCGCCAGGTTTCCCTGGTTTTGCCTTTTACACGGGTACCGATTCCGATACACCTGTATTTTATAGCAAGCTCAAATCTTTGTCAATCATTTTTGCTCATTTTCTCACATTTTTTTACACATTATTGTGTAGGAGAAAACCTTTACATAGTAAAAGGATTTTTAATCTTTCACATTTTTTTGTTTTACGGCTCAATGGGGACTACATCATGCAATCCCCAAGGTATTTCTGAGGCATCATCTTGGATCAAAAGTGTCACATAAATCTTTCGTGGGAAGATCGAATGTTCAACGTAAAAAGCATCTGTCATCAAGACAACTTCTTGGATCATGATCTGATAGTGATACCCTCTTGGAACATCCAGTTCAATTGTATATGAACCATATGAAGTCGTTTGAAATACAGGTGCTTCATATGTTGTTCCATTCAAATGAGCATACCATCCCATGCTAAGTGTTCGGTTTTCCATCGTACAGATAGGTTCTTCTGGTGTACCCATCGGACATAAGTTGATTTTAACATAGATGGAATCTAGGGGAATCGTTGCTTCATTCACGATCGAAATATCAAATCGTATCGTATTCGTCATATCTTGTACAGCGATATAATAATCCGTGTAATGCGTCGGATAATCGATGTAATCCATCGCATAAATACGATAATGAATGTATCCAAATGAATCTCCAACTTGTGAAAAGTCAGCAAACAAAATATCCGATTGATAAGAAGGATCGATATTAACATCATCAGTAACGCGCTTGATGATTGCTCCATCCGGAAGTTCAAACTGGGGTGCATAATATGTGAGTTCAGTTTGTTGAACTTGACCAATCATATAATACGCAGGTTCATCTGGATAGTCACCGTAGAGAATACCTGTGGTTGGAAGATGAACAATCTTACGGAGATTGGGTTGTGCAATCAATGTTTGATAATCTTCATAGGTGATGACTTCTGGATCAATAATCGTATTAAAGCCTTGAAAAATGGCATCACTGACAAAAAGAATATCAACGAGTGTTGATTGATCATTCATGACTTTGTGGATTTCAACCGGTTCATAATCGATAGACCACTCGAGGGTCTGATTCCAGATCGTTTTTGTTTGCTGATAGGTGGGTGTCATGGTGTATGTACCCATCGGTGTTTGTTCTGAGAAATCAATTTCAAAACCAAGATCATCAACAATAGACATCTGATAATCACGTTCTTCAACTGCAATATCCAACCCGTTAAGCGGTTCAAATGACATGTGAAGCATCCATGGATGATCAGGATAGATAAACACATCATCATACGCATAGGTGATTCGAATCGATGGTGCTTCTTGATACATGATGACGAGTGGTTGAATCTTTTCTAGACCACTTTGATAGATGGTTTCAGGTGTGAGGATGGGATCTTTTTCGCGCAAGATATGGGTAAATGTGGAACGTGTTCCATCTTCCGCTTTCAGATGATAAGTAATGATGTATTGATATCCTGATGTTAGCTTATTTTCAATCAAAAACTCAATATATTCGATCATTGAAAACCGAGATAGTGTCAAATCTTCGAGATATGAGGGCATCCACTGTCCAATATCATCATATGAAATATCGATGACATCAGCTAAATTTTCAAAATCGACAACCTTCGTTTCTTCAAGTAATGCATCATAAAAGATCCCATAGGGAATATCACTCACCAATGAAGTTCCTAGATCATTCGATGTGATACCTTGATACGTGATCGATGTGACTGAAGCGATAGAACTCATGGCTTTAGTAAATACCATCTGATAGATATCACCTGTGATGAGTTCAACAGTCAATGCGTAGTCACCTGATGGTAACGTATCTTTGATTTCTAACTCAAGTGTGACTGTACCTACACCCCACGTACCCGTTTGATTTTCAAAATCTGAAGATGTCAAGACATACCCTTGACTTAATGTATAGTGGATAGGATCAACTTCTTCATCTGGATATGTCCTCATCAGTTTTGTGATCGGTAGTAGATGATAACGATCGGGAAGATTGAATGTTTGATAGGTCATCATAAAGATTGATGTTTCACCGAGATTGAGTGCTTCTACATCAGTTGTTGAGGTGATAAGTTCAGGTGAATAAGTCGCTGGTTTAACATCCACACCTTCAAGATGTAGTGACGTCACGTCGGTGATAGATTGTGGAGCGGTTCGAATGATTCGGATCGTATAATCACGATAGGTTGCTGGATGTTCTGGTTCATAGGCATTCGAATAAACACGGATTCTACCATAATGATCCGTGACACTATCAATATAGTTACCATCTGCATCATACATCGCTTCATAAATTCCATAGCTTCGTGGAATCGTTGAAAGTTTTTCATCGATACTTCCTTGATAAGTAAGAGATGCACCATATGATAATGTGGACGATGTGGTATCTAAATTGACACCAAAGTATACATGAGAAGGATCAAAGACCTGAACATTTTCAGGTGTATCACTTCTTACATACGTGACTGTTTCACGACTTGGACCTACATAACGATAAAGTGTCGGATAACCACTTAATGTATAGGTTTCATAAGCACCATAACCTGGAGCTAATCCTGATGTGACTTGTGCACGATACCCAGATGCGTACCATACGAAGAGGATAAATGTGTGAGGTGTGTGTTTATAAAGATAGGGTAAGGTTGCATCTGTAGCCATGGTTTGTCTTGAATAAACAGGATTGTTTCTTGAATATGAGTCGACTGGAGAAACATCTCCGGTCGTGACCATTGCTGTTCCTGTGGTATGATATGGACCTATTTGAACAAAGTCATCACCTTGTTTCTTGTACTCTCCAACCCACGTATAGGTTTGTTCACCTGATACAACGAGATCTGGAACTTTTTGGCCGATACCTTCGGAGACTTCAATAAACCGGTAAACAGACTTTGTTTCTACTGTCTGACCAAAAAGAAGACTCGCATTGCTTGGAATATAGTAAGTGATTAAACCTCGCGATTCATCAATCTCAGGAGATGATAACTTCATACCCCCAGGAATGACCTCACCAAATGCATCTTTTTGTTCGAGTTCAAGATCATAGATCACGCTTGCATATGCTTGTTGAATTTGACGCATTTCAATTTCAAATTGATAGATAATGCTTGAGGGATTCTCAAGATCTCCTAACCATGATGAATCCATTTCAAGGGTCATCGGATCAATTGGAGATAGTTGAAAAACATCCATGTTATCAGGCATAAAGATACCTTGACCAATACCTTCAGATGAGGATAATGCATAAATACCTGGGAACGTTTGTTGATAGGTTTGTTCAAGTTGATTGAGAAGATAAGGATTGACCTTGTCACGTGAGATGTAATCGATATACGATCTGATGTACTGATCAGTTCCCGTATAAACAGGACGCTTTTCACGGAACGGAAAACCTTCATAAAAAAGCCCATCATCTTCTTCAGATATCGCATAATCATCGATGACTTTCCCCATATATTGACCAATCCATCCACCTTGATAAAAATAAGTAAACGGGGCTTTTGATTGATCATTAGGATTGGTCGTTGCCATGTAGGCTAACATGTTTAGTATCACTTCATTGGCTTCTTGAAGATTACCAAAACCATCTGCCCAGGACGATGATAACTCAGGTGCATTAGCAAACATGTTCAAGGTTGGATCGATATTGAGTAAATATCCAAAATAGATTCGGTCAATTGGATAGGTCACATCACCAGCAAATGCCCATGTCGATGTTCCTGTATGGATTTTTCCTACCATCGCCCCATACGCATTATATGTTGTACGTGTCGGATTTTGAGCAGAGATGCTATAAATTTCTTCAATATAGTCATATGATTCAATCGCTCGAATTTGTCCATATTGGATGGCGTTTGCGATATAGACTTCATGAGGTTGTAGTGTACCAAAACGGTTAAGAGGTAAAAATCCGATGAGACCGGATGATAAATATTTGCCATAAATATTTCCATAATTGACATTGTTAATGATGGATAAAACACCAATTGCTAAAATACCTGAAGCTTTACTATGTGTTTCATGCGTGATGGTATATGATGTTTCATCAGTTTCTGTCCATGCATAGATATCACCATAGTTGATCGTAAAAAGGATTTTCGCAAGATGATGTTGATCAAGAGGTGACGCTAAAGTATGCGACAGCGTTAAATCATTACGAACTGCAATACCTGCAGCATGTGCAAATCCTGTAGCATTCAATTGAACAACTTCGATTTGACCACGATTGGCACTGTCCATGATACGCGCATGCTTGCCAATTAAAAGATTCGTGATACCCGCCGCTTGGATGACTGAAGTTGATGTTTCCGATGTGTTTGTGATTGAAATATCACCAAGATTAATCGCTTGAGTCATGAACCCTTCTTGATGAGTGATGATTCCAGAAGCATAGACATCATGACTAAATGATCCGATTAGATGTATATCACCCGCATTAAGCGCGTGATGAAGAGGTCCTTGTTTTTGATCAAATGTGATGGATTCGGGAATGATATGTTGATCTAAACTATACTGATCATTTTGATGATTGGATACTATACCAGAAATCAAAATCGGAGCTTGGATAAGACTGTTGTCTTCTTTTGTTAGTAAGATATCTCCTCCATGAAAGAGATTGATCGCATCTGATGAATCCGTTAATGTTGATAGAATTCCACTGATTTCGATAGCCTGTGGTGTATAAGTATTTGATGTTGAATGTGAGAGGTGAATGTTCCAATCACCTTCTTGTCTTGCGTGATCAATTGAACCTTGGTCCATACTAAAAAGACCTTCATATTGAAGTCGTGGAGATGCTATGATGTCCGTCGAATAGATCGTCATTTCTCCTTTACTTTCACTATGAAATACATCTGTATTATCGCTTGATGATGCGATGATAAGCCCAGAAAAGTGATCGACAAACGATGCATTGATGGAGATGTTTGATGATGAAAAGAGACCTTCAGATGCTAATGAAGACTGATGTGTTTGTAAACCAAAAGTGAGTTCGAGATGATGTGTATAGCGTTCTTGCTCGCTTATATTGAGAGGATTTAATCCGATTAATGATCCCGTATGAAGGATACGATTGAGCGTGACTGATCCTTGATCAACATTCGCGATTCCACTAATTTTTGAACTCTCTTTCGCATGAGCAAGGTAAGTGATTGTTCCTTCTGAGACAACCGATGACATGATGATGTCACTGCGTCCATCTGCAAGAATTCCAGCAATCTTCATTCCACGTGCAATCTTCATATCAATGGCTTGTGTGATTTCACCTGAAAAGATAGCGCGTTCGATTTCAAGATTTAATCCTTGTCCAATCAATCCTCCCATGATCAAATCATGGTTTAGATTAGTCATTAGAGATGGCACAACCAATGAAATACTAGAGATTGATTCACGAATAGTCAGATCTGTTGCGTGACCAACAAGACCACCTATGATGAAATCTCCATCTTCACTTACATCCGTGATGGTTTCAGGCATCATACCTGTGACTGAAGCCTTTTGGATTACACCGGATGCGATGGCTACATAGCCAGATACAATGACATCATCATATATGCTAGTCGCGTTAACTGTACTTTCATCCCACTGAACATGAACATTTGAAATCAATCCATGAATCATTTCTCCAGCAACAGGAGCAACCACAAGCGATGATGAAAGACTATTTTCTTTGTCGAAATCCACATGCATACGTCTAAAATTGATGTCTTGGATCTGTCCAAACAAAACAGAAAACATGCTCAAAACATCGCGATTATTTTGAACGATTGCATGGCTTAACGTTAAATTGAAAATACTGTAATGCATGGGTGAACCACCATCTGTGATGTGGTGTTCATAAAGTGTTCTTTCTTCTGTGATGACATCACTTTTGAATATGCCGTCAAAACTGACTGGATTCATCTGATAAGCATCACGTGCAACACGTTTCATATCGATGTCTTTGGTTAAGACATAGTTTCCTTGTCGAAAAACAGAGGATTTCGCAAGTAACGCCTGCATAACAAGAAGATCCGTCGCATCCTCGATCAGTAACTCATGTCCACGTCGTGATAAACCCTGTAGTGTCGGATAGATTTCATCCATCATGACAAGGTGAGCTTTATCCTCATCCACAAGGTTCACATAATGATCTTGATAAAACCACTCAGTTGAAAAGTAGATGGGATTTTGAAAATCTTGTGTCTCGATTCCTATTCCATGTATGGGTTCTTCTTCGAGATAGATGGAATCATCATAATAAACATGTTCAATTATTCCATAATTTTCAGTGACTGTTGGCGTTGCGGATAAAACATGTGTGACAGCACGTGAGCGAACAGATGGTGATGCATACCACACATCACGCATGATCCCCTTATTGACAGAGACTAAACCTGCAACATGAAATGCACCATCTACATGAAGACCTGCACCAATACCTCGTTCATCTTTAACATAAAGATGATCAAGTGTTCCAAGATTTTCTCCAGCTAAATAAGCAGCATAACGCCATGTGCGCCATTCGATCGGTTGAATCATGATGGGATTAACAAGACCGAAATGATGAACATGAGCACTTTCGGATAACTTAGAAAACATAGCCATATGACGCATACCTGGATAGATGAGATCATACGTTTCTTCATCCATCACCGTTTGAAAATAAAGGTTTGTAATTTCAAATCCTTGACCATCAAACGTTCCTGAAAAAGGATCAATCGCACCAATGGGATAAAATCTGTAATCCATATTTTCTAAGATTGCATCATAATAGTCAATGGATTGTCCCAAAACATAATCAAGTGATAAATAATAACTTCTCTTTTCTCCCATGGATAAACGCGACAGATGGTAAAGATCAGTTGCTTTTTCAATCACATAGGTTTGAGTGATATCAATCAAATCTTCATGATCAATGATCACTTCAAAAGAAACATAAGGAGATACATAATCGACTTCTTCAAGAGGGCTTACCTCAAGATCTTCGCCTGACCAAAAAACAGAAGATGATCGATCTCGTGCGATCACTTTTGGGCTATTTCCTGTGGAGATGAAAAGAAAAAAGGTGATGCTTATCATGATTAAAAGCACAACTTTTTTAACGATGATTCGTTTCATCATGAGTCACCTCCAACATCGATTTACTGACCAAATACACCTTCATCGACTTGCCATATCTCTTGATAGCGATTTGCTTGAACGACATCAACAACCACACTTAATCTGAGCGTGATTTGTTCACTAAATTGTGAGTTCACTCGTGCATAAAGCATGCTTCCTCCATCGATTAAATCAAGCGATAGTTCTTCATGGGCTGCTAAGATAAATTGATAATATTGATAGCCATCTTCGCGTTCAACAACATCTTCTAAATTCCCTTTTTTTAATTGGGAGAATAGATGATAGCCATCGTAGCTTTCTTTGATTGCAAGCACTTCTTCTAATGTTACATCTGTACCTTGATACGTTCTTAAACGGATATAAGATTCCATCAACTTAACGCGTACTCTGACTGCGTATTCTGATTTCACAACAACACTCAATTTGAGTTTTGATAAGGCGTTGTTTGCAGAACTATCCGATGCTTCGATCATGAGTTCTTGATGTTCTCGATCATAATATGGGCTTGTTTCATCGATAGCAACACCATCAAAAGAAACCACCCACGAAATATCAACATCACCCGTCGAAAGTTCAATCACTGATGATTGTTCTTGTTGATAATAGGCAAAGGTGAAATAGATGGACCCGATGAGTGCCATGAAATAGAATAAGATTAAGATGAGCCATTTTTTAATCTGACTATTCATCTATAAATTCTCCTTTACCACTGATGATAGAAAATGAAATATCAATCGTATAAGTCACTGATGGATCAATGATTTGTTCAACGTGTTGATCCATATCAACCCACACAATAAATTGAAGATAACGTGTCTCTCCAGGTCTAAGTTCAATGGTTTTCAACTGATCAAGAACACCTTGATTATACTCACTAAGCTTTTCAAGAAAAATCTCGTGGGTATCACCAACTTCATAAAGTGAATATAGGACTTGGTGATAATCACTCGTCCATGTTTCATCATCAGGATTCATACCTTCATCAATCAACAGATAGAAGACTGACGTATTTAAATGAGTAATGTTGATTTTCACTTTCAAGATAGGTGATGTCGAAGGTACACTGAGTTGAATCGTCTTTTTTAGACCTACTTCATTAAAACCATCTGATGTCGTTGATTGAAAGACTTCCTGTTCAAGAGATACATAGGTAAGACCATTTAAAGACATCGAAGATTCAAAGGATTGGTCACCTAAAGAGAGTTCGACCTGCATCGTATTTGATGCAAATGAAACGAGTGATTTACGCTGAACATAGGTAAACCATGCATAGCTCAATGATGTCACAGCAAGAATCGTCATCACCAATAGACTGATGATCATCCATTTTTTCATGATCACTACCTCAGTCTAGTGATGAAGAAATCATCATATAGATATCTTCAATCGCTAATGATTGACCCATCAAGTGATTCAAATTATCAAATGGGATACCATACTCATCGCGATAGATCACCGAAGGATCATAATAAAGATCGAAATAGGCAACAATCACGACATGTTCACCCTGAATATGATTTAAGGGAATATCGTGAATAAGGGGATATATTGCATCATCAGCTTGATTAAAGTATCCTTGAAAATGTGTTGTTGGAGATACATCTTTTTGATCAAGACCCTCAACTCCAGAGACAATATAACTCAACTTGGTGATCTCGTAAAAGAACGCATATTTGATTTGAAGGGAAGGATCGGTGTATCCAAAAGACTCAATATGCCCCATGTCAAGAGACAGATAAGCTTCTGTACCAATCGATACGATGGAAATAGCAAAACTAAATCTTTCACCTGGTGCAATTGACTGCATCCAATCAAAGACATGACTGGGATCTTGAATGAGTTGATAACACCCATCGTCATCTTCACGATCACAAAGCTGTTCGCTTAAGAGAGGATTTTCATTGCCATCATGCCAACGATCTTGATAGATATAAAAATCATACTCAGCTTCGACTTTAGAGATCGCAGAGACGAGTGATGTCTTTGTCGTATTCGTCATGATAAACCATGCATAGGTTGTGATTGAAAGAAGGAAACACGCTGAAAGAACATAGAGTGTAGACATGATGAGCATGCGTGTAGATCCTTGTTTCATAGAAACCTCCTAATACATTTTCTTAATGTTATTTAAGAAACCCTGACATTCTTCGAACTGATCTTTACCAAACAAACGTGTAATCAGTTTGGATAAATCTTGAATTTCAGTCTGAAGGAATGGTAAGTTTAAACCTTCGAATTTTCTGAATATCTTTCGTGCAACCATATAATCGAGGGCTTCATTTTCACTTCCTCCACCTGCAACATAGACAGGGACGAAAGCCTTAATTTGTTTCATGATACGATTACCAAAGGTAACTTTGAAGTTTTTGGTAATAAAACTATCCAGTTTTTCAAGATTCTCAAGGGCATTTTGCGAGATTTGATGTTCTTCTTGAGCTTTCTTGAATAAGGACTGCAAGTATTCATGATGCATGACAATGCCATCGGTGAGTGGTGCATCAATGAATTCAGATTTTGTGTTGATCTCAATGGGTGTTGCACGGTCATACACTTTATCTGTAATAATAAATGTTGAATCATCTTTATTTGCTGTTCCAACAAACCAAACATTTTGTGGAAGTAAGAGTTTACCCTTGATTAAATGCAAGGGATCATTTGGTTTTGTATCAGCAACGATATCGACAAGCCATTTGTCAGCATCGGGCATTTCCATAATCGATAAGAGTTCTGCAAAATAATACTCAACACGCGCCAGATTCATTTCATCTAATACAACAATATTGATATCTTCACGATATGTTGTTTCATAAATGGCTTTTAAGAAATCTGTTTCGTTGAATTTCTTGGTAAATTCATTCAAATAACCAAGCATTTCTGCACGATCACGCCATGAAGGCTGTACAGGAATGATGTAGGCGTCATGGGTGAAGAATTTACCCATTGCATAAGGAAGCGATGTCTTCCCGGTTCCAGAAATCCCTTCGAGAATCATCGTATGAGAAGATGCCATCCCTGCAAAGAAGGCACGAATAATCTTTGGACTGTAATATAGCTTTAACCGTGACGCTGCAAAGTTGATAAATCGATTGACCAATTGATTGAGATTAACCATATCATCTTCAGTCATTTGAACAAGGATGGGATGCTGTTGATACTCCTGATCAACCATCGACAGTTTGACAAAACGACCTTCACCTTGATCTTCAACAACCTCTTCATCAACTTCGGGTTCATCCTGATCAGGATTAATCCCTAAATTGGAGACCTTAAGTGCAAGAATTTTATTCTTTTCATCAATGAGTTCCATCGTCTTTTGATTGAGAAAAGCAATTTCAGCTACTAAATCATCTTTTTCAATCTCGGTTCGAACGAATTTGATGTATTTCTTGGTGAGACCGATGAGTTTCATGATGATCACAACGATAAATATTAAATTAACTAACGTCACGATCACGAACATCACCCAATCAAGTAGACTGAATTGCAAACTTGATAAGATAAACTTCTCGTAAAGTTCACGTAATCCATCGATGAATAAAGACGAAAAGACTTCAAAGATACCTTTGAAGAATGATCCCATGTACTGGAAGATATCACGGATGAAATTGATGTAATAGCGTCCAAATTCGACCATTATTGTCTCCTTAAAGTCTTAATTATCGAGATGAAACTCCTTAAGTAATTGCTTTCTGATGACCGCAAACTCATGTTCAACTTCTTCTACTTGCGCTTCAGCACGAAGAACGAATGAGCGTTCAAGATTCTTTCTATGATAGATCAAGAGCGTACGAACCAATAAAATGGAAGCACCAATCCAACATAGAATCACCGGAAGCATAATCAACAGTGCAAATCCTTTGGGTGATTGTAAGTAGTTATACGTCGATGCAAGCTTGGGTAGATGAGCTTCTTTGATACCGATGACATCGGTTGAACGAATCGGTTGATCAAAATGTTCACTCAGATCACCTTGTGTTAAGTAATAAAGCGAATCTTCTAATAGTGAAACTTGCTGAATGCGATGTGCAATAAACCCACGTGTCTGAAGATCATATGTGATAATGATATCACCAACATTCAAGTGACTTTTTTCTTCATGATCAAGCATGCGAATCATCAGAAGATCATCCGATGAAAAATACCCTTCTTGATCAGATGCCATATCATCATGAGAAACCGTTAAGAATCCAATACCGAATAGATGAGCAAGATCATCTTCTCGTTTGACTTTGAGTTGAGCAACGCTAAATGCGAATAAAACCATCAACATCACATAGAGTGTTCCCGATAAGAATCGATGTCTTTTTTTGCATACTCTTTTCATGAGTGTCTCTCCTAGAAAGAAGGGCGGGATTGATCCCGCCCATGATCTTATGATTAACCTTCAAAACGGAGCGATAGTGAAATAATACGACCAAGGAGGGCATTATAACCTTCTGCATCCCATCCTTCAAACCAGACGTGTACAGTGATGGTGCCATAATATTCAGCATCAGCAATGAGGAGTTGACCTGAAGTCATATCTAAAACCTTGGTTGATGTAATCGCATCAAGTGTTGGCACAACACTTACTGCTTCAATCCCACCAGGAAGAATCGCATTGGAACGATAGAAATAGTTTTGTGCACCATCGACACCAATATAGGTTGGAACGCCTAAGACATCTTCTTGTTCACCGCGTAAGTCAGCATCTGAAAGTGCACCTAACACTGTGTTTGTCGCAGAAACTGGGTTTTCATAAGCAACGGTTGTCGTCACACCACCGACCATACCCGTAATTGATACACGAATGGCATCTGCTGGATTGACGAAAAGTGAGCTGTTTGCCACATGATCGACACCTTTTGAGTCTGTAAAGCCAACACGGGTCGTAAATGAAACTTGTGTGCCGCTTAGAACAACTTGTGTCCATGTGATTTCAGAGGTTGAATCCGAACGGAAATGAATGGGAATTGATAAGTATCCTTCGGTTGTACCGCTACCTGTTGTACCTGTACCTAAACCGTAGAAATTACGTCCATCAGGAGAGGTGACATGATTAAATCTAAAACCATCAACACCATAAACACTTTCCATATAGTCATAAACATCTTGTGTGGTTAATGTCGTTTTCCATTCGAGTGTGAGTGGATCACCAGAACCAATCGCAATTTCAATCCCTTCATCACTGATGACTTGAGCTTGGAACGGTTGAACTGCAGCAACGTTCGTGATGGTAAACCATGCAAATGTGGTTGTACCGAGTGCAATCACGGTTAAGACGACCGCGATGAGTGATAAGACGAGTTTACGTGTAACGTTTGACATATTTTATATCTCCTTTATCATGAATCATTTTTTTATCTTCAACGAGCACGATGTGCAAGTTTGAATTCGAGCTGAATACTTAAGGTATCTTCTAAAATGCCATCGATCGCATCTGGATCCCAACCTTCAATCCAAAGATGAAATCGAATCTTTGTTTGATAAATCATGTTGCCATTCAAATCATAGGTATTGGTTGGTTTGAGTTCTCCCATGAGGGATAAGTTATCTAAGGCTTGATAGGGATTATAGGGATCCATCATCGATAATTGGTAAATGGTATTTGGGTGTTCGATGGGCAATGGAAGTGAAGCATTGGTTCTTGCGATGTAATAGCTGTATGCCCCAAATGGTTTTCCATATCCACGATCTTCATTTTCTGAAGGGTCGTAGATGACAGCTTCACCCAATTGATTGTTGTCGTCAAGTTCTCCAAAACTGATTCTCAATGCATCTTTTGCATAATAGGTGATCCGTGAATCTTTTTCAATCAGTGTGTGGTTTTCTTCTGTATAATGAACTTTAGGGATAAAACTCACACCTTGTGATTCAACTTTTGTCCCTCGTTCACTTTCATCAAAGGTTCGATTCACTAAGAATAGATCGTGTTCACGCGCCGTTGATTTGAAATAAAGATCAAAACTGATGTAGTCTTCATTGCTCACGTCATCACCAAGATCATGAAATCCTCCTCTTTGAAATGTTTTTCCATCGAGCGATGTCACATCTTTGAGCTGATGAGATAATTGAAGATCATGTATCGATAATGACGTGCTGTATGTCTTTCCATCGGTTGAAATCAGTAATTCTTGTCCCATGGATGCAATCAGTGTCAAATTGTCAATATTATTGATTTGTGACATGGTCACCCATGCATAAGTCACTGATCCAAAGATGAAGAGATAGATGATCAGTCCAAGAATGGAAAGCGTTAATTTCAGTGAGGTTAATCTAAATGACATCATTCATCACCTTCAATAGAGAAATTCATTTGAAGTTTAATCATGCCACCTAAAATCTCATCATTTGTATCAGGGTCTGTTCCTTCAATCCACATGATCACACTGTATTTTCGCATCATTCCTGGTTGAAAATTGAAGAATCGTTGTCGAGTGACGATGGTATCTGAGAGAAACTTAGTCGTTTGTTGCAGTTCAGTCGTGTAACTGACAGGTACACCATGTCCATCGTTATAATCAGGTTTCTGATAGATGGTTTGGATGTCATCTTCAATGACGAGAACTCGAATTGCATCTTCCATCTTTTTGTAGGAGTCAGTGATTCTGATGTGGTAAATGATGTCGACTGTTTCTAATCCATTATTTTTGAGATAAAACGTATAGGCAACATAGTCGTAATCCGGATCTGTATAATTTCCTTCAGTTAAGACGACTTCTTCAACCTTTAACCACGAGTAGGTCATATCTCTTGCCCCATAGACGGGATCAGTCATCAGTCTTGCTTGTGATTCTTGAAAGGTCTCATCATTGGAGAGCACGATACCACGTTTGTAGGAATCATAATCGACCGACATGACAAAGTTTCCTGCTTGTTGTCCATAAAATGTAATCAATACAAACAACAGCGAAAGAACCCCACTGACTGAGAGCATCAGTGTTTGAATGCGCTTAGCTTTCATTTGCTTTTTTGTCTTAAGAACGGTTGACAATTTCATTCAAGATCACTTCACCTTCATGATTACACTCGCATTATATCATCGACAATTTCGAGTAAAACACACAAAATTATCAATTCTTTCTTGCGTTTCTTTCATTTTTATTACAAAACCTTACAAAGTTCATAGTTTGCCATTTTGCTTAAGAATAAAGAAATATATTTGTTTATCAATTCAATGATTATTCTAAATCATGCATTTATTTCTTAAGTTTAAAAAAGGACAACACATGATTGTGTCGTCCATTGTTTTGATAGAATGATATTTGAAATACGTTTTTACTTATCGACGTCTTTCCAAGACTCGGTTCCGATATATCCTCTTAAAGCTTCTGCGGAGAGTGGTTTCGTGAAGTAGAAACCTTGCATAATGTGAATGTTATACTTCTTAGCTTCATCGAGCATCGGTTTATTTTCAATCGCTTCGCAGATGACGGTGTAATTGTTTTTTTCAGCAAAATCAACAAGAAGCTGCGCGAACTTGGCTTTCATATACGATTCTTCTTCTTTTAAGAATTCGTTATCGAGTTTAATGATATCAATATCTAAAGCTTGTGCGCGAGATAAGGTTGAGAAGTCAAGTCCGAAACCATCAATTGCAATTTGAAATCCCATCTTCTTCAAATCTGCTAATGTTTTATGGATTTGCATCGGCTTGTCAAATACAGCAAATTCGATGACTTCAAGGATGATGCTTTCTGCGTTCATGCGATACTTTTTCAATAGCTTTTGGAAATCCATCGGTAACGTTTCATTCATCAACTGCTTAGGTGATAGGTTGATCGAAAACTTGATGTCTTTTTTGGGGAACTCTTGTTTCAGTTCCTGGAAAGTCTTGATGACGGTTTCCAACCCCCAAAGTCCAATCCAGTTAATATCACCTGATTGTTCCATGATGCCTAAAAACTTAAACGGTGAGAGGAGCCCATGTTCAGGGTGATTCCAACGAATCAGTGATTCCACACCGTAGATATCATTTGATTTGACATCGATCATAGGATGATAGAAAAGTTGGAACTCTTTATGTTGAATGGCGTGTTTAATCTGGTAGTAGTATTCAACGTGTTCACCGCCTTCAGTATTCATTTCATCGGAGTAGACGCGAATATTATTCCCACCATTTTTCTTGATCAAATATGTCGCAAGTTTCAATGAGTTAAATAAATCTTTCAGTGTAGCTCCATGGATGGGATAGAACGCGACAGCAATCGATGCGGTTGCATTAATGGTGGTATCACCAAATAACTTAATCGGGCGTGCCATGGACTGCTTGATTTTATTGGCTAAGTCAACAGCCTCTGTTCGATCATAGTCCATCGATAGAAAAATCAAAAACTCATCGTTTTGTAAACGTGATAACTTCACACCTTTGGGTAGTGCGAGTTCAATATTTTTAACGATTTTCTCTAATATTTTCTCAGCTTCTGTTGCACCAAAGGCATTGATGAAATCAGAAAACTTATCTAAATCCATGTAGATCAATGAAAATTGACCATCTTTCCCCATACGTGCAATATGCGAGGTAATGATTGAAGTCATTTCTGCTTTTGTCAAGACACCTTCAATGAGGAAAGCTTTTTCCTCTTGGATGCGAGCACGTTCTTTGAAATAGGATCGAGCAAGGAAAAAGATCGCCCCGAGCATCACGAGTATCGCGAGTATCGATAAGATGATGGTTGCTTGATCGCTAACCTGATAAATGCGCATGAAATTCATCGTTTGATCTCCTTCTTCATCTTCACAAGTTCAACTGATCGTGTATGGTCAATATTGAATTCACGTATCAATCTGATCGCTTCTGATTTAACAACAGGGGGTGAAATTAAATATCCTTGGATAATGTTACATCCCGCACGATAGACCAATTGGTTTTGTTTATCATTTTCAATACCTTCTGTCACGACTTCGAGTCCAATATTTTTAGCGAGTGATGCAATCATATTGACGATCGCACGCGAGTGGGCATCGGTTTCAATGTTGATGACAAAGGCACGGTCTATTTTAATCGTATTGATCGGCAAATCTTTTAAGTACTGCAAGGATGAATAACCTGAACCAAAATCGTCAAGATGGATATCGAAGCCATATTTTTGGAGGAGTTTCAGTTTGTTGATGACTAAATCGAATGATCCAATCAAGAATGTTTCGGTGATTTCCAATGAAATGCTATGTTTTTTGAGTTCATATTGCTCAAAAACTGAAACAATTTCATTGACGAAACCTGCTTGAAGTAACTGAACAGGTGAAATGTTAAGTGAGATGTGCGTGTTATAAGGTTCAAGTTCTTTTGCAATTTGGAAGGTTTCATGAAGTGCGATACGACCAATATCGATGATCATATTATTCCGTTCAGCCATTTGAATGAATTTGAGGGGGGATTCTGATGCATACTTGGGATTATTCCAACGAATCAAAGCTTCAAATCCAATGATGCGTTCTTCTTGGTTGTTGTACTTGGGTTGAAGAACCATGTAGAATTCTTGGTTTTTGATCGCATTTGCCAAATCAGCTTCCATGCGCTGTTCACGTGATGCGATTAATGATAAGGACACATCGTAAACGAAACTCTTATGTTGTGACGATTCTTTTGCATGGTTTAATGCAAGAAGCATATTATCATAAGCAACATCGGCATTTAAAATTTCGTAGCGTTCAGCTTCGATATTAAATACACCGATTTTAACGTCAATATTAATAAAGTTCTTATCAATGGTGATTGGTTTTTCAAAGATACTCAATACTTTATTGATCCAACGTGTGACCCATTGGTAATTTTCGATGTTTCTAAAGAAGATAACGAAATTATCAACGCCAGGATTATACAATGTTGCCGGATAACCTTCAAGAGATTCATCGATGAGTTCAGAAATGATGATTAAAAAGCGGTCCCCAGACTTTTCACCAAGTAAAACGTTGATTTTCGCAAATGATACAATATCGATAGCAACCAAAGCATTCGGATTTTTTAGTTCATCTGGGTTCATAAAGAACGCCTGCAAATCTTGTTTTAAACTGTTCAGATTTGGTAAATGGGTGACCTTATTGTATAAAGCCATGTTTCGATATTCATCAAAACGACCTTCAATACTCGTGATATCATCACCAACCAAGAGGTAACCTCCTGTTGTTTTAATCGGAATAAAACGTATGTAGACAAGACGTTGAAGCCCAAGTTCAAAAATGGCAGTAAATGCACGTTGACGATGGATGATATCTTCAATCGCTTCTAGGTCGAATTCTTTCTTGATTTCAAAATCTTTGATTTCATCATAGATATCATAATCACCAAGGAGCTTTTTAAAGCTCTGATTGTATGACTTAATTTTGCCGCGTTTATTGATGCGAACCAAATAAGGTTTTGCATAGTAATGGGTGACTTTAGCATTTTCAATGTCATGCATCTTGGTTTCCAAGATTTTAAATAGAACGAGCAGTGCACTCGCAAATAAAATAAAGATCACAAAGAAAAGGGCCCACAAAATATTCGTTAAATACGACATCGAACCAATGACATCTTGCTCATTAAAAGACATGACGATATAAAAATATTTATTGGAATGGATGTTATCTATTGCATTCAACGTGATCAAAGATGCTTCATTCACAAAGTTAGCTTGGAAGACATTAGATTGATGTTCACTAGCTGTGTCTTTCATGTCATTGATCAACGACTCACTGACATTATAAGTGCGCAGGTAATCATAAAAATAACGGTATTGACCGGTATCAAAAGATGCATAGGCAATACGGTTATCAGCAGTCATCAAACCAAAATGTGTGAAACCTTCATACTCGGCCATGATCGTCTCAATGTAGGAGTCTGCAGCAAAATAACCTAAAATATCATCAACTAAGAGAAAAACATAGGGTTCTTCTGGTCCAGAACCAAAAGCTTCATTAAAACTGTAAATAGCCACACGTTGATGAATGTCAAAGAAACCAAAACTGTCATCATACGTATAGGTGTCTAGTCCGATAGTGAGTGTTCGATCGTCAAGTCTTCCAAATCCTTGGTAGGTATCATTTAAAACAGAGATTGAGAGAGCATCACCATTTAATGCAACTGCAGCATCGGGTGATGATGCTTCATATTGATCAACTAAATCTGACATTTTGACATAATCAAAGGTGAGTTGTGCATCAAATCTTTCAGCAATAACATCACCACGTTGAATTAAGTTAGCTTTCGCTTGTCTGACAATAAAATTTGATGAGATGGATGTATATGCAAAAACAACGACCACAACCAAGAGGGCGTATGAAACAACAAATGCTATCGCTAATTTCCACATGTAGCTTCTCATGAACCATCACCTGTCGTTATTCCATCATAAAAACGAAGGAGTATACGATAGACCTTTGAAATTATTATACATGAAAAGTGATGATTTCGTCATCTTTTTCATCGACATCGTTGTTTCTTTGAACTTTTTGATCTGTCGATTGGTGTTGGTTGGAATCATGATATAATGGATGTAGAAAGTTAGGTGTTTGATGTGTTTGAAGATCTTCGCTTCAATCATCCAACCAAAGACCAATCAGCTAAAGATGATGTAAATCTTGGTTATTGGTCCTATCATGTCAAAGAAAAGCGTTGGATATTATCACCAGAAATATTAACTATCTTCAATCTACAATTAACCGATGATCTCCATCAACAAGGTCTTTTTTATGGTGTTTTAGACGATGATCTATTGATGTTTGAAACATTATTCAATCAGGCTATTCACGATAAAAAGCCGTTTATTTGTCGCTACCGTGTGCGAATCCATCAAGAGATCCATTGGTTTTTCATCAATTCACGGATTGATACCTATTTAGATGAAGTCATGGCATTCTATGGCACTCTTCAAGATATCACATCAAAGATTGTCCATGAACTCGAACATCAATCAGCCATCCATCAACAAAACGAAGAAATCTCATCTCTTAAACAAGAGATGCGTGAAATGAAACAAAACCATCTTGAAGTATCTCAAGCTAAATCAAGTTTCTTTTCGGCGATGTCACATGAAATCAGAACACCCATGAATGCGATGATCGGTTTTACTTCACTACTTGAACAAACTTCCTTAAACGAAGAGCAAAAGGAATATGTGCTTCGTATGAAAGATGCTTCACAACATCTTCTATCCATCGTCAATGATATCTTAGATTTATCCAAAATGGAAGCGGGTAAACTTTCGATTGACCACGCACCTTTTCGTCTATCGGATTTAATCCATGAAATCAAGTCCATGATGCTTGATCAAGCCCATCGCAAGCATTTATATCTCGATGTTGAAACGATGAACTGTCCTGAGATTGTCATTGGTGATCGTTTAAGAATTCGTCAAATCTTGATCAATCTGATTCATAATGCCATCAAGTTTACTGAAACAGGTGGAATCAGTGTCGTCTTTCACTTCGAAGAGATTCAAGATGAAACCTATCTACATGTCAAAGTAAAAGATACCGGGATTGGGATGACGGAGTCACAACAACAAAAACTTTTTGGTGACTATGCACAAGCATCATCATCGACAACTCGGCTTTACGGTGGAACAGGATTGGGTTTATCGATTAGTCAAAAGTTAGCTCATTTGATGAAAGGATCCATAACCGTTACAAGTAAGCTGAATGAAGGTAGTCAATTTACGCTTTCCATACCGATTGAAAAAGATGATACAGACGATCTAGAACCTGAAGTTTTGCATCATCATCCAAGAAAAGGTGCTCGCATTTTAATGGCTGAAGATCATCTTTTATCTCAGAAATTATCTGAACGAATGCTAAGAAACCTAGGCATGGAGATTACCATCGTTGAACATGGAGCACTCGCTGTTCAACAGGTTAAAGATCACACGTATGATCTGATTTTCCTTGATTTACACATGCCAGTCATGGATGGTCTTCAAGCAGCTCAAACCATTCGTCGATTTAACACAAAGACACCGATTATTGCATTAACTGCCAACCAATTTCCTGAGGAAAGAAGTCAATCGATGTTATCAGGTATGAACGATTTATTGACGAAACCTTTCGATCAAGACTCACTGTCTCGTATGCTTGCGAAGTGGCTTCCTGAAGAATAAAAAGCGCAATTGCGCTTTTCTATTTATTATTCATCATGCTTAGAATCGTTTGATAAAGCTCAACGCCTTTGATTAAGACCGATTCATCAAACTGAAAATAACAACTGTGTAAGGGGTGAATATACCCCTTTTTTTCATTCTTTGTCCCAAGCATGACAAATATACCTGGCACATGTTGTTGATAAAATGCAAAATCCTCTGAAACCGTCATCGGTTTGATGATTTGATAGGATGTTGGAGGTAACACCGAGATTAATTGATTGAATAGTTCATGATCATTTGTCACAGCTGGATAATAATCCATGATAGTGTTGTTGATGATAACATCATAGGCATATTCAATACCTTGATCAATTCGTCTCATCTCTTGTTTCATTTTCTGATAGACATCATCGGTAAATGCACGCATCGTTCCAGATATCAAGACTTTCTGTGCAATGATATTACGTGCTTCTCCTCCTGATATTTTTCCGACGGTGACAACTGCGGGATCAAGTGGCGAAAGACGGCGACTGACGATGGATTGATACGATAGAATTAATTCAGCAGCTGCTAAAATAGCATCTCGACCCATATCTGGTTGAGCACCGTGGGCTGATTTCCCTTGAATTTCAAGATCGAATTCACCATTTTGCGCAAGCATCGGCCCATCAACTAAACCATATAAACCTTCTTCAAGACCTGGATAAAGATGGATACCGAATACTGCACGAATAGGGAATTTTTCAAATAATCCTTCTTCAATCATGACCTTTGCTCCCCCAGGACCTTCTTCAGCGGGTTGAAAAATCATGACGACACTTTTCTTTAAGTCCTGTTGTTGACTTAGCCATTTAGCAAATCCGAGCATCATGGCCATATGACCATCATGGCCACATGCATGCATCTTTCCTTGATGTTTTGACTGAAAGGACACCCCGGTTTGTTCAAAAACGGGAAGTGCATCCATATCCGTTCTCAATAATATCGCATCTTCAATCAGACCTTTTTTGTAAACAACCCAACCCGTTTTTGCCATCTTAATCGGTTGGTATCCCATGTTCATCAGTTCATCATAAACATATTGACTCGTCAGGGGTAGATCAAAAGCAAGCTCAGGTATTTGATGAAGTGCTCTTCGATGTTTGATTAATTGTTCGACCATGGTTTATGCTCCCGTTCAAAGTCTAATAGACGTTTTTTGATATGCACATAGTCCTTCCCTGAGTAACCTGTCATGGATCCATCTTTGCCAATGACACGATGACATGGAACAACAATCCCAATGGGATTTCGTTTGCATGCTTGTCCAACCGCACGAATCGCAAGCGGTCTTCCGATCGATATGGCGAGATCTTGATAGCTTTTGGTCTGTCCAAAGGGTATCTTTAACATTTCACGCCATACTTCGATTTGAAAAGGAGTTCCTTTTAAAAATGAAACATCGAGATCAAAGACTTGTGATTGTCCTTTAAAATAGGCATCAAGTGCGTGCTCAATCTTTTTAACCGATGGATGATCAGAGGTTTTTACATCCCAATCATCGATGGACATACCGACTAGTTTTCCATCCGTGACTTCAAAAGATATGACACCTAAAGGTGATTGATATTGACCAAACATAGGATTATTCTCCTTCCAAACGCTTCTTAGCTTCATACATGCGATGATCGATATATCTCAAGAATTGATCGACACTCTTAAAGGATGTATCATATAAGCCATAACCAAAACTACATGACAACGTATATGTTTTTTTAGAATTCTCGTTGAGTACTCGAAGTGACAACTCAATATCTTTAACGAGATTTTCTAGACGTTCTTGCTTACCATCATCAGAAATAATGATAAACTCATCACCACCTAAACGAGCGATGAATTCATTGGTTTTAAGGAGACCTTTGATGCGCGAGATAATCTCGATGATGGCAATATCCCCTTCAGCATGTCCAAAGCGATCATTGATGTTTTTTAGCTGATCGATATCAAAGAATATACCACCAAAGGGATCAATCGTTTTTTGTTTAAGTCGTTTATCCATAAAATAATCAAATGATCGTCTTGTCCAAGCACCTGTCATGATGTCTAGGTGAACGAGGCGCTCTTGAAGATAAATGTAGACGACAACCAGTGAAAAGGCTGCGGAACTCCACGCCAAGAGAACACCGTAAAACAAAGCTTGAAAGATTGCACCAACGACAGGAATGATATTAAACAAAACTAACAAAATGAACTCGTTGAGTACAATCTTTTTGCGATAATACATCAGATGGATCAGTGAAAACATGAAGTAACTATACGTGATGATCATCGACACAAAAAAGAGTGGTCCTCTTGAATAAATACCTTGATCATTAATCGTGAACAAAAAACCAAAAAAAGGCGACAGTAAACTGAGTATACCGTTGATAACCACAGGTGCAAAAATGAGAAGATACATGGTTTGCGTTACTTTTTTACGTGCAGTCACAAAATTTCGGACCAAAAGATACCACAAGCTCGATAAAAGTGGTGCAATCGCGTAAAGCATCACGTGTAATCCTTGTGATGCGAGAACATAACCTAACTCAGATTGACCATTGATCACACACGTGATCGCTTCAATACCCAATTGAAAAAAGACGACAACTAAGGTCAGTAAATACGCGCGATTGAGCAAATCTTTTTGATCCAAATGTCTGATCGCAATTAAAAAAACCATCATGATCATGAGCATTGCAACCAGATTGATATCAACCCTTAAAAAAACAGCCATGGAGCATACCCCCTCAATCATAGTTTGATTATACGCTTTTTTCGATCATTTCTCAATCTTTGCCTCAATGAAAAAGGAGTCAAGTGACTCCTCATGGTTTTACTGTTTATCATAGACCAAGCGAGATTCTAATTTATCGAGTTCTTCATGCAATTTTTTAGGAAGTTTATCACCGATGGTCTGATAATACACACGTATCGACTTCACTTCATCGAGCCATGCGTCGTGATTCACTTCAAGTAACTCATCCAGTGCATGTGCTTTCATCGGAACACCGCGAAGATCGAGTGCATCTTCAGTTGGCAGATAACCAATCGGTGTAAGCTTAGCATGTGCAACGCCATCAGAACGTTCAAATATCCATTTCAGTATCCGCGAATTATGTCCAAATCCCGGCCATAAGTAATCGCCTTGATCATCTTTTCTAAACCAGTTGACATAGTAGATTTTGGGTAATAGAGTTTCGTTAGTTCTCTTCCCCATGTCTAGCCAATGGTTCAAATAATCACCTACATGATAGCCAATAAATGGCAACATCGCAAATGGATCACGTCTGACTTGTCCAATTTGATTGGAGATGGTTGCTGCGGTAATTTCGGATCCCATCATGGACCCCATCATGACACCATGACTCCATGAAAGGGCTTCGTGAACAAGAGGAATGGTCGTTGGTCTTCGACCACCCACTAAGATCGCTGAGACTAAAACACCTTCCGGATTTTCCCATTCATCAGCAATCACAGGACATTGCTTAGCGGGTACTGTAAATCTGCAATTGGGATGAGCAGCTGGTGTTTTCTTATTCGGTGTCCAATCTTCTTTCTTCCAATCGATTAAATGATCAGGTGTTGGACCATCGATACCTTCCCACCACACATCACCGTCATCGGTTAATGCAACATTCGTAAAAATCGTATTCTTTCGAATCGACATCATCGCATTCGGATTGGAGTCATAGCTTGTTCCTTTAGCGACTCCAAAGAAGCCTGCTTCAGGATTAATCGCGTAAAGTCGTCCATCTTCTTTCATCCAAATCCATGCGATGTCATCTCCAACCGTTTCGACTTTCCAACCTGGTAAAGTAGGGACAAGCATCGAAAGATTCGTTTTACCACATGCGCTTGGGAATGCCCCTAAGATATACTTACTTCTTCCTTCAGGGTTTGTAATCTTTAAGATGAGCATGTGTTCTGCCATCCACATTTCATCTCTGGCTAACACAGATGCGATGCGTAGGGCTAAACATTTTTTACCAAGTAATGCATTACCACCGTATCCAGAACCATATGACCAAATCAAATGTTCTTCTGGAAAGTGTGCAATGTACTTCTTTTCGATGGGTGCAGATGGCCAAGCTAGATCTTCTTGTCCTTTTTCAAGTGGATAACCCACGCTATGAAGACATGGCACAAAAGAACCTACACGTTCAAGTTCCTTTAACACATCACGTCCCATGCGTGTCATGATGCGCATATTGCATGCAACATAGGCACTATCTGTAAGTTCGATACCAATCTTTGACATGGGTGATCCATAAGGACCCATCATGTAGGGAACTACATACATGATACGTCCCTTCATCGAACCTTTGTAGAGTTTTAACATTGTCTCTTTGAGTTGATGAGGTTCGATCCAATTGTTTGTTGGACCTGCATCACGTTGATTTAAGGATGCAATAAAGGTACGATCTTCGACGCGTGCAACATCAGATGGATCACTAAAAAACGCATAAGATTGAGGACGTTTATTAGGGTTGAGTGGAATAGCTTTTCCTTCATGAACGAGACCTTTGATCATGCGTTCATACTCTTCATCACTTCCATCACACCAATAAATATCATCGGGTTCGCAAAGAGCTGCCATCTCACGGACCCAATCTTGTAACTTCACATAGCTGATCATGATTTTCTCCCTTTTCTAATGATCTATTTAAACGTACGAAACAAACGATGTTTAACGTGTTGTTGGTAATCTATATAACCTTTTAAATTCTTTTTTAAGAAGTTATCTTCGAAACGCATACGAATATAACATAAAACCAAAATGATGATGGTAGGAATCATCGCATAAAGTGATCCTAATATAATGGGGACGACAGCAAGATATGTCATCATGCCAAGGTACCCTGGATGTCTGATCACTTGATAAGGACCTGATGAGATAATCAGATGATCTTCATCTTTTTCAACACGTGTTGAAAAGTAAGGATTTTCAATCATCGACCATAAAACAATGCCCATGCCCATGACAAAAATAAAGATGGCAAGCGCATACATAAACCATGGAATCGGAAGTGACCACGCTAAACGTTGATCAAGTCCCGCAACAACATAAACACCGTAACCAATGATCCACGATAACATCCCGATAATCTTTTCATAAACAGGAACATTCTTTTTTCTAGTCGACCGATGTTCAATTATTTTTCGAGGTAGTAAAAGTCCAAACATAAGATTGCTAAAAAGGTATAAACCACCCAGGATCCATGCTCCAGAATAAGACCAAGACCCTGCACTAAAAAGAAGGACAAACATCCCTAATAATAGTTCTCCACCAAGGAAGAATATCCGTTTGATCATAGCACTTCTCATCGTCTTTGTCTCGTTCACAGATGAACTCATCGTACACCTCTGGTTCTATTATACCCCTTAAAGGAAAAGAAACCAAGCCCTTAAGGCTTGATCATATGGATGTGCTTAAATGCTTTTTCATAGACAGGTTTCATGCGATCTTCACTGACCATTTCCATAACATGATTGATATCAAACCACTTCACATCTTGATGTTCATCTGGATTCGCATAAGGCATTTCATCATCGTCTGCGATAAGCAAATAGGTTGCGTTGAGATGTAGGTGATCAGGAACATACTGTCCTTTTTTAATATGGTTATGTACATAAATCACATCGATCGTAAAAATATCTTCATCAAAAGGTCTAATTGTGGTTAAGCCTGTCTCTTCTTTAGCTTCACGAACGGCAACTTCGAGAAGATTGGGATTTCCATCCGCATGACCTCCAACCCAAGCCCATGATTGATAAATATGGTGAAATGCAAAAACAATACGGTCCATTCTCGGGTTGACAACAAAAGCAGATGCAGTCAGATGAGCTGCCAGATTGGATCTTAACAATGCATCTGGATTGCGATCGATAAACTGTAAAATGAGATCAAGGTCTCTTTGTTCTTGTTCATTTTTAGGTTGGTAGCTTAGAAATTGGTCTTTAACGTCCATCTTTTTTACCTTCTTCAATGATGTCTTTCAGTAATCGTTCAGTTAAACTTCCACGCAGTTTTGTCATATCAGGAAGGTTACTTGTGGTATGAAAACTTACACCTTCAGTTTCATTATTTTCAAGAAATGAACCCTTAATCATTTGAGCACGAAAGACCACCCAAACCAAACGGATATCATCTTTTGTATAGACTTTATAGAGTTCTAAATTACCAATGGTATAACCAGATTCTTCATAGCATTCGCGAATCGCTGCTTCTTCGAGTGTTTCACCTAAATTGCGAAATCCACCTGGAAATGTGATCTTACCTTTTGATTTCCCTTTTAAGTGAACCATCATAAATTCACCTGAATCGTTATAGCATACACTCACCGCAGATAGATTAACCCAATTATCCCAATCAATATAGCCACAACTGCATCGCATCACTTTATGAGATTCAATTTCATCGTGCGTCATTTTTTGACCACATACTGGACAATAGTCCATCGGCATCACCTCAGTTAAACGTGGATTCTTCTCTTATCATATAAAAAATGAGACCATGGATCAATCATTCTGAAATCACATATTGCTTAAGAAGTTCTCTGACATCTTCTCTTAATGGTTGGGACTTTTTTAATAAAGGATTGACATGAACAATGACGGCTTCACAGGTTGCAACTTCGACATCATCTTGATAGAGACTTTGAATGAATCGAATGGAACTCGTTCCGATTTTTTTGATTCCCGTTTGAACCAAAAGTTCTCCAGGCCAATTGATTTCATCATGATAATCGATGGATACATGAACGGTAACAAATGAACACTGTTCATCGTTTAGAGGATGATGAGGATGATAGAGAAGTTCAACTCTTCCGGATTCAAAATACTCATTAAAGATTGCGTTATTGACATGTCCTTGACGGTCTGTATCACCATAACGTACTTTTTCGATGGTTTTTAGAGGATATTTGTGATTCATGATTTCTTCCTTTCTTCAAGTCTTGCTACGCGTGAAAACTTGGGCTGATTGATGTATCGTTTGAGATAGTCTGATGCACTTTGAATGTTACAACTATTCTTTGCTTTTAGAGGAAGGATGTATCCAATATGATCAGCAACTTCTTTGGCTAAGTTCACAAGTTGTGGGACATGCAATCCTGCCATCACCACCGCATTGTTCATCGCATTTTGTACGGTTAATGGCTCGTTTAAAATGTTATTTTTTATCATCATGAGTGAATCAACACCCAACAAATGATTCATTTTCTCGAGTGGATAAAGACGAAAATAAGCTGATAATGTCGCATAACCTGCATAGCGTAAATGAATATTTTCATGATTTAACCACATGTTACAGAGTTCATCACAATGATCAATGTTGAGGATGACATCCGATAATCCTTGATCAATGATGGATGTCGACTCTGCACGAGATGCCCAGTTTGATAGTTGCTCGATGGATAATTTGTTTGGATCACAGATGAGTGTTGATAACATCATGGTTTCAAAAAGATGAATGTCTTGAAGTTTACATGCTAACTCATTATCAATACCAATCGTTTTAGCGAGTTGACGAAGATCTTGCATCTTAATGCCTAATGCATCAAATGTTTGATGTGATCTCGTATAAATCTTTTTCATTTTAAGATCTTGATGCGCATTCATCCATTCTAGAATATCATGAACGGTCATGGTTTAACCTCGATTTTTTTTATTTCAAAACGCAAAATAGTCTTCATTTTAGAGGGTTCAGCTTTCCTTGGGTCTGAAAGATAGATCTCCTTATGTCGTTTTGAAAGGCGATAGAAACCCTCATTTTGAACATAAGACTCCATGATAGTAAAACTTGCTGGTTCATCATCGTATGGGCCAAGATGAAGCATTTGACAGCATAAGCCATCAGAAATCTTTTCAAACTTAACATCATACAGACGTGGATTATCATTCTTCTTGATACTCTGTTGTTTAAACGACTGAAAGAGGATTTCATCAACAAAATCGGGTTGCTGAATCATAAGCTTGTATTGATAATTAGATTTATCTGATGAAGGTTTCGATTTGTCGAATAAATCCCAAAGACCTTCTAGAGGAAAAACGGTGTAAGCATAATACCCTTTAGGAGGGTTTGGCTTTTTATAAGACATTTTGATTGTGTAGGCGATTGTGTATAAAGCTTCAACCGCTTGTTGAAACGGATATTCGTTGGGATTGCCTTGTCCTTCTATGGTGATATAGTTCATTGTGGGTATTTCAAGAATAACAGGATGATTTTTAGATTTATAAAATACATTGAATTGTTCTTGATTCAAATACATGGCAATCCTCCATAAAAAAAGACTAGTAATGTGAATTAATCATGTTTATCTACGATCATAATATTTTTTTGAAAGGATGAATGTGGGATTTTGATCACACTTTAGAGAGGTTATCAAATGTCATTTCAATATAAGCAATGATATAGACTCAATATGCGTTGAAACTACGTGATTGCTCGAAAATATGTCGGTTCGTGTACGTCGGAAACATATTTTTAGCCATTTTATGTTCCCCCATTCCAGACTTTTTCCAGTGTGGGAACATATTTCATCCAATAATACACTTAGTTGTTATTTTTCTCATCTCTTTTGTGTACTTACTGTTGTTGCTTGGCATGATGTTTAGACCTTCCAGTTTTCTATGCATGTGGTATCATAACTCACTGTTTAATTTTCATTCCAATTCAATTCATCTTAACTAGAAATTCTGCAATATATGCTGTTAGTTTTTATTTTTTCATAACATTTACCTGATTCAAACAGACTCTCAAATCCATAATACATCAGTATCAAAATTACGAAAAAACGCTTAATCGGGCGGTTATACTCTAATATGCGCATTTCAAAACACAGTTAATCTGCTCTTCTATACGTCAAAATAGAGTCTGTTTTTCCTTTGGATTCTGCATAATTACTTCACTTCTGTTCTATATAAAATTTAAAAAATGAGATTTTAATTTGACTCAACATTTTAAGTGTTATTGGGTTAGTACATAGTCTTTTCATTTTTTCTAATCGTTTTGCACTAATCCCAAATATTATTTGATTACCCGATTCATTAATGTTTATTACTAAAAATCTGGCATAACTATTAAACTTTAAATTAAAACTATCAATATCACACCAAGATATCTTCTCAAAAATATTAGTTTGGTACTTTACTACAATACCAGAACTATCTATATATACTTTCGAGAAGAAATACTTTTTATTAAATAATAAAACTGAATATAGCAATAAATTTGTGATCGCCACATATGATAATATATAAACTATTGTTCCTTTATATAAATCGTCCACTAACATAAGAATTATCCCAACTGCAACAATATCAAGACACAATAATCCAAGAATAATCAGTTTCAATAATGGGCTGTTTTTAATGAATGACATAAAGAATTTTCTCCTTAATCAATTTGAGTATAGTTCAACAAGATATGATACTGTGTCTATGATAATTTCTACACCTATAGTTATGGTTGCTGCAAAACCTCCCGCAGCTAAATATGTGGTCTCTGTAAACCCCACTGTGGAAAAAACAGCATTTGCCATACCACCACCAAGAGCACTAATCAATCCCATTCCTCCAAATAATAGTCCTGAATCTACCGCAGATTGATGACTAATGATCTGTTCATTCAGATTTTGAGTGATCTTGCTTCCATAATAACCGCCACCGTACCCTAAGCCGAACCCAAGTGCCAATCCTCCTACTGCTGTTCCTACCGACAATAGACCACCAACCTCAGAAGCAGCAAGTAATAACCCACCACCAAATACTCCTGCTAATCCTATTCCTAGCCCTATTATGGACCCTCTCGCTGCACCCGCTAAATAGGACCCACCATTTTTAACACTTTGTGCACCTCCAATTAACGAACCAATGGAAGTTGATAATAGAAGTCCACCAATTGCAGCACATCCAGGAATGAAAAATAAACTCACTGCTACAATTATTCCTATGACTGCCACACTTGCTGCTGCTTTAGTCCAAAATTTCTCCCAAGAATGTCCGTCGCTGTCTATATGCATCACTGGATTGTTTGCACAATATGCATGTTTATTTACTGTTTAGCTTACTCTTCCAATCTTTGGACAACCTGCATGCTAAGTTCTATAATTACTTTTGTAATAATCTTGAAGGAGCAAAGTGTTTGATAACTTTTTCAACATCAACGGTGCTAACAATAAAAATATTATCTTTTCTACGTCTGCATTGATCTAACGATTTATTTTCTAAACTTGTCTTAGAAAAAAATATCCATTCTGCAATTCCAGTGTTCATTCTTCGGATTTCATAAACTTCATCCCATTGAATAAATTTTTGTTTTTTCCCTAATAATGTTTTCTCTATTCCTTCCGTACTAAATTTCACACAAGGCCACATTGTCATAAAACTCCATATAAATAACGCTAAAGGTGAAATAACAATGCTTAATGCAATAGCGATTATTATTATGACTGTCTCTTGACCATCCGAATGTGTCAAAGCAAACCAGAAAAATCCAACACCTAATAAGAATAAAATAAAATAAAATATAGGAATATAAACTAATACTCGGAATTCATTGTTCTCCAAAGCATTACCTCCACGAAAAATCTATTTTGAATGAAGCATTTGTTTGAAATGACGATGAAATACTGTTTACTTGTCGAAACTGATTTGGATTAGGTACACTAAATCCTACAGCGGATTGTATTGCAATAGAAGCTATTGATGGGAGTAAAGCATCAACAAATCTTGCTCCCCAAGTTGCTCCGTATGGAGTGAAAAAAGTACTAAATGCATAAAGAGACATTACATTAGTTGTTGCAGAAATAACTCCATTAGCAAAAGCTAAGCCAAAATCTATACTCCCGTACGATATAGATTGATTTGTCATGCTTCCAAATACACCACCTGCTAATCCAGTTAGAGCTGCTATCGCAAAAGCACTAGTCCCTCCTGTTGCTATAGCAGCAGCTAGACCCGCAGTGTTAATTGCTCCGTTGACAAATCCACCTGCAAATGCTCCCCAAAGATTTTCATCATCAGTTGCAGTAAATACACCCACTAATCCACCAATCAAACCACCAAGTAATATTGCTCCACCAATTAAAAGAAAACTTTCTCCAGATGGATCAACATGCATCACTGGATTATTGGCACAATACGCATACATGTTGTGTGTTGCTAAATTCCCCGTTTCACCTAAGAGCCCATCGCTACTGATAAATCTACCGATTGCAGGATCGTAATATCTTGACTGCAGATAATACAAACCGGTTTCGACATCAAAACGATATCCACGATATCTATAAGGATTAATATCGGCGAGGCTACCACCTGTTTGACCGACGATATTTCCCCATGCATCGTACTTGTATTTTACCACTGAAACACCGTTGATATCAACAAGTTCTATGATATCCCCTTGCATATTCGTGATATAGAAATATTCTGCTCCATTATAGTTCATGCTGAGCAATGTACCATCCACATCATAAGTAAAATATAGTGTAATGCCATCACTCCTAGTTTCAACCAGTACTTTATCGCCATCTAACGTGTAATCAGTGGTCACATTACCGCTGCAAGTCCCTTGGGCTTTTTGTGTTCTTATACCTTGGTCATTGTACTTATACGATATCGAATTACAATATGCTGAATAATATGATAATTGTCTACCATCCCATTGATAGCTCTTGTTTGCATAAGATGTTCTCGAATCCACAAGACCGATGACGTTTCCGCTTGCATCGTAGGTGAATGTTTGATAGTGGCTTAACGATCCACTGACATAGTATTCAATCCTCGTGAGTTGGTCTTTCCATGTGTTTTGATAAAACATCTTCTTTTCGCTTTGTGGAGTACCTGTTGTTACCTGATAGGCATATGTCTTGATGGACGTGATGTTACTCTGTAAATCATACCAGTCCAAAATATCGATGCTGTAAAAAACATACTTAACTTTGCCAGAATTTGAAAATACTATCAATTTTCCTAAAATTTGCTTGTATTTATTGATAATTTCGATATTTAGACACAGCGCCTTGGGTATGACAAGACATGTTGATTATACCAAGGTGCTGTGTATTATACCTTGTCATACCCAAGGCGCTGTGTAATGGAGATATTTTTGATTAAATCCAGCAATTTCAAAAAGAAAAAGATTCAGAGATTAACTAGTATATCTAGTGCTCTGAATCTTTTTTATGTTCTGACAGTCCGTGTGCATGGAGTATATCTAATTGCTCGAAAATATGTCGGTTCGTGTACGTCGGAAACATATTTTTAGCCGTTTTATGTTCCCCCATTCCAGACTTTTTCCAGTGTGGAAACATATTTCATCCAATAATACACCTTGATGTTATTTTTCTCATTTCTTCTGAGTACTTGCTGTT